>Ga0308156_1000182_pt1 | contig 193591 bp, 185 predicted proteins | sample PhyAR2_FD_201041 | JGI IMG/M metagenome (GOLD analysis project Ga0308156, IMG submission 201041) | Phyllosphere microbial communities from UC Gill Tract Community Farm, Albany, California, United States - DLSL A.R2 | ecosystem: Host-associated > Plants > Phyllosphere > Unclassified | place...
TTCTTGAGGTTTTTAGTACTCATTTTTTCATTACAAAAATGTAAGAAGGAGGCATCGGACTTGATGTTAGAATGAAAGAGTAGCTAAATTGTAAAAAGAAAAAAAGGAAAGATATAGAATGAAGAAAATACTAATAGCGCTAATTATCATAGTACCAATTGCCATTACCGGATTTCTCGGTTATGACTTTTTCAAAAAAAATTTTGCTCATGTTCACGGTATAATCATGTATAGTGATAATAAGGATGAAGCAGATACTATATTAGAGAATAATAAAAAATATATTGATAAAAGTTTAACTGTAGAAGGTAAATACAGTTCAAAATCAGATGTCTTAGTCTTGAATACTCAAGCTGCTAATAAATTAATAAATGAAAAAGTTTTTAATAACGTAACCAAAAAAGGAGACAAGTTTAAATTTAAGACAGTAGAAAACTTATCAGCCGAGCCAGCTTTGTGGACAGGAAAGGAAGATAAAACAATAACTGATGATAAAGAACAGTCAGTGAAACCTAAAAGTACAAAATATATTGTTCTAGGAGAATACAGTGCTACTTCTAAGCTATTGATTCTTAATGATGAAGATTATCAAAAATTTGATGCAAAAGCTAAATTTGTAAGTGTAATAAAAGAAAAACGAGATGCTGATAAAGTCCTTAAAAGCTACATTACGAGTGGTTCAATTCCCTCACAGATATTCCCTTACAAATAATAAAAACTACTAAAAATAACTCTTATAAAATGTTACTGGAAATTTTTCCAGTAACATTTTTATTTTTTAACAAATTAAAGATGCTTACACTAAGTTATAAAGTTATCAAGCGAATAAGACAGCTTGACTCACTATTTATGTAATAATATAAGTATAGTAATCAAAAGAACTCATGTATATTAAAAGGGAGAGAAATTATGACTAGTAAAAAACTAAAAGCATTGGGACAACTAATATTATTTATTGTAGGAATTGAACTAATTGGTGGCCTATCTGGCCTCTTGGCGGGGGATATTAAGGGGATTTATAATAATCTTAAACTCCCACCCCTAGCTCCACCAGACTATCTTTTTGGGATTGTTTGGCCTGTATTATATGCTCTTATCGCCATTTCCGCCTATTTGATTTTTTATAAGCTGAAAACTCAAAGAAGTGAGGGACAAAATGCTTTATTCTATTTTGGAATACAACTTATCTTAAACTTTATTTGGAGTATTATTTTTTTCAAAGGCTATTTTTGGTTAGGAGTTATTATTATTCTCTTACTAGATTTTATTGTTTATCTCTGCATCATTAAATTTTCAAAAATTAATAAGTGGTCTGCATTCCTTCTAATTCCTTATTTTATTTGGATTATTTTCGCAACATATTTGAGTATATCAGTTGCTATCTTGAACTAAATAATTTGAGGAGAATCTGATGGTTTGGGCAATAAATAATGATTATATAACATAAAAATTTTGATATTTATAAGTATATACATCTGTAAAACTGAAAGCTATAGATTGGAGAAGAATAATGAATTTTATTAAACCCTTTATTATAAGTGGAGTAATTTTTTTAATTTTAGATATTTGCTGGCTCTTTTTTGCAAATAAAAAAATCTATCAGCCAAATATTGGTAACTTGATGGGAGATTTTAAAGTTATTCCGGCCATTATCTTCTATATTATTTATCTAGGAGCACTAACATTTTTTGTATTAATGCCCGGACTTGAAAAAAATAGTATAACTTACGTCTTACTGAGTGGTGCTCTACTAGGATTAGTATGTTATTCTACATACGATTTAACAAATTTGGCATCAATTAAAGACTGGTCACTAATGGTAACAATAATTGATATTATTTGGGGGACTTTTGTAAGCTCTTTGAGTGCAAGTCTTTCATTTCTTGTGATTACAAAGTTTATGGAAGGATAAAGAATGGAAAAGGTAAAATCTGAAGACCGTCTACTAGAAAGTATCATAGCAGGAGCGCAAAAGGTTATTAACGGAAAGGATGAACTAAACAAAATAAATGTATTTCCAGTTGCCGATGGGGATACAGGGAGTAATTTAGCATCTTTAATGCAAACCATTATTGATAATTTATCTAATAATAATTATTCAACGAACCTTTTATTTGATGAAGTAGCTTCGGCAGCACTCATTGGGGCTCGGGGAAATTCTGGAATTATTTTTGCCCAGTACTTAAATGCCGTTTCAGATTATTATAGTGTATATGAAACTAACTTAGAGATACTTGTTTTAGCTTTCAACAGAGCAGTAAAGAGCGCCTATGATTCTTTGATTGAGCCCAAAGAAGGAACGATTTTATCAGTTATGAAAAGATGGGCAGAAGTATTACTGATTACTTTTAAAGAAAGTACATCTTTTGAAAAAGCCTTGCTAGAAGCAAAAGGAGAAGCTTGGAAAGCTCTTAAGGAAACACAATTTCAGATGTCAATTTTAAAAAAGAATAAACTCGTTGACTCTGGAGCGAAAGGTTTTTACTACTTTATATCCGGTTTTACTGACGCTTACTGTGGAGAAAAAGTAAGTAAGATACAAGAAGGACTTATCCCCAGCATAAAAGAATTAAATAAAGAAGATATTAAAGAACACTTTATATCTGAAGCACCTAAAAATAGGTATTGTTCAGAATTTATTATCAAAGAACCCCTAAAACAAGAAAAGGACTTAAAAGAATCACTAAGGAAATGGGGAGATTCTTTAGTTATTGCTGGAAATAAAAAACAAATAAAGATTCATATCCATACTAACCAACCAGAAAATATATTAGCACTGTTAGAAAAAACAGGAACGATTATCTATCAAAAAGTTGATGATATGCAATTACAATATGAAATATCACAAAATAGAAAATCATCCATTGCTATTGTCACAGATTCTGTTGCCGATCTATCTGCTGATTTTATACTTGAAAATCAAATTTTTGTTTTACCTTTGAATGTTTCAGTAGGTGAGCAATCCTTTTTAGATAAACTTACAATCAATCCTCAAATTTTTTCAGAAAAGTATAATAAGAATTTAAAAATGACAACTTCTCAACCAAGCATTCAATCTGTTGATTCACTTTTCTCCTTTTTAGAAGGAAAATATGAACATATCATCGTGATTTCAGTTTCTTCAAAACTAAGTGGCACTTATCAACTTCTCAACCAAAGAATTACAGCAAAGAAATCCTTAGAAAACCGAGTACATCTTATAGATTCCAAATTAAATTCAGTGGCTCAAGGACTACTAGTTAAACAAGTTGCCAAATTGATTAGTGAAGAGTGTTCTATTGAATCAGTACTTAATGAAACAGAAAAAATAACTGACCGGATATTTATTTATGTGGCAGTAGAAGATTTATCGCCAATGATAAATTCGGGAAGAATTCCAAAAATTTTGGGAGAAACCGCACAAAAACTTTCAATGCATCCAATTATTAGTCTTGATAAAAGAGGAAACGGAAAGCTGATTGGTGCTTCTTTTAGTCAAAATAAGAGTATGGATAAAATTTTGAAGAAAATTAACCTAATGTCAAAAGAAGGACAAATCGAAGAATTAGCTTTGACACATGTTTTATCCGAAGAATCAGCTTTAAAGATAAATGAACTATTGAAAGAAAAAACTACTAAAAACTGTGAAATTATAGACAGTTCAGCAGCAATTGGAATTTCTGCAGGGATTGGAAGTTTAGCAATTGCCGGACTATTAAAGGAGGTCAAATGAATTATATAGCCGTTTTGGTAACTTTATTACTTTATTTCATCTGTTGGTTTCTTATTGCGACATCTAAGAAGAATTACGGATTGATAGATATTGCTTGGGGCGGAGGATTTGTTCTTACAGCTGTGGTCTCTTATTTATTTTCTCCGAGAATTACGATTCAAAATAGCCTAATCTTAGTATTAGTCATATTATGGGGAGTACGTTTAGCAATTCATTTAGGAAGACGAAATTGGAATAAACCCGAGGATTATCGCTATACAAATATGCGTAAAAGGTGGGGCAATAATTTTCCAAAATTGAAAGCTTTTCTAACGGTGTTTATGGTGCAATATCTTTTGTTAATCATTATTTCACTCCCAATTATTCAAGTCAATTCAAATGTTAATTCTCAATTTTATTGGTGGCAAATTTTAGGTATAATAATTTGGATATTTGGCTTTATCTTTGAAGTTTTTGGAGATCGTCAGTTAGAAGTCTTTAAAAAACTACCCCAAAATAAAGGAAAACTATTGACTAGTGGCCTGTGGTCACTAACACGACATCCTAATTATTTTGGCGAGTCAATGTGTTGGTGGGGAATATTCTTAATCTCTTTGACGACTTTATCAACGCTTTGGTTGCTTATTAGTCCACTATTGATTACTAGTCTCCTTTTATTTGTATCTGGTGTACCAATTCTTGAAAAAAAATATAAGGATCGTGAAGATTTTAAAGAATATGCAAAAACTACCCCGAAGTTTGTTCCTTTTATTGGTAAAAAGGGCTTGTAGACTAAGTTCTCAATCATAAAGGCCCATAATTTTAGTAATTTCCTTTTTATTCTTATATAAAACAACATTCGTATGCTTTCAAAATTGTAAGCTTATTAATCCAGCTCCTTGATATAATAAGGGTATAAAATAAAGGAGAATATATTGTGAAGAAAGTATTAGTAGGATTGTTAGCTATTATGGTTATGATAATCGCTTTGGGTATACATATTATAAAATGAATTATGGTGGGGAAAGTTACTATGTTCAAATATTAGTTAATGGTGAGCGGGAAGAGACGACTGCTGATGATCATACACCAATGGTAATTTATCACTACAAACTTGATTCTTTCAATTCAAAAGGAGATAAAAAGTTAGTAAAGTTTATGGCTAGTCATAATTTAAGAAACCAAGCCTATTTAGAACTGACTTATAACAAGCATAAAGGTGTAACAAACTGGAATGAGGTCCAAGAGAAAGAAATACCAAAACCTGCATTAAAAGAGCTACAAAGCTTAGAAAACTAATTTCTATTTTCCTTATCTAGATAAAGAATTTGTAAGCTAGGGAGCTAAAAGAAGTTAGTGGATAGATTAAATATTTTAGCGATATAATGATAGTGTTAAAGGAAAAAAGGAAAATAAATATGGCTTTTAATATCTGTGTAAATCTTTATGTAAAAGAAGTAGAAAAAGAAGTAGATTTTTTCAGGTCAATCGGTTTTTTAGAAATTGAAAGACATAAGATGGAAAACTCAGATTCAGTTGTAATTGCACCGCTATCAGATGGCAATGCTTTTTTACAAATTTGGGATATCGAGTTTATAAAAAAAGTCTCACCCGAAGTTGCGAATGATAAACCTTCATTACTATTCACAGTAGATAATATAGAAGAGATGAATGAAAAATTAAAGAAAATTACTCCTACAACAAGCGACTTGATGGATGCTAACGGGAAAAAAGCATTTAATTTCCAAAGCCCTTCGGGTAACTATTATGCTTTTATGGAAATTTAATTATATCTAATTTTATAATAGTCCTTAAAACTGTCATTAAAGGCAGTTCTTTTTATTTAAATGAGAAAATAAAGAAATCATATAAATTTTTTTCTGTGTAATCTAAAATATTTGCAAAAACAAGTAAAATATTTTATTATATGACTTATCAATCATTGACTCGTCAAGTATTTATTTTTCCAAAAATTGAAAAATAAACATTAATAAATAAAAAGGAATAAAAATTATGATTATTGTAAATGCTAAATTTTATATTAAAGAAGATAAAAAATCTCAATTCTTAAAAGAGATAGAAGGTCTGATTTCAGCTTCCAAAAAGGATGAAGGATGTCTGGAATACTCTCTTTATGAATCTACGGATAATCAGCTAGAATTTGTGATGATAGAAAATTGGGAATCACAGGAAGCTATCGAAAAACATAACACTAATCCCCTTTTGCTAGCATTCGCTAAGAACTTAAGCACTTATAGTTCAAAAAAACCAGTTCTACAAATTGCGGAAACAAAGTAAAAAATAATTAACAATATAAAAAGGTAGAGCAAGAAAAGTATTGCTCTATCTTTTTATATTATAGGGAAAGAAATTAGTGAAGAATCTTCTAAGGTTTAGAAGGTAAAACTGGGAAAGGAAAAGTAATCGCTCAACTATATTTTAGATATGGAAATATTACTGGATCCCTTTATAACAATGCATTATAGAAACTAAAATAAAATTTAGTGGGCAGAATTTAAAAGACATAAAACAACAAGATATTATTGAAAAATAAGGAAACTTATAAAATAAAAAGCCACTAAAGTTTAGTGACTTTTTATTTATCCTTTACTTGGTATGAATGGAATGATTGACTGTGCGAGGGCTTCAACATTTCTACTTTGAATCAGGATTTTTCCCTTACCTCGAAATTTATTAACTAACCCTTCTCCTGTCTTAAAACCAAATGTTCCGGAAGCAACTTCAATTGAATAACTCAAAGATTCAGTCCATGCTAAAACATGTTGATTATCAACTACAAAATCTTCTGTTCCATCAAGATCTATTTCTACAATATCCCCGTAACCGCTGATTAACATCTTTCCGCTGCCCTGTGTTTTCATCACAAAAAGACCACCAGTTCCTCCAAATAATGCTCCATCTAATTTTTGACGTTCCATTATGTAATGGACACCACCCTCACTAACGAGGAATGCCCCTGTGTTAAGATTCCACTGTTCTTGACCGACAAGAATTTCCTTGATTGAACCAAGGCTAGCAGGAGCAAGCGAAATTTTACCATTTGCACCTATTGCGCTTGCCTTAGTAATAAAGAAACTTTCTCCACTTGTAATTGAACGACCAAGAGCTTTTAAAGCACCTCCAAGTCCTCCTTTTCCATTGCTGTTCATTTTTCCTTCAAGTTTAACAGCAGCGTTATGATAGACCATCGCTCCAGACTCAATTTGAATCTCTTCATTATTGTCAAGACTAATCTCCACTAGTGGTGCCATTGATGTTGAACTTAGTTGATATTCCATAAATCTTCTCCTTTTGAACTTATTCTTTAAACAATTATATCATGAGATGTCATCTGAATAAATATTAAAAATTATTCTTATTTATGAAATTATTGTATTCAAAGAAGCTATAGTAATAAAAAAGCATGTTTGGACATAACATGCTTTTTTCATTAATTATGAAATATTTATAATTTTTTCGATAGATATGAGGTGAATTTTATCTGTGGATTTTATTCTAACTTGATTATTGATAAATTCTGATACAAAACCAAAAACTTCAGTTATTTTATCCTTAGATTGATATTTAATTTTGACTTGTACTTGATTAGTAAATGACTGGTTGAGAAGATGAAGTATAATGTGATGTGATAAAGGTTGTAAGATTTTATCACTATTTTGCTCTTTAACAAATGCATTTTGGGCCTCGGTCAACTCTCCGGTCGCAAATGATCCCCATTTCATCATTCCTCTATCCTGATATGCTCGAATGACTTCATAGGAACTATAAGAACGGTCAACTGACATCTTTATCCTCCTTATTTTGACTTGCTGCATGACCTCCAATAAGTTTATTTCGATAAATCACACGTGAACCTTCGGATAAACTACTTGCTTTTTGAATGGATAGAAAATCGAATTTTTCTCTGATTTCGTCAATGGCTTTTTGAAGGGATTCCTGCTTTTCGTTGGATTGATTTTCTTCAACAGTTTCAAATAAAGAAAGTTGTTTGACCGAATTATCAGAGAGTTGATTGCCACTTATTCCTATTTGCCTTACTGCTCCACCTTGATATTTTTCACGAAATAAACGAATTGCGAGGTCTTGCAGTTCCTTTGTATTTTGTGTTGCTTCAATATTGCGTGAAATTTTAATAGAAGAGTGTTCAGAGCTTGCTGCAGCACCCACATAAAGTGAAAGATTGCTTGCCATTCTTCCTCCCTTTCTTAGCCTTATCGCTAAGTTTTCAGCCATTTCTTTAATCACAAGTTCTATTTCTTTTTGTTTATGGTAGTCACGAGGTAGAATTTGAGAATTGCTGAAGCTAGAAGATTTAGGAATATATTTTTCCCTTACATTACTTTCATCAATTCCATTTGCATGGAAAAAATGTTGGAGTCCAATTGTGCCTAATTTTTGTTTAAGGAGAAGAGGGTCAGCATTTGCAAGCTCTTTAATAGAACTGATTCCTAACTTGTTCAAACGTTTCTCAGTTCGTTTTCCAATTCCCCAGAAGTCAGTCATCTTAGGAAGAGTCCAGAGTTTACTAGGCACATCTTCATACCGTATTAATGCTCTCATATTCTGATTATGTTTGGCATAGTTATCCATGGCAAGTTTTGCAAGTAGAGGATTATCACCCATCCCTACAGTTACATAAAGCCCTAACTTATCCAAAATCTCACGTTGTAAATCTAAAGCAATCAGATTCATTTGCTCATATCGGTTTCTAATATCAGGATAGAAGAAGTTAAGAGATTCTGTGATATCTAAAAATGATTCATCAATTGAGTAAGAGTGAATTTCTTCAATTGATGTGTAATTGGTTAGAATTTCAGTAACTTTGATTTTATAATCTACATAGAGCTGCATTTGAGGCGGAACAAGCCATGTTCGTTTTGCCCAGGATTCGATGAAAGCGACATGCTGCAAAGTTGGTTCAGTCCGTTGTCCGTAAATATCCGTATGTGTTCGATACCATTGTGGGAAATTGAATTTCCTTGTTTCAATAATAAAGGGTAAATCACTGGCACGACTTATGTTTTTCATTCCAAAGACTTTTTTAAAAGTAGGACTAGAGGCAAGCGTTAAACCTTTAGTGTTATCTGCACGACTCATGACGCAAAGAGAAGTTGTCAAAGGGTTAAGATTTCGTTGAACGCACTCAATAGAAGCGTAATTTGATTTGACATCTTCAAAAAGGATAGCTCTGCGAGGTTCAAGTGAGTAGTCAAAAAAGTTATTTAATTTATGTTTATCCATCTCTCCCCTTCAGTAACATATTTAATACAAAACATCTGTTTATCTGATATTATACTCTAAAAAAAACCATTAATCAATGGATAATATCAGAAAAAATAGTAAAAAGATAAAAAATATCTCAGTTTGTTCCTTCCCCCAAAAAAAGAGCTTATTTTCTGCTATAGTTAGATTTAGAGAAGGGCAAAGAAGTTCTGTATTTGATTCATTATTTAAAAAATATCTATCAAAATTTTGAATATAGTAATGGTGACTTAAATATTGAAGCAAACGACCACAAACACCAGAAGATAAAAATATTTAAGAATAATTGATGTAAGTTTTAGGAAAACTCCAATTTTTAAGAAAGATATTTAATCAGTTCAAATATGCAAATATTACTGGTCCTCTTTGTAGCAATGAATTTAAAGAAATCATAATAAAATTTAATGGGTAGAATTTAAAATAAATTAAAAAATATTGTTAAAAAAGAAAATTTATAAAATAAAAAACCACTAAAAAAATAGTGGTTTTCACTTATTTTTATATTTTTAATTATTTAAGACAAAATTCATAAAATACGCAATCGTCCCATCCTTTGTTATCAAAGCTCTTGAGATTGGTTCTCCCGCGAAATACAAATTGATGTTTTTCATAAAGTTTCTGTGCAGGTGTATTTTTAAAATTAGTATCTAATCTAATAGTTACCATACTATTACTTTTGCTAAATTCTTTTATAAAGTTGATCATAGTACTTGCAATTCCTTGATTTAATTTTTTAGGATCTATAATTAAAGTATGGATTACCAAGATTTGATTAGGATCAAGCTCTGGGGTGCCCCAGGTAATATTTTCATACTCTTTATCTGATTGATTATTTAGAATCACAGTTCCTGAAACGATATCATTTGAATCATAACAAACAAAGAGCTGAGATAAGTCAATTGCTTTTAGAGCCGTATCAATTGAGGGATAAATATTTTTTATCCAACTCGTTTGTTTTTCATCAATCAATGGTAAAGAATTACCATAGAATTTAGCAACTGCGGGTTTATCTTGCTCTGTAGCAAGGCGTACAAAGTATTTCATCTTACATTCTCCTATTTTGAGGTTGGAAAATTATAGCATAAAAAAGCATGAATGTAAACCTTTTCTTTGGTTTTTATCTGGGATTTTCGTATATGTTATCAAAGTGGTATAATGCATGTTTTATATGTTATGCATTTCGTGTTGTTCTTAAGTATTGTTTAACAAGCATTTAAGGGGTATAGTTTTTTTATATAACTAAAAAAGTCAGTTTTTTTCATAATTGGTATTGTTTTGATGTAATGTATATGGTACAATGCTCTTTGTGTGTGTAATTTGAAAAAAATAAAGGAAAAAATAAAAATGAAAATAAAAAAAATTATCATAGCAGCCACCACTTTTGCAATAGTTTTTAGTACGTGTATTGGTATTAAATCATTAGCGGATAATTATTGGACTGGACATGGAGAAATTCAGACAATTAACAACAATATTGATACACTATCAAATCGGGTTAAAAGTAAAAATCAAGTAATTTCTGATTTAAATCAGACCATAGCAAACTTAAAAAGTTCAGTTGATTCACAAAGTTCACAAGTCAATTCTTTGCAAACTCAATTAACGCAAGCTAATGTTGACAAACAAAATGAAATTAATGCAAAGATAAATGAAATCAATACAAAAATTGCAGAAGGAAATCAAAAAGTAGCTGATAAACAAAAAGAGGTTGATACAGCAAACCAAACAATTTCTCAATTAAACCAACAACTTAATGATTTAAGGCAAAAGTCTGGGCAGGACAATGATCAAGCATTGCGAGAAGTTCAAGATACTCGAGCAAAATCTGATCAGGCTGTAAAAGATGCACAATAAATAAAAAAACCTGACTTAGGTCAGGTTTTTTTATATAAATAAGCATAAATATTTAAATTTCTGTTTTCAAACTTTTATTTAAAGTAAGTAATTGCGAGAGAAGTAAGTCATAATTAATATTCTCGTTGCAAGAAACTAAACTGTCACCAATTTCAAGAGAGATAGAAGGTAATTCCTTTTTAACTTGTGCTCCCTTATCTGTGAGAAATAACTCAACACTTCTTTCATCTTTATCAGAACGTTTTCTTATAATGTATCCTTTTGCTTCCAATCTTTTTAGCAGAGGGCTTAATGTACCAGAATCTAAAGAGAGTTCATCGCCTAATTTATTTATTGTCATATTGTTTTCAATTGCTAACATAGCGATAAATCCAGTATAAGTAAGCGAATATCTATTTAAATAAGAATTATATTTTTTTATGATTTCCTTTGAAGCAATGTATAATTGAAAACATAATTCCTTGCTAAGAATATTGTCTGTCATATTTTCTCCTATCATTTCATTATATCTGAATCTATATATTTGTCAAACGTAATTGTATTTAGTACAATTATATTGCAAACAATTTAAAAAGGAGATTTCAATGAAAAAAATATTTTCTACAAAAATGATAAATACTGGCGGTCGAAATGGCGAAGTCCATTCTCCAGATAAAAGTTTTAATTTAGATATTGTTGCACCAGGCAGAAAGGTTGAAGGAGCAACAAATCCAGAGCAATTATTTGCTGCAGGATATAGCGCTTGTTTTAATAGTGCTTTAGACTATATTAAGAAATCAAAAAATATAGAGGGTGAATCAACTATTGAAGTTACAGTTTCTCTCTATAATTTAAGTCAAAATGAAATTCCAGATGTAGTATTAGGAGTTGATATTACAGGACATATCGAAGGAGTGGGTACTGAAGAAACAGAAGAACTCTTGAAACTAACACATAAAACTTGCCCATATTCCCGCGCTACTCAAGGTAATATTGAAGTAACGATAAAGGCTATCTAAAAGATTATTCTAAAATCAGTTTTCCAAGATTAAACTTTTTACTAAGTTTAGGGAGCACAAAACTCTTATTATTTTTTGTTTTGATAATATATTGAAAATAAAAGATAACAATAGTTAATGCATGATTTAAAATACAAAAATGAGCGAGGATTTTATTAAAAATTTTAAAAGTAAAAAAGCCAATAACAAAAATATTGGTTTTTTTATTTTAAAAAATTCCAGAATAGGTGTTTTCATCTCGAGTGCAAGAAAAAATAAGAAAATAGATAAAAGGACCTTATACTAAGAAATTATAAAGATATACATTAAATGAAGTAACCTTTCCAACCTTTGATGGATTAATAAAACAGAGAGAAGGGTTAAAATATAAATGAAATATGATATAATTTAAGTTGTGTTTTAATTTGACCTCGTAGAGTAAAAATTAGAGAAATCGAGAAAGTTTATGAAGTAATCTTTAGGGATTTTGAAGTACAGAACTTTTGATATCAATGGTTTAGAAGCTAAAAAAATAAAAGGAAAAGTAATGGCGCAATTATATTTCAAATATGGGACGATGAATTCAGGGAAATCAATTGAGATTTTGAAAGTGGCTCATAATTATGAGGAACAGGGTAAGCCTGTTTTATTAATGACTTCTAGTCTGGATACACGCGCAGGGGTTGGGACAGTTGCTAGCCGAATCGGGATGAAAGCTGAAGCTGTCGCAATTGATGAGGAAATGTCTGTTTTTGATTATGTGAACAGCCTGCCAGCTAAACCTTTTTGTGTGCTGATTGATGAGGCACAATTTTTAAATAAAAAACATGTCTATGATTTTGCGCGTGTTGTGGATGAACTAAATGTTCCAGTCATGGCTTTTGGTTTGAAAAATGATTTTCGTAATGAGCTCTTTGAAGGCTCAAAATATTTACTTTTGCTTGCGGACAAAATCGAAGAAATTAAAACAATTTGTTGGTATTGTAGTAAAAAGGCAACAATGGTGATTCGGACAATTGATGGAAAACCAGTTTATGAAGGCGAACAGTTGCAAATTGGTGGAAACGAAACCTATATTCCCGTTTGTCGTAAACATTATTTTAAGCCAGAAATTTAAAAAATAAGATTAGAATTTTACACGAACAGACTTTATATCAAGAGGGAGGAACTCGATGTTTTATCATTTTAAAGGAACGATTACTGGTGAGGATTATCAAAGAATTCTTGGTCAAATGACCAAGCGGATGATGCTTGTTTTTTCAGGAATTATGCTTATTTTTTTGGTTATTAATTTATTTAGGAGTAAGGGGCAATGGCTTTGGCCGGTTGTTTCTGCTTTGCTTGTTCTTGTTTTAGGAAATCTTTTTTTACATTGGCAATTGAAAAGTCGTTTTTTGAAAAATTTTAAGCCACAAGAACTTGATATGTATGTGACAGAGGAACAAATTAAAGCTCAAATGAATGTACGTAATGTTGAAATTTTTTCAGATCGTGTGCACTTTTTTCAAGGTAGAAATCAAGTGATGATTTTTAAAAAAGACATGCTGCAAGATGTGACACAATGGGATTCATTTGTCAATATGGCAAAAAATTTACCATTAAAAACTAAAAAATAATTAAAGGAAATAGAGAAATGTTTGATCAGTTAGAATCAATAGTTGGAAGATATGAAGAATTGGGTGAGTTATTGTCTGACCCTGAGGTGGTTTCGGATACAAAGCGTTTTATGGAATTATCGCGTGAAGAAGCAGATTTACGTGATAAAGTAGCGACTTATAATGAATACAAAAAAGTTCTTGAAACAATTTCTGATAGTGAAGAAATGCTTGGCGAAGGTGGACTTGATGATGACATGAAAGAAATGCTCAAAGAAGAACTTTCATCAGCAAAATCACAAAAAGAGCTTTTGGAAGAAGAAATCAAAATCTTGCTTTTACCAAAAGACCCAAATGATGGAAAAAATATTATTTTAGAAATTCGTGGAGCTGCTGGTGGTGATGAAGCTGCACTTTTTGCTGGTGATTTGTTGAATATGTACCAACATTTTTCTGAATCACAAGGTTGGAAGTTTGAAATTATGGAAGCAAACATCACCGGAATTGGTGGGTATAAAGAGGTTTCAGCTTTAATTTCTGGTCCATCTGTTTATTCAAAATTGAAATATGAATCTGGTGCTCACCGAGTACAACGTGTTCCTGTAACCGAAACACAAGGGCGGGTCCATACATCAACGGCTACTGTTCTTGTTATGCCTGAGGTTGAAGAATTTGAGATGACAATCGACCAAAAAGATTTACGTGTGGATATTTACCATGCCTCTGGTGCTGGTGGACAGAATGTCAATAAGGTTGCTACTGCGGTACGTATGGTCCATTTACCAACTGGGATTAAAGTGGAAATGCAAGAAGAACGGACGCAACAAAAAAATCGGGATAAAGCTATTAAATTGTTGAATACAAAAGTCTTTGATTACTATCAACAAATTGAATTGGATAAGCAAAATGCAGAACGTAAATCAACTGTCGGAACTGGGGATCGTTCTGAGCGGATTAGAACTTACAATTTCCCACAAAACCGTGTGACTGATCACCGGATTGGCTTGACTTTACAAAAGTTGGATAGTATTTTATCTGGGAAAATGGATGAAGTGATTGATGCTTTGATTGTCTATGACCAAACTAAAAAATTAGAAGAATTAAATAAATAATGGATTTTGAATTTGAAGATTTTGTTATTCGAGAAGTGGGACATGAAAATAGGAAAATGCAAACTTCGAAAAAGGTGAATAATGTTTCAACAGATGTGACTATTTTTAAGGTCAAAGGCTTTGATTTATCTTTTGATTTACTTTATTGTAGGGGGGGAAATGGAGATGTTTGGGTAGTTGCTGAAAAGATGGAGTCTTTTTCTAAGCATTTGCACCGAGCGCAAAGAACTCGGATGTCAATTGAAAATTATAAAGAAAAGCAATATTGTCGACTTTGGCAAGAAGTAAAAAAAGATGAAGATTGGAGTCGGACCAAGAAAAGTTTACCTTTGTCTGAATTGGGAAAATATAGTAAAAATCCTTTACGTCAATCTTTCTTAGAACTTGGAGCAAAACTTGGAACTTTAGAAGAGTTGGTTTCCGAAACGAATCAAAATCGAAAACAGTATGCTTTGCTTTTTCCAGCTCAAGAAGTAAAAATCCCTTTATGTGCTTATCTTTTAACTCGAATTTCACCTCTTATTTAGTAGAGAATCTTGTAAAATAATGATTACTTATAAAAATTATTAGTAGTGAGGAACTTATTTTGATGAATGATGAAACAATCATGAATCCAACGATTGAAAAAATGTTGCTCCACGCATCAGTTCGTGATTTTAAAGCAGAACCTTTGTCAGCTGATGTCAAGGAGTTGTTGCTAAAAGCTGCACAGTCTGGAGCTTCATCTAATTTTCTACAAGCTTATTCAATCATTGAGATAGCGGATAATGATTTACGTCGTGAACTGGCTAAGATATCAGGTTCAGATGATTATGTGAACCAAACAGGTGTTTTTTATATATTTGTGGCTGACTGGTATCGACAAGCTCAGATTTTACAGACGGAAAATAAAGATGTGAAGGCTCTCCAGAATATGGAAGCATTGACGGTTGCCATTGTTGATACTACAATTGCTGCACAGAATATGGCGATAGCTGCAGAATCTATGGGGCTTGGAATTTGTTATATTGGTGGGATTCGTAATGATATTGCTAAAGTGGCAGAGTTACTGAATGTACCAGAATTGACTGTTCCACTTTTTGGTCTTACAATTGGGATACCAAAAACACGAAATGAAGTTAAACCCCGTTTACCAAGAACAAATATTTTGTCAGTTAATGCTTATAATCGTGTGGCAGTAAGGAATTTACAGGCTTATAATGAACAAACTTCAGCTTATTATGCCAATCGGAGTCATCATCAAAAGTCTACTGATTGGACGCAGGAAATGAGCAATTTTCTGACAAATCCACGGCGTGAGGATGTTGCCAAATTTTTGAAAAAGCAAGGATTTACATTAAACTGAAAAGTTGATTAAGCCTGATTTTATTGGGCTTTTTTGCTATACTTGGAAGAGTAATTTAAAAAGATATTAGAAAAATAATTAATATTGGAAAGTAGAAAAAGAAAAATGCTTTGGATTGAAGCTGTGCGAACTTTGTCAGCAGATTTAGAAGACCCTTTTGAGTTGGAATTTGTCTGGCGAAATTTACATGAACTTGATAAATTATCTTGGTTGAATTTAATGCGAGAAAAAATTACTGACCAAGAATTAAAATTACTGACAGAAGTGTCAGAACGTCTTCATCAAAATGAGCCTCCAGAATATATAGTGGGTTGGGCAGAATTCCGTGATTTGAAATTGAAGGTCGATGAGCGTGTTTTAATTCCTCGTCCGGAAACTGAAGAATTAGTGGAAATGATTTTGGCTGAAAATGAGAATGATTCCCTCAAAATTTTAGATATTGGAACAGGGTCAGGAGCGATTGCCATTTCTCTAGCTCAAACGCGTGAAAATTGGTCAGTAAAAGCTTCTGATATTTCTAAAGAGGCACTAACTTTAGCAGCTGAAAATGCTGAAATAAATCAGGCTAATTTGGAATTCATTCAATCAGATGTACTAGATAAAATTACTGACAGCTTTGATATTATCGTTTCTAATCCGCCATATATTGCTTTTGATGAAACTTACGAAATGGATAATTCTGTCATTAAATATGAACCTGATTTAGCGCTTTTTGCGGAAAATCAGGGATTAGCAATTTATCGAAAAATTGCTGACCAAGCGGTCAATCATCTGACTGATAATGGAAAAATTTATTTGGAAATCGGCTATAAGCAAGGGCAAGCTGTGCAAGCTATTTTTCAAGAAAAATTTACTGACAAGCTTGTTAGTATTCATCAGGATATATTTGGAAAAGATCGAATGATTAGTGTCAAGTGATAAAAGCTACTGTTGCTATATTTAAGGAGAAAAATGAATTCTTTAATTTTTGAACAAGTCTTTCAGCAAAAAGAAGATTTTTTACCAATATTATTATTAGCTGATGATGGACCACATTTAGAAAATTATCTGGAAAATGGAGATTTATTTACTCTGTCTTTAAAAAATGGCAAGACCGTTGCCTGTGCTGTAGTCATAAAAAAACAAAAAAATACTTTTGAAATTGAGAATTTCGCGGTAGAAACTAGTTTTCAAGGACAAGGATTCGGTCAGCAAATGATGAAACAACTCATCACATATTTGAAAGAAAATTTAGCAGCTGATGAGCTAATTCTTGGAACAGATGATGTTTCAAACAATGTAGCTTTCTATGAAAAATGCGGCTTCACAATTACTCATAAAATTTCCAATTATTTTCTTGATAATTATGATCATCCTATTTTTGAAGGAAAAGTTCAGTTAAAAGATAAAATATATTTAAGAAAGAAGTTAAAATGAAAGTTGAAAATGATTTACGAACAATGACCTCTTTTTTGCAAGTGCAATTAAAAGATATCAAAACTTTGGTTGAGTCAAACAAGATAGACCAAGCTAAAGAAAATTTGAAGTTTGTGCAAGGGGGACTCAATAATTTTGCTAACGAACTTGAAAAAGTCGAAGGTGGATTTTATGGTATTATTGGTTTTCTCTTTCGCCGTCCCTACAAAGTACCCGATGATTTGAAAAATATCAGAGAAAATCTTTTTATTGAAGCAAAAACATTACAAAAAGAACTAGACAAGCAGTCAGAAAAAGAGAATAATAATAAAAACCGCTTATCAGCTAGAGCTATCAAAGCACTAAAATCTGGTCAGTTAGCTATTTTACCGACAGAAACAGTTTACGGTCTCTTTGCAGATGCGATGAATGAAGAAGCAGTCCAAAAACTCTATTCAGTTAAAGGACGTCCAACAGAAAAAGCTTTAAATATGAATATTTCAAGCTTTGAAGATATTTTAAAATATTCAATCAATCAACCAGTTTATCTCCAAAAAATTGTGGAAGCCTTTCTTCCTGGCCCTTTAACCATTATTTTAGAGGCATCTAAAGATGTTCCTGAATGGATTCATATTGGAAAAAGTACTGTTGGTTTTAGAATGCCAAATATTGCAGTAACTCAAAAAATTATCAAAGAAGTCGGTGTTTTGGTCGGACCTTCTGCCAATTTAAGTGGTTCTAAAAGTCCAAGTTTCTTTGCCGATTTAAGTCCTGAAATTTTAGAAAATGCCGCAGTCGCTGTTCAAGATGATAGCATCTATGGACTAGATACAACAATCATCGATTTGACGCAAGAAAAACCAAAATTACTGCGTCAAGGGGCTGTTACTAAAGAAGAATTACTTAAAAAAGTTCCTGAACTTGGTCAAATTGAATAAAATAAGCTGAAAAAAGTAATCTAAAAATTTCCGAACATTCTTTGGCAATGATGAGATTTACAAGCCAACTTATTTCAAAAAAGAGCCTTTAGCCGATATAATAGTTTTAGAGTTGAAAGTTTGCTTGCGAAAGTAAACTAAAATTAACTGATTAAGTTTATAGCGCCAATGACTATAAAATTCTACTTATATTTTTTAAAATATCCCAAAAGACATACAAGGAGAACCAATGATTTTTGATAAAGAAGATTTTGAAAGTTTTGACCCAGAATTGTGGGCAGCCATTCATGCTGAGGAAATTCGTCAGCAACAAAATATTGAATTAATTGCTTCAGAAAATATTGTTTCAAAAGCAGTTATGGCAGCACAAGGTTCTGTTTTGACAAATAAATATGCCGAAGGTTATCCTGGGAAACGTTACTATGGTGGAACAGAAGCAGTTGATGTCGTAGAAAATTTGGCTATTGAACGAGCAAAAGAACTTTTCGGTGCAAAATTTGCCAATGTTCAACCTCATTCAGGTTCTCAAGCCAATGCGGCAGCTTATATGGCATTAATTCAACCTGGAGACACAGTCTTAGGAATGGATTTAAATGCTGGCGGTCACTTGACTCATGGGGCTTCAGTCAATTTTTCAGGAAAAACTTATCATTTTGTTCCTTATGGAGTTAATTCTGAAACTGAGCTTTTAGATTATGATGAAATTTTAAAAATTGCTAAAGAAGTTCAACCTAAACTGATTGTTGCTGGCGCTTCTGCCTATTCACGCCTGATTGATTTTGCTAAGTTCCGTGAAATCGCTGATAGTGTTGGAGCAAAATTAATGGTTGATATGGCACATATTGCTGGATTGGTAGCGACTGGTGCGCATCCTAATCCACTTCCTTATGCTGATGTCGTTACAACAACAACTCATAAGACACTCCGTGGACCACGTGGTGGAATGATTTTGACTAACGATGAAGCTTTGGCCAAGAAAATTAACTCTGCAATCTTCCCTGGAACTCAAGGTGGGCCTTTAGAACATGTCATTGCAGCAAAAGCAGTAGCTTTTAAAGAAGCACTTGATCCAGAATTCACAACCTATATTGAACAAGTCATTAAAAATACGCAAGCAATGGCTGAGGAATTTGCTAAAGTGGAAGGCTTACGATTGATAGCTGGTGGTTCAGATAATCATTTGCTTAATCTTAAAGTTTTAGACTTAGGAATTAATGGGAAAGAAGCTCAAGATTTATTGGATAGTGTTCACATCACACTTAATAAAGAAGCAATTCCTGATGAAACATTATCACCATTTAAAACTTCAGGGGTGCGAATTGGAGCAGCAGCGATTACTTCAAGAGGATTTAAAGAAGTTGAAGCGAAAAAAGTTGCACAATTGGTTTCAGAAGCTTTGGTTAATCACGATAATCAAGAAAAACTTGCGGAAGTTAGGAAAGCAGCTTTAGAACTGACTCGTCAATTTCCCTTATAATATCAAAAAATTAGACAAAGAAAATTTGTCTAATTTTTTAATGTTAAGCTAAATTTAAAAGAGAAGTGTTATAATAGAACTTATATAAAAAATGACTGCAAAAAAAATAATGATATGTGCTAGTAAAGAATAAGAGCAGTCAGAAAATTTAGGTAAGTGAAATGTTTAAAAAATTAATTGGATTAATAGTACTGATACTTCTTGTATTCAGTGGTTTTTATGTTTACCGTATGCATGAAAATGTGAAACACGTAATGTCTTATGAGGCAGAGGTCGAAAAAAGCCTTAAAGCACAAGGCTTGAGTGGTGATACAAAGTTGGCTTTGGCAATTATTTATACAGAAACTAAAGGAAAACAAGTTGATATTATGCAATCAAGTGAAAGCTTGAATGGCACAACAAATACTTTCTCAACAGAACAAGAAAGTATTAAACAAGGTATTTCTAATTTGTCAAAAGTTTTAGAATATGCTTCACAAAAAAAGGTTGACGCTTGGGCAGGAGTTCAGGCTTATAACTATGGGAAGGCCTATGTTGATTACATAGCTGCTCATGGTGGAAAGAACACTATCGCTCTTTCTAAGGATTATTCTCGTGATGTCGTTGCGCCAAGTTTAGGAAATACAACGGGTGAAACTTATTATCATTTGACTCTGGATTCATTGATTTATAATAAAGGAAAACTCTACTCTAATGGTGGGAATATTTTCTATGCCAAAGAGGTTGAATGGAACATGCTCTTACTTGATTTATTAAATTGGTAAATTACTGTTAAGACAGGAAAACACAGTTGACTGTGCTTTTTTGTCGAACAGTATTTTTTTATATTTGAATTATCAGAAAATTATACTATAATAGTGATTAATAAATAATTTGAGGAAGTGAAATCGATGATTTATAATTTTGGCGCAGGACCCAGTGTACTTCCAAAGGAAGTCTTGAAGAAGGTTCAAGAAGAACTGTTAGACTTTGAAAAAAGTGGTATGTCAGTGATGGAAATTTCGCATCGCTCCAAGGCTTTCCAAAAAGTAATTGATGAGGCTGAGAACGATTTGCGTGATTTGATGTCGATTCCTCAAAACTATAAAATTTTGTTTTTACAAGGGGGAGCTTCCAGTCAATTTTCAATGGTTCCAATGAATTTGGCAATTGGCAAAAAGGCTTATTACAATATTTCGGGCGCCTTTGGTGAAAAGGCTTATGATGAAGCGGTGAAATTGAGTCATTTCCTTGATTTAATACCGATTAGTTTGGGCTCAACTAAAAAAGATAATTATAATCATCTATTGAAAATTGATAAATCTAAAATTGATGAAAAAAATGGGTCCTATCTCCATTTGACAACGAATAATACGATTGAAGGGACAAGTATTTTTCCTGAAAATTTGCCTGAGTTTGCAAGCCTTCCTTTGGTTGCTGATATGAGTTCAAATATTTTGGCGGTTGATTATGATGTGAGTAAATTTGGCTTAATTTACGCTGGAGCTCAGAAAAATTTAGGTATTGCTGGTTTAACCATTGTCATTATTCGTGAAGACTTACTAAATGAAGCTGAAAGCCTCTCATCAATGATGGATTATCAGATTTTGGTTGAAAATGGCTCGATGTACAATACCCCGCCGACTTTTGCTATTTATGTGGCCGGGCTGGTTTTCAAATGGGTAAAAGCGCAAGGTGGCGTAAAAAAACTCGAAGAAATGAATCAGAGAAAAGCTCAATTGTTGTATGATTTAATTGACCAATCTGACTTTTATCAGAACCCAATCAAAAATAAAGATGAGCGGTCGATTTGCAATGTTGTTTTTACAAGTCCAAGCCAAGAATTGGATGAGCTATTCACCCAAAAAGCTGAAGAAAAAGGTTTCAAATCACTCAAAGGTCATCGTTCCGTGGGAGGAATGAGAGCAAGTATTTACAACGCTTTTCCTTTAGAGGGGGTTGTTGAATTAGTGAAATTTATGAAAGAATTTGAAGAGGGATATAAATGACTTATCATATCAAAACAATTGGAAATAATATCGACCAAATTGCATTAGATGAAATTGGCGAAGGCTTTCTTGTTAATCAAGTGTCAGAAGCTGAATCTGACGCATTTATTTGTCGGGCTCAGCCTTTCCACGATTATGAATTTTCCAAAGCGCTTTTGGCGATTGGACGTGCTGGTGCTGGTTTTAATAATATTCCGATAGAAAAGTGTGCCAGTAAAGGGATTGTAGTCTTTAATGCGCCTGGTGGGAATGCCAATGCGGTTAAAGAATTAGTTTTGTCAATGATGATTTTTGGAACGCGTAATTTAAAACCAGCAAACAAATGGTTGACTGGTCAAAAAGGTGATGATAATACCATTGATGGGGCGGTTGAACATGGGAAAAAGGCGTTTTCTGGTTCTGAAATTTCAGGAAAAACTTTAGGGGTAATTGGCCTTGGAAATATTGGTTCAAAAGTTGCCAATGATGCACAGCGTTTAGGAATGAAAGTTATTGGTTATGACCCTTATCTTTCAATTGAGCACGCTTGGAACTTGTCACATCATGTTAAAAGAGTGAATGATTTGGCTGAGATTTTTGAGAAGGCAGATTATATCACGGTTCATACGCCAGCAACGGATGAAACAAGAGAGATGTTAAATTGGGAAAATTTATCTAAGTGTAAAAAGGGAGTGATTTTGCTCAATTATGCACGAGATGAGATTACGGATAAAGAAGCAGTGCTTAAAGCGATTGATGAGGGAATTGTCCGCTTTTTTGGAACGGATTTTGGTTCTGAAAAATTTTATCATCATCCACAAGTTTTTTTAACTCCTCATTTAGGTGGTTCAACGGCGGAAGCCAGTTTAAATTGCACAAGAATGGCTCTGGATTCTGTTCAAACTTATTTGAAAACTGGCGAAATTATTAATTCAGTCAATTTTCCACGTGTTTTGCAAGAGTTGAATACGCCTTATCGTGTGACCTTAATCAATAAAAATGTGCCTAATGTTGTAGCTCAAATTTCACTTGCGGTGGCAGCAGAAAATATTAATATTGCGAATATTGTTAATCGTGGTCAAGGAGATTATGCCTATACTTTACTTGATTTGGATGAAAAAGATGAAGGAAAGTTGTCCGCTTTAGTTTCACGTTTTGAGGCTGCTGATAATATTATTCGTGTTCGCTTAATTGAAAATCAGAGTTTAGTTTAAAAAACGAATGGAAAAGGAAGAAAATGGCTGCAAAAGGATTACTTGTGATGGATGTGGATAGCACATTGATTGAAGAAGAGGTCATTGATCTCTTAGGGAAAAAAGCGGGTATGGGTGATAAGATTTCAGAAATTACGGCTGCCGCCATGTCTGGCGAAATTGATTTTAAGGAATCTTTGAGAGAAAGGGTGGCTTTGCTTTCTGGTTTGCCCACAACTATTTTTGACGATGTTTACAAAGAAATTCATTTAACTAAGGGTGCAACGGGATTAATTGAAACTTTGCATGCGAAAGGCTGGAAAGTTGGCCTTGTTTCTGGTGGTTTTCATGAAATAGTGGATAAAATCGCAAGAGATTTAAAAATAGATTATGTTTTTGCTAATCGTTTGTCTGTGGAAAATGGCCATTTGACTGGAAAAACGCATGGGACGGTTGTGGATAAAGATTTCAAAGTTGATAGGCTCAAACAATGGGCAAATGAAAATAAGTTGAATTTATCTGAGGTTGTTGCTGTAGGTGATGGCGCAAATGATATTCCAATGCTAAATACAGCTGGTATTGGGATTGCCTTTTGTGCAAAACCTGCGGTCAAAGCTGCTGTTTCCTATCATATTGATAAGCGAAATTTACTGACCGTTTTGGAATTTGTGGATAAACTTGCTGATAAAGAATAAAATGTAAATGTAAAAAATTACTGACGGAATTTCCGTCAGTAATTTTTCTTATCTGCCGCTTCAATGCTCGTTTCAGTCGCATTGAACTGACAAGCTTTTTGTCAGTATTTTTTAATTTCTAATATTTGATATTGAAGTCTGTGAAATCAGGAAAATTTGCAGGGCTTGATTTGACATCAGTGACTTTAGCAAAGGGTGAAAGACGTCCTTTACTTGATTTTTCCCCACGAACAATGGCAGTGAATTCTTCTAATTTTTTTTCGTCCTCTGTTTGCGCGAGAATTTCAACTGTACCGTCATCATTATTCCAAACACGCCCTAAAATGCCCAGTTCACGCGCACTTATGATAACAAAATAACGAAATCCGACACCCTGAACGCGCCCAGAAACAATCATTTTTACTTTGAACATCTTAAGACCTCCTAGCTTTATGTTGTTGAAATGATAATAATTAAAACGTTTTCTTTTATTATAACATAAGCACCAGCAAGATTGACAAAAATCTGATAAAAGTTTCACTGCTTATGCTTTGCTGTCCAAACCAAAGGGATCTATGTTTTTCATAAGTCACAATCACTCAGTGGGAAATTATCCTTTTTAGATGAACAACTAGCATATCTGTAAGCCAGTAAAGTGGCAACAGCTATCTTACACTTCATTTGATTATCAATGCAATGGGATACTGGCAATGTAAAACTTTGTTTCGCCTTACTGGCTATGATATAATTGGAGAATGGAAATCATCAGTTCAAAAGATAATAAAAAAATTAAAGAAGCAAGAAAATTGCTGACAAAAAAATACCGCAAAAATTCATATCTCATCGAAGGCTTTCATTTGTTGGAGGAAGCGCTGAAAGCTGGTCGTTCAATAAAGCAAATTTTTGTTGAAGAAAATAAACTGACTAAACTGACAGAAATGATTGGGTCTGAAAAATCACTGACAGACTTATCTGTAAATCTGGTCAGTAAAGAAGTGTTGAAATCTTTAGCTGACAGCGAAAGTCCACAAGGACTGATTGCTGAAGTGACAAAAATTGAAGAAGTCATTGATTTTTCAGCAGCAAAATTTTTACTTTTAGAAAACGTACAAGACCCAGGAAATGTAGGGACAATGATTAGAACAGCTGATGCGGCTGGATTTTCGGCTGTTATATTACTTGGAGAAACCGCAGATATTTACAGTCCAAAGGTCATGCGGTCTATGCAAGGCTCAAATTTTCATTTGCCTCTTGTACGAATGGCTAAAGAAGATTGTTTTGCTCAACTTAAAAAAGCAGGCATTTCAATATTGACGACCACGCTGTCAGCAAATTCTGTGTCTTATAAAATAATCAATGAACCACACTTCGCATTGATTATGGGAAATGAAGGGGCCGGAGTTTCTGACGAAGCCATTAAAGCTGCTGACAAACTCGTTCATATTGACATGCCAGGACAAGCAGAATCTTTAAATGTGGCTGTAGCAGCTGGAATTTTGATGTTTTCATTATAAAATTACTGACAAATCAGTCCAAACAACCGAATATCAAATTGGTAGACAAAAAAATTACTGACAGAACCTCCGTCAGTAATTTTTTTGCATTTATATTTATTTTTCCGTCTTTTTCAGTAATTTTTATCACTTATCTTAACTCAATCAGTTAAAGTGAGCCGCCAAAGTTTCCGCAAAGGCTTCGAGATGAGCTTCGTCTTCATCTTCAGGAGACAAGTCAACACGAACAAGTTCAGCTCCTTTTGTTGCGCCAGTTTTTTCAAATTGCGCTTCAAACATATCGACACAGATACAGAAGTCATCATAGAAAGTATCACCTGACCCGAAACAACCGTAAATTTTACCAGATAAATCAACCTCAGCTAATTCTTCATAAAAATCCACAATTTCGTCAGGTAATTCACCGTCACCGTAAGTGTAAGTTCCAACGATACAAAGATCAGCATCAGCCATCTCATCGGCATCAACAGAAGAACATTCGTCAAGTTCTACTTCAAAACCTAATTCTTCAAGTTTATCAGCGACAATATCGGCGCAAGCTTCAGTATTTCCTGTCATACTTGCATATACAATTTTTGCTAATGGCATTTTTTCACTCTCCTATAAGATGCAAGGAGCCATACAATTTAGCGCTCCAAGCTCAGTTAATTGATTAAAGTTCATCTATCTATTATTGAGATAATTCAATTCAATTATATCAAAAAACAAGTGAAATCAAAGCTAAAAACTACGAATTTTATTTGTTGACCTTCTTTTGTGAAAGGAACATGGCTGGAATAGCAATCACAATTAAAACAATCGAAGAGACAAGAAAGCCAAGTTGATAACCATTAAGCGTGACCGCTTTTTCAACAGAAGTTTTTGCTCTTGCAATGACAGTCGGTGTTAAATTGGTGTGCATCGCCGCTAATTGATGTAGTTTAGTTGTCATCTGTCCAGCAATTTCAGACGTCACAACCGCCGTCACAACTGCCGAGATGACGGCTGAACCAAAAGATGAACCAACGTTTTGAATGATTCTTTGTCCTACTGATGCACCAGGGATATCTTGTTTGTCTAAACCAATGAAAATATCAGTCATCATTGGCATTTGCAAACCACCAATTCCCATTCCACGAACAAATAAAACCAATCCCAACCAAATCAAATTTGTATTTTCGTGAACAAAAATGAAAGGAATTGTTCCAAGAAGGGAAATAGCCAGGGAAACAAGTACTACAGGACGAGCTCCCATACGGTCAATCATCTTCCCAATCAAAGGTCGAGTCACCATCATACCAATCCCTTGGGGAATCAACATTAGACCTGCTTCAACGGCTGTAAAGCCTTTTGTATTTTGAAAGAAAAGTGGCAGTAAAAGCATAGGTCCATTAGAAGCAATTCCAGCTAAAAAGATTCCAATATTCGCTGCAGTGAAGTTTTTAGATTTGAAAAATCTGAGTGGAAGAACAGTATTATTTTTGCGAATGCGATTATAAATTCCGTAAATAACAAACAAGGCTAAGCCAATGATGACAAAAGTAATCATTTGACTATTGAAAAAATTTTTAGCATTAGTTGAACCCTTCATCATTCCGTAAATTAATCCCACAGAACCGCCAGCCAAAAGGAGTGTTCCAAACCAATCTAGTTTAGCTTTTGGGTTGAAAGGTTTGAAAGAACTTAGATAAAAATGATTAAGGAGGACTGCAATAATTACTACCGGAATATTAACATAGAAAATCCAGTGCCAATTTGCTCCAGATACAATTGCACCACCAAGTACTGGCCCGATAATTGGTCCAAGAATAATAGGAGTTGAGACAACAGCCATTAATTGACCAAGTTTATCTGGAGGCGTAATTTGCATTAGCAGGGTTGTCATCAGTAAAGTGATAAAACCAGCTGAAAATCCTTGAACAGCTCGGAAAATGATAAAACTATCAATATTCCAAGCAATTCCAGATAAAAAGCTAAAAAGTCCAAAACTAAGGAGTGACCACTGCATTACTTTTTTTCCATCAATATGATTGACAACATAACCACAGACAGGGACGGCTACAGCAAGTGCAAGAACGTAGCCTGTAATTGCCCACTGAATCATGTCTAGTGAAGTATGTAAGTCACTTTGAAGTTTGTTGATTGCGATATTGACCATGGTTGAATCAAGCATTGGAGCAATAGCACCAACGACTAAAATCCAAGCATTTCGCGTCAATTCCTTTGGCAATTTTTCTTTTTCATTCTTTTTTGATTTTGCCATGTTAATCCTTTCTTTCGTCTGAGCGAAAACTAAGTTATCAAAACTTAGGAATTATAATTTAAAAATAGCATACATTTTGTATCTTAAATGCAAAATTATTATAAACCTAAGAATAAGTTTTGTCAACAATAAGGTTCTTTTTGTATCTAATTTGATTTGTTGGTATTAGATAAAGATGATGTTATAATAGAATTAAGAAACACGAGGTCTCTTATGTTTGAAGAAAAAGAAAAAAAATCACCTAATCATTCTCGAAGAAGAGGGGATGAACTTAAGAAAGCAATTTATAAAGCGGCAGTTCATATTTTAGAAAATGAAGGCTATGAAAAAGTAACCTTTCAAAATGTCGCAAAAGAAGCCAAAACCACACGAAGCGTACTTTATCGTTATTGGGATGATGTTTTTGACTTAATTTTTGAAGCTGTCCGTTTCAATATTTCACAAAATCCTGAGTGGCGAGGAAATGTGATAGACCAAGAAATTAACAGTGGGAGCTTGCGGCAAGATTTAATTGAACTTTTAACCTTTATGAGAGAGAATTTTAAACTCTATCCCAAAGGATTTCTGGCCTTCGTTTCATTTATGCAGTCACAAGGAAAAAATGTTCTTGAATCGACCGTTGGCAATGTCCTTCCAAGTAATCTGATTATTATGGAACGCTTGCTTGCAAGGGCTCAGGAAAGAGGGGAAGCGCGTGAAAAAATTGGGCAAACAGCTAAGCTTTTACCTTTCCAGATGACCCGTTATCATATGCTCCTTGAAGGTCAATCCATGAATGATAAGCAAATTAATGAATTGGTAGATGAAGTTTTACTGCCAATTTATATAAAAAACACCTAGTTATAGGGAAATTTATGGTAAAATAAAGTGTATTTATACTAAATAGACTGTTTTGGATTACAAAAAAATCTGTTCAGTTGAATTAGCATTCAAAGTAATTTTGAAAAGGCTCATGATTGTCGAAGAAAATTCTTATAGATAAAGTCATAAATACTATCTTATAAGGATTCAGTAACCCCAGTAAATGAAAATTTATTTTTCGATGAAGTATGAGTCACTTCAAAACATTAATTTAAATAAAAAGAACTGAGTTTTTCTCAGAACTTTAGAAGGAAAGAATAAATTGATTACATTAAAATCGCAACGTGAAATCGAGCAAATGGAACGTAGTAGCAAAATTTTGGCAGATATCCACATTGGGCTTCGTGAGTTGATTAAACCAGGGATTGACATGTGGGAAATTGAAGAATATGTCCGCAAAGTTTGTAAAGAAAAAAATGTTTTACCTTTACAAATCGGAGTGGATGAAGGAAATTATAATCCATTCCCTTATGCTACTTGCTGCTGTTTGAATGATGAAGTGGCTCACGCATTTCCACGTCATCAAATTCTTAAAGATGGTGATTTGATTAAGGTTGACATGGTTCTCGGGTTGGTTGAAGATGGTTCTGTTGATGTTTCAAAACTTAATTTTGACGATGCTGAATCAATGGTTAAATATCAAGAAGAATTCCGCGGTGGCGTTGCTGACTCTTGCTGGGCTTATGCTGTAGGCCAAGTTTCTGACGAAGTAAAAAACTTGATGGATGTGACCCGCGAATGTCTCTATCTTGGAATTGAACAAGCCAAAGTAGGCAACCGCATTGGTGATATTGGGGCAGCTATTCAAGAATACGCTGAAAGTCGTGGCTATGGTGTCGTTCGTGACCTTGTAGGACATGGCGTTGGACCAACAATGCATGAAGAACCAATGGTGCCCCACTACGGACGTGCTGGACGTGGACTTCGTTTACGCGAAGGAATGGTCTTAACCATTGAACCAATGATTAACACTGGGGGTTGGGAAATTGACCATGATGGTGAACGTGGTTACGTTACACTTGACGGAAGTTTATCATGTCAATACGAACACCAGTTTGTTATCACTAAAGATGGTCCTGTGATTTTGACTTCTCAAGGCGAAGAACGGACTTATTAAGAAGTAAAAGGAAAAACAGATGAGAGGAAAGATGAAAAAAGTTCTACAAAAAATTGCTGAACTAACGACAACTTTTATGACTTTTTTCAAAAGTTCAGAAATGAGTCTGTCTTCAATTGCTGTTGCTTATTACCTTTTACTTGCAATCTTTCCTCTAGGATTGATTGTCGGAAATATTTTACCCTTCTTACATATCAATACAACAGCTTTATTGAGTTTTTTGTCTGAGCAACTCCCAAGTGATGTTTACAAAGGAATTGAACCAGTCATTAATAATCTCTTAAATCAAAGAAATACAGGTTTACTTTCACTCTCTGTTTTGGCAGGGTTTTGGACCTTTTCAAGAGCCTTATCTGCTCTACAAATGTCAATGAATAAAGCTTATGAAGTCTTTAATCATCGAGATTTTATTGTCAGTCGAATTATCGGTTTAGCTGCAGGATTTGCGATTTTACTCTTTCTTTACTTTTCAATTGTTCTCTCTACTTTTGGACAATTAATTCTTGAACAAGTTCATCGCTTATTTCCTTTTGATGATCATCTCTACCGAACGTTACACAATATGACTTTACCAGCGATTGCTGTAGCGACCTTTTTATCTTTGATGATGCTTTATTTTATCCTACCAAATGTTAAAATAAGAAAATTGAGATACACCATGCCTGGAACAATATTTTCAACCTTTGTTCTTGTTTTTCTAACCAACTGGATTGCAAAATATGTTAGCTTTGCTCTTCAACGATTAGATGACTTGAAATTGATTGGGTCATTGGTCGTCTTTGCACTGATGATTTGGTTTATTTTCATCGCCCGCGTTTTGATTATTGGTGCCATATTAAATGCTGTTTATCAAAAAACAAAAGTTGGTAAGATTGAGACACGACGTGGTGAAATTGTTGAATTCATCAAGGAAATTAGAAAATAAAAATACTGATAAAAATGAGAAAAAATACTGACAGAAAATCTGTCAGTATTTTTTTCTATCCGCCGATTCAATGCTCACTTTTCTTACATTGAACTGTCAGTATTTTTTCATCTTGTCAGTAAAAAATTAGTTATTCTGTTAAATTTTTATCTTTTTTGAAGACAAAGAATTTTGAATAAAGATAGTTAATAACAATAATTAAAACTTGAACGACGAGGTTAAGAGCAGCAACCATATTATTTTTAGAAAGTCCAAAAAGATTCATCAAAATATCAGGATGTTGGTCAATGAACCACCAGTTAATAAAGATGGATAGGAGTAAAAGAACAATTCGTCCTGAAGTAAAATTGATGAAATCACGTAATAAGTTTGATGATTCATGTTTGAAAACAAAAAGTTTATTGGTAAAAAATGCAAAAATAATACTTGAAGCTTGAGCGGCAGTTTCTGAACCCCAGCCAGAATGCCAAGCTTGCCAAGTTAACCATTTGACAAAGGCATAGACTGCTGTTGCTAGGACTCCGAAAATGAGATATCTAACAGTTTCAGACTTAAAAAGATTCATGAGTTTTTTCATGAGGTAATTATATCACACTCTTTTAATAGACTCCACTAAAAGTAGCAATTTAACAGATGTTTCAAATAAAAAGGGAAATAGGGTATAATAACAAAATATATATAATAAAATCAGTGACAAAGAAAAGGAAATAATTTTTGAATCAAATGATGAAGAAAGTGGTTATTTTATTGCTCATCAGTGGCTTAGTTTTAGTCACACCTCATGCTTTTGCAACAGCAGGAGGATTTCGAGGGGGAGGAAATAGAAGTACAAGAACTGGCGGTAATTTTGGAGGTGGAAATACTAACAGCCATTATAGTAATACTGGTTCTAATAGCTATACTTCTAATTCTAGGACATCTAGAATGGGGAGCAGGTATAATAGAGGAAGGATTTGGAAATGGCTGATTGTGCTTGCCGGTCTCGGATTTTATTTTATAAGAAATAGAGTTAAACTTCCCTTTAAAAAAAGAGGTTATTTTCAAGAAAAGACATTAAATGATTCAGCTTTGGAAGCAGAAATAGAAGCAATTTTTCTAAAAGTTCAAGATGCTTGGAATAAACATGACTTACGAGCTTTGTCCGAATCTTATGGTGATAATTTATATGAAAAACATGAAAAAATTCTCCAAAAGATGAGTGACAAAGGTCAAATTAATCACACGCGTAGTGTGGTTTTGGATGGAATCACGCGTTATAAAGAAGTAAAAGATAATCAATTTGAAGTTGACCTCTATTTTGTAGCTATTGACTACCTTGTTTCTGTTAATTCTGGTCAAATTATTGCGGGAAATACTCAGGAAAGACGGGCGTTTAAACAACGTTGGACTTTTAGTGGTCAAAAAGGGGCTCTTCGAGTTGAGAAAATGAAAGAATTTAAAATCTAATGATATTTAGTATAGATGTGAAGGGAGAAAAATGATTCTTTATTTATTAGTTTTATTAGCAGTTTGGAATCTTATTGTTTTTGTTTTTTATGCGGTGGATAAGTACAAGGCCCAACATCATCTGTGGAGAATTCCTGAAAAAGTTTTACTTGCACAAGCACTTTTAGGTGGAGGGATTGGAGCAATTTTGGCTGGGCATCTCTGTCATCATAAAACTAGAAAATGGTATTTCAATCTCTCATGGTACGTGGGACTATTGGTTGATGCTGGACTTATCTTTTTAATTATCAAATTCTTTGCTAAATAAATCATCAAATTGAAAAGCTTTTTAGAAAATAAAAAGCTTTTTTTATTAAGGATTATTCAACACAATCCATTGACATTTCTGGCTTAAAAATGTCATAATAGAGGCATGCCTAAACAACGATTTTATTCTTTTATGATTGGAACGGTACTTGAAGCTTGGATTTTCAGCTGGTCCTTCCTATCTGCTTCGTGGTTTTTAGCCACGTTTTTCGGCTTTCTTTTAGTACGCCGAATCTTCCTTGCTTATCGCTTGGATAAATTTATACGTGATATGAAAATGTGATTTTTATCACAATTTTTATTATAAAAGTACTGACAAAGTTTTATGACGAAAAAATATTCTCTGTCAGTTGTTCTTATTTATGAAATAATAGGGGAGACTTACAATGGCGGTTTCAGTTCAAGATTTACTTGACAAAATTCATTTTCATGTGATTTACTCAACAGAAACAGCATTACAAAAAGAAATTACAACTTCAGAAATTATGCGCCCAGGTTTAGAAATGGCTGGGTATTTTGATTATTTCACACCCGAACGAATTCAACTTTTTGGGATGAAAGAATGGTCATACATGATGACTGTAGTTGGAGATAATCGTTATGACCTCTTGAAAAAAGTCATGGCCAAAGAAACACCGGTTGTTATTGTTGCACGTAATTTAGAAATTCCTAGTGAAATGGTGGCAGCAGCTAAAAAGTCTGACATTGTTTTACTTCAATCACGTGAAGCAACCAGCCGATTGAACTCAGTATTGACCTCATTTCTTGATGAACGTTTAGCTGAAAGAACGACTGTTCATGGTGTTTTGATGGATATTTTTGGGGTCGGCGTTCTTATTCAAGGGGCTAGTGGGATTGGTAAATCAGAAACTGGTCTTGAGTTAGTCAAACGTGGCCACCGATTAGTTGCTGATGACCGTGTAGATGTTTTTCAACGGGATGCATTCACACTTTCTGGGGAACCCGCAGAAATTTTGCGCAATATGATTGAAATTCGTGGCGTTGGGATTATTGACGTGATGAGTCTTTTTGGTGCTGGTGCTGTTAAAGATTCAACGGATATTGATATGGCTATATATTTAGAATACTACGATAAGGAAAAAGCTTTTGACCGTTTGGGAAATGCACCGACTATTGTTGAATTTTCTGATGTTGAAGTCCCACAAACCCGCATTCCTGTAAAAACTGGGCGGAATGTGTCAGTAATTGTTGAAGCTGCGGTTATGAATTTTAGAGCTAAGCAAATGGGCTTTGATGCAACAAAAACTTTTGAAGACCGTCTCACTGATTTAATCAGTCATAATAAAGAATCATAAGATAAAACTTAGAAATTACTGACCGAAAATTCTGTCAGTAAATTTAGAAAACTGATAAAAAATATGAATAATCTATTTCCCTTTTTAGCTTTAAATAAGATTGCACTCCAATTAGGGCCGCTAGCCATTCACTGGTATGCTATTTTTATTGTGGGCGGTGCCGCATTAGCCGTTTGGCTCGCATGTAAAGAAGCCCCAAAGCGTAATATAAAAACTGATGATATTATTGATTTTGTTCTCTTTGCCTTTCCTTTAGGAATTGTTGGAGCGAGACTCTATTATGTCATTTTCCAATGGTCTTACTATAGTCAACATCCTTCACAAATCATTGCCATGTGGGATGGTGGCGGAGCCATCTATGGAAGTTTAATCGCTGGAGCAATTGTCCTCTTTGTCTTTAGCTACTATCGAATGATTCATCCGCTTGATTTGCTTGATATTACTATCCCGGGTGTTTTTCTCGCTCAGGCAATGGGACGTTGGGGGAATTTTGTCAATCAAGAAGCCTATGGAAAAATTGTTTCAAATTTAGACTGGCTACCTGCTTTCATTAGAAATCAAATGTTTATTGATGGTCATTATCGAATGCCTACCTTCCTATTTGAAAGTATTGGTACACTAAGCGGTTTTATTCTGGTCATGGTCTTTAGACATCGAATTAAAGGCTTAAAACGTGGGGATATTTTTAGTTTCTACCTCGTCTGGTATGGAGCCGTTCGTTTTATTGTTGAAGGAATGCGAACAGATAGCCTAATGTTAGGACCTGCTCGTGTGTCACAATGGCTTTCAGTTTTATTAGTAATTGTAGGACTTGTTCTCTTTATTTATCGCAGAATGAAAAAAAATTAAGAAGTCTATCCTGAAGGATAGACTTCTTGTCATAAAAAAATGTAAGTTATATTAGAAAATAGCGAAACAATTTGTTATAATGAAGTCAAATAGAATCGCTTTCATCAAAATGAAAGAAGATTGAAAAAATGGGTGCTGATTTTATACCCGAATAAAGAGGAGGAAACGTGGGAAATATTGCATTATTGATTATCGCGATAGCATTTGCTGTATTGGTGGTCTTCTTAGTTATTGTATTACATAAAGTTTCTAAGGTTGTAGAAGAAGCCAACCGTACAGTCAAATTAGTTTCTAGCGATGTAGATGTCTTACTTCATCAAGCTGATGGCATAATGACTAAAGCCAATACCTTGCTTGATGATGTTAATGGGAAAGTCGCCACGATTGACCCTTTGTTTACAGCGGTTGCTGACTTGTCTGAAAGTGTTTCAGACATCAATGCTTCAAGTCGTAAACTTGTGACACGTCTTAATAGAGGTTCAACAAAACGAAAAACAACTTCAGCTTCAGCAGTCGTTTTGGCAAAAACAGCCAAAAAATTCTTTGTTAAAAAAGATAAAACTGAAGCGGGTGTAAAAGTAAATTAAACTTGCTTACGAAAGAAAGGACTTAACCGATGTCAAAAAAAACAGGATTTCTAGTTGGTGCTTTAGTTGGTGCCGCAGCTGCTCTATTTTTAGCTCCTAAAAAAGGAAGCGAACTCCGCGAAGGGGCTGGAAAAATTTATGATGATTTAAAAGAAAACCCTCAAGAAACATTGACTGGAATGAGAGATACTGCTATTGATTTCTCAGCTGAAAAATTTAATGAGATCAAAGAAAAATTTGATTCAGGTGAAATTTCAGCTGACAAGGCCAAAGAATTTTTGCTTTCAAAACGTGATTTAATTATGGAAAAAGTTGACTCAGGTGAACTGTCTAAAGATTCAGTTGTTGATTTCTTCAATGATACTAAAGATGCTGTCGTTGAAAAAATTAATTCAATGAAAGACAGTGGAGAAGAACTCTTTGATGAAAATGAATCAGACATCTCAGAAGAAGCCGCAGAAGTTGTGGCTAAGTTCAGTGATGCCAAAGATGAAGTGAAAGAAGATATTGATACTGAGTCTCTTGCTGAAGAAGCGAAAAAAATTGCTGACAAAGCCAAAGAATTAACAAATTTTCCTGACGAAAAAGAATAAAATTTAAAATCTGTCTTTAAGGCAGATTTTTTTGTCATGTAAAATATTTACATACTTAACTATGGTAATTGGAAATAAATTGCGTTATACTATTATAGTATAGAATATAAAGAAATACTCTGGAGGATTTCAAATGGCACAAGCAAACTTTGGTGTTGTCGGAATGGCTGTAATGGGGAAAAACCTTGCACTCAACGTAGAGTCACGTGGTTATACCGTTGCAATTTACAATCGTACGACTTCAAAAACTGAAGAAGTTTATAAAGAACATCAAGATAAGAATCTTGTTCTCACTAAAACACTTGAAGAATTTGTTGGAAGTCTTGAAAAACCACGTCGTATCATGCTCATGGTTCAAGCAGGAGCAGCGACAGATGCGACAATTAAATCACTTTTACCACTCTTGGATAAAGGCGATATCTTGATTGATGGTGGAAATACTCATTTCCCAGACACAATGCGTCGTAATGCTGAACTTGCAGACTCAGGTATTAACTTCATCGGTACAGGAGTTTCTGGTGGTGAAAAAGGTGCACTTTTAGGCCCATCAATGATGCCTGGTGGCCAAAAAGAAGCCTACGATTTGGTTGCACCAATTTTTGAACAAATCGCAGCTAAAGCTCCTCAAGATGGTAAACCATGTGTGGCTTACATGGGAGCAAACGGTGCTGGACATTACGTTAAAATGGTTCACAACGGAATTGAGTACGGCGATATGCAATTGATTGCTGAATCTTATGATTTGTTGAAACGTGTTCTTGGTCTTAGCAATGCAGAAATTCAAGCCATTTTTGAAGAATGGAATGAAGGCGAACTTGATAGCTACCTCATTGAAATCACTAAAGAAGTATTGAAACGTAAAGATGATGAAGGCGAAGGCTACATCGTTGATAAAATTCTTGATAAAGCAGGAAACAAAGGAACTGGTAAATGGACTTCAGAGTCTGCCCTTGACCTTGGTGTACCACTTCCATTGATTACAGAATCAGTATTTGCTCGTTACATTTCAACTTATAAAGATGAACGTGTTAAAGCAAGCAAAGTTTTATCTGGACCAGCGGTTAATTTCTCAGGCGATAAAAAAGAAGTCATTGAAAAAATCCGCAAAGCGCTATATTTCTCAAAAATTATGAGTTATGCTCAAGGATTTGCTCAACTTCGTAAAGCTTCTGAAGAATTTGATTGGGACTTGCCTTACGGTACAATTGCACAAATTTGGCGTGCTGGATGTATCATTCGTGCAGAATTCCTCCAAAATATTACTGATGCTTTCGACAAAGATAGCGAACTTGAAAACCTCTTGCTTGATGACTACTTTGTAGACATCACAAAACGTTATCAAGAAGCTGTTCGTGATGTAGTTTCACTTGCTGTTCAAGCAGGAATTCCAATTCCAACATTCACATCAGCAATTAGCTACTACGATAGCTATCGTTCTGAAAATCTTCCAGCTAATTTGATTCAAGCCCAACGTGATTACTTCGGTGCTCACACTTATGAACGTACAGACAAAGCTGGAATCTTCCACTACGACTGGTACACAGAAGATTAAGTTGAAAAATAATTAATTAAAAGCTAGAATTTTCTAGCTTTTTTTCTTATAAATTTTGCAGTATTCTTTAGACCATTTTTTAACAAAAAATCAAGAAATTGTTATATGATTTAGGTAATCAAATGTGAATTATTTACTTTGATAAATTTTATGGAACTAGAGAAAGTTGAGGAAATTAGAATGGGTTATGAATCTAATCGCTCATTTAATAAAGCAACAGGTGCCGGTTTCATCATCGCAATGGGAATTGTTTATGGCGACATCGGAACGAGCCCTCTTTACACAATGGAATCAATTGTCCAAGGCCAAGGGGGGCTTGAGCGAATCTCAGAAACGTCAATTATTGGGGCACTTTCGCTCATTATCTGGACGCTGACATTAATTACAACAGTCAAATATGTGTGGATTGCTTTAAAAGCGGATAATAATCATGAAGGCGGAATTTTTTCATTATTTACTCTTGTTCGCAAGTATGCAAAATGGTTAATTATTCCGGCAATGATTGGTGGTGCTGCTTTGCTTTCTGATGGAGCCTTAACACCTGCCGTAACGGTTACGTCAGCAATAGAAGGCTTGAGGTCAATTCCAGCTTTTCATGAAGCTTTTGGTCAGCAGCAATTACCGATTGTTATTATTACTTTAGCGATTTTAGCAGTCTTATTTTTAATTCAACGATTTGGAACTTCAATCGTTGGTAAAGTGTTTGGACCAGTCATGTTTATTTGGTTTAGTTTTCTTGGAATTACGGGTTTGATTAATCTCTTTGGTGATTTTTCTGTTCTTCAAGCAATTAATCCTTATTGGGCAATTCATTTACTTTTAAGCCCAGAAAATAAAGCTGGAATTTTTGTTTTAGGTTCAGTCTTTCTGGCAACGACGGGCGCAGAAGCTCTTTATTCCGATTTAGGACACGTTGGTCGGGGAAATATTCATGTCAGTTGGCCTTTTGTTAAAGTTTGTATCATCCTATCCTATTGTGGGCAAGGGGCTTGGCTTTTACAAAATCGCGGAAAATCATTAGGAGATATCAATCCATTTTTTGCTGTCCTTCCTCAAAATTTAATCATTTTTTCAGTAATTTTAGCAACCTTGGCGGCAATTATTGCCTCACAGGCATTGATTTCTGGTTCATTTACTCTTGTGTCAGAAGCTACTCGTCTTAAACTCCTTCCTCGATTAAGAATTTTTTATCCAGGAGAAACTTTCGGACAATTATATATTCCAGCCGTAAATTTGGGACTCTGGTTGGCAGCGAGTTTTATTGTTGTCTATTTCCAAAGTTCTGCTCACATGGAAGCGGCTTATGGTTTAGCAATCACAGTAACCATGCTTATGACAACAACATTGTTAACTGTCTATTTAAGTCACTATCAAAAAGTTAAAAAAGTATTGGTTGGCCTATTTTTCACCGTTTTTATCTTTATTGAAGGCTTGTTTTTTGCAGCTTCCGCTGTAAAATTTATGCATGGCGGTTATGTCGTTGTGATTATTGCTGCCATGATTCTATTTGTTATGGCAATCTGGCATAAATCTGATCAGCTTTTTTATAAATATCTTAATTCTTCAAATCTTAATGATTATAAAGAAGAAATGGATAAACTCCGCAAAGATGAAACTTACGACCTTTATCATACGAATGTCGTTTATTTAACGGCTAAAATGGATAAAGAATGGATTGACCGTTCAATCTTGTATTCTATTTTGGATAAGCGTCCTAAAAAAGCTAAAGTTTACTGGTTTGTGAAGGTTAATGTTACAGATGAGCCTTATACTTCTGAATACGAAGTGGATATGCTAGGAACTGATTTTATTGTCTGTGTTAATCTATATCTCGGTTTTCATATGCGTCAAGAAATTCCTCGGTATTTACGGACGATTGTGACCAACTTGATGGAGTCAGGACGATTACCACAACAAAATCAAACTTATAGTATTACACCAGGACGAAAAGTTGGAGATTTCCGTTTTATTATTTTAGAAGAAAAACTAATTAATGCAAGACAAATGCCTGGCTTTGAACGATTTGTTCTTCAAACAAAAGAGCAAATTAAAAAAATTACAGCTTCGCCAGCACGTTGGTTTGGTCTTCACTTTTCAGAAGTGACGGTTGAAACTGTTCCTTTGGTTCTCTCGGATGTTAAAAATTTGGAAATTCACGAACGAATTTCAGAAGAAAATCAAGGAGAATCATAATAAAATAAAAGCAATCAAAAGATAGCTTACTGTTGCTATCATCGCTTTTGTGATGATTACTGTATTATATATAAAACTGTGAGAAATAAATAAATATAATTTCCCGCTGTTTTTTTTGAATAAACAGGGGATAATCTGCTATAATAAAGCTATTAAAAAACGAGCTACGCTTCGTTTTATTTTATTTGACTATTTTCGTTGAAGAAAGTTGAGGAGTTACAAAAGTGGGTCAAGTACACTTACATAATCGGTCGTTTAATAAAGCGACATCTGCAGGGTTCCTGATTGCATTAGGGATTGTTTACGGTGATATCGGAACAAGTCCACTTTATGCCATGCAGGCCATTGTTCGAGGACAGGGAGGATTAGCAAATCTTTCTGAAAGCTTTATTTTGGGGGCTGTTTCTCTTGTGATTTGGACTTTAACATTGATTACAACTGTTAAATATGTTCTGATTGCTTTGAAAGCAGATAACCATCATGAGGGGGGAATCTTTTCACTCTTTACCCTTGTGAGACGGATGAGAAAATGGCTGATTATTCCAGCAATGATTGGTGGGGCGACATTATTAGCGGATGGAGCATTGACTCCTGCGGTGACGGTCACGTCAGCCATCGAGGGTTTAAGAGGAGTAACACATGTTTACTCAAATCAGACGGCAGTCATGGTAACAACTTTGATAATCCTTGCCTTTCTCTTTTTGATTCAGAGGTTTGGTGCAAGTTTGGTTGGCCGTTTATTTGGACCAATTATGTTTATCTGGTTTGGCTTTTTGGGTGTAAGTGGATTGATTAATTCTTTTCTTGACTTATCAATTTTAAAAGCAATTAATCCATATTATGCGATTCACTTATTGTTTAGTCCAGAAAATAAAGCTGGTTTCTTTATCTTGGGTTCTATTTTCTTGGTAACGACAGGGGCAGAGGCACTTTATTCTGACTTAGGACACGTTGGGCGTGGAAATATTTATGTCAGCTGGCCATTTGTTAAGATTTGTATTATCTTATCTTACTGTGGACAAGGAGCTTGGCTTTTAGCTCACCGTGGTGAACACATTGAAAAACTTAATCCTTTCTTTGCTGTTTTACCTGATAATATGGTTATTTATGTCGTTATCTTATCAACATTGGCGGCGATTATCGCCTCTCAAGCACTGATTTCGGGTTCATTTACTTTGGTGTCTGAAGCGATTCGTTTGAAACTTTTGCCATTGTTCAAAATTTATTATCCAGGGCAAACTTTGGGACAACTTTATATCCCAGCAGTTAACTTTGCTCTTTGGGTAACGACTTCATTCTTTGTTTTGTATTTTAAAACTTCAGAACATATGGAAGCCGCTTATAGCTTGGCCATTACCATCACTATGTTGATGACAACAACACTTTTGACTTATTTCTTAATTCAAAAAGGAACGCCAAAAATTGCCATTGCAATTATTTCTATCGGTCTCTTTTGTATTGAAGGCTCATTCTTTGCTGCTTCTCTTGTCCAATTTATCAACGGAGCATATATTGTGGTTCTGATTGCCTTGGCAATTATCTTCGTGATGTTCATCTGGAACAAGTCACACAAGATTGTCATGAAATATATCAAATCATTGAATATTAATGAGTATAAAAATCAACTTAATGCTTTGCGTCATGATGAATCTTATGATTTATATCAAACAAATGTGGTTTATTTAACAAGCAAAATGGACCATGAATGGATTGACCGTTCAATCTTATATTCAATCTTGGATAAACGACCAAAACGTGCAGAATGTTATTGGTTTGTAAATGTAAAAGTTACTGACGAGCCTTATACTTCTGAGTATAAAGTAGACATGATGGATACTGACTTTATTGTTCGTGTGAATCTCTATCTTGGATTCCGTATGCGTCAAGAAGTTCCGCGTTATTTAAGAACAATTGTGACGGATTTGATGGAATCAGGACGTTTGCCACGTCAGCATCAACATTACAGTATCACTCCAGGACGTAAAGTTGGAGATTTCCGCTTTGTCGTTGTTGAAGAAAAGCTAATGAATGCACGTCAAATGCCAGGTTTCGAGCGTTTTGTTCTTCAAACTAAAGCACAAATCAAGAGAATTACGGCTTCCCCAATTCGTTGGTTTGGTCTTCAATTCTCGGAAGTAACTGTTGAAACAGTTCCCTTGGTTCTTTCAGATGTACGTAATTTGGAAATTCATGAACGATTGGAACAGGTGGATGAAGCAGAAGCTTCAGCAACTCATTAAAGGATATAAAAAAACTTACTGACAAAATTTCTGTCAGTAAGTTTTTATTTCTGTCAGTAAAATTTTTAACGAGCAAGTCGTTTTCTAGCGGCTTCTTTTCGTTTTTGAGCGATAAATTCGTTCTTATCAGCAGAAGGAAGATAACCTTTTTTCTTGGCAATTAACAGGGCTGTACCTGCAACAAGAATTTCGACAGATTTTCCAATGAGATAGCCTTGGATAAATTTATTTTTCATTTAGTGGACTCCTTTATATTTTATTTAAAAATTGCTCTATCTTCATTATAAATCAAAAAATGTGAAAACGCTAACGAAGCACATTTTAAAAAGAAAGACTCTTTAATAATTAACTGGTTAAGGTTAAGATTAGGTGCATGTGATATATTAGTAGCAGTTGTAATAAATAAATGATAAAGAAAGAAGGTAAGAAATATGACAATTATAGGTGTAAAAATTGACAAAAAGTTTATGAGGGACTTACTCATACTTATTTTAGGTGTCGGACTTTATGTACTCTCCGTTCAGTTATTCGTCATCCCTAATCGTCTAGCAAGTAATGGTGTCGCTGGTTTTTCTGTACTTATGGATTTTGTTTTTGGCATCAACCCAGCCTTGACTTTCTTTTTGGTAAATGTACCACTTTTCATTTTCGGAGGACGTTCGCTTCCGCGGAGAATTTTACTACTGAGCATTCCTGGAGCGCTTGCCATGAGTGGTTGGTTAATGATTTATGAAGCATTAGGAGTTACTGGTTTCCAATTCTCACATGTTATTTTTGCTGGAATTTTCGATGGACTTCTTTCAGGATTCGGGGCAGGATTAGTTATTATTTCTGAAGGAACATTTGGAGGATCAATCTTATTGAGCCGAATTTTGGAGGAGCAATGGAACTTTAAAATTGACAAGGTTTTGTTTATGGTCGATGTGGTCGTTTTAAGTGTTTCCTTATTAACATTCTTGTCACTTCCTAACTTTGCGGTCACACTACTTTCATGCTATATCTTTAGTAAAATGACTCTGATTGTGGGACGTGAAGATTATCGAAAATCTTTAATGAATCGTGGAAAAAGAATTTATCAAAAAGTTTTTGCTGCATAAAAACTTTAAGAATAATAGAATAAAAATTACTGACAGAAATTGAGCTGTCAGTAATTTTTTCTTGTCAGTGCTTGAATTTACAGGCTATTTCTGAAATAATAGAGAATGAAAATGGTGAGAGTGAGTCATAAAAAATAAATGAAAAATAATAAAGTTTTAGTGGTTGTCGGGCCTACAGCTGTGGGGAAAACAGCACTTGGCATTGATTTAGCAATCAAATTTAATGGTGAAATTATTTCTGGTGATTCTCAGCAAGTTTATCAAGGATTAGACATTGGAACTGCTAAGGTGACTATGGCTGAACAAGCTCAAGTTCCTCATCATTTGATTGATGTACGTAAATGGACAGAAAATTTTTCGGTTCATGATTTTGTCATTGAAGCTAATCAATTAATTAAAGAAATTCTTGACCAAGGAAAAGTGCCAATTATCGTTGGAGGAACTGGCTTATATATTCAATCTCTTATCGAAGGCTATCATCTTGGCGGACAGGAAAATCATGAGGAGATGATGAAACTTCGTGAAGAATTATCTCTTTTATCTGATGAGGAATTGTTTGCAAAAGTGATTAAAATAAATCCAGAAATTCCTGAGTTAAATCGTAGACGGGCGATTCGTTTTTTGGAGCTGCAAACTTTCAGCTCTCAAGATGAAAATTTGGGTTCTGATTATGATTTTTTGCTTATTGGATTAAATACTGACAGAAAAGTGCTTTATGATCGAATTAATCAACGGGTTGATCAAATGATGCGTGAGGGCTTATTAGATGAAGCTAGAACTTTGTATGAGCAAGCACCAGAAGTTCAAGCGGCAAAAGGGATTGGTTATAAAGAATTTTTCCCTTATTTTTCAGGGGACATTAGTTTGGAAGAAGCTGTTGAGTTGGTCAAAAGAAATTCAAGACGCTATGCCAAGCGACAATTGACTTGGTTTAAAAATAGAATGTCTGTCGAATTTGAAGATGTTTTTTCAAAAAATTATCCTGAACCAATTTTTGATAAAGTCACTCAGTTTTTGAACTGACGCATTTTCTTAAAAATGTTATAATGAAAAAGATTGAAAAAAGGACTTTATAAGTAAATTTTATTAAAAATGGAGAGAAAAAATGACTGATAAAAAATGGATTGATTTGGGAATGAAATATGGTGGCTTCATGGCTCAAGACCATATCTTTTTAGAAAATAGATTAGCTACCTTAACCGATGTAAAAGATAAAAGACTTTTGGTGACTCCACCAGCATCAGTTTTAAATGCTTATTTTGCTGAACTTTATCAAAAACGCTCACCGAAAGATGCAACAGATTATTTCTTTGAACTTTCTAAAGCTTTTGATATTTTTGAAGAAAATCCAGATTTTCAACTTGAAGGAAAAAATGGTTATGAAAATTTCAGATTTATTCGACTCAATCTTTCTGGAAAATCATTTGGTTTTTCATATAAAAATGACGCAGAAGAAGCAATTATTTTCAGTGAATTTCCGGTAAAAGTGACAGCCGAATTGATGTTTGAAATTGCACAGATTTTCCCGCATTATCTATTAGTGGAAGAAGACGGAAAATTGACAATGAAACCTGCTCAATTTCAAAGTGAATTTGAGAAAGTGAAAGACCTAACAGCATTAACAGAACAAGCAGAAAATGGGGAATATATTCGCTTAGCCGGCTATAATATTGAGGATTTATTAGAACAAGCCGAAGAAATTGGCTTCTTAAGTCCTTTATGCTTTGGGCATGACGGACGTAAACACTTTGTCTATATTACAAAAGGTTTTTAATCGTTAGTTAATAAACTATCAAAAAAATTGCATTTCTCTTTGATAAGTGATAGACTATGTGAAAACGGTTACTGGCGATGCTGTCAGTAATTAATAAGACTGAATTTTTCATAATTACTGACAGAAAAGTTTGTCAGTAACTTTTGGTCAAATATAAGGAGGAACTTTTATGATTTTTATTCCACTCGTTGTTTTAGCAATTATCCTGCTCATTTTAATCTTTAGTTTGAGTACAATTGTATTTGTTGTTAAACAACAAACTGTTGCAATTGTTGAACGTTTTGGGAAGTATCAATTTACTGCAAACCCTGGTTTTCATTTGAAACTTCCTTGGGGAATTGATCGGATTGCTGCTCGAGTTCAATTGCGCTTATTACAAACAGAGATGACAGTTGAAACTAAAACTGCGGATAATGTTTTTGTTACGATGAATATTGCAACGCAATATCGAGTAAACGAACAATCCATCAAAGATGCATACTATAAGTTAATGAATCCAGGTGAACAAATTAAGGCTTATATTGAAGATGCCCTTCGTTCAGCAGTACCAAAATTGACTTTGGATGATGTTTTTGAGAAAAAAGATGAAATCGCTCTTGAAGTTCAAAAAACAGTTGCTGAAGAAATGCAAACTTACGGTTATATTATCGTAAAAACATTGATTACTAAAGTAGAACCTGATGCTGAAGTTAAGCAATCTATGAATGAAATCAATGCGGCACAACGTAAACAAGATGCCAGCCAAATGTTGGCAAATGCTAATAAAATTCAAGTTGTAACTGCCGCTGAAGCAGAAGCTGAAAAAGACCGTCTGCATGGGGTAGGGATTGCTGAACAACGTAAGGCTATTGTTGACGGTTTGGCTCAACAAATTACCGAAATCAAAAAGCTTGGTGTGGCGCTTGATGAAGAACAAATTATGGCGATTTTGTTAACTAACCAATATTTAGATACCTTGAATCAATTTGCTGCAGGTGGAAATTCAACCATTTTCCTTCCAAGCGGAGCTGAAGGAGCAGAAAGTTTAAGGACTCAGATTTTATCAGCCATTAAAGCAGGTAAATAAAGTAAAAATGGAAAGCTATCGATGGATAGCTTTTTTTATTATAGCAAGCTTCTTCTTGCAATTTTTTTTGAAATTAGGTAGAATAAAGTGATTGTAGCGCGTCCGTAGTGTAATGGATATCACGTAAGATTCCGGTTCTTGAGATGGGGGTTCGATTCCCTCCGGACGCATTTAATTAAGTGGGTAAACCGCTTGGTTGAGCGGTTTTTATTGTTTTTGTGCCAAACATGTGCCAATGACTGTGTTTTATAGAATCCCAAATATGTTATAATAAGATATTGACTCGAAGGTAAAATGACTAGGTTTTAAATTTAAAAAATAGTTAGAATGAAACCGAGAGTTTTTTGATATTATCATTTTACAGGAGGGCTTTTATAAATCAAGAGAAATTTATTAAGTATTTAAGTTGGGTAGCGACTGGGATGTCGGTAATGATGTATGTGTCATATCTTCCGCAAATTGCTAACAATCTTAGTGGAATGAAAGGAAATCCTATTCAACCCCTTGTTGCTGCAATTAATTGTACACTTTGGGTCACTTATGGAATTGGCAAAAAGCCTAGAGATTTAGCTTTGGCAACGGCAAACTTTCCAGGTATAATTTTTGGATTGGTCACATTTTTTACTGCCCTTTGATGATGAAAAAAAATGATTAATTGGACATGTGTGTGGCCATTATCAGAGATAAATAAATAATAAATTTAAAAAAAATAAAAAAATTACAGCTGAGACTAGAAATTTCAGAAAGTCTGTGTTATAATATATTTCGTCGTGAAAATGACGCTTTAAGCATGACTCGTTAGCTCAGTTGGTAGAGCATTTGACTTTTAATCAAAGGGTCGCTGGTTCGAGCCCAGCACGGGTCACTAATTTATTGAAGAAAAGATTGTGGGGAAGTTTCACAATCTTTTCTTGTTTTGGAAAATAATTCTCATTTTTGAGAAAATAAAGTTTTAATTTGCCTTAAGGTGAGTTGAAACTGATGGAGGTTCAATGGAAATCCAATTTTTAGGGACTGGGGCTGGTCAGCCTTCTAAATCAAGAAACACTCAGGCAATTGCCTTGAAAATGCTTGATGAGCGTAATGAAATTTGGCTTTTTGACTGTGGTGAAGCAACGCAACATCAAATTTTAAATACGACAATTAAGCCACGAAAAATTACTAAGATTTTTATTACACATTTACATGGGGATCATATTTTTGGCTTGCCTGGTTTTTTGTCTAGTAGGAGTTTTCAAAGTTCAGATGAACAAACTGATTTGGAGCTTTATGGCCCTGTGGGAATTAAAGATTTTGTTTTGACCGCTCTTAGAATCTCGGGTTCACGCTTAGCTTATCGTATCAATTTTCATGAAATTGATTCGGCTGGAAAAATCTTTGAAGATGATAGTTTTGAAGTCCATACAGATTTGCTTGACCATACTATTTTCTGCTTGGGTTATCGCGTCGTAGAAAAAAATCGAATAGGTGAACTCGATGCCAATGCTTTAAAAGAAGCTGGGCTTCCTTTCGGACCCCTTTTTGGTAAAATAAAAAAAGGTGAGATTGTTCAGTATGAAGGAAAAACTTTCGATCCTAAAGATTATATCGGAGCGGATAAAGCTGGTAAAATAGTCACGATTTTAGGCGATACAAGAAAATCGAATGTTGCAGTACGCTTAGCTTATGGAGCAGACTTATTGGTTCATGAGGCAACTTATGAAGCAAATGAAAGTAAAATGGCAAAAGCACATGGTCATTCAACGACTAAACAAGCAGCAGACGTCGCCAAAGAAGCCGGAGTTAATCGATTGTTATTGACTCATATTAGTGCACGCTATGTTGGACCTTTGGTTGGACAATTGGTGCGTGAGGCACAAACTGTTCATTCCAACACTTTTGTGGTTAAGGATTTTTACGAGGAAAAAATTGGTTAGAAATATTGTAATTACAGGTGCAACTGGTGATATTGCTAAAGAAATTGTCAAATCTTTATCTAAAGAAAATGACCATTTAATTTTGGTTTCACGTAGCCGTAAGGCTCTGATTGAACGCTATGGTCAGCTTGAAAATGTTACATTACTGACCAATGATGAACTTTTGACTAATGAACAATCTTTTGTTGTGGATATTTTGATTAATAATGCTGGTTTTGGTATTTTTAAAGAATTCACTGAACTTACTGATGGGGAAATTACAGAACAGTTTGTCATTAATACGTTAATGCCAATCCAGTTGACCAGATTATTAGAACCGAAAATTCAATTGATTAATATTGCTTCAATTGCTGGAAAGTTACCAACAGGTAAATCATCAATTTATGCTGCCTCTAAGGCGGCTTTGATTACATTTTCAGATGCTTTGCGTATGGAAAATCCACAATTAATTGTGACAACTGTGAATACTGGACCTGTAAAAACCAAATTTCACAAAGATAATGGAGATTATCTGGAAAAAGTGGGGAAAAATGCAATTTCAGCATCTAAAGTTGCTGACAAAGTTGTGAATAACTTGGGAAAAAGGAAAAGAGAAATCAATTTACCTTGGACTTTATCCACAGCGGCCAAATTGCGAGCTATTTTTCCTTCGCTTTTTGATTTTATATCTGCCAAATTTTTTAATTTCAAATAGAATTTTTTACTGATAGAAGCTTAATGCTATTTGTGTCAGTAAATTATAGAAAAGTTTAGGATTTTATTAAATAAAAGAAAAATAATCTCTAAACTTAGCCATTTTTTTCGAGTAATTTATGCTAAAATAATTGAATTGAGCATAGAAAAGATAAAGAGAATTAAAATGATAAAAGCAAAATATGATTGGAAAGTGGCTGATACAGCCATTTCCGAAGATTTTCTAAAGATAGCGAAAAAACATAAATTAGATGAATTGACAAGTCGCGTGCTTTATCAAAGAGGAATTCATGCAGAAGCTGAAATTGAGCAATTTTTAAAGCCAAGTTTAGAAAATTTACATGACCCTTTTCTACTTCATGATATGGAAAAAGCAACAGGGCGTATTTTATCAGCAATTGAGCAAGGTGAAAATATCTTAATTTATGGTGACTATGATGCTGACGGAATGACTGCAGCATCAGTCATGAAGTCAGCTCTGGATGAATTAGGAGCTGAGGCTCAAGTTTATTTACCCAATCGTTTTACTGACGGTTACGGGCCAAATCTTGACGTTTATCAGTACTATATTAAGAATGAAAATATCAATCTTATTATTACTGTAGATAATGGGGTTGCTGGCTTGGAGGCAATTACCTGGGCACAGGAAAATGGAGTGGATGTAATTGTTACCGACCATCACTCAATTCCTGACCAACTTCCCCCTGCTTATGCCATTGTCCACCCCGAACATCCTGACAGTCAATATCCTTTCAAATATTTGGCAGGAGTTGGTGTCGCCTTCAAAGTTGCCTGTGCTCTTTTAGAATATGCACCCAGTGAAATGCTTGATTTAGTTGCAATTGGTACAATTGCTGACATGGTCAGTTTGACTGATGAAAACCGAATTTTAGTGGCTCATGGTCTAAAAGTTTTGGCCCAAACAGAGCGTGCCGGCCTACAAGAATTAATGAAGTATGCCGGGGTTGATTTTGATAAAATCACTGAGGAAACGGTTGGTTTTCAAATTGCTCCCCGTTTAAACGCTTTGGGACGTCTCGATGACCCAAACCCAGCCATTGAATTGCTGACAGGTTGGGATGAAGATGAAGCGCATGAAATTGCCAAAATGATTGACCAAAAAAATTCAGAGCGAAAAGAAATTGTGGAAAAAATTCACAATGAAGCTCTGAGTATGCTGACAGATGAACCTGTTCAGATTTTATATCATAAGGACTGGCATAAAGGTGTCTTAGGAATTGTTGCGGGTCGCTTGTTAGAAGCCATACATAAGCCAGTAATCATGCTGGCCCAAGAAGAGGGGATTTTGCGTGGGTCTGCTCGGTCAATCGAAAATTTTGATATTTTCAAGGCATTAAATGCCCATCGTGAACTTTTTATTGCTTTTGGTGGTCATAAACAAGCCGCAGGGATGACTTTAAGTCTGGAAAACGTAGAAGCAGTTAAAAAGGCGATGATTGATTATATCGTGGACAATCATTTAGATATGTCTAAAAAAAGTGCCTTAGAAGTTGCTGATCGTTGCCACTTAGACGATATTTCGCTCTCAACAATCACTAATTTAGCAAAATTGGCTCCCTTTGGCATGGATAATCCTAAGCCTCGATTTTTAATCGAAGATTATAAGGTGATTCAAAGCCGAAGTATGGGGAAAGACAATGCTCATCTTAAATTAAAAATTCAGGAAGAAAAGCAACAAATTGATGCCGTTTATTTCCAACATGGTTCAGAAGAATTGGAATTCGAACAGGCACAAACAAAATTAGTCGCAACACTTTCAAGTAATAGTTGGAATGGAAATACGAGTCTTCAATTAATGATTGAAGATGCTGATTCAGTTGGTGTCGAACTTCTTGATATAAGAAGTAAACAAATTCCTATCCCAAAAGAGGCTAATATTTTTTCTCAAAATCAGCTAAAACATGGTATAATGGAAGATGTGCTTGTCATCGAAGAGACACCTGGAGATTTAGCAGGTTTGTCAGTATTAAAAGAAGCTGTCAGTAAAGCAGCGTCGGATGATTTTAAAATGATTTATTTTAAAAATAAAATCACTGATAGCTATTATTTAACAGGAAGTGGAACACGAGAAGAATTTGCAAGACTTTATAAAGCAATTTATCAATTTCCAGAATTTGATATTCGCTATAAATTAAAATCACTTGCAGATTATTTGAAAATCCCTCATCTCTTGCTTGTCAAGATGATAAAAATCTTTGAGGAACTTGAATTTGTCAGCATTGACAATGGCTTAATGACCGTTAATAAGACGGCCGATAAACGCGAAATTTCTGAGAGTACAATTTATCAAGAACTAAAAAAAATTGTAAAAATGCAAGAACTTTTTGCTTTAGCACCCGTCAAAGAAATTTATCAAAATTTATTAGAAAAATAATTTCGTTTTTATAAAAAGTTACTGACGAAATCAGCTATACTCATAATAATAAAGCTGTCAGTAAAAATAACGAACTTATGTTAGAAAAAAGGAGCACTGACAATTCTGTCAGTAACAAAAACATGGAATTAAAAGACTATATTGCAACAATTGAAAACTATCCTAAAGAAGGCGTAGTTTTTCGCGACATCAGCCCTTTGATGGCAGACGGAAATGCCTATAACTATGCTGCTACCGAAATTGTTCAGTATGCAAGAGATAAAGAAATAGATATGGTTGTAGGTCCAGAAGCACGTGGTTTCATCATTGGATGTCCAGTTGCTTTTGCACTTGGTGTAGGATTTGCCCCAGTTCGTAAGCCTGGTAAATTACCTCGTGAAGTCATTGAAGCAACTTACGAAAAAGAATACGGAACAGACACACTCACAATGCATTCAGACAGCATCAAACCAGAACAACGTGTCTTGATTGTTGATGATTTGCTTGCAACTGGTGGAACAATTGCTGCTACAATTGAACTTGTTGAAAAAATGGGTGGAATTGTTGTCGGATGTGCGTTCCTTATCGAACTTGATGAACTTAAAGGTCGCGAAAAAATCGGAGATTACGATTATAAAGTTCTAATGCACTATTAATTTCTTTACTGTCGGTAGCCAATAAATGTTATTAGTATTCTTTTGATAAAAACAAGAGAGTATAGTTAAGCTAAAAGCAAGTAAACAGAGGTTTTTTGGCGTAAAATATTGACAGCAAGCTAATTTTGATATACACTATAAAAAGAAAATCCACATAGCGTTCGTTTTTTAGGAAATGAGCCTATATTTTATATTAGGAAAAGAGAGAGTAAAAACTTGAAAATTACAGCCTTAGAAGGACAAAAAATCTCAGAACTTTCAATGATTGAAGTTGCTCATGCTTTATTGGAGCAAAATGGCAAAGAAATGCAATTCTCTGAAATCATCAGAGCGATTCAAGATTATTTGGAAAAATCAGATGATGAAATTAAAGCTAGTATTTCTCGTTTTTATACAGAAATCAATACAGACGGAAGTTTCATTCCATTAGGAAATAATATCTGGGCACTTCGTTCATGGTACGCCATTGATGAGATTGACGAAGAAGTTATCGCTCTTGATGAAATTGAAGACGAAGAAGAAGAAAAACCAGCTAAAAAACGTAAAAAAGTCAATGCTTTTGGTATCGAAGACGAAATCGATCCAGAAGATGAAGAAGGCGCAAAAGAAACAACTGAAGAAGACATGTCATACGATACTCAAGCAGAAGACGAAGATAAAGATGACGTCGCTGCTTATGACGCAGAACTTGCGGAAGTTGAACTTGATAATGTAGATGAAGAAGTTGACATCGATGTAGAAGACGATGAAGATGATTCAGACGATACTGATGAAGACTAAAACACATAAAAAGTGAGGCATCAGCCTCACTTTTATGAATATTCTCTTTTTATTTGTAAAAAATTAAAAGAACGGTTACAATTAGGAAAAGTAAAATTTTATTATTGAGCGAAAGCTAATCATAAGGAGAAAAAATTTGGTGGACAAAGAAACAACTGAATTTTCTCGAGGAAGTTTTAAAGAAAAAATACTTCGCCAACTTGAAGAAAATGCAGCGAAACAAGCAGAAACTAAGTTCCCAGACCCTGAAGATTTCGAACGTCCCAGCAGGAGCGACTCAGAAGAACCTGAGCGAAAAATCGAACCAAGGAAAGTTGATCTTGAACCTTTCAAACTTCCCGTCTTTGATTTTCCAGCAGCGGATGAAAACGAAGAAGAACCTTTTGTAGAAAATGAAAACCTTCCAGAAGAAGGCGATTCATTGCGTCAAAATTTAGATGGAGTGGTTTCTGAGGAAATTCAAAGCCAAGATATTCCTCCTCAATTTTCAAGAAGTGAACCAAAAGTTCAAGATGAAAAAATTGAACAAGAACAATTTTTGGAAAAAAAAGAATCAGAAAAAATGGTTAAACATCAACCTTCAAGAAGAACCAATAGTCCTTCTAAAAAAACTTCTTTGAGCAAGAAAAACAAGAATAAGAACAAAAATAAGAAAAAGAAAAAAGTAACAGCAGGAAAAATCATTGCTGTGATTGTTGTTCTTTTAGTTTTAGTTGTTGGAGGAACTGGTTGGTATGGCTATAACTTTGTAAAATCTGGCATTCAACCTTTGGATTCTAAGAATGCAACAGCTAAGTCAATCAATATTCCTGCTGGTTCAAGTAGTAAGCAAATTGGTGAAATTTTGCAAAGACAATCCATTATTAAAAATGGAATGGTTTTTCAGTATTATACAAAATTTAAAAATTATTCAGAGTTTAAAAGCGGCTATTATAATCTTGCACCAAACATGAGCTTATCTACGATTGCTAGCAAACTTGAAGAAGGCGGAACAGAAAAACCTGTTGCTCCAACTTTAGGTAAAATTTTAGTTCCTGAAGGCTATACGCTAACACAAATTGCTAAAGCTGTGACAGTTAATAGTGGAAGCAATGAAAAGAATGCAAAAACGCCATTTTCTGAAGCAGACTTCATGAAAACCGTTCAAGACCCAACCTTTATCGCTAAAATGGTTAAGGCTTATCCTAAACTGTTCGCAAGCTTGCCAACAAAAGATTCAGGAATCAAATATCAGTTAGAAGGTTACTTGTTCCCAGCGACTTATGATTACACAAAATCATCGACAGTTGAATCAGTCATTGAAAATATGATTCAAGCAGCCAATACTCAACTCACTCCTTACTATGATACAATCGCTCAAAAGAATTTGACTGTCAATGAAGTTTTGAGTTTAGCAGCTTTGGTTGAAAAAGAAGCCAACAATGATGATGACCGACGCAACGTTGCTGGAACCTTCTATAATCGTATGAATGCTGGAATGACTTTGGGTTCTAATCTGTCAATTCTTTATGCCGAAGGTAAACTTGGTGAAAAAACAAGTCTTTCAGAGGATGCTAATATTGACACAAACCTAGATTCGCCATATAATTTGTACACAAATACTGGATTTGGCCCTGGCCCTGTTGATAGTCCAAGTTTGTCATCTATTAAAGCGGTACTTGATCCTGCTCAAAATGACTACTTCTATTTTGTTGCTGATGTGACAACAGGAAAAGTTTATTTTGCGAAAACATTAGCTGAACAAAATGCAAATGTTCAAAAATATGTGAATGATAAGATAAGTAGCTAAGCTATCATTAATTTAGATTTGATTAAAAGAGAAAAAAGTTTATAAAAAAGGAAAGAAATATAATGGAAAAAACATTCCCAATGACCCAAGAAGGGCTTGATAAATTAAAATTAGAACTTGAAAATTTAAAACTTGTGAAACGTCCAGAAGTCATTGACCGTATCAAAGTTGCTCGTAGCTATGGTGACCTTTCAGAAAACTCAGAGTACGAAGCAGCTAAAGATGAACAAGCCTTTATCGAAGGACGTATTTCAACTGTTGAAACAATGATTCGTTATGCTGAAATTGTTGATAACGCAAAAATTGCTAAAGACGAAGTAGCACTTGGTAAAAACGTAACTTTTGTTGAAGTTGGCGAAACTGACGAAGAATCTTATCAAATTGTTGGTACTGCTGAAGCTGACCCATTTTCAGGAAAAATTTCTAATGAATCACCAATTGCTCGAGTTTTGATTGGTAAAAAAATTGGAGACATCGTAAATGTACCACTTCCAGTTGGCGAAATGACAGTTAAAATTGTAAAAGTTGACTAATTATTTTAGAATATAATAAGTAAAAAAGCCGTCAGTAACGGTTTTTTTATTTTTCAACGCTTAAGTCTGTCAGTAAGTTAAAATTGCTATTTTTGGTAAAAATAATATTTTTCAGGTATAATAGTCAGTAATAGTCAAAGATTATTTAGAAAATGGATGAAAGAAAGGATGGAGCGATGGCAGGTCAAAAAAATACATCAGATATTATCGAAGCTTATCTGAGAAAGCTTTTAGAAGAAGCACAAGTCATTGAAATTAAACGAGCGGACTTAGCCAATCAATTTGATGTCGTGCCGAGTCAGATTAATTATGTGATAAAAACACGATTTACGGCCTCAAAAGGCTTTGATGTGGAATCAAAACGTGGTGGCGGTGGATACATCAAAATTGTGAAGTATCAATATTCTGCTCGTCATGAATTCTTAACGGCTCTTTACCAGAAGGTTCCAGCTAATCTCTCAAGTAAAGCTGCCCATGATATCGTTCAACTTCTCTTTGATGAGAAAGTACTGACAGAACGTGAGGGAAATCTACTTTTGTTAGTCATTACTGACGGAGCCATTAGTCCCTTTACTCGTGGTATAATGATGAAAAGTATAATAAACAGATTGGACCGTGACGATGAAATTTGAAAATATAAAATATACACCAACGCTTGACCGAATTTTAGAAAAAGCGGAAGAGTATGCTCACCAATATCAATATGGCACCATTGAAAGTGCTCATTTACTGGCTGCAATGGCAACGACCTCAGGTTCAATTGCATACAGCCTCCTTGCTGGAATGAATGTTGATTCTTCTGACTTACTGATTGATTTAGAGGATTTATCAAGTCATGTTAAGGTCAAACGTTCAACTTTACGTTTTTCACCTCGTGCAGAAGAAGTGATGACTGCGGCAAGTTTTTTAGCAATTCATAATAACTCAGAAGCCGTTGGAACAGAACACTTGCTTTATGCCCTACTTCAAGTAGAAGATGGATTTGGTCTTCAACTTCTGAAATTACAAAAAATCAATATTGTATCTTTGCGAAAAGAGCTTGAGAAAAGAACTGGACTCAAAGTTCCAGAAAGTAAAAAAGCTGTGACTCCAATGTCAAAACGCAAGATGGCAAAGGGAGTTGCAGAAAATTCAACGACGCCAACGTTAGACTCTGTATCCTCAGATTTAACCGAAGAAGCTCGCTTGGGTAAACTTGACCCAATGATTGGACGAGAAGCAGAAATTGACCGTTTGATTCATATTCTCAGCCGCAGAACAAAAAATAATCCTGTCTTAGTTGGAGAGCCCGGTGTTGGGAAATCAGCAATTATTGAAGGTTTGGCCCAAAGAATTGTCAATGGTCAAGTTCCAATTGGTTTGATGAATAGTCGAATTATGGCTTTGAATATGGCGACTGTTGTTGCTGGGACAAAATTTAGAGGTGAATTTGAGGATCGTTTGACAGCTATTGTTGAAGAAGTTAGCAGTGATCCAGATGTCATTATTTTCATTGATGAATTACACACAATCATCGGTGCTGGTGGCGGAATGGATTCTGTCAATGATGCCGCAAATATTTTGAAACCAGCGCTTGCTCGTGGTGATTTTCAAATGGTCGGAGCAACAACCTATCATGAATATCAAAAATATATTGAAAAAGATGAAGCTTTAGAACGCCGTTTGGCGAGAATAAATGTTGATGAGCCAAGTCCAGATGAAGCGATTGCTATTTTGCAAGGCTTACGTGAAAAATTTGAAGACTATCATCAAGTGAAATTTACTGACCAAGCCATTAAAAGTGCTGTAATGCTCAGTGTTCGTTATATGACTAGCCGAAAATTGCCCGACAAAGCCATTGATTTACTTGATGAAGCTGCAGCAGCAGTGAAAATTTCTGCCAAAAATCAACAAGCAAAACGTCTTGATTTAGAAAAAGAACTAGCCGAAGCTCAAGAAGAATTATCAGAAGCTGTCATTAAACTTGATATCAAAGCGTCTCGTACAAAAGAAAAAGCAGTTGAAAAAATTGCTGACAAGATTTATAAATTCTCAGTAAAAGAAGATAAACGTCAAGAAGTTACTGACCAAGCTGTTGTTGCTGTTGCCTCAACACTGACAGGTGTTCCAATCACACAAATGACTAAGTCTGAAAGTGATCGTTTAATCAATCTTGAAAAAGAATTACATAAACGAGTTGTTGGACAAGAAGAAGCTATTTCTGCCGTTTCAAGAGCCATTCGTCGGGCACGTTCCGGTGTTGCTGACAGACGTCGTCCAATGGGTTCTTTCATGTTCCTTGGACCAACAGGGGTCGGTAAAACCGAACTTGCTAAAGCACTGGCTGACAGTGTGTTTGGTAGTGAAGATAATATGATTCGTGTTGACATGAGTGAATTCATGGAAAAACATTCGACTTCACGCTTGATTGGAGCTCCTCCAGGGTATGTAGGTTATGATGAGGGTGGTCAATTGACAGAACGCGTTCGTAATAAACCTTATTCTGTTGTTCTTTTAGATGAAGTCGAAAAAGCTCATCCTGACGTTTTCAACATCATGTTGCAAATTCTAGATGATGGCTTTGTGACTGATACTAAAGGTCGTAAAGTTGATTTCAGAAATACAATTATTATCATGACTTCAAACTTGGGAGCGACTGCTCTTCGTGATGAAAAGACAGTTGGTTTTGGCGCTAAAAATATCACAGCTGATTATTCAGCCATGAAATCAAGAATATTAGAAGAGCTTAAACGTCATTATCGTCCTGAGTTTCTTAATCGAATTGATGAAAATATTGTTTTCCACTCATTGGAAAGTCAAGAGATTGAACAAATTGTTAAAATTATGAGTAAATCTTTGATTAAACGTCTGGCAGAACAAGATATTCATGTTAAACTCACACCGTCAGCGGTGAAATTAATTGCTGAGGTAGGTTTTGACCCAGAATATGGTGCACGTCCGCTCCGCAAGGCTCTTCAAAAAGAAGTTGAAGACCTTTTAAGTGAACAATTGCTCTCTGGTGAAATCAAAGCAGGTAATCATGTTTCAATTGGGGCATCTAATAAAAAAATTAAAATCGCTCAAATTGTTTGAGATGAAAGCTGTTTCATGTTATAATTAAATTAGAAATAAAGGAAAGGACAGTTCGAAAAGATTCAGAAGTCCTGAAAATTCCAAAAGTTTAAGGGCTTCATTGAAAAAAAAAGAACTGTTGAAGAGGTACTCTTATGATCAAATTTAATATCCGTGGCGAAAACGTCGAAGTGACTGATGCAATCCGCGCTTATGTTGAAGATAAAATCGGAAAACTTGATAAATATTTCAACGATGGTCATGAAGTAACAGCCTATGTTAATCTTAAAGTTTACAGCGAAAAACGAGCTAAAGTTGAAGTAACTCTTCCAGCTAAAAATGTCACTTTACGTGCAGAAGATACTTCACAAGATATGTATTCTTCAATTGATTTTGTTGAAGAAAAACTCGAACGTCAAATTCGTAAATATAAGACACGTATGAACCGTAAACCACGCAATGCTGTCCCAACAGGACAAGCTTTTGGCGATGAGTTTGCACCATTAGAAAAAGCCGATGAAGTTGCTGAGGATCACGTAGATATTGTACGTACTAAACATGTTGCTTTAAAACCAATGGATGCCGAAGAAGCAGTCCTTCAGATGGATATGTTGGGACATGATTTCTACGTCTTTACAGATGCTGATAGTAACGGAACCCACGTCGTTTACCGTCGTACAGATGGTCGTTATGGTTTAATTGAAACAGAATAAAAAAATAAGGATAGATTTTTCTATCCTTTTTTATTAATGTTCAGATAAAAAAATCAAAATGTAAGCGCAAAACCTTTTGAAGTTTAGCTTTGCGAAGATTTTCACTTGAAAAATCTTTCAAAAAATAGTAAAATCGAAGATGTATTAAGAGTGCAGACGCACTTAAAAATAATAAGGAGACTAAAATGTCAATTATTACTGATATTTATGCTCGCGAAGTCCTTGACTCACGCGGTAACCCAACACTTGAAGTTGAAGTTTACACTGAAGACGGTGCATTCGGTCGCGGTATGGTACCTTCAGGTGCTTCTACTGGTGAACATGAAGCGGTTGAACTTCGTGATGGCGACAAATCTCGCTACAACGGACTTGGTACTCAAAAAGCTGTTGACAACGTAAACAACATCATCGCTGAAGCTATCATCGGTTATGAAGTTACTGACCAACAAGCTATTGACCGTGCAATGATCGCTCTTGACGGTACTGAAAACAAAGGTAAATTGGGAGCTAACGCTATCCTTGGTGTTTCTATCGCTGCTGCTCGTGCTGCTGCTGATGAACTTGGTGTTCCACTTTACAACTACCTTGGCGGATTCAACGCTAAAGTATTGCCAACTCCAATGATGAACATCATCAATGGTGGTTCTCACTCAGACGCTCCAATCGCTTTCCAAGAATTCATGATCGTACCAGTTGGTGCACCTACATTCAAAGAAGCGCTTCGTTGGGGTGCTGAAATCTTCCACGCTCTTAAGAAAATTCTTAAAGCTCGTGGACTTGAAACAGCTGTCGGTGACGAAGGTGGATTCGCTCCTAAATTCGACGGAACTGAAGACGGTGTAGAAACTATCCTTAAAGCAATCGAAGCAGCTGGTTACAAAGCTGGTGAAGATGGCGTTATGATCGGTTTCGACTGTGCATCATCAGAATTCTACGAAAACGGTGTTTACGACTACACTAAATTCGAAGGTGAAGGCGGTAAAAAACTTTCAGCTTCTGAACAAGTTGACTACCTTGAAGAACTCGTTTCTAAATACCCAATCATCACTATTGAAGATGGTATGGACGAAAACGACTGGGATGGATGGAAAATCCTTACTGAACGTCTTGGTAAAAAAGTTCAACTCGTTGGTGACGACTTCTTCGTTACAAACACTAAATACCTTGAACGTGGTATCCGTGAAAATGCTTCAAACGCTATCTTGATCAAAGTTAACCAAATCGGTACTTTGACAGAAACTTTCGAAGCTATTGAAATGGCTAAAGAAGCTGGTTTCACAGCAATCGTTTCTCACCGTTCTGGTGAAACTGAAGATTCAACAATCTCAGATATCGCTGTTGCAACTAACGCTGGTCAAATCAAAACTGGTTCACTTTCACGTACAGACCGTATGGCTAAATACAACCAATTGCTTCGTATCGAAGACCAATTGGCTGAAGTGGCTCAATACAAAGGTCTTAAAGCATTCTACAACCTTAAAAAATAAGGTTTAGATGGTTTTAATTAGCAATATCTGAATTTAATAGATGTCCTTTCTATGTTTAATTACAAAACATAGGGAGGGCATTTTTTTGATGCAATTCGAACAATTAGTGAAAGAATATTTACTAGAACTAAAACTGGGAAATTATTCTAAAAAAACAATGGCAGTATATGAACAACATATAGATAAGTTCATTGATTTCTACAAGAAAGAAATATGCAAAGAAATGGATATTTATGCAATTAACAAAATGCACTACAAACTATTCATTTCACAGCTTTTAGATAACTCTTTGAGGGCTACATACATCAATGCAATACTCAAATCAAACAAAGCCTTCTACAGTTATCTAATAAGAGAACAGGTGCTTAAAACAAGTCCTATGTACTCTATAAAGCTACTTAAAGAGACTAAGCAAGCACTAACAACATTTAATGATGATGAAGTGAAGGCAATGTTAAACGTGTGGAACTTTAACACTTATTTGAATGCTAGAAACAAGTGTATCATCGCTGTTTTAGCTGATACAGGAATAAGGATTTCAGAACTAATCAACATTAAAGATTCAGACCTCACAGACCAGTATATAAGAGTTTTGGGGAAAGGTGATAAGTGGAGAGTAGTACCTATATCAAATGAATTAAACTATCTCCTGACTAAGTATAAGAGACTCAGAGACAACCATTTCAATAAGATAAGAAATAGAAATGGTAAAGTCAGAGAACTTGATTCTGAGCTGTTTTTAGGCAAGACAGGACAGCGTATAAAAACGATTACAAACATTGAGGTTATGATTGCCCAAACAGGCTTACAAGCCAATGTGAGGGCTTCTGTGAGGTGTAGTCCACATCAATTTAGACATTACTGGACTTGTAAGAACCTAGAACTTGGACAAGACATATTTACTATCAGCAAGCTGTTAGGACACACCAATTTATCAACAACACAAATATATTTACAAAAACTGACGAATGAGCAATTAATTGCTAAGGCTATCAAATTCAGTCCATTAAAACATTTAAGCTAATATATCTTACAGAACATAATCTTAAACTTAACTATAACTTAACATGTAATGATGTATTTTTCTGATATACTAAATACATTATGAGATTATAGTTAATATCTAATAATTAAACTTAAGGAGTAACTCATGAAAAAGATTACAATCATTGGAGTCATCGCTTTGTCTATGCTGTCTTTAACAGCTTGCTCATCTAATAAAGAAACATCAGAAACAAAAGTATCTCAAAGTGAGGTTAATTTAAAACAAGGAAGATTTATTACTTCAGATAATATGTATTTTATAGATATACATGAAAAAGAAGTAATGCTTGGAGTAGCATGGCGACAAAATTCATTATTAGCTGAACTGGGCAGGGGTGTTCAGCAAAACTTTTTAACATTGGAAGATAAAGCAATTGTTGGTAAAGATTCTAAAGATGGAAAAGAAATCAATGTTAGTTATTCTTTTAAAAATAATAATCAGTTGGTATTAGAGTTCAAAAAGGATTGGCTTCCAGGAGTATTTAAGGATTCAAATGAGAAAGATAAATTAATAAATAAATCTGGGAGTTCTTTGATATTTTCTAGTAAAAGTAAAAAGGATTACGAAAAAATAAAAGATAATGCTGAAAATAAACCTGTTGAAAGTTCCGAAAAAATAAAATATAAATCTATATCTTCACACGAAAAAGATAAGTTCGTATTGACATCGGAGTATACAAACTATTATAGAGTATCAGAGGAAGAAACTGGAACTTATAAAATTAAAGTATTGTCAGGAGATAATATTTTAATAGAAATTGGAAGTTCAGAAAATTCTCTAGACGATATATTTATCGAGAATATGGCATTAAATGGTGAAAAGGATAATTTAGGTTATGTTTCGGAAGGCTACGCAACACTAGAAAAGGGTAATATTATTAATTTATCTGGCGGAACAGTTGAATTTCAAAAACAATAATACAAAAAGTGGCACTTAATGAAGTGCTCTTTTTATTATTATAAACTAATAATTTATCCATGTAATGTAAGTATCCAAAAACTAATTTGTTAAAAAATGATTATAGGATGACAGAAAAAGAAATATATAAAACGAAAAAGAAAAGGGTTTCATATATGCTTTTTTAAACAAATTAGTGGTACAATATCTTTGAGGAGGGTAAACTATGTCAACAATTTACAAAACACAAGAATACAATGGTTATGGAAAACAAAATTATTATTGGAATGAATACCGATTAGAAGGGGATACTGTCAAACAGTATAAATGTCATAGACAAAAATTTTTTGATGGAAATGAAAATAATTGGGAGGAAAGTGAGGAATTAACTAATAGTTGGTCAATTGATTCATCTAATCTTCCTGAGTGGCTTCATAATTATTTGTAATAAAAAAGCATTTAGAATTTCTAGGTGCTTTTTTATTTTAAACAAAACAATAATAATTTATCCATGTAATGGATGGGTGAATTGAGCGTAGCGAAAGAGGGCGATAGCCCTAAAGGGTTTTCCTAGCGATAGCGAAATATTAGCTATTAAAATTACTCTTTATAATATATATTCTTTAATATCTATTCTAATATACATACCTGTTTGTATACACTTTAATGTATATAAACAGAACGAGATGAAAACAAATCACAACAAAGAATTTAAAATAAGCCGTGGGCTGACCACAAATCAATCTGTGAGCTGAGAATAGTTTTTAGACAGATGTTGTATAAGTGTCCAATTATATTTGTAAAAAGTTTAAGAAAAGGGGGTCAATTTAGTGTTCAAAACCACTATATATTGAGGGGGGCAGGAGAAAACACGTGAAAAAATAACCCAAACTATCTATTAAGTAGAGGGGTATTTTATTCTTTTTATAAAAAAGTGTCACGATTACTCTCTCAAAAGGTTTATACTATGAGGGAATGATTTTGTTTTAAATTATATTTTTAAAAAACGTGTCCATTATCCTCTCAAAAGGTTTATACTATGAGAGGGTAATTAAGTTTAGATTATTTAAAAAAAACACGTTGATTTATGTTTCAAAAGGTTTATACTATGAAGGGATAAATATTTTTAAATTAATTTAAATTAATCACAAAAAAGTGTCACGATTTGTTTCTCAAAACCACTATACTATGAGAGGGTAATTAAAAATAAAAAAGTGTCCCGATTTTTGCTCTTAACCCTTATAATAGTATAGGGGTAGGATAAATTTAAAATAATTTAAAAAAGTTTGCAAAAAAACGGGTCAGTTTCCCTTTGAAAAGGTTTATATATTGAGGGGATAAATATTCAATATAAAGGAGAAAGATATGAAAAAGAAAGTTATCACAATTGATTATTTAGGAACAACAAGAGAAGAAGTCTTTAAGACATTTGACTCAGCTAAGGAAGCTAGTAAATATTATAATGCACCTTATAGCTCAGTAAAGAAAGCTTGCCAGTCAAGTTTAGCTCGTTGCACAGTTAAAGATGTAGCTTTCCTATACGAAGAAGATTATAAAGATGTAGTTGTTGATGAAATATATATCAACATTAAGATAGCATTTATTGAAAGAATGATTTTTGGAAAATAATAAAGTTAAGGCTTTTTTTTTTTGTTTTTTTTACAAGAAAAATAAATAGATAGAGGATGGTAAATAATATGAACAACAAACAATTTAAAAAAGAGAATTTATTCTTCTGCTACGATTCAAACTTGAAAAAATTTATCTATCGTAACTACAAGATTGAATCACTCGTCAATGCAATCAATCCAAACACTAATTACATGTTTTGGATTTATATGAGAACAGATGAATTGACTAATGCAGTTAATGAATACAAACGATAAGATAATAAAGAAAAGAGATAAAGATTATGGTAAAGTACACAAATACAAAAAGATTCATCAAGTTTCCAAATGCTGAGTTGGCAAAAGGAATTACGAATGATGAGTTAATCGTATATGGAAATTTAGTATTGTCACAGCAATTAGGATTCTACGACAATAAAGAAATCAAAATAATGACAACTGTTCCATTGTTAATGGGTATCTTAGGTTGGGAAACAAGCTACCGTGCAAGCAAAGGTTTGGATAGATTATTCGATAGCTTAAACAAATTAAAAAGTCGTGACTTAATTGAGTTTGATACTGAGTTGACAGCAAGAAACAAAGATATGTTTTATCTCACAGTTAACAGCTTTGATGAAACTGAGAAGGTTGAACTTGACTTTGAGTGGTCTTCAAGCAAAAGAATCTTTAGTGGGTTTACAAAAGTATCTGTTGAAACTTTCAATGAGTTACAAGAGGGATATGACTTAGCAATTTACATCTATGCAAAATATCGTCAAAATAATAAATTCGTTTACAGAATTAGTTTTGAAGAGTGGGCTTTGATTCTTAGTGTTGCAAAGTCAAATGCGTTTAAAGCTGTTAAAGAATCTAATGCAGTTGTTCCACTTGGCTCAGGATATGATACTGAAACTAATAAACGTGAAACAATGGCTTATGCAACATTTGATTCTGTTGAAGCTGAGAAAGTTGTTATTGAAGAAGATGAAACTGAGAAAGTTAAGAATTTCATCGAAGGTGACAAACTTACGGATAACTTGATGAAGAAAGTTTCAGATGAACGAGTTGTTGGGAATGTTAAATTGCTCAAAGAGATTCAAGATAAGGGTGTTCACTTAACTGTTGAAGCTTTACAAATCTTGGAAGATACTACAGACATGTGGTTGGCTGAACAAGGTTCTAAGAAAATCGAAGCAATGATTAAAAACAAAAAAGGTAAATACGTTTACGAACAATTAGTAAATGAAATGAACAGTCAGCAAGAAGTTCAAAAATCACGTCAAGAAAAAGCACAGGCTATTGAAGAACGTAGAACAATTGAAGAACCTGATGGTTTTGGTGGTTTCAACAGATTCACAGTTGAGTCATCAGAAATCATTGAACAAATGGTCGAAGAGGAATATATTATTTGGAATGAAGAACAATCAATTTGGAGAGTTACAAGAAAATATCTTGAAATAAACAAATATTAATAGGAATAGAAATTAGGAGAATACAAAAATGGCAAATACAACAATCACAGAAATCGAATGGAGAGATATTGAAGGTTTTGAAGGTAGTTATCAAGTTTCTAATACAGGACTTGTTAAAAGTCTTAAATTTAAAACAGAAAGAATTATGAAGCCAAGAAGAAAGAAAACAACTCACAAAAATGGTTCTATCACGCTTGGTTATGAGGAACTGGTTTTATCAAATGGTGGTGTTAAGAAATCTAAACTTATTCATAGATTAGTTGCTCAGGCATTTATTCCGAATCCTGAAAATAAACCAGAAGTCAATCATATTGATGAAGATAAAGGAAACAACAATCTTGACAATCTTGAATGGAATACTCATGAAGAAAATTCTAATCATGGTACTAAGAACATTCGTTCAGCGAACAAACAATCAATGGCTGTTATTGGAGTTGATATTACAGGACATATCGTAGAAATTCATTCATCAATTCGTAGTGCTGAACGTCTCACTGGATATGGACATAGTAATATTAGTGCTTGCACAAATGGCAAGAAAAAGACATACATGGGTTTGGAATGGTTCAAGATTGATAATGAAATGTTTGATTTGTTAGTCGGTGCAGAATTTTAATTAAATAGGAGAAAATAATATGAATAAGAAACTTAAAGAATTACAAGAAAAACTTGATGTTATGGAAGGTAAAGCTGATTCAATTGAAAAAAGACTTGATGTTATGGAAGGTAAAGGCAAAGGAATACCTGATAAACCAATTATGTTTCCAGATACAGAATCTCATCGTTGGGGATAGAATAAATAATTTAGGAGGAGTGAGAAATGAATAAAGAAAAAATAATTAATGAGATTTTTGAACTTTCAAATACTGATTTGTTATATCTGAATGACTTACCAAGTGATTCAGATTGTCAATGGAAGTATTTTGTGGCTTACAGAATAAGAACAACAATAATAAAAAGGGCATTTGATTATAATCAAAAGAATTTAATGTTTGCTAAAAATACAGACAGTTATGAAGAATTAGAGATGCACCTTACAACGCTATATCATACCGATTATTGTCGTGGCTTAGAGTGGGATTCTATTGATAAAAATTATGACTTTAGCAGTATATTGGAGAACGAAGTTCTTGTAAAGAGGGCTTTAGGATATGAGGGCTGGCTCTCACTAAAAGAACTAATGAAAGAATTTAATATAATGAATCGTAATAGCAAAGAATTTATTGAGTTATATAATGGCTTTCGTGACAGTGCTTTACCTTTATTTAAGCAAGCGCTAGATAGAGTTTTGGATTTGGTAGATTATTCTAAGAGTAATCAAGAGATTGCAAGTTTTGTTAATATTGCTATGACTAATGATTACTATACTTTAAAGATAAAATCAGAAGGTAAGGTTAGAGTGAAACATAAAGAAAAATATTATTTTCCAGTAGCTGAGTTTAAAGAAGGGCAAGATATTTGGTTGTTGTTTATGGGTAAGACTTTTAAACATATTGGGATTGAACCACTTGAAAAATTACTTACTAGAAAACAGTTTGATTTCTTGAGTCGTGTATATGAAATTTCTCAGATTCATTATGAAAATAGAGATATGGATTTCTTTAGATTCAATCACAAATGTAGAATGATTGTTAATAATAAACATATAGCAAAAGAGGTTGGTATGTCCGAACCAAATTATACTCAGACAATGAAAAGAATAAATCTAAGAATTAATAGTGTTTGGGAAGGAATGTTTGAAAACTATTTAACAAGTATAAGATAAAATATCTTTTATCTTATTTATGATATAATATTATCAAATATGATATAATATGATTAGATAGGATAAATGGAAGTGGAGGGATACAAATGACTAAAAATAAAGAAAAAGTTTTTTATGCAAAAAGAAAATTAGAATTTCAAAGAAAACAGGTTAAACAACTTGGTAAGAAAAAAGATTCTCGTTATTTTGAACAATTAAGTGTTTTAGAAGCCCTTGAAAAACCATACTATTTATATAGCGAGAAGCTCCCTGTTAGAGAAGAAACTTGGACAAATAAATACCATAATTTTTTATCCAATTTGGTTAGAAGTCCATTTTATAATGTTGAATTAGAGACTTTGAATGAATTATAATACAAAAACTATTTTGATGAGATGTGAGTATTTAAATGGAATGCTTGAAAAGAAAAATCTCCAAGCTGAAATTACTCTAGTCGGGGGAACTGCTCTTGCTTTTAATTGTCAAGATGCTCGTCGTTCCGCTGATATAGATGCTTTTTTAAACCGTGCAAGCTCAAGTGAAGTAAATGATTTATTAGATAAAGCACTGATTGATACTAATGCTCGTTTGGTGGCAACTGTTCCAGATTTTAACGATTGTAAAATTTCTAAGGAATTTGAGTACTCTAACTTGATAGTTAAAATTCTTGATATTACGGAGCTTGCCATCTCTAAATTGTTTAGTATACGTGATAAGGATTTACAAGACTTAGTTCATTATATCTTACCTAATATTGAGGATATGGATGAATTAAGAAAGATGGTCAAGGAATATATGACATATTATGTAGGAAATTTAAAATCTGGAGAACTCAATTTAAATAGTGTTAAAATAGAAGATTATAAATTAAGATAAAAGATTGGCTAATTATTGTCAGTCTTTTTTTGGTTTTAAGTGTATATAAAAGGAAAAAAGTTAAATTTGGTAAAAAAGAAATAAGAGGACAGCTCAGGCTGTTCTTTTTTGTTGCTCTTTTATTTGGTTTTTGTTAATAAGTGAAATAATACTAATACGTTTAGAATTTAATTTTTAGAGGAGAAAAATAATATGAAGATTACAATTGAACAAGATACTCACTTTGAATTTGTTGACGGTAAGATTACTGTTGACCAATCAGTCACAACAGAAGTTGATGATGGTAAAGAATCTGATAACAAATTTATTGATACTAGCAATCTTGATTTTCTAACAGAAGAAAGTCATAGGGTATTAACAAGATACTGGGAAAAAGAATTTGGAGGACTTAAATAATGATAACAATACTTTTAAATGTACTAATTGCTTTTGCAATATTCCTTTTAGTTATGTTTGCAGTCGTGATTGTGTTCGCTGTTGTTCAAACTATTAAGACTAAGAAACAAACAAATAATATTATCAATAAGACTTTCAATATTGATAGTTCAAACCCAGAGGATTTAGCTAAACTAATTAAACAAAAGATTGAGGATTTATAATATGCCGTGTGAAGATTTCTATTATGATTAATTAAATTAAAAGTATGATGTGCCACTAAATGAAAACATGTAGATGTACTTGTGGTTAAATGATATGACAATACAGCTCATACTTTAGAGAGGTAGATATGGAAACTTATAAGCAGAGTAATGTTTATAGAGTGGGTTCAATTCCCTCACCTTTCATTGGGTTACAACCTCCTAGATAACCCAGACTCCTTGTCACTATGTCTTGCCAAACTGGTGGCTATTAATGTTTCACTCTATTAATGTTTTTGTAGCAATGCTTGGTAGCTTTGTTGTGGTTCGATTCCATAAATTGTTATTGGATTTATTTAGATATTAATTTATTTATTATCCAAGTTCTTTTACTCTCAAAATTTTTTCCTCTGTAGCTGTTGATGGTTCACAAGAAAGAGTTCAATTCTCTTTGCAGTTATTGGTTGATTGATATTGACCAAAGTTTTTCTCTTTCTAAATTCTCTACTCTTTAAAAGGCTAAGAGTTTTGTGTTCGTTCATTCGTTCATGATTCTCTTGTGCTTTTTTATTTTGTTTAAAGGGTGTGAGTGTGTGGGAAAGAATAAAAATAAAAATAAAATAAATTTAAAAATAAAAAATAATTTTTTGAAAAATAAATAAAAAAATAATCCCCCCCATCAATGAAATTTTATGGGGTAGGTTTATGCGCGAGGGGGTCACAAGAAAAAATCCCCCAAAGTTTTTGAGCTAAAAATTTTCAGCAAAAATCTCAGCAAAACTTAGCAAATCTCACAGAATCATTTAAATTCTAAGAGAATCCTAAGACACTTATAGAAAGGGTGCTAAATGAACAAAATTGACATATTAAACAGCGAAGAAGTCACAGCAGAAATAATTAAAAAGATAGAATCTGGTGCTTCAGATATGAAAATCTATAAAGCACTTGGTGTAACCAACAAAACTTTCGATAAGTGGAAGGCTGACAACGAAGAAGCCTATGAACTAGCCAAGATTAATGCAAATCTCATTGCTCTCTCTAAAGTTGAAGCAAAACTGAATAAAAAGGTTCGTGGTGGCTGGAGACGAAAAGAACGCTATGAAGTCAATGAAGATGGTGAAGAGGTTCTTGTTTCTGTTGAAAGACAGCAAGTTGACCCTGAACTTAATGCAATCATGTTCTGGTTGAAAGCTCACAATCCAGAAATCTACGATAAAGTCACTCTCAAACGCTTAGAACTTGAAGAAAAGTCTACAGCAGGTGTGCAAGATATCATTCAAGGTCTTTCTCAATTTGATGTTAAGAATTACTCGTCAGATGAACCAGAGGTTACAGAAGATGAGATTAATGAATTATTAAATGAGGAGAATGAAGAATGAACGTAGATGAATATGTATTAAATGCAATTCGTGACAACCTCACAGATGAAGAGGTTCATGAATGGGTTACGAATGGTAAGCCTGATGATTATTTCTATAGAATCGTTGTTGATTACAATGGTTCACAATTGTTGCTTGAAGCTTCATTAGTATATAGAGGTTGGGAGCTGTTACGTAGTCTATACAAAGTAGAATAAAAATTAAAGAAAGGACGATAGGTAGATGAAGTATTTAAAGGAAATGCTTGAATATAACAAAGCAAACGGTATTCGTATGAATCGTGATATCAAGCGACAAATTGAAAAACAAATACGTATTCATAAAAAATATATCTATCGTCCAGAACGAGTTGAACAAGCAATTGATTTTATTGAATCTAACTTTATGTTAACAACTGGTCAATTGAAAGGTATCACATTATTATCACCACAAAAATGGTGGTACGAGTTAATGCTTGGCTATTACATGATTGATGAAGAAGGAGATGAAGTATTACTTGTTAACGAAGTCTTTCTTAATGTCGGTCGTGGAACTGGTAAATCAACATTGATGGCGACAAGAGTTCTCAACTGGATGATTCTTGGTGGTCAATATGGTGGTACAAGTCAAGTAATTGCTTATGATAACAACCAAGCTAAACATGTCTTTGACCAAGTTCGTGACCAAAGTAAAGCATCCTTGCTTTTAGCAGATATGGATGACCTTAACATGTTCAACTCTACAAAACAAGGTTTGTTGTTTGAATCAATGAATACCAAGTTTGGTAAACAAACAAATGATGTTAACAGGGCGCAAGGTGGTGATACATCACTCAATGTCTTTGATGAAGTTCACGTTTACAAAGATGATATTGCAGAAGCTGTTAATAAAGGTTCACGGATGAAACAAAAGAACTGGCAGTCAATTTACATTACATCTGGCGGTACGACAAGAAAAGGTTTCTATGATAAGTTAGTTAAGCGCTTCACATCAGAAGCTGAGTTTAATAATGACCGTTCAGTTGCCTTACTTTACAGACTTGATGAAGTTGAACAAGTTAAAGACAAACGTAATTGGTCAATGGCTTTGCCTTTGATTGGTAGTTTACCACGCTGGTCATCAGTTGAAGAAGAATATGAATTGTCTAAAGGAGACCCAGCATTACAAGTTAAATTCTTAGCAATGTCAATGGGTGTTGCAATGAATGACGTTCATGGATACTTTACCGCTGGTGAAGCTATGAAAAAACCATTTAAACTTGATGTCTTTAGAGATTCAAGAACTTATGTTGGTATTGACTTAGCATTACATGGTGACTTGTCAAGTATGGCTTTCCTAACTCGTGATGATGAAGATTATTACTTGCATACAATTAACTTTACAACTCTTAAAGAGTTTGAGTCTCTTGATTATGATATTCAAGAACTCTATCGAAGGTTTGAAGAAGAGGGTTCTCTCGTGATTTTGAATACAGGTAACAACTACATGCAAGCCAAAGACATGATACCCTATATGCTTAAGTTTAAGAAAGATACAGGATGTATCTTAAGAATGGTTGGTTATGACCGTGCAAGATATGAGAATCTTGAAAAGCTTATTGAAAAGTTCTTCTTTGATAAAGATGGTGACAGACAAAAACCAATCAAACAAGGTTTTGCAATGTCTGATTACATTAAGATATTTAAATCTCAAATGAAACAATCAAATGTTCATCATAATCAAGAATTACTTGAATGGTCATTTATGAACGTTGCTGTTAAGGTCGGTACAAGTGATGACTTGATGCTTAAGAAAACAACTGACAGCAAGAAGATTGACCCAGTAGTTGCAAGTGTTATGGCACTACAAACCATGTTAAGAGATGAATATTAAGGAGATTAAAATATGAATTACAATGCTGATTCTGTTAGAACTTCTGGTTTTTACTCTGACCCTAAGTGGTTAAAAGTAAGAGATAAGATACGTAAACGTGACCACATGACTTGTCAAAATTGTGGAGACTTCACAGCAGAAAAATATGAAGTTGACCACAAGGTGGAATTAAACATGGAAAATGTAAGAGATTGGAATATCGCTTACAACCCTGACAACCTATGGTTATTGTGTTTTGCTTGTCATAAGCGTAAAACTGTTCGTGATAAGCAAAGCAATGACAGATTATTTTATTAGAAAGGAGAAAAATTGGAATTTAATTTATTTGGAAAAGCAGTACGTGTTCAAAGTTCAAAACTTGACCAAAAAACACAGCGTGCGCAAGCTTGGAGTGATGAAGTGGTAACTGCAACAAGTGGTTTCTATAACAACATTTCAGCTAAGATTGCAACAGAAATTGCTAAAGTCAACTTTCAACACGTTAAGTATAAGAAAGTTGATGGTGGTTCTGATACTTTATCTAGTATGGATGGCTCAGATATTGATGAACTATTAAACTGGAAACCTAAAGGATATGAAAATACGACAGCCTTCTGGCAAGCAGTTACTAAGAAATTATTAACTACTCGTAAAGTTTATATCAAGATTGTTGATGATAAACAAGGAAACTTGGTTGATTTGAAGTTACTTGAATCTGGTGATGAAGCAAACACGAATGAAACGATTAACTTAGTTAGTCCTTTTTTTATTAACGAAAATACAAGCATTCTGGATGCAACACTTTCTGGAATCGCTACTAAATTACAACAAGGTCGTATGCGTGGTGTTCTTAAAGTCAATGCAATCGTTGATAACGATAGTGATGAATTTAAACAAACAGCTTTAAAAACTATTAATGCTATGCAAACAGTTTCAACTTACAACGGTCTTGGTGTTATGGATGATAAATCTGAAGTTCATGAATTTAAAAACTCTTATTCAGTATTGAATGATGAAGAAATTAAACTCATTAAACAAGAACTTTTAAGTTCATATTTCATGTCTGAGAAGATTTTGACTGGTGAACCATCACAAGAAGAACAAATTTATTTTTATAATTCAACAATTATTCCTATTCTTGCTCAGTTGGAAAAAGAATTAAGTTACAAGCTTATTTCTCAAACTCGTAGACGGAAGATTCAAGGAAATCGTTACTATGAACGTATTATCATTGATAATCAATTGTTCAAGTTTGCAAGTCTTAAAGACTTAATTGAACTTTATCATGAAAACACACAAGCACCGTTTCTTTCAGTTAATGAATGGAAAGCTATTGCTGGTCTTGAACCAAGTGAAGGTGGAGATGTTTACCTTACAAATGCAAATGCAAGAATTGTTGAGAAATACAGTGATTTGATAGTTAAAACAGAAGATGAAACAAAAGATAAATCTGAAACTACAGATGAATCTGATGTTGAATAACTTGCCAAATGATGATAACTCAAATGGCAATACCTTTAATGAAAAGGAGGACTAAGACTTGAAATTAGTTGAAAATATCGCAAAAGTTGAAATCGTTGAAAACGAGTCAGGTGATAAATCAATTCGTGCTATTGCTAGTTACGTTCACAAGAAAAATAACAATGATTTGTATTTAGACGGTGATGTAATTGAATTTAAGCGTGAAGTTTATCCATTCTTGTTTAATCACGGTAAGTCAGCAGATGATTTTCTTGGTGAATCACGTACTAATTATGATGCAGAACTAGATGCTTATGTATCAGATATTAATGTTTACGACAATCGCCCAGAAATTATCAAAGCTATTGAAAACGGAGTTTATGATTCAGTTTCTATTTCATATTACATTACTGAATATTCTTTTGGTGAAGAAGATGAAATTATTGTTAAACATGCAATCATGAACGAAGTATCTCTTGTTAGTGTTGGTGCTGACCCAGAAGCAAAACTTATGAACAATGAACTTGCAGATGAACGCAAAGCATTCATTGAAGCTAAAAATAGATTGAAGGAGATTAAATCTTACTATGAATAAACTTGACAAGATTGAACTTGAAAAATCTATCAAAGATTTGAAAGCTCGTAAAAATGAACTATCAGAATTAATTCTTGCTGAAAACTCAGTAGAGAATGCAGAAAAATTACACAAAGAAGCTAAAGAAAATACACAAGCACTTAAATTGGCTGAAATCAAATTACAAGAAAACTCACAAATCAAAGGAGAACCTATTATGTCTAAATATCTTGAAACTAAAAACTCATCACGTGACTTCATCAACATTCTTAAAACTGCTGGTGATAAAGAAGCTGTTGTAAATGCTTGGGGTGCTAAACTTGCAGAAAATGACCTTAAAGTAGAAGACAAAGGATTGCTTTTACCAAAACGTTTGGTATCTGCAATTGAAACTGCCCTTGTTGAATCTAACCCAGTATTTAAAGTATTCCAATTGACTCACGTTGGTGCATTGCTCGTTCAAAAAGGTTTGAAATCAACTGACGAAGCTAAAGTACACGTTGAAGGAACTGAAAAAGTATTGCAAAATGCTGTTCTTACAACTGATGCTATCACTCCACAATTGATTTACAAAGCTCAATCAATCTCAACTCGTACTAAAGAAGTAACTGATAACTTCGAAGAAGTTTACGCTGTTGTAGTTGCTGAACTTACACAAGCTATTGTAAACAAAGCTGTTGACCTTGCTCTTGTTGAAGGTGCTGGTAACGAAGATGGTTTCTTGGCTATCATGAAAGAAACTGATGCTGAAAAAGTTAAAGAAGTTAAATCTGCAACTCTTGTTGATGGTATCGAAGATGCAACTGACTTTGTTCGTGGTCGTGAAGGTCGTAAATTCCTTATCGTAAATGCTGACCAACGTAAAGCTTTGCTTAAAGAAGTTCGTGCTTTGGTTGCTCCTGCTCGTGTCCGTAATGATGATGCTGAACTTGCAAGCGAAGTTGGTGTTGATGAACTTATCGTTTATACAGGTTCAAAAGCTATCAAACCTATCGTTCTTGTTGACCAAGCTTACAAAATCGACATGAAAGACCTCACTAAAGTTGATGCTTTCGAATGGAAAACAAACGGTAACGTTATCCTCATGGAGTCACTCTCTGCTGGTAAAATGAACAAAATCAAAGGTGCTTCATACGTAACTATCACAACTAAATAAAAATAAAAAAAAGAGACATGAGTTAGTTTCTAGTTGGTATTCAAATTAATAGCAACTATCCTTGTAAAAATTCAACTGACTAGAAACTATAGAGTCTCAATATTATTTTCTGTGACAAATAGAAAGGAACTGTCCATGAAAGAAAATTATGATTATATTAAAACTTATTGTGGCATCCCTCTGAATGTTACTTTGTATGATGAAACTATTAAATTAAATAAAAAAATTGCTTTAACTCGACTAGCTATCGCTGGTGTATCTATAAACGAAGAAAACCCAATTGTTCAACAATATATTTCTACATTTTGTCGTTTCCAACTTGTTTCAGAACCAACTTCTGTATTTGTAAAAATGGAAACAGACCGTATGAGAGAGATGATTGAATTGCTTACTTATGGAGGTGTCGAATGATATTTTCTCAGGTAACACTTGAAATAAATGAAAAAAAGAAAAAGCCTAATGGTGCTGAGACAAGTGTAATTAGTCCAGTAACATTACCAGCTAAGAAAGAAAAGATTGTTCAAAATAGACTAGACTCTTTTTCAATGCAGGGTTTAAAGAAAGTCGTTAGATATTCTTTAAATAACGTTGGTGAGTTTGAATTTAAGATTTTTGATTACTTTACTGATGAAAATGGCACTCGATACAAGAGAACTGTTTGGGAACGAGACCCTAAAAATAACAAGCTTATTTTAGAAGGTGAGGTTGCGAATGGCATTTAATTCTTATATGGATTGGAAAGAAGTAGTTGATAAGATTGGTTTCAATGACATCATACTTGGTGTAAAAGACACTATTGAACCAAATACACTTTATATTTCTCTTGCTGATTCAAAAGTTGTAGGAAGTGATAACTTTAAATTTGTTATTGGTTATTCTTACAACGTTGTTGCAAGTGTTCCTGATGTTGATAGTCATCTAGTTAAAGAACTGTCAAATTTGCTTGACTCAGGTTTAGAAATGATAGATTTTTCTAATACAAGTCACTTGTACAATTTCTCTGGAAGTATCTATTTACCAGTAGGTGCAAGAGGAGGTTCTTTTGAATAATAACTTAGACATTAAGGCAATAAGTGAACAGCTTGCAAAAGATGTTACTGATAGGGTTGCCAATTTCATTGAGATTCAAACAAAAGCAGAAGCTCAGAAAGCAAGTGGTAGACAGAAGACTTTTAAAGCACACGGTAAAACATATACCTATGCTAAATATAGTAACACTGGTCAACTTGCTAGAAACTTGAAAATAGATAAAAAAGGCAAGTATAAAGTAGTTCATGATGGTAGACGGTCTGATTATTCAGATGGCTCATATCATGGGATGTATTTCTTAGTTGAAAAACGAGGAGAAAGCGCAATTAAAAAGATTCTAAAAGATGCTAAGTCTTATACAGAATCAACAAAATTATAGAAAGAAGGCATATTAAATGGCTTTAAATTTAAATTATGGAGACCGCAAGATTTTTTGGGGAGACGAAGGCTTGCTCATCGGTAAGATTGATGTAACTGCTGGAAAAGCTACTGCTAAAAATATTCAACTTGCAACTGGTATGGTGTCAGTAAGTTCAATGGAAGACCAGGCGGAAGTTGCCAACTACCCAGCGGACAACAAACCTGACCACGGTTCTAAAAAAGGTGCTACATTACTTCAAGGTGAAATGGTATTTATGCAAATTGATGAACCAGTCGGTGAAACTTTGCTTGGACAAGTTAAATCTGAGAATGGTCTTGGTTGGGTACCAACTGGTGTTTATACTGAACATATTGCTCAATATGTGAATCAAGCTCAAAAACACACAGCAGAAGGTGAAGTAATCAATGGTTATAAAATTGTTGTTTATCCAGCCTTGAAAGCAACTGGTGAAGGAACATTTGAAAGCGAGACAGACAGCTCTGACGGTGTTGACCCAATTCAATATACAATTCCATTGCAAGCAACAGCAACACCTAACTACAAATCACAAGGTAACACACCAGCTCAAATGACCTATGAAGTATGGGGAAAACAAGCTGAGGAATTTGAAAAAATGATGGAAAAAGAACTTTTCATTATGTTCCCAGATACTGTGATTCCTGACGGTTCAACAACAACTGGTAAATAATAACTAAAGAATAAAGAGAAAGAGGTATAAGCCCTATGAAACAATTATCTACAGCACGTAAATTCAAAATGATTACAAATAAAGATATATTTAAAGCAAGCAAAGAACTTGAAAAAACAATGAAAGATGATGAATCAAACGATACTACGGAAAATGTGGAGTTTGTTCAATATGGTTTGTACCTTGCTTTTTTCAATCCTGATTTAACTAAAGCTAAACAAGAGTTTAGTGATTTCATGAAAACTGGTGAATTTGATACTGGTGAAGAAACGATTAAATCATTGATGGATAAATTCAAAGCCACTTTCGGCTAATAAGAGGGAATGGCGGTACTGTTTGGTATCGCTTTTTCTTTTGTTTTATTTTAAAAGAAAGGGGTGATTTTATGAAATTAAAAGATGCAATAAGATACTACGAACTGACAGGTTCTGATATTTTAACTGATTTAGAGATTCAATCTAAATATATAACTGCTCTTGAATTTGATTATGTCTATGATGATTTTACGGATGTCATGGAAAAGCTCTATGAAAACCTTTTGGTGCTATGGGCAGATTCTCATGAAGTAAATGAGGAAACAGAAATGCCTACAAAGGAGTATTTAACAGGTTTATATCTTGCAAATATTCCAAAGCCAAAGCAAGAGGATGAAAAAGAAGTAGTTTTTGAGAGACCTAGCAGGTTTAAACAAAAGAAACAAGAACAAGAAAATAAGACTATGAATCTTGTGGTTTCACTTGTTAATTCAGATATGAATATTCAACAGTTTTTTGATTTTGAAATTGAATTAGTGGTTGACATTATAAATAGTGTTTCAGAAAAGAGGGAAGCAGAAGAGAAGAAAAGAAAATCTAAGAAACGGAGGACGTAAAATATGGCTGGAAATGCAAAGTTTGAAGTAGAGATTTACGGTAATACCGTCCAGTTCGAGAACTCCTTAAAAGGCATAAATAGCGCAATGTCTAGTTTGAAGGGTGAAGCCAATCAACTAAGAAAAGAACTAAGGTTTGACCCAACAAATGTAACTGCTATGACAAAGTTACAAGACAACTATAAACAACAATTAGAACAAACTAAAAATAAAGCTACAGCTCTTAAAAAAGAACTTGCAGGGCTTGATAGTTCTACACCAGATGGTCAAAAGAAATTCATTCAACTTTCTAAAGCAATTCAAGATTCTGAGTTAAAAGCAAATTATCTTGAAAGAGATATAAAGCAATTAGATTCATCTATCTCAAGTGGTAATTTCAAAGTTGATTTAAAAACTGATGATGCTGAAAGTAAGCTTTCAAGAGTCAAAAAAGGCTTTAGTGGCATGAAAGAAATTGCTATTGGTGCTTTTCGTGAAATTGGTGCAAATATTACTAATGCTCTTGGTAATAAAATGGGTGACTGGATAAACGATACAAAAGCCACTCAAAAAGCAACCATTGCTTTAAAGAACACAATGGATTTTTCTGGTGTTGGTGGTGATTTTGAATCACTTAGTAAACGTATGGGGCAAGTTGCCAAAGATACAAATGCCAATACAGAAGATGCTTTAAAACTAGCAAGTACATTTATTGGACTTGGTGACAATGCTCAGGTTGCAGGCGATAAAGTTGAGAATATTATTAAAGCCAACCAAGCCTTTGGTGGTTCTGGCGAACAATTACAAGGAGTAGTTCAAGCTTATGGGCAAATGTCCGCAAGTGGTAAAGTAACGGCTGAAAATATTAATCAGTTAACTGACAACAATACAGCGTTAGGTTCGGCACTTAAAAAAACAGTTATGGAAATGAACCCACAACTTAAACAATTTGGTTCTTTTGCAGGTGCTAGTGAGAAAGGTGCTATTTCTGTTGAGATGCTTGATAGTGCTATGCAAAAGCTTGGTAAAGCAGGTGGTGGAGGAGTTGAAACAATTGATGATTCCTTTGCAAGTTTAGATGAGACAATCTCTCTTGCTTTACTACCAGCACTTGAGGCAATTACACCAGTAGTTACTGATATTGTTAATTCAATTGCTGATAGCATACCTAGTATCGCAAGTGCTTTGGGTAATATTGTCACTTATTTAAAAGAGAATTGGGATTGGATAAGCAAAATACTTATTGCAATTGCTGGATTTATAGCAGTTGTGGCAATAATATTAACCATTCAAAAAGCTGTTATGGCTGTTGCAACAGCGTTTGCTTTCCTAACAAGTCCAATTGGTTTAGTTATCTTGGCAATAGGCGCTTTGATTGCAGTAGGTGTCTTAATTTGGCAAAACTGGTCAACAATAGCAAGCTATGCTCAATCAATTTGGGGAGGAATTAAAGAGTTCTTTGCAGGTCTTGGAACTTGGTTTGGTGAACTATGGACAGGTATTTTAGCTTTCTTTAGCTCAGTTTGGCAAGGAATGCTAACTGTTGTTACAACTATTTGGGATGCCATAAAAGCTTACTTCTCAACACTAATTACTTTCTATTCAACAATCTTCAATGCAATTGTAACGGTTGTTAGTACAGTGTTTAGTGCAATTGGTAATTTTGCTTTGACAGCATTCAATGCAATTGTTTCATTCTTTACACCACTTGCAAGTGTGATTGGTGCAATCTTTGATTTGGTTGTAGCAGTATTTCAACTTGGTTGGGAACTCATCATGGCTCTTGGTCGTGGTGCATGGCAAGGTATTCAAGCAATTTGGTCTGGTTTAGTAGGATTCTTCTCACCAATTTGGAATGCAGTATCTAGTGTTGTATCTACAGTTTTCTCAGCAATTGGTAGCTTTGCACAAAGTGCTTGGTCAGTCATTGTCTCAGTATTTAGTGTTGTTGCTGGTTGGTTCTCAGGAATCTTTAACTCAGTGAGAGGTGTAGTATCAAGTGTATTCTCAGCTTTTGGTTCATTCGCAAGTTCAGCTTGGGGTGCTATCACAGGAGTGTTTAGCGGAGTTGCTGGTTGGTTTGGTGGAGTATTCAACGGCATAAAAGGAACTATAAGCGGAGTATTTAGTGCTTTTGGAAGTATAGCTCAATCTGGATACAATGCAATTACAGGAGTTTTTAACGGTATTGGTTCATTCTTCTCAGGAATCTTTAACGGTGTTAAAAATACTGTAGATAGCGTACTCGGTGGAATCTCAGGAACAATAAAAGGAATCACAGACACAGTTAATGGAATTACTGGCAAAGTTAAAGGCTTGTTTAAAGGCTCAACAGTAACTGTTGCAAGAGAGTTTGCAGACCTTAAATCAAGAGGACTTGTACAAAATAGTGCAAGTAGTTCAACATCAAACTATCAAAATACATTCAACATTCAAGCAGGTAGTCAAGATACAACCGCTTTGGCACGTGCTATCAAGCGTGAATTTGACCTAGGAAGGGCATAGGAAATGGTAAGACAATATAGAATACATACAAACCTAGATGGGGCTAATAATAAAATATATGATATGACTAATGGTCTTATTAGGTTCTATCAACCTAGTGACCTAGGAATTATCAACAGTACGAATATTTGGCAAAGCCAAGGTATTGGGGTTATGGGAAATAACAATATTTCTCACCCTGATATTGATTTTAAATTTGAGACTTTTGGAAATAGCTTAGAAGAAAACTATAGAATTTTTAATGAGTTTATCAGTAATATTATCAAACAAAAATATATCACTTTAGAATATACCAATGAAATTGGTACTTATTATGCAGATGTTCAACTCTCTAAAATCACTAAAACAGAAGGTTATGGATTTGATGGACAATTTTCAGAAACAATTTCATTTATTCCAGTTAACATGTGGTATCAGTATAAACAATTGAAATTTTCTAAGGTTCAAAATGGTGAAATTGGTGGTAATACTAAGATTCACACAACAAATAAATACACTTATGATTACACATATTTTGGAGAGGACGATATTAACCGTTTCTCTAAATGGAAAATTGATGATGGTATCTTTAGCTTTACAGCTCGTATGACACCAAGCCAAAACTTGGAAAATGTGAGTGACTACGGTGTAAGATTTTTGGATGAACAGTTTAATGAATACACAGCTCTCATCTTTGGTAATACAACCAAACCAGACTCAATTCAGTTTAATACAGACGTAAATGACGAGTATTATCAAGCTCAGATTGGTACAAGTACAATTAACATGTTTTCAGCTTTGAATTATCAAAGATTTAGAACTCGTTTAATTCAAAAAGGAACAATGGAGTTAATAAATGTTGATGTAGTAGAAATGAATGTTAAAAGAAAGGTGGATTTTGTCTAATGCTTGAATATAACTTATATGATAATTTTAACCCTAATATTTATTCTTTTGCTACTTATGCAGAAGCAAGTAATGCTCCAAAACTTCCCAACCCTAAAAATCGTGGGGTTATTATGAACTATGAGTTATGGCAGACAGGTTATAAATACACTAGCTCAGGAACTCTTTCAACTGATGTAGAAATTGGTGATGTAATTGAAATATTGCATCCAGAAGAGTTTTTAGTACCTTATAGCGCAACACAAGTTTTTAATAAAAAACTTTCAATGTTCTATCTTGTTATTAGTAAAGATGAATCAAATAAAGTTGTCCTACAGAACTATGTTTGGTCTATGATTGAAGGGCTTGAAATTCCTACCACAGCTTTAAAACAAACTAATCAGCAATTGATTGTTAATATGATGGGTTCAGCGGTTACTAGTCTTGTTTCTCACGGTTATACTACAAATTCAGATAAAATAAATTCAAAGGCTATTAAATGGAACAGAAAATCTGAGACAGATACAATGACAAATATAGCTAAAGATTTATTCAGGGTTCTTAGGATACAACCTAGTGTTTATTATCAAGGCATGATGATTCCAAGACCTGACGGAACTTTAGAAGCAGTAGATAACAATATATTTCTTGCTTTATGTGGTCGTGAATGGGATAGAGTTGAAAAATCAATTAGAATTGACTTCAAACAAAATGTTGCTATTGAACACGAAACCATAGTTGAACGTTCAAATTATAATTATCTAAATGCTTATGTAAAAAAAGCTGATGGTACTTATGATAGTTATGGAAAACAATATACAATCAATGACAAAAATGAGGTTGTTGATATGTCCTCTTATCGTGGAAATGGCTCTGAATTGCCAAAACAGAGACTAGTAAAATCACAATTTTACGATGAAGCACCAGATGCAGGAGAAATCAAATCTCAAATCACAAAAGACAGTACAGTCATAAATTTATACTTTAACCAACATTCACTAATGAAATTAGTTCTAAATGACCTAGTTCAAGTTTGGTATGAAGACAAAAACTATCATGGATATATTGCAGACCGTTGTTTCACAGAAGTTGAAGGTGGAGTAACTACTGATAGATTATTATTTGTGGAGGGTGTTAAATGATTTATAAAGCTATCTTGGGAAACAAATATATTATCAATGACTTCATTGAAAAAGTTGAATTGAGACTTGAACATAGTATTGTTTTACCAGCGACTATATACAAATATGATAGAAATACAGTCATTATAGATACACCACTTTTATATTCAGTAAAACAAGGTGTTTCAATTGGTGGCTATCCAGAAGGTGGTAAAGGTTTTAGAATGTTGGAACTATCTATTACAGATTTTCCAGTTCTTGAAAATTCATACATTTCAGAAGTTGTGTATGACAGTACTGATATTTGGTATCTAAAGCCAAGTATCGAGTCAATTCTTAATGATACTTACACAGAACCTATTCCAAAACCTATTCCAAAACCTAAGCAAGAACTTATGGTTATTAAAAACTCAGATAAAGGAGAACAACAATGACAATTAGAAATTACACGTTTTTTAGTCCAAATGGTACAGAATTTCCAGTAACAGCAAATAGTGATGCAAAATTATACATGCTCTTATCTAATAAAGATTACTCACAATTCTTAATTAGACACTGGTCAGAACCAGTTTTAACAGGACTGAACAAAATCTATACAAATACAAGTGTTTTGATTGGCGGACGATATTTTGAATTAAATCAAGAAAATGTTTCTTTAAAAGCAAATTCGGTAAATTATATACATGCAAATGTAGACCCAAGCAACATTTCTAACCCAGTAACACTTTCTGTTGAAACAACAAATAACTCAAATAAAAATGATATTAATAGTGGTAATGGGGTACTAAAACATATTATTGATATTATAACTACGGATGCAACAAAAATTACTAAATCTGAAACACCAGAACAGGTTCAACTTGATATTACAACTAATAAAATTACTACTGATAGCTTGGAAATGAAAAAATTTGCAGATTCATATATCGCTATATTTTCAAATGTTGGTGACAATATTACAATTACTGCGCCTTGGGATTGTATTGCAGATGTGAGAATTTCTTATCATGGTTGGGGATTCAGCGGAGGAGAGTGGGAAATTGGAGTTGATGGCTCTAACGGTGTAACAAAAACGTATGAAGCTACTGGATACACAAACGGACATAACAGCCAAGCCATAGCAATGCCAACTGACGCTGGTTTTTCTGGATTAAAAAAAGGTCAACAATACACTTTTAATAAAAGGGATGTTAGTGGACGTGGTGGAGGTTCAGCAAGACCTAAAATAACTGTAAAACTTTATAAAAATTAGAAAGATTCCCCTATATGATTACAAAACTGATATTCATCTCAGTCTTAATTTTAGCAATCCTAGTTGTTACTTGGGTGAAGGATAGAGAAAATATGAATCCTCCACTCAAAAGAAGAATAGTAATAGATATAACAACAATTGGTATATTTTGGTTACTATTCGTTGGATTTGTTTTAATTGGAGACGGTGACTACGATACGAACATTGCAAGTATAATTGATTTGTCTTTAATGTTCTTTACCGCGAGAATTGTGCAATTAGTGGCAGTCATGAACCCTATGGTTCAAGATTTAGTTGCATTTATAAAAAATAGAGGAAATTCAGAGACAAAAGATTAGAGACAATGGGTTAAGGGGAAAATGATGAAGAGGGCTTAGGCTCTCTTTTTTTTTGTTATAATAAACGTAAAGTTTATATTAATAAGGAAGAGTATTATGGACATTTTATTTTTAGCACAAAATTTTACAAGTGAATTTTCAGATTCAGAACTTTTGAGTTTTGCAGGAGATATTTTAAGTGGTTTAATTGGTTTATTAGGAGCGGGATTAGGTGTCTATGGTGCATACTATGTGATGCAAAAGCAATTGAAAGCAGAGAATGAACAGTATAGAAAAGATAGAATTGATAATACTTTTTTTAATTTATTGGGTTTGTTTCAAAATGTGCAGAAAGAATTGGACTCTGATAAATTTATAAAGTCTATAAAAAAACATCTTGCTAGCCACCAGTCTGATGAGCGAAATAGATATTTTGCTGATAAGTTTAATAAAGAAAAGACAAGTTATATACAAGATATAGAAACATTTAATGAGTTAACTGAAGGAAAATATATTTCCCAAACTGAAACACTTAAACAAGAGATGGATGTTGATAAAACTGGGGATAGGTTTGCTTTTGAAATAGGATATTTCTCAAAAAGGGTTGTAGATGCTGACAAGGATATATTTGAAGAAAAATTCAGTAAGTTTAATAAATTTAGGGATGAGTACAAAGATAAAAACAGTAAATTTACTTATGAATTAAAAAAGTCTGATATCAGGAAGATGGTTAAAATAATATATATCAGTCTTGAGAGTGAATCTGGAAACTATTTTAGAGCTTCATACAGATGTTTAAAATACATCATGGATTCTGATTTAAAAATGGAAGATAAGAAATTCTATTCTGGTGTCCTTAGAGGGATACTATCATCTAAGGAAATGTTAGTAGTGTTTTATAATTGTATGTACTTTGAAAAAGGTGAGAAATTCAAAGAACTACTTGAAAAAGAAGAAGATGGTAAAAGAATTGACTTTTTTGGTGATAAAAATGATTTAGAAAACTTAAGTGAAGGATATGACCTACCTTTCTTTAGTAAAAAGGATTTATTATTTTCGGAAACCGATATGCAAAAATTAGAGGAACTCATAAAAGGAAACTAGAGGTTTTCTTTTTTTTGTTATTGTTATAATTTTTGCTAAATAGGTATTTTAAACCTATAATAATGTATATCTTATTATAGAGAAGGAAAATGTGATGGCAGAAGAAATCGTTTTGGCTATGGAGATTGGAATTAAATTAATCAATTTCATTGGAAAGTCATTTGATGAAGCAGAAAGCATAACTGAATTAACAAATGTTTTGGAAGGTTTAGGATTTGAAGATAAGGGAGAAAGAAAATTAGGAGGAGATAAGAAAGACAGCAGGTACAAGTATGATAAGAACAGGTGTGAGAAATATTCATGTAAAGAGAAATCAAAAGGTAAAACTATAACCCATAGGTGTTTAGGGGGGATATATATATTTAGCATCACTGATAAGAATGATGAAAAAATTAATTTAGACAGTTTTACTAAACTCTGGAATGAAAGAACAACAACAAATATTCCTTTAGTAAATGAAAAATATAATGATAAATACTTATATGTTGGGAAAGATATAAATAATCTAAATAATAGAATTTCAAATCATTTTGGAAAAGGCGGAGGAAGTACTTATGCCCTGAAACTAGCAAGTGAAGATAAGACAGAAAGTGAAGATAAGGCGACTAAACCTAAAATAAAAGACTATAATATCACTTGTCACAGATTTACTTTAAATTATGACTTTCCAGAATACGCTAGAGCTGGTTACATTGCAATGATTGAAAGTATTTTACATGAAAAACTTAAACCAATTTTAGGTAAAAAGTAAAGGTGTTTTAAACTTTTTTACAAACTTTCTTCTATTATATATGTATGTTAAAATACAACCACTTTTTTATCTGGTTCTACTTCAACATACTAGACAATTATTTTTTATTCTGCTATACTATCATTAAACATAGAACAGGCTTTGAACGTAGTTCAGAATCTATTTGAAACCTGATACAGACCGTATGGCTAAATACAACCAATTGCTTCGTATCGAAGACCAATTGGCTGAAGTGGCTCAATACAAAGGTCTTAAAGCATTCTACAACCTTAAAAAATAAGGTTTACCAACGAATGATTTAGATATAATCCTTCTCTTTATTTAGAGAAGGATTATTTTTTATAAAAAATATTCTATGAAAAAACTACTAGTAAGCTAGTAGTTTTTATTTTATTTAGATTTTTGATAAGAGTCCATCTTCAATCTTATAAACACTGTCACTATTTTTAATCATTCTTTGGTCATGAGTGACCATGATTGTTGCTTTATTCTTCAAATGAGCTTCTTGTCTTAATAATTCAACAACCTGATAAGCATGCTCAGTGTCTAAACTTGCTGTTGGTTCATCGGCCAAAATTAAATTTGGTTCATTAAAGAGAGCACGAGCAATAGCTGCCCTTTGTCTTTCACCACCAGAAAGATCACTAGGATGTTTATCTTTTAAGTCTAAAATATCAAGTGATTTAAGAAGTTCAATCCCTTTTTTAGAAGTTAGTTTTTCGTGATTGATTTTATCAATAAGGAGAAATTGTTCTTCAATAGTCAAATAAGGAATCAAATTAGAACTTTGGAGGATGAAACCTATTTCTTTAAATCTAAGTTTAGAACGTTTTTTTTCTGACAATGGTGTAAAATCTAAGCCATTGATTGAAATGTTCCCAGAAGTTGGACTTTGTAAACCACCTGCAATTGTGAGAAATGTACTTTTGCCTGAACCGGAGGGACCAATAATTGAAACAAATTCTCCTTGATTGACTGCTAAATCGATTCCTTTGAGTGCCTGAATCTCATTATGACCACTACCAAAAGATTTTTTTACATTTTCCATTTTAAGAATTGTTTTCATTTTTAACCTCCAATTGCTTTCGTTGGGTCAATTTTACGGATAGTAATGATTGAAAAAAGTGACCCAATAATTGATACGATGATGAGAATTAAAGCATAGAGCAACCAGTTTGTAAGACTAATTTCAAAAGGCATTGCATCGGGTAAGATAAAGCTAGTTCCATAACTTGCTATAAAAGCAACGAATACGCCAACTAAACTAATGATAAAGCTTTGACCAAGTAAAGAGTTCATTATTATGCGATTTGAAATTCCTTGGGCTTTCATTATGCCAAAAATCGGAACTTTTTGAAGAGTTATAACATACATAAAGACTCCAATAATCAACAGTACAATCAGAAATAAGAAGTAAATCATTGCGCTGAGTGTCATATTTTGAGCAGAATAACCTGGAATATCGTTAATTAAATCAGAAATAGAGAGGACTTTATATTGATTTGAAATAGAAGAATCAATCTTAACTTTCCCAGATTTTACAACGACAGCATTAACAGAAGAAGTTGAAGTGCTTTTTTCACCAAACTTTATCTGATTCAAAGCGGAAAATGAGGTATAGATAACAGGCGAGGCAGAATAAGAAGAGGATTTTGAAATTCCGACAATTTTTATTTTAATATTATTATTTCCCACGGAAACTTCTTGACCGATTTTATATCCTTGATTTGCCAGCTTTTTTGAGATAATCATTTCTAAATGATTGTCAGTAAATTTTTTTCCCTCAAGAACTTCTGGCATGATTTTAGACTTATCAGGCAAGGCAATAATAGCAATATTGTCTCGCTCGCTCTTTGATTTGCGCATAGAAGTAGAAAACAATGATAATTCTGAACCATTTTCTATATGAATATTACTTAAATCATCAGAAGTAATTTGTGAAGCAGAAATAATATTATTTGAACTTGTTGATAAAACGACTTTTTCGGCCTTCCAATCAAGGACAGCTTGTTTAAATTGACTGGCAAGTCCTACAGATAGTCCGGACAGTATAAAGACTACATAAGCGATTAAAAAAATAATAGCTCCGATTAAGGTGTAACGAGCTTTATTATAACGTATTTCTCTTAGTGCTAAAAACATAAAATCTCCTTTCAGTTTTTTCTGTCAGTAATATAATTAAGTAAACCTTCGGTGACTAATTTGATTTCTTTATCATAATTTTCAATAAAAGTTTTCTCAGTCCAATTTTCACTGAATAATCTATAAACGAGATTATGAACAACTGATTTTAATACTTGTGAAACTGGATTATTATTTTCACTAGCTGGGACGGTTGCTGAACTTTTAGGTTTCCAATCTCTTTCAATTTCATAAGTCCAATCTAAAAAGCGATATTTATAAAGTTGGTATTGGGGAGAATCAATTAAATTTTCAAGAAGGAGATATTTGTATTTATCTAGAGCCTCTTCAATGGAATTATCTTTTAATAAATAAAAAAATAAATCATGGATTTCAAGGGTTTCTTGCGAGAGGACATAGAAATAGGCATCTTTTAAATCTTCAAAATACTGATAAAAACTCCCTCTCGGAATATCAAGAGCTTTTACGATGTGCATAATTTTTGCCTCGTGAAAAGAATGAGTCTGAAATTCATTTAAACAGGCATCATATACGCGATTGCGTTTTTCGTCAGATAGACTAAAATAGGTTGATTTAGGCATTTTTTCTCCAATTCATTCAATTTATGACACTGTGTCATTTATTAAATTCTAACAAATTAATTGATTAACATCAATTAATTAATTTTTTTAAGCAAAAAAACTACTGACAGTTTTGTCAGTAGTTTTGATAATAAATTTGCTGATGTATAAGTGGCTGACAGTTCTGTCAGTAAAATTAGGAACACTTATTTAGCCAATTCTCTTTCAAGAGCTAATCGTTGAACTTTCATTGTTGCTGTACGAGGAATTTCATCGTATGCCATAAGAATAGGTTCATTTAAAAATGGCAAATCAACAATTGAAGCCCACCAAGCTGACCAATCCATTTCCGCATTTTCAGCTAGAGCCAAAATAGGTTGAGGTTTACCAGATTTATCACGAATAATCACAACTTCATCTAAGAAGTCGTGTTGGTCTAACAGAAGATCTTCAATTGCCAAATTAGATTCAATTTTATCAATTAAATCAACTTGTCTGTCATGTAAAAAGAGAATTCCGTCTTCATTCATGAGACCCCAATCGCCAGTATCCCACCAGTCACCATAGACTTCTTTATTAAAACGTTCTTCTTCTTTATAGTAAGTCAAAGCTCTTCCTTTTGAGAGGAAGTGGATTCTTCCAGGCGTACCTGCAGGACATTCATTTCCATCTTCATCGGCAATACGTGCTTTAGATAATCCAGGCATACCAATCCCCATTTCACGGGCATTAGTGTCTGCTAAAGTTGATAAACGGTGCTTTTTCCAAATCATTGGGCCACATTCAGACTGTCCATAAATTTGTAGAAACACTGGCTCTTTTTGTTTAGAGGCAGAAAGAAAAGTGTGCATTGTTTCTTTATTAATTGCATCAAAAGTTGAGTGAAGGTAACGAATTGAAGCAAAAATCTCAGGTTCTTGCTTTGCAAGATTCGCTAGACGAACAAAATCGTTTGGATGTGTTTCAAAAGCATAAGGCTGATGTTTAGCAAAAAGATTGACAAGATTATCTTTTGATAAATCATTGAGGGGCATAAGGCCAAACCCAAAGGTCATTGCTGATGAAACCCCTATATTGAAACGAGAATGAACAGGAGAAATATGGAAAGCTAAAATTTCTTCCTTATCAGGCATCCAATCCATTACAGTTCTTTGAAGCACCCAACGCCAACCCATTGAATTAGCAGAGTGAGCGATTAATTTTGGTACACCAGTTGTTCCAGAAGTATGAGTGAGATAAGCAATCTCATCACTGGCCAATTGCTGACTGTCAGCAATTTGAGTAGGTTTTTCCAAAGCAAATTTACTGACAGAAAGTTTTTTAGAATCTTCAAGATTCTTCATTTCATTTACAGTTTTGTCAGTAACTTGGTCATAAATGAGCCAAGGATTGCCTAAACGTCCAGCTAAAATATCCATTGTTTCGGCAGGAAGATGATAAGAAATCATTGCTGGAACAGCGCCTAGATAAGAAACAGCAACAGCTAAAAGATAGGTATCAAAAGCACTTGATTTAAAAATAATGACTTTATCCGATTTTTTGATTCCCAACTCAGATAAGAGACTTGCCTTATCAACAATTGCTTGATGAGTCTTTTGGTAAGTCGTTTCAAGAGCTAGTTCAGGGAAAGCTCCAACAGCCTCATCAAAGATAATTGGGCTATCAGGAAACTGTTCAGCTGATTTTTTAAAGTTTAGATACAAATTTAGGGGTTCGTGTTTGAATTTCAAAAAAAATCTCCTCAAGTTAATAAGTTTATTATATCACAAAGTATTCTTTAGACCAATAGTTAATGTAAATGTTTTCTTAAGTCGTAGAGAATAAAATACTCGGAAAAAAAGTCTAAAATCTGCTACAATTAAAGGGACACTAAGAGGATTCCAATCCTCTTTTATCAGGAAAAGAAGGGATAGATAGGAAAATGATTAAAAATTATGAACTATCCAACGAAAAAAAATTAATTTCAACCTCTGAAATGAAGAATTTCACCTATGTTCTCAATCCAACACGTGAAGAAATTGGGAATATTTCTGAATACTATGACTTCCCTTTTGACTATTTATCAGGAATTTTGGATGACTATGAAAATGCCCGTTTTGAAACAGATGATAATGATAATAATCTGATTCTCTTACAATATCCTGCACTTTCTAATTATGGAGAAGTGGCGACTTTTCCATATTCTTTGGTTTGGACTAAAAATGAATCGGTTATTTTAGCACTTAATCATGAGATTGATAATGGCTTAATTTTCGAGCGTGAATATGATTATAAACGCTACAAACATCAAGTTATTTTTCAAGTGATGTATCAAATGACACACACTTTCCATGATTATTTGAGAGATTTCCGAACAAGACGTCGCAGACTTGAACAGGGAATCAAAAATTCAACAAAGAACGACCAAATTGTTGATTTGATTGCCATTCAAGCAAGTTTAATTTATTTTGAAGATGCCTTGCACAATAATATGCAAGTACTTCAGGATTTTATTGATTACTTGAGAGAAGATGATGAAGACGGTTTTGCTGAAAAGATTTATGATATTTTTGTCGAAACAGACCAAGCTTATACAGAAACCAAGATTCAGCTCAAGTTACTAGAAAATCTCCGAGATTTGTTCTCAAACATTGTCTCTAATAACTTGAACATTGTCATGAAAATCATGACATCAGCTACTTTCGTTCTAGGGATTCCAGCAGTAATTGTTGGTTTTTACGGAATGAATGTTCCAATTCCTGGTCAAAATTTTAATTGGATGGTTTGGCTTATTTTAGTTCTAGGAATTTTATTATGTGTTTGGGTCACTTGGTGGTTACATAAAAAAGATATGTTATAAAATGGAGAAAAATCTCCATTTTTTTGCTCTTTGTGAAAAAATTAATTAGTGATTGCAGATTATGAAGTTAGCAATGTTTGTTAAAACTATTTTGTGAATTATTTATGAAAACGTTTTAAAAAAGTATAACAGATATTAAAATAATTGGAACTGTATTAGTAAAGAATCTGTAATTTCTCTTGAATTCTGTTTGCTATTCTCAAACTGTATGATATAATGAAGTTGTAATTTGAAACAGAAAGAACAAAGGAGATTTCAAAATGAAAACCGAAGTTACGGAAGATATCTTTGAACAAGCTTGGGATGGTTTTAAAGGAACCAACTGGCGTGATAAAGCAAGCGTTACTCGCTTTGTACAAGAAAACTACAAACCATATGATGGTGATGAAAGCTTTCTTGCTGGGCCAACAGAACGTACACTTAAAGTAAAGAAAATTATTGAAGATACAAAAGCTCACTATGAAGAAGTTGGTTTTCCCTTCGATACTGACCGCGTAACCTCTATTGATAAAATCCCTGCCGGATATATCGATGCTAATGATAAAGAACTTGAACTCATCTATGGGATGCAAAATAGCGAACTTTTCCGCTTAAACTTCATGCCAAAAGGTGGACTTCGTGTTGCTGAAAAGATTTTGACAGAACACGGTCTCTCAGTTGACCCAGGCTTGCATGATGTTTTGTCACAAACAATGACTTCTGTAAATGATGGAATCTTCCGTGCTTATACTTCAGCAATTCGTAAAGCACGTCATGCTCATACTGTAACAGGTTTGCCAGATGCCTACTCTCGTGGACGTATCATTGGTGTCTATGCACGTCTTGCCCTTTACGGTGCTGATTACCTTATGAAGGAAAAAGCAAAAGAATGGGATGCAATCACTGAAATTAACGAAGAAAACATTCGTCTTAAAGAAGAAATTAATATGCAATACCAAGCTTTGCAAGAAGTTGTAAACTTTGGTGCTTTATATGGTCTTGATGTTTCACGTCCAGCTATGAACGTAAAAGAAGCAATCCAATGGGTTAACATCGCTTATATGGCAGTATGTCGTGTCATTAATGGAGCTGCAACTTCACTTGGACGTGTTCCAATCGTTCTTGATATCTTTGCTGAACGTGACCTTGCTCGTGGAACATTTACTGAACAAGAAATTCAAGAATTTGTTGATGATTTCGTTTTGAAACTCCGTACAATGAAATTTGCTCGTGCAGCTGCTTATGATGAACTTTATTCTGGTGACCCAACATTCATCACGACATCTATGGCTGGTATGGGTAATGACGGACGTCACCGTGTCACTAAAATGGACTACCGTTTCTTGAACACACTTGATACAATCGGAAATGCTCCAGAACCAAACTTGACAGTCCTTTGGGATTCTAAACTTCCTTACTCATTCAAACGTTATTCAATGTCTATGAGCCACAAGCATTCTTCTATTCAATATGAAGGTGTTGAAACAATGGCTAAAGATGGATATGGCGAAATGTCATGTATCTCTTGTTGTGTCTCACCACTTGATCCAGAAAATGAAGAAGGACGTCATAACCTCCAATACTTTGGTGCGCGTGTAAACGTCTTGAAAGCAATGTTGACTGGTTTGAACGGTGGTTATGATGACGTTCATAAAGATTATAAAGTATTCGACATCGAACCTGTTCGTGACGAAATTCTTGACTATGATACAGTTATGGAAAACTTTGACAAATCTCTCGACTGGTTGACTGATACTTATGTTGATGCAATGAATATCATTCATTACATGACTGATAAATATAACTATGAAGCAGTTCAAATGGCCTTCTTGCCTACTAAAGTTCGTGCTAACATGGGATTTGGTATCTGTGGATTCGCAAATACAGTTGATTCACTTTCAGCAATTAAATATGCTAAAGTTAAAACATTGCGTGATGAAAATGGCTATATCTACGATTACGAAGTAGAAGGTGATTTCCCTCGTTATGGTGAAGATGATGATCGTGCTGATGATATTGCTAAACTTGTCATGAAAATGTACCATGAAAAATTAGCTTCACACAAACTTTACAAAAATGCTGAAGCTACTGTTTCACTTTTGACAATTACATCTAACGTTGCTTACTCTAAACAAACTGGTAATTCTCCAGTGCATAAAGGAGTATTCCTCAATGAAGATGGTACAGTAAACAAATCTAAACTTGAATTCTTCTCACCAGGTGCAAACCCATCTAATAAAGCTAAGGGTGGTTGGTTGCAAAACCTTCGCTCATTGGCTAAATTGGAATTCAAAGATGCAAATGATGGTATTTCATTGACTACTCAAGTTTCACCTCGTGCACTTGGTAAAACTCGTGATGAACAAGTGGATAACTTGGTTCAAATTCTTGATGGATACTTCACACCAGGTGCTTTGATTAATGGTACTGAATTTGCAGGTCAACACGTTAACTTGAACGTAATGGACCTTAAAGATGTTTACGATAAAATCATGCGTGGTGAAGATGTTATCGTTCGTATCTCTGGTTACTGTGTCAATACTAAATACCTCACACCAGAACAAAAACAAGAATTAACTGAACGTGTCTTCCATGAAGTTCTTTCAAACGATGATGAAGAAGTAATGCATACTTCAAACATCTAATTCTTAAAATTTAATGAATATTCGGTCTGTCAGTTTTACTGACAGACTTTTTTTACGAAAAAATTAATCATAATAGTTAAAAACTATTGTTTTTAGTTTAAGAAAGTTAAATTTTATGCTAAAATAGATGAATGAAAATGGTAATTGGATTGACAGGCGGAATTGCGAGTGGGAAATCAACGGTGGTTGATTTTTTGATTTCTGAGGGTTATCAAGTGATTGATGCTGACAAAGTTGTCCGTCAATTACAAGAACCTGGCGGAAAACTTTACAAGGCAATAGTAGAAACTTACGGTTTAGATTTTATTGCTGACAATGGACAGTTAAATCGTGAAAAATTAGGAGCTTTAGTTTTTTCTGATCCAAAAGAGCGCGAGAAATTATCAAACTTACAAGATGAAATTATTCGTACAGAATTATATGATAGACGTGATGAGTTATTAAAAAAAATGACTGACAAGTCTGTCAGTAAAAATTTTGAGTCAAAGAGTCAAGGAAAAAATCTGTCAGTAAATAAGCCAATATTTATGGATATTCCGTTATTAATTGAATACAATTATACCGGATTTGATGAAACATGGTTGGTCAGCTTACCTGAAAAAATACAATTAGAAAGACTGATGGCAAGAAATAAGTTTACGGAAGAAGAAGCTAAAAAACGAATTTCCTCACAAATGCCATTGTCAGAAAAACAAAAAGTCGCTGATGTTATTCTGGATAATTCTGGAACGATTGAAGCACTAAAAAAACAAATCCAGCGAGAACTAGCTAGGATAGAAGAACAGAAATAGAGGTGAATCGCACGAAAACAGTTAATTGGAAAAGGAATTTATTTATAACATGGATTGGCTGCTTTTTTGTAGGTTCATCATTTTCACTCGTCATGCCCTTTCTCCCCTTGTATATTCAAGGACTGGGCGTAAGCGGTGGAAATGTTGAACTTTACTCAGGGTTAGCTTTTTCTTTGCCAGCCTTAGCTTCAGGGTTAGTTGCCCCCATTTGGGGACGTTTAGCTGATGAACATGGGCGTAAAGTGATGATGGTACGTGCCAGTATCGTCATGACCCTAACAATGGGAGGAATAGCTTTTGTCCCTAATGTTTGGTGGTTACTTGGATTACGTTTGCTAATGGGATTTTTCTCAGGCTATATCCCTAACTCAACAGCAATGATTGCTTCACAAGCTCCAAAAGATAAATCAGGCTATGCCCTTGGAACATTAGCAACAGCAATGGTTTCTGGAACACTGATTGGTCCTTCACTTGGTGGGTTATTAGCTGAGTGGTTTGGCATGGCAAATGTCTTTTTGATTGTCGGCGCTCTATTAGCCCTAGCAACTTTACTGACCATTTTCTTTGTTCATGAAAACTTTGAACCAATTGCTAAAGGTGAAATGTTATCTAGTAAAGAAATTATTAATAAAGTCAGTAACAAACAAATTCTTTTTGGATTATTAGTGACAACATTTATTATTCAAATCACCTCGCAATCTATTGAACCATTTGTGACCTTGTATATCAAAACCCTGACGACAAGCACGAACAATTTGATGTTCATTTCAGGTTTAATTGTGTCAGCAGTTGGATTGTCGGCAATGTTATCATCAAGTTTTCTAGGACGTTTAGGAGATAAATACGGTTCACATCGTTTAATTTTGATTGGACTAGTTTTTACATTTATTATTTATTTACCAATGGCCTTTGTGCAAAGCCCACTCCAACTTGGGATATTACGCTTCCTTCTTGGTTTTGGAACTGGTGCTTTGATGCCGTCAGTAAATTCGTTGCTTTCAAAAATTACTCCCAAAGAAGGCGTCAGCAGAATTTTTGCTTACGCACAAATGTGTTCTAATTTAGGAATGGTAACCGGTCCATTGGTCGGATCAGCAATTGCAGGTTATATTAGTTATCGAGCAGCAATTGTAGGGACAAGTCTTTTTGTCATTGTTAATATTATTTGGTCCTTTATTAATTTCCGAAAATATCTGCGGAAACGGAGTATTATGGAATGAGAGTAAAAATCACATTAATTTGTAGTTCTTGTGGGAATAAAAATTATATTAGTAGTAAAAATAAAGCAACCCATCCGGAAAAAGTTGAAACAATGAAGTTTTGTCCCAAAGAACGAATTGTTACACTTCATCGTGAAGGTTAGACAGCAAGAATTATCTTGCTGTTTTTTTATTTATAATAAGTTTTTACTATGTACACTTATTAAGAATTGTGATAATATTATATAATAAAGTAAACAATATTTCATTAGAGGTGTTTTATGCAAAAAAAGACATTATTTTTTCATTATAATAGCAGTTGATAGAGACAGAAAAAAATTTTAATCATAATTTTGTGGACTATTTATAAAAGAAAAAATTCAGTTTAAAAAATATATTCGGAAATACCTTATCTTTGGGTGGTAGAAACTTATAAGCACTTTGAAAATCTTTATAAATTATTCAACTCATGCTATAATAATATGAATGAGGAAAAAAAGATAATGAATTTAAATAAGAATAATTTTTTAAACTACTCTATATTGATTCCATACCTAATTCTTGCAGGAATTGGTATTGTGATGGTTTTTTCAACCACGGTTCCTGATCAGTTACAAAAAGGATTAAATCCTTATAAATTAGTAATTAACCAAACAGCATTCGTATTATTGAGTCTCATTATGATTGCAGTGATTTACCGTCTGAAACTTAGAGCCCTTAAGAATAGAAAAATGATAGGAACAATAATGGTTATTTTGATTCTGTCATTAATATTTTGTAGAATAATGCCTTCCAGTTTTGCTCTGACAGCACCCGTAAATGGAGCCAGAGGTTGGATTCATATTCCAGGAATCGGAACGGTGCAGCCAGCAGAATTTGCCAAAGTTTTTATTATCTGGTATTTAGCCTCAGTTTTTTCAACAAAACAAGAAGAAATTGAAAAACGTGATATAAATGAGATTTTTAAAGGAAAGACGCTCTTTCAGAAACTGTTTGGTGGTTGGCGATTACCCGTAGTTGCCATTTTATTGGTTGACCTTATCATGCCTGACCTAGGTAATACTTTGATTATTGCTGCAGTTGCTTTGATAATGATTGGAGCCAGCGGTATATCTTGGCGTTGGTATTCCGGCTATTCAAAATTAATTCTATCTTTGATGGCCATTTTCTTAGGATTTCTTTTCATTGTAGGTGGAAATATCATTCCAAGTTTCTTACCCATCGCTTATATCAATAAACGATTTGAAGCTTTTGTTAATCCTTTTACAGACTTAGCCAATTCTGGACACCAGTTAGCTAATTCATACTATGCTATAGTTAATGGTGGTTGGACAGGGCGTGGTTTAGGAAATTCGATTCAAAAAAATGGTTTCTTACCAGAAGCTCAAACTGACTTTATCTTTCCAATTGTCGTGGAAGAATTAGGAATCATTGGCGGAATTATTATTCTAGCTATTCTCTTTTTCTTGATAAGCAGAATGTTAATTGTTGGAATTCGTGCTAAAAGTGCCTTTAACTCACTCATTATGATTGGGGTATCTGGTTTATTGTTAGTTCAAGTCTTTGTCAATGTGGGTGGAGCAATCGGAATTATTCCAGAAACAGGAGTAACCTTCCCCTTCCTATCACAAGGAGGGTCGTCCTTCCTTGTCTTATCGTTGGGAATTGCATTTGCATTAAATATTTCAGCTGATGAGAAACGAAGAGAAGTTTCTGAGCTCTCAAATCATTATAGTAGCAGTGTCCCAACTTATGAAAACGATTGACAATTGTCAGTCGTTTAAAAGTGTATAAAAGATTTTTATAATATATGAAAGAGTGAAAGGTAATGACCAATTACCTTTCCAAGCAAGCCTCATTAAGGAGTCAAAATGAAAAAACTACTCGTCGCCAATCGTGGAGAAATCGCCGTTCGTGTCTTTCGTGCCTGTAATGAACTCGGACTTTCTACTGTAGCCGTCTATGCAAGAGAAGATGAATATTCTGTTCATCGCTTTAAAGCAGATGAATCTTATCTAATCGGTCAAGGAAAAAAACCAATTGATGCCTATTTGGATATTGATGATATCATTCGTGTTGCCCTTGAATCAGGAGCAGATGCTATTCACCCAGGTTATGGCCTCTTATCTGAAAATCTCGAATTTGCTACCAAAGTTCGCGCAGCAGGTTTAGTTTTTGTGGGTCCTGAACTTCATCATTTGGATATTTTCGGTGATAAAATTAAAGCTAAAGCAGCTGCCGACGAAGCAAAAGTTCCAGGAATTCCCGGAACAAATGGAGCAGTAGATATCGACGGCGCTTTAGAATTTGCTAAAACTTACGGTTATCCAGTTATGATTAAGGCCGCTTTAGGCGGTGGTGGTCGCGGAATGCGAGTTGCGCGTAATGATGCTGAAATGCATGATGGTTATGCTAGAGCAAAATCAGAAGCAATTGGAGCTTTTGGTTCTGGCGAAATCTATGTTGAAAAATATATTGAAAATCCAAAACATATTGAAGTCCAAATTCTTGGAGATAGTCATGGAAATATTATTCACCTCCATGAGCGTGACTGTTCAGTACAACGACGTAATCAAAAAGTCATTGAAATTGCGCCAGCCGTGGGACTTTCACTAGACTTCCGTAACGAAATATGTGAAGCAGCAGTCAAACTTTGTAAAAATGTTGGCTATGTTAATGCTGGTACAGTTGAGTTTCTTGTTAAAGATGATAAATTTTATTTCATTGAAGTAAATCCACGTGTTCAAGTTGAACATACAATTACGGAACTTATCACAGGTGTAGATATTGTCCAAGCTCAAATTTTGATTGCTCAAGGTAAAGACTTACATAGAGAAATTGGACTTCCAGCACAGTCTGAAATTCCACTTTTGGGTTCAGCAATTCAATGTCGAATCACAACAGAAGATCCACAAAATGGATTCTTGCCAGACACAGGTAAAATTGATACTTACCGTTCACCAGGTGGTTTTGGTGTACGTTTAGATGTCGGAAATGCCTATGCTGGATATGAAGTAACTCCATATTTTGATTCACTTTTAGTAAAAGTTTGTACTTTTGCCAATGAATTTAGTGACAGCGTAAGAAAAATGGACCGCGTTCTCCATGAATTCCGTATTCGTGGTGTCAAAACAAATATTCCTTTCTTGATTAATGTTATTGCTAATGAAAACTTCACAAATGGTCAAGCAACAACAACCTTTATTGATAATACACCAAGTCTGTTCAACTTCCCACACTTACGTGACCGTGGAACAAAGACGCTGCATTATTTATCAATGATTACAGTCAATGGCTTCCCAGGGATTGAAAATACTGAAAAACGTCATTTTGAAGAACCACGTCAACCCCTTCTTAATCTTGAAAAGAAAAAGACAGCCAAAAATATCTTAGATGAACAAGGTGCTGATGCTGTTGTTGATTATGTTAAAAATACAAAAGAAGTATTATTAACAGATACAACTTTACGTGATGCTCACCAATCCTTGCTTGCTACTCGCTTACGTTTACAAGATATGAAAGGAATTGCCCAAGCGATTGACCAAGGGATACCAGAACTTTTCTCAGCTGAGATGTGGGGTGGTGCAACCTTTGATGTGGCTTACCGTTTCTTGAATGAATCACCGTGGTATCGTCTACGTAAACTACGTAAACTCATGCCAAATACCATGTTCCAAATGCTCTTCCGTGGTTCAAATGCAGTTGGTTACCAAAACTATCCAGATAATGTGATTGAAGAATTTATCCGAGTAGCGGCGCATGAAGGTATCGATGTTTTCCGTATCTTTGATAGTCTTAACTGGTTACCTCAAATGGAAAAATCCATTCAAGCCGTTCGAGATAATGGGAAAATTGCAGAAGCAACAATTTGTTATACGGGAGATATCCTAGACCCAAGCCGACCAAAATATAATATTCAATACTATAAAGACTTAGCAAAAGAATTAGAAGCAACAGGTGCTCATATCTTGGCAGTTAAAGATATGGCAGGTTTATTGAAACCTCAAGCTGCTTATCGTTTGATTTCAGAATTAAAAGATACTGTTGATTTGCCAATTCATTTGCATACACACGATACTTCAGGAAATGGAATTATTACATATTCTGGTGCAACTCAAGCAGGTGTAGACATTATTGACGTAGCAACAGCGAGTCTTGCTGGCGGAACATCTCAACCATCAATGCAATCTATTTACTATGCACTTGAACATGGTCCTCGCCATGCCTCAATTAATGTAAAAAATGCTGAACAAATTGACCATTATTGGGAAGATGTTCGTAAATATTATGCACCATTTGAAGCGGGTATTACAAGTCCTCAGACAGAAGTTTACATGCATGAAATGCCTGGTGGTCAATACACTAACCTAAAATCTCAGGCAGCAGCAGTTGGTCTTGGACATCGTTTTGATGAAATCAAACAAATGTATCGTAAAGTTAACATGATGTTTGGAGATATTATTAAAGTAACTCCTTCTTCAAAAGTAGTTGGAGATATGGCTCTCTTTATGATTCAAAATGATCTAACAGAAGAAGATGTTTATGCGCGTGGTAACGAACTTAATTTCCCAGAATCTGTAGTATCATTCTTCCGTGGAGATTTAGGACAACCAGTGGGTGGCTTCCCAGAAGAATTACAAAAAATTATCGTGAAAGATAAAGCCGTAATTACTGACCGTCCAGGCTTACACGCAGAAAAAGTTGATTTTGGAACTGTTAAAGCAGACCTAGAACAAAAAATTGGCTATGAACCAGGAGATCACGAAGTTATCTCATATATCATGTATCCACAAGTTTTCCTTGATTATCAAAAAATGCAAAGAGAATTTGGAGCAGTTACGCTACTTGACACTCCTACTTTCTTACATGGAATGCGTCTCAATGAAAAAATTGAAGTACAAATTGAAAAAGGTAAAACACTCAGCATTCGTTTAGATGAAATAGGAGAACCTGACCTAGCTGGAAATCGTGTTCTCTTCTTTAACCTAAATGGTCAACGTCGAGAAGTCGTAATTAATGACCAATCTGTACAAACTCAAGTTGTGGCTAAACGCAAAGCCGAAACAGGAAATCCAAACCAAATTGGAGCTACTATGCCAGGTTCTGTTCTTGAAATTTTAGTTAAAGCTGGTGACAAAGTTCAAAAAGGTCAAGCCTTGATGGTTACTGAAGCCATGAAAATGGAAACAACTATTGAAGCACCATTTGATGGCGAGATTGTTGACCTTCATGTGGTTAAAGGTGAGGCAATTCAAACTCAAGACTTGTTAATCGAAATTAATTAATATAAATTAAACCTACCTTTTGGGTAGGTTTTTTATTTTTCTTCAAAAAAATATTTAAATTTTCAGAAAATATATAATTTTCGGAATAAAAAGTGTATAATAATGAAATAGATGGAGGCGTTTATGAATTTATTAAGTAAAGAAGAAAAAATGATTAAAAATTCACAAATTCCTAGTGAATTTTACAAAAAATACAATGTTAAAAAAGGTTTAAGAGACATTAATGGGAAAGGAGTTTTAGCGGGTTTAACCAATATTTCGGCGATACATTCTTTTGATAAAGAAGGAAACCAAATTCCCGGTATTTTAGAGTATAGAGCTTATAATATTAAAGATATTATTAATGATTTAAGAAAAGAAAATCGTTTTGGTTTTGAAGAGATGACTTATCTATTGTTATTTGGAGAACTTCCCACGGCAAATGAACTTCAGGAATTTCAAAACCTTTTAGCCAGTAGGAGAACTCTACCAGAATTTTTTGTCCGTGAAACTATTTTAACCAACCCTTCAAGTGACGTGATGAATTCGATGAGCCGTTGTATACTAGCTCTTGCTAGTTACGATGAGAAAGTTTCAGATATCTCGATTGAAAATGTTTTAGAACAATCTTTGGGACTTATTGCTGATTTTCCACTTCTTGCGATTTACAGTTACCAATCTTATGTTCATTATTTTAAAAAAGAAAGTCTTTATATTCATTATCCTGATCCAAAAATGACGACCGCTGAGAATATTTTACGAATGCTTCGCCCAGACTGCCATTACACAGAGGTAGAGGCTAAAGTATTAGATATTGCCTTGATTCTCCATATGGAACATGGTGGAGGTAACAATTCGACTTTTACGACTCATGTGGTCACCTCAAGTGGAACAGATACTTATGCTACAATTGCTGCTGCCCTTTCCAGTTTAAAAGGGCCTAAACACGGTGGGGCTAATATTAAGGCAGCAAAAATGTTAGAAAATATAAAAGAAAATATTTCTAATTATGAAGATGATGCTGAAATAGAAAAGTATCTCCATAAAATCTTAAATAAAGAAGTTTTTGATAAGCAAGGATTAATTTATGGTATTGGTCATGCCATTTATAGTGTAAGCGACCCACGGTTTGAGGTTTTTAAATCCTATGTCGAGACTTTAGTAAAAGAAAAAGGATTGGAAGAGGAATTCAAGTTATATGAAAAAGTTGCAAGGCTAGCTCCTAAAGTAATATCGGAAAATCGGAAAATATATAAAACGATTTGTCCAAATGTTGATTTCTACTCTGGCTTTGTCTATAGAATATTAGAAATTCCACAAGAATTATTTACTCCATTATTTGCGATTGCTAGAATTGTAGGTTGGTTAGCACATCGTATAGAAGAACTAATTAATATGAATAAGATTATCCGTCCAGCCTATGAAAGTGTCTTAGAATCAAAAAATTATATAAAGTTGGGGGAAAGATGAAAAAAATAAGTATTTCTAATAAAATATACCATTATTATGATATCTCAGAAACTGAAAGAATTGAAGACTTTCCATATAGTTTACGAGTTCTTTTAGAAAGTTTGCTTAGACAGAAAAATGATGAGAATATTAATCAGGCTCATATTCAATCCGTTAAAGACTATTTAAAAGGGGAAGTTGGTCAAGAAACAGTTTTCTTACCAAGCCGTGTTGTTCTTCAAGATTTCACAGGAGTTCCAGCTATTGTTGACCTTGCGGCAATGAGAGACGCAATGGTTGAATTAGGAAAGAATCCTGAACTAATTAACCCAGAAACTCCAGTGGATTTAGTAATTGATCATTCTGTTCAAGTAGATTTTCAAGGAAATGAAGAGGCTTTTCTGTTAAATTCAAAAAAAGAATTTGAACGTAATCGTGAACGTTACGAATTTTTAAAATGGGCAGAGCAATCTTTTGATAATTTTAGAGTAGTCCCTCCAGCAACAGGTATTATTCATCAAGTTAATATTGAATATTTAAGTGAAGTAATTACCGAAAAAAATGGCGTTTTATATCCAGATAGTGTTTTTGGTACAGATAGTCATACAACAATGATTAATGCCCTTGGTGTTCTTGGTTGGGGAGTAGGAGGAATTGAAGCAGAAGCAGTGATGCTAGGAGAGCCTAGCTCATTGCCTGTTCCAGAAGTAGTAGGAGTTAGATTAATAGGTAATTTAGGAGCATTTGCTACTGCAACAGATTTAGCTTTGACAATGACAAAAATTTTACGAGATGAAAAAGTGGTAGGAAAATTCGTTGAATTTTTTGGAGAAGGACTAAAAAATTTAAGTTTAGCAGATAGAGCAACAATTTCAAATATGGCTCCTGAGTATGGTGCCACCTGTGGATATTTTCCGATTGATAATGAAACTTTGAAATATCTTCGGGCGACAAATCGTTCTGAGGAAGTGGTTGCGCGAGTAGAAACCTATGCAAAGGCAAATAAGTTATTTTATGACGAAAAACGTGAACCATACTATAATAAGACGATTAATGTTGATTTAAGTGAAGTAGCAACACGATTATCAGGTCCCTCTCGTCCCCAAGATATGCTTGAATTGTCTGAGCTAGCAAATAACTTTGAAGACTTTGCTAAAAAACAAAAACCTCTGAAAGAAGAGGATGGAAAAATTGCAATTGCCGCTATTACAAGTTGTACCAATACGAGTAATCCACATGTTATGATGATGGCGGGATTACTTGCAAAAAATGCAGTAGAACAAGGCCTTACGGTTCCTAGCTGGGTTAAAACTTCATTAGCTCCTGGTTCAAAAGTTGTTACCTCTTATTTAGAGAAAGCGGGTCTCCTTCCTTATCTTGAAACGTTGGGATTTTATGTAGTAGGATATGGCTGTACAACCTGTATAGGTAACTCAGGGCCACTTTTAAGTGAAATGGAAACAGAGATTAGAAATAAAGAACTGATTGCAACGAGTGTTTTGAGTGGCAATCGAAATTTTGAAGGTCGAATTCATCCATTAGTGAAGGCGAACTATCTAGCAAGTCCTCCATTAGTAGTTGCGTATGCTTTAGCGGGTTCTGTTCGTAAAAATTTAACAACTGTTGCTCTGGGGACTAATCTAGAAGGTGAAAAGGTATATTTGAAAGATATTCTGCCAACTTCTGATGAAGTGAATGATTTAGTGCAAAAATACGTAACAAGTGATTTATATGCTGAAAGTTATGCTAAGGTTTTTGATGAAAATACAGTCTGGAATAATATCAAAACAAAGAAAAGTGAAGTTTATGACTGGAAATCTGAATCTACCTATATTTCTAATCCACCATATTTTGAAAACTTAACTATGATAAATAAACCGATAGCTTCACTGTCAAATTTACATGTTTTAGCAAAATTTGGTGATTCTATCACAACTGACCATATTAGTCCAGCAGGGAATATTCCTTTAAAATCCCCAGCTGGGGATTATCTAAGTTCTCGAGGACTTGCTTATAAGGATTTTAATAGTTTTGGTTCAAGACGCGGAAATGATAAAGTAATGACAAGGGGAACATTTGCTAATATCCGTATCAAAAATCAGCTTGTTGCTCCTCTTGAGGGAGGTTATTCTCTATTCAATAATGAAACATTACCTATTTATGAGGTAGCTAAAAAATATAAAGAACAAGGACAAGGATTAATTGTTCTTGCTGGTAAGGATTATGGAATGGGTTCCAGTCGAGACTGGGCGGCCAAGGGAACAAAATTACTTGGAGTCAAGGCTGTAATTGCTGAGAGTTTTGAACGTATTCATCGAAGTAATCTCGTCATGATGGGTGTTCTTCCCCTACAGTTTCTAGATAATGAAAATGCCGAAACTTTAGGATTAAGTGGTTATGAAAGTTTTTCTATAGAGCTACCAGAAAATCCCAAAATTCATGAAAAAATTACTGTAAGTACTGCCGAAAAAAACTTTGAGGTTCTTTTACGCTTTGATTCTCAGGTGGATTTAGATTACTATGCTAATGACGGTATAATGCCTTATGTGATTCGGAAAAAATAAAAAAACAGGTGAAAATTATTATGAAAATTGAGATGAAAAATGGAAAATTAGTTGTGCCAGATTATCCAGCAATTGGTTATATTAGAGGAGATGGTGTTGGCGAAGATATTTTTCCTCAGGCGCAAAAAGTTTTTGATGCTGCGGTTCTAAAAATTTATGGTCAAAAAAAGAAAATAGAATGGCAAAAATTATTGGCAGGAGGAGAAGCATTTGAGACTTGTGGAGAATATCTGCCCAAAGAAACTCTCGCTCATATTAATGAAAATTTAATTGCGATAAAGGGACCACTAATGACCCCGGTCGGTGAAAGCTTTCGTTCAATTAATGTTACTTTAAGACAAAAAATGGATTTATATGCTTGCGTAAGACCAGTTGAATATTTTAAAGGGATAAAATCCCCAGTTAAGGCGCCAGAAAAAGTTGACATGACAATTTTTCGAGAAAATACAGAAGATATTTATGCAGGTATTGAATTTGCTAGTGAAACAAATGAGTCTCACAACTTATTAAAATTTTTAGAAAAAGAATTGAATGTCCATTCTATTCGCTTTCCAAAAACTTCAGCACTAGGAATAAAACCTGTTAGTCCTGAAGGAAGTAAACGACTGGTTAATGCGGCTTTTGAGTACGCTCTGAAAATGAACAAAAAAAGAGTGACCTTTGTTCATAAGGGAAATATTATGAAATTTACTGAAGGAGGATTTAGAAATTGGGCCTATGAGGTTGCTAGGGAATATCCAACTTTTACAAAACTAGAATACGATGAAATCAAAAATGAAAGAGGAAGTTTACAAGCTGAAAATGAGAAAAAAGCAGCATTAAAATCAGGAAAAATTTATGTAGATGATGTAATTGCTGACAACTTCCTCCAACAGATTATTTTAAATCCTGAAAATTTTGAAGTAATTGCCACTCTTAATTTAAATGGTGATTATATTTCAGATGCACTTGCCGCACAGGTTGGAGGAATTGGAATTGCACCAGGTGCGAATATTAATTATAAAAGCGGTCATGCTATTTTTGAAGCAACTCATGGAACAGCTCCAGATATCGCTGGAAAAAATATAGCAAATCCTTCTAGTCTAATTTTATCTGGAGTGATGATGTTTGAGTATTTAGGCTGGCAAGAGGTAGCTGAATTAATCAAAATTGCTCTTTCATTTTCATTCAGGAATGGAAATTTGACAGCTGATTTAGGTGGAAAACTTTCAACTTCAAAATTTTCCGACGTTTTGATTGATTTTATAAAAACATATTAAAAAATAGATTGATAATCAGAAAAATAAAAAGCCCTGAAATCAGGGCTTTTAAAATTTACATCATTATTTTAAGGAATTATTTTCCATAATTTCATCGATGAAACCATATTCCAAAGTTTCTTTGGCATCCATCCAATGGTCACGTTCGGCATCTTTGTGAATTTGTTCAAGTGAACGGTTGGAATTATCAGCAAGAATTTGTTCCAAACGTTTACGAGTTTTCAAAAGTTGCTCAGCAACAATAGCCATATCAGTTTGTTGAGTGCCTTGACCTGTACCACCCATTGGTTGGTGAATAAGATATTCAGCATTTGGCAACATGAATCGTTTGCCTTTTGTTCCGCTTGAAGCAATGATTGTTCCCATAGAGGCAGCCATTCCCATAACGATAGTTTGAACATCTGATTTGATAAAATTCATTGTATCAACAATGGCAAGACCAGCAGATACAGAACCACCAGGTGTATTTACGTAGAGATAAATATCTTTAGTGTTATCTTGTGCATCCAAGAAAAGAAGTTGAGCAATGATAGAATTTGCCATTCCATCTTCAACAGGTCCTGTCAGCATGATAATGCGGTCTTTTAAAAGTCGTGAATAAATATCATAAGCACGTTCGCCACGGCTTGATTGTTCAATAACGGTAGGTACTAAATAACCCATAGATTGAATCTCCTTTATAAATAAGATATGAATTTAATTTTAGATAAAATTGAATTCATTTGTTTATTTTTCTATATTATAACTCATTGGTCAAAAAAGGTCAAAGAATATTGTCTTTTTTTATGACTTTTCCTAAAACTTGATAAAAAAAGAGTTTAAACTTTCTTAACGCTTTCAAATTTGTTATAATTATGACATGAATACAGAACTTATTATTGCAATGATTTTTGGTCTGATTATTGGCGCGTGGCTAATGGTTGCAGGCATCTACATTTACAAAATTTATGATGAAAATCGTTATAAGAAACGATTAACAATTGAAAAATTACTTCGTGAAATTGAAGTTCGTAACACACTTAATCAAAAAGTGATTGAAATTCTTAATCGCCCAATTACTGGGAGTGATAAAGAATTAATTAATCCTCAAAGTGATGTGAAAGTTCCTTTTTACGATTATAATTTTTTGAAAAACTATACTTCAATGTATAATTTATACATTCCAACTTATTTTTTGAATACATTTTTCAAAAAGCTCTCTCACCATTTAGCTGTATTTGATGACGAGCAGGACTTGAAAAATGGGGGATACATTTTCAAAGAATCTCGTACAATTTTCGAGAATTTTTCTGTCGAAATTACTGATGATATTGAGGCAAAAAAACGAGAGTTGCAAAAGGCTAAAAATGTTTATCCATCGATGTTGAAAAAACAACATTATAATATCTAATGCAGTGAAAAAAACTACTGATTTCAGTGGTTTTTTTATTGAAAAAATTTGTGAAAAAAATTTGAAAAGGTCTTTTTTTAAGTCTATAAATATGGTATAATTGTACAATCATTGATGTTTAATACTATTAGATAAATAAATATACACGAAGGAGAGACGATGATCACAATCTATACAGCACCCTCTTGTACGAGCTGTAAAAAAGCTAAAACTTGGCTTTCATATCACCACATCCCATTTAACGAAAGAAATCTCATCGCGGATCCTTTATCAACAACAGAGATTAGTCAAATTCTACAAAAATGTGACGATGGTGTTGAAGGATTAATTTCAAGTAGAAATCGCTTTGTGAAGACTTTGGGTGTTGATTTTGAAGATATTTCACTTTCACAAGCAATTAAAATTATTTCTGAAAATCCACAAATCATGCGTCGTCCAATTATTATGGATGAAAAACGTCTTCATGTTGGATATAATGAAGAAGAAATTCGTGCTTTTTTACCTCGTACAGTTCGTGTTTTAGAAAATGGTGGCGCTCGTTTGCGTTCAGCAATTTAATTCATAATTAAAATATTCATTTATTGGAATTTTTATAGACGCATTTGCGTCTTTTTTTTTATTGAAAAAAACCACTGCCAGAAAGGAACAATGGTTTTTTGTTGAGTGCATAGTAATTGTTATTGGATAATAAAAGAAAATGAATTAAAAAATTTTTTATGGTTATTGTTATCCTTCAAATTCAATATCATCAAGTGTTGTAGCTGAAATAAAAATTGTGGGTAAGTATGGATCAACTGCAGAAACTGCAGCAAGTGAAAGGAGCAGTAAACTTTTAAATTCCATGATGAACCTCCAACCAAAATGTATTTGTGAAGATATTATAACACAATTTTCTGAAAATTCAACCTTTTTGTTTTTCTTATCTGATGCTTGAGGTAATTATTTTTGAAGGAGCTTTACTTGCCATTCGTTTCCTTCTTGAATAATTCCCCTGAGTGAATTGATAAACATAACGAGCCAGGTAAAAGCTATAGCAAAAGCAATAATTTCAAAGACCGTTAATGAGAGATAGTGAATTCCCATAAAGGCAACGGCAGATAAAATTAATGCTATCAAAGCAGTCCAAGATAATGCTAAAAATTCTTTAGAAATGGTGGGAACTAACCATTTAAGAAAGATAATCATAATAAGAACAACCGCAACCAGACCAAATGCAGAATTATTATGTATAGGCATTGTCCATGATTGGGCTGGAAAAATTCCGACGAAAGCGATCAAAAGTGCTATGAGAATATAAAAAACACGAATTATTTTAAATTTATAATTGTAAAGGCTGCTCTTAGAAAACTCAGCAAAGAGAAAATCAGTTATGGTAAGAAGAATAAGAGCAGAAAATATTAAGGTGATATTGAACTGCCAGTGCTGTGTGGCTTCACCAGTTCCTAAGAAGCTGAAGTTATGTTGCCACCAATCTTTTTGATTGTTTGTTGCCATTGAAACAAGAATACCCCCTATGAAAGTGGTAAAGAGGAGCAAAATAAGATTAGGTAAAGTGATGGAAAGAGCTGCTGAAATAAGAAAATAAAAGATGATTCCAACAAATACTAAGACAAGAAACCCTGCAGTAAAGGGGTCAAAAGTTACTCCGCTAAATGTTTTGCCAGTTATGTACCAAAAAATGATTTGAACAGCAAAAGAAATACTTGTATAGGCTACCGATAGCGTTAAAGTTTCTCTAAAAATTTTAAATTTAGATTTGGATAAGTCACAACTTTTGCGAAGATAAGTCCATATGAAACCAAAAAAACCAAAAAGGGTTGATAGAATTATGCTCAAACTTGCAACAGAGAGGTGGCGGCTCCCCGTAAATGCGATTTGTGGATGATTGGTACTTAAAAAGATAAGCAATGCAATTATTCCAGATGCTAAACTAGGTACTATAAAATAGTGTAAAGCTAAATTTTGTTTATTGGTATGATTAATTTTCGGATTTTCTAATAATATCTGTTGATTTTCTAAACGGATTGATAGTTGGTCATTTTCTGCATAATCACTTAATTTATTATAAAGTTCTTCAGGGATTTCTAAGTAATTTTTAGTCATGATATTCTTTCTAGCTTTAAAATAATTGAAAATTCATTTATATAGTACATATTATAAATTCATACATTCTAATAATATTTTACCATTTAACTTACTAAAGGGGCTACTGGAACTTATTTGTTTTGGGAACGGAGGGATAATTTGAGTTTTAATATAATTATATATTGTGTTGTAGTCAAAATAATATAAAATGGATTGACTTACGATATGGATAATGTTAAAATATAATTAATTAAATAAACGACTAGGTTGGGCGCAAGCTTCAAGACATATCTCCAAGGGTGAGGAGATTGTTTTGAGGTTTGCGTTCTTTTTTGTCGTTTTTTACTAGAAAGGGATGATATGAAATTTTATCAAAAATCCAAAGAAGAATTATTACATAGTTATGATGTTAAGATAGATAGAGGACTTTCGAGTACTCAGGTTACTGATAATCGAGAAAGATATGGTGAAAATAAACTTCCAGAAGAAAAGGAGGAAAGCTATTTAAAAGTATTTTTTAAAAGTTTTAAAGAACCAATAATCATTGTTTTATTAGGGGCAGTCGCTCTATCATTTTTTAGTTCATTTTATTCATTCCAAATAGTTGGAGATAAAAAACATGGTTTAGAATCCTTATATGAAGCGATTGCTATAGCTATTTTGATTATTATAAATGCATTTTTAGGTTTTTGGCAAGAAATTAGTGCTCGTAAAAATTTAAATTCACTAAAAGAAATGAACAATCGTTTTGCATCTGTACTAAGAAATGGAGCCTTAGAAAAAATTTCATCAAATGAGCTAGTTGTTGGTGATATCGTAAAAGTTACAGTAGGTGATTTTGTGGAGGCCGATATAAGATGGTTAGAGCTTGATGAACTTCAATTAATTGAGTCTCATTTAACGGGTGAAGCTGATGCTATAATAAAAAATATAGAGGTCATTAATGAAAACGTCGAAATTGGTGATCAAACGAATATGGGATTTTCTGGCTCTATCGTTTCAAATGGACAGGGAATTGGAATAGTTGTAGCCACGGGAGAAAACACAGAACTTGGGAAAATTTCTCAGTTGATGAAAGATGAGGGAATGAAATCATCTCCATTACAAGAAACCGTAAAAAAACTTACTAAAACACTGATGAAAATATCCGCTGAGATTGTTTTATTAACTTTTGTATTTGGATTAATAAGTTCTGGAGAATTTTCAATTAACTCAATTACTTCAGTGTTTTCAACCTCAATCGCTCTCGCAGTTGCCTCTATTCCAGATGCTTTACCAGTTGTTCTCTCAATAGTATTGACAATCGGTGCAGTCAAAATGTCAAAAAATAAAGGTTTGATTAAAACACTAAGTAGTGTGGAAACTTTAGGGAGTACTTCTTACATCTGTTCTGATAAAACAGGTACATTGACCCAAAATGAGATGACCGTTACAAAATTTTACGCTAATGGTCAACTGTATAATGTGGATGGTCTGGGATATCGTTCCATTGGTGAAATTCACTTGGTATCAAAAGGTGAAAAAAATGTAAATTTTGCTCAATTTATGAAAAATATCGTTTTGTGTAATGATTCAAGTGTCAAAGAAGTTGAGGGGCAAGTAAAAACTTTTGGTAATCCTACAGAAGTTGCTCTTACCGTTCTTGGTAGTAAAGCCGGCTATAGCAAGAATAAGTTATTAAAAAACAATAAAATTATAAGAACTCTTCCTTTTAGTAGCAGTAGAAAAATGATGAGTGTCATTGTTCAAAATGATGAAGGATTTTACGTTTATACCAAAGGAGCACCAGATGTTTTAATGGAAAAAGCTTCGGGGATTTTGATTGGAGATATAGTTGACCAATCTGAGCAGTCAAAAGATAACTTTATTAAAGTGGTAGATGATTATGCGGATGAAGCACTAAGAACCTTGGCTGTGGCCTACAAAAAAGTTGATGAAGAAGAGGCATTATACGGAGCCACGGAAGACGTAGAAAAAGATTTTATATTAACGGGAGTTGCAGGGATAATTGATCCTCCACGAGAAGAAGTGAAAGAATCTATCAGACAACTTCATGATGCAAATATTAATGTGGTCATGATTACAGGGGATCATGAAAAAACAGCTCGTGCGATTGCCTATGATTTGGGGATTGTAAAAGAAAAAAATGCAACAGTTTTAAAGGGAATTGACCTTGAAGAAATGTCAGATCAGGAGCTTTATGCAGAAGTAAAAAATGTTAATGTTTATGCAAGAGTGACACCAGAGCATAAGCAACGTATTGTTAAACAGCTCCAAAATCATCAACAAGTTGTTGCTATGACCGGAGACGGAGTAAATGATGCTCCAGCTTTAAGAGCTGCTGATATTGGAGTGGCGATGGGAATTACTGGTACAGAAGTAACTAAAGATTCTGCAGATCTCATTTTACTAGATGATAAATTTACAACGATAGAAAAATCAGTTTATAGCGGTCGTACTATCTATGCTAATATAAAAAACTTTATGAGACACGAACTGACAACAAATGTTGCTGAAGTTTTGGCCCTTGTATTAGGTTTAGTTTTATTTAGAAGTAGTGTTGGAAATGTAGCAGCAATGACTCCGACATTGACTGCTTTAATGGTTCTTTGGGTTAATATGGTGAGTGATGCGATTCCATCTTTTTCTTTGGGTTATGATGTTGCCGAAACAGATTTGATGAAAGAAAAACCACGGAACCCTAATGAATCTATTCTTGCTAACCACACGTGGTCTAGGGTTTTGATTAGGGGAACAGTTATGGGAGCGATGGTTTATCTTGGATTTCTCCTGGCTGCTCAAAATGGATTGAACGCTAGTGAAGCACAAACAGTTGCTTTTCTGACTTTAGTTTATGGACAATTATGGCATGTATTTGATGCAAGAAGTTCAAGAACATTGTTTAGACGTAATCCTTTTGGGAATATTAGACTTGTTGGAGCAGTGTTATTTGCAGGAGTTTCTTCATTTTTAGTAACAATCATTCCGTTTTTCAATAGTGTGATGGGAACTGCTCAGTTAACATTACCTGTATATCTACTTGTGATTTTTATTCCTGCTCTACCTACATTAATATTGTCAGGAATAAAAGAAGTTTTTAAAATAAAAATATGGTAAATCAATGCAAAAAAGTACTTACTTGAGTAAGTACTTTTTTGTATGTTACTAATTACAAACTGATGTTTGTTTTTGATTTCTAAATTTGCAATTTAGAGTATTACCTAATATGCTTAAAATCATCTTAAGTGCCAGTTTATAAAGACTGTACCGCTTTTTTTATTGATTGATATTTTACTTTATAGGGTTTAATAATAATTAAAAATGAATAATATGATGATATTTAGTAATTTTTGTAGGCTTTATATTACAATATTTCTTTTTGTTATGTTATACTGTGATAAATTGGTGGATTGCAATCAAAAATTAATGATTTTCGTTAGTTATAAATCCATACTAAATTAAAGTTAGGAGAATAACATGATTTCGAGACAACTTAGTGATGTAAATGAAAAATAATTGTAAAGTTTGAATTGAGCGGTTTATAACCCAAATTAGAGAAAGGATTTATAGGAGCAAAATTTTTCTGCTATAAATATAAAAAAATGAAACGTAATTCATCAATAGATTTAATGAAAAGTTGTGCAATATTCTTTGTCATTTCGGTCCATTTTTTATTAAATTCGGGCTTTTATGATATGACAATTCATTCCACTTTAGGAATTTTTTGGATTGGGATAAGAACGATTTTAATTACTTGTGTGCCCTTGTTTTTAGTGGCAACTGGATTTTTAATGAATCGAAAAGAATTAAGTGCTCAATATGTTCTGGGAATAGTTCCTGTCATCATTTCATATATAGGCATATCTTTATTAGTATGGGGAGTTCTATCTCTTGTCGGAAAAGGAAGCGACTTCTCCACAGCCATAAATGGAATTTTTGATTATTCAACCGATTCTTACTCTTGGTATGTTGAAATGTATTTAGGACTTTATCTTTTTATCCCTTTATTAAATATTATCTGGAATTATAAAAAAGAAATAAAAAATTATCATTTATATATTGTCTTTATCGCAAGTTTGCTAACATTCTTACCCTCTTTATTAAATAGTTTTGGAAAAGCTATTCCAGACTATTGGCAAATTTGTTATCCCGTTAGTTATTATTTTATTGGAGCTTACCTTTATACTTATCAAAATGAAATAAAGAAAATTTCAATAGGAAAACTTGTTACAGCATTCTTAAGTGCACTTACGATTTTTACTTTGACGGACACTTTTGCAAGTTGGAATCAAGAATTTCAGTGGCTAGACCACAATGATTATTTTGGTTATCAAACAGCCATAATGACAGTATTAGTTATAGCAATCTTGTGGAGAATTCCCATTCCAAAATGGAGCGTTAGGTTGCTAAAGACTCTATCTACCGCTACTTTGACTATTTATCTTATATCCGATTTAACGGATCAGTTTGTCTATGGATTTTTTAAGCATGAAATTCCAAACTTAAGTCAACGAGTGATAGCAGGACCGATTATTATTCCAGTAGCCTTTACTAGTGCGGCATTACTAGGAATTTTTGTGGGAAAAGTTTTAAATTTCCCTTTTAAGAGAAAAAAAGAAAGAAAGAAAAATTAAAACTATGATAATCTCAACAATGGTAGATGTTTATGTTGTTTATTATCCGATTATCTTGTCCTTCATTTGGGCAAGTGGTGCTTTTTTATCTCGGTGGAAAGAAAGAGATAAGAAAGCAATTGATGAAACAAAAGAATTTGAAAAAATTAGTATTGTTATTTCTGCGTACAATGAAGAAGAAACGATTGAGGAAGTTTTATTATCACTACATAATCTAAATTACCCTTCCCTAGAGATCTTTATTGTTGATGATAAGAGTAGTGACCGCACTTTGGAGAAACTTTATGAAGTAAAAAAATCTTTCGACGATTGGGAAACATTAACTATTCTTGAGCAAAAGGAAAATAAGGGAAAAGCCACGGCTTTAAATGTTGCTTTGCAACAAGTTAACAGCAAGTATATGCTTGTTATTGATGCGGATTCATATCTTTCTAAAGATGCTCTATCTTATTTATTGGCCGAATTAACTTCTAGTTCAGATATTGGGGCTGTGACTGGACGACCTATTGTTAGAAACAGAACAACTCTATTGGGGAAATTACAAACCTTAGAGTATTTAAGTGTGATTGATGCGATTAAGAGAGCACAAAGTCTTTTTCTAGGTGCAATAATGACCGTATCAGGTGTGATTGTTATGTATCGTGTAGAGGCTTTGAAAGAAATTGGGGGCTTTAATACCGAAGTGATGACGGAAGACATTGATGTCACTTGGCGACTTCATCGTAATCAATGGAAAGTCAAATATGTCCCTAAAGCCTTAAGCTATATTCTCGTTCCTGAAAATTTAAAATCTCTTTTAAAGCAACGGAGAAGATGGGCAGTTGGTGGAGTAGAAGTATTAATTACGAATTTATCATGGGTTTTTAAAAGAGGAGAATTTAAACATCGGTTTCTTTTGATTGAAATGATTTGTAGTCATATTTGGAGTTGGTTTTTCTTAATAGAATCTTATCAGTATTTTCTCCAAATGCTGTTAAATCAAGAATTCAAAGTATCGGGTCAAATTATCGTGATTTTTGTTCTTATTTCATTTTTTGTATTCTTTTTAGGACTTAATAATGATAAAGGGGAGAGTCGCTTATCCTTGACTGATAAATTAATATTTCCAGCTTATCTTGTTGCTTATTGGTTTCTAAATTTGATTAGTGCTCTTTCTGCTGAACTTGTTGTTTTAACTAATCGGACAAATAAAGGAAAATGGGAAAGTCCTGATAGAGGGGTGTAATAATGGAATTAGTAATACGTAAAAAAATGAAAAAACGACATTTTTTGGAATTCTTGGCTGTTTCACTATGTTGGCTGTTTATATTAATTGTTTTCGTTCTTTTATTAATCTCTTTGCTGGGGATATATAGTGATGGAATTATCTCTGTTTTTGTAATCATTGGGTTTCCAATAACAAATTGGGAAGATATAATTTATGATTTGTTTTGTCTTCTTTCAATATTAACGATTCCTAGTCTTTATATTTTAACGAAGGAGGCTTAGATTTATAATATGAAATTTAGTAAAAAGAATATTTTTTTGATATTGATGTTTGGTCTTATTGCTATCTTGGTGTTTATGTCCACACGTGAAACAAAAAAATATGTACAAGATGGAAAAAAGGAGCAGCCAGATTTTGCTTATGAGAGTTTGCTTAAAGACAATGATGGAATTATTGTTCTTTGTTATCACCGTGTGTTAAAAGATACGGTGGTTACAAATTTCGCTTATTCAATTTCGCATAATTCTCAACTCCATGAATATAATGTATTCTTGCAAGATTTTGAACAGCAAATGACATTTTTAAAGAAAAATCATATTAAAGTTTTGACTAGTTCAGAACTGATAGAGAAGCTTAATAAAAAAGAGGTGATTGGCAAAGCAGTAGTGATTACTTTTGATGACATTGATAAGTCTTTGCCAGAGAACGCTTATCCAATAATGAAAAAATTAGACTTACCCTTTACGCAATTCATTATCACGGGAAAAGTTGGACAAACCATTGATGGTTCACAAATGTCGACTTGGAAAGAAATAAAGAAAATGAATGAAAATCCTTTGGTTACCTCAGGACTACATACGAATGACTTACATTATCAAGAAAACTTTGAACCGATTTTATCTACTAATATTTCAAAAAAAGTAGTGCAAAAAGATTACCAAAAAAGTCAGAAAGCATTTGATGAGAAGTTAGATCAAAAAGGAAAAGTTTTTGCTTATCCTTATAGAGCACAAAATAAAGACTTAGAAGATTATATGCTACAAGATGGAATTCAAGGAATATTCACACTATCTCCAGGTGTAGTGACTAATGAAACACTATATAGTAATATTCCTAGGTTGATTGTTACGAAGGATAATTGGAAAACTATCAAACATTGGCTCTTAAGTGAAGGGGCACAATAATAAGAGAAAATAAGAAGGAGATATTCATGAAGGCGAAGAATAAGTCATTTAAATTATTAATGGTTCTGAGTTTATTGATGTGCTTGGTTGGAATTAATTTATTTACAACTTCAAATGTATTTGCTGCTGACTATGGAAATAAATTTATAACGGGACATGAACTGACTGATGATTTGGGAAATCCGAAAACAGATTTTGGTATTTATGATGATGTTCAGGCTCATTGGGATTTTGATATTCCAGTGGGAAGCGTTTCTCAGGGGGATACAATGAGTGTCAATGTTCCTGATTTATTAACTTTATCAAAAGATATTACTTTTGAAATAAAAGATGAAGCTGGAAATATTATCGGAACGGCGGTTGCTAATCATCTTACGGGGGTGGTAACTGTTACTTTTTCAAAACTTGTTGAAAATGCAACTTCAGACATTAAAGGTTCATTTTCCGTTTGGGTTAATTGGGATGAACAAAAAGTAGAGGAAAATACAAGGGTAGTAGTTGATTGGAAAGATGGAGGAACAACAGAGGTTAACATTGGTCCGGCAACAGGACCGGATAAAGATGAGGTACTTTATAAATGGGGATGGGTTGACGAGAATGATTCAACCTTAATTCATTGGCAGGTTCGGATCAATTATGCTAAAGAAAATATCCAGAAAGCTATTTATACTGATATTATTGGTGGGAATCAGAATTTAGTTTCTGGTTCGATTTCGGTAGCTAATGTGACTTATAGTAGTGATGGAGAGAACTATAATGTTGATAGCTATTATCCTCAGGCTAGTATTTTAGAAAATGGCGTGAACGGATTTACCGTGAATTTAGGTGATATTTCAAATACGATTATTATCGATTATTCAACGAGGGCAACGAATGGAGGGCTTTCCCAACAGTATGAAAATAGAGGAGAATTGACGGGAGAAAATATTGAAAAACAGGTAGTAGAAGTTCATACTCCTAACAATGGTGGAAATGGAAATGCAAGTATGAAACTTTCTATTTCTGGAGAGAAAACTTGGATTGATGACAATAATGCACGTGGTTTAAGACCAAGTTTTATTAGTATTGAGTTATATCGGAATGGAGAGAAAGTTGATTCACGAGATGTGACGGCTAAAGAAAATTGGAAATATTCGTTTACCAATTTGGATAAGTATGATGAAAGTGGGAAACTTTACGATTATGATGTAAAAGAGGTGTCTGTTAGTAATTACACGAGTCAACAAGAGGGGTATAATTTTATAAATACAATCATCCCTGTTAAAGAAGAAGCTCCTGAAAAACCCGACCAATCAATCACTACTCCTAGTTCATCCTCACAAGTAATGTCGGTTTCGTCTTCTTCAATGGAATCAGAAACATCTGAAGAGTTGCCTAAAACGGGGGATAGCCCAAGGAATTTTTTCAAAGTGTTGGGAATACTTCTATTGATTTCTGGGGTGCTTGGAATGATTTATATTAAGAGAAATTCAAAAATTTAATTATCTGAGTTGATGTAAAAGAAAAGGAGTTATCAATTATTTGAAACTCCTTTTTATATATTGTAGGCTCTCAACTTTTATGAAAGTGTTGAAGATTTTTTATTTTTATATACAGTAATCGCGATTTGACATAAACATCCGATGATAAAGCCTAAAACCGCTGGAAGAATCCAACCCATTCCTAGGGAGAAAAAGGGTAGAAAGTCTTTAGCAAAATTAATTATTACTGATATGAAAGTAATTGTGTGAAGACTGGCTGGAAGAGCATTGAGTCCATCGATAATAGCCGCTAAAAGTGTAAAAGCAGTTGTTATCTGATAAACGAGTCTAGAATGTTTAAAAAGCGGGCTTAATAAAGCTAATAAAATAAGGATAATGGCTAAGGGATATAAAAACATGAGGACTGGAACTGAAAGTTCTATAATTTTTGTCAAACCAATATTTGCAAAGATGCAAGGAAGAATACTTACGATGAGGAGATAAAAACGGTATTCTTTTTTAGGAAATAATTCGGCAAAGGTTTCAGAAAAGGCAGACATTAAGCCAACGGCTGTTTTTAAGCAAGCGATGATGACAATGAGTGCTAAGATAATCATGCCGAAATTTCCTAAGTAGTGGTTGGAAATTTGAGCGAGAGCAATTCCACCATTTTCACTAATAGCAAATTGCCCAAGACTCATAGTACCTAGGTAAGAAAGGCAGGTGTAAATGATAGCCATTAGTCCTACACTGATAAGGCCAGCTTTTATGGTTTCTTTTGCAATAATTTTAGGATTTTTTACGCCACGTTGGCGAATAGTTGTGATGATAATGATTCCAAAAGCTAAGGCGGCCAAGGCATCAAGAGTATTGTAACCTTGTGTGAAACCTGTCAAAATAGGAGATGCTTGATAGGCTTTACCAATTTCTGCTTGGCTAACTTTTCCTAATGGATGAGTGAAAGCAATGACCAAAATAATACCTAACAAAACCAAAAAGAGGGGATTTAAAAATTTTCCGATATAATCTAAGAGTTTTGTTGGCTTTCTAGACAGAAACCAGGCGGTTCCAAAGAAAAGGATACTAAAAAGAGCCAATAGTGGAGCTTGGAGTTCATGACTTAAAAAAGGTGAAATTCCAATTTCAAAAGAAGTAGTTGCTAAGCGAGGAAGAGCGAAAAAGGGGCCAATAACGAGATAAAGTAAAATTGTAAAAATATAAGCATAAATACGATTGACTCGGGAAGCTAACTCAAAAACCCCGTTACTTTGAGAAATTCCCAGGGCGATAATTCCTAAAAAGGGAAAGCCGACTGCTGTAATTAAAAAACCAAAATTTGCTTGTGAAATAGCAGCTCCGGCCTCTTGACCCATATGTATTGGAAAAATTAAATTTCCAGCACCAAAGAAAAGTCCAAATAACATTGACCCTATAAAGAGGTAATCTTTACCAGCTAATTTTTCCTCCATAAATACTCCTTATAATTGATTTGTTTGATAGATAAAATAATGAATTATTATAGCAAAAAAATTGTGAATTTACAACACAATTTTATAGAAAACATGACGATTGATTTTATTAAGCCTTTTAAATTACCAAGTAAATTCAGTGTTAAAGTAAAGTTTGAAGAAAATTTTTTCTATTGCTTAATTTAGAATACATAAAAAAGGCCCCGCTAAAAGGTCTTTTATATTTAAGGATTAGCTTATTTTAAAACATCAGTTAATTCTTCTTTGTGTTCTCTGAAATATTTGACGGCATAGGGGCAAGTGGCTCCTAATTTTAATTGTTCGCGTCTTGCTTTTTGGATTCCGGCAAGAACTAATTTTTCGGCTAGGCCTTGACCGCGATAGCCAAGTGAAACGCCAGTATGAGTGATTATTATTGAATTATTCATAGGCATATAGGCCATTTCGCCAATGACTTCTCCTTTATCTGACAGAAGTTCAAATAGATTTTCTCTTTCAATAATGTTCATTAGTTTTTCTCCTTCGCCAAATATTTTAGTGCTCCAGAAGGGCATCTATTGATTACTGATTGATTGGAAGCGACATCGCCATTATCGGGGATAATCCAAGGCTTACGGCCAACTTCAAATACTAAAGGATTTCCTCTAACACATTCACCTGCATGTTCACAAATTGCTACATTGTAATAAATATCCATGTTTTCACCACGATACTTACGATAATCATTTTTCAATAGTTGTTCTTCATTCGCAGCTTCGCCAAATAATTTTGAATTATCCATTTTCTTCCTCCTGTTTACGATTGTATTTTTTTATATGACATTTGTCAAGCTGCTTTATCAGAATGATATCTATAGAAAGTATTAAAAAATAATATAGGGGTCTAGGAAGAGATGAAAGAGATATACAGATATGTTATAATATAAATGCTTATTGACTTTTTTGTCTTGGAAAAAAATGAAAATATGTTTTAGGGTTGATTAAATAAAAGTAAAATTAATTAATCAATGACAGATTAATAAAAAAGAGAAAAAACTCTAGTAATAAATTGGAAAATTTTTTGCTTAAAAAATTACGGAGAAGGAATTTCAAATAAGATAATGGAAATTTTTGATACACATATAAAGTGCGTTTTAACCTAGTTTTAAAAGATTTACTGTTAATAAAAATAAAGTGAACCAAAGAACTAACCAAAGCAAAACTATACAGCATTTACTTTATCCAAAACCTACTGTAAAAATTATAGTAGGTTTTGTAATTTAAAATATTAAAGTAAATTTACAAATAACTCTTAAGTGAGATAGTCTAAATAAATGAATTGATGTGCACCCCAAAAGTTAGACTTTTTATCCAGGTATTTATGCTTGGATTTTTTATTGTTTAATTCCCTTTTTTGTATACAAGCTCGTATTCTTAACAAATAATTGGCATATCGGGTTTAAAAATACTATGTGTTTTAAGGAATCTCTCATGAGTTTGACGCCAATAACTTAGATTAAAATCACCGTCACCTTATTTTTAGGCACGTTCGGCAGTAACCTTATCAAATGTATCTCAGTCATTGAGTTTCATGATAGTATTTACTATTTTGATGGTTTTTGTTATTATCCAATCGTTAAAATGACAAAAACAAATAGATAAATAGATAAATAGATAAATAGATAAATAGATAAATAGATAAATAGATAAATAGATAAATAGATAAATAGATAAATAGATAAATAGATAAATAGATAAATAGATAAATAGATAAATAGATAAATAGAATAAATAGATAAATAGATAAATAGATAAATATTTATGGGGAGGACAAGTGAACTTATCATGATTAATTGTAAACGATTGAGTTCTGAATGTTTCAAATTATGAGGAACAACAGAAGTTGGACTATTCTTTAAACGCCTCGACAATACCATCACTCTTCATTAGCCTAAAATTAACAAGTTAAAATCATTAGAATAATCTCTTTTACAAAAAATATTTATTTAAGTTATAGCTGACGAATATTTAATAATTTTATTAATATCTTGATTTTCTAGTTCCTGAATAATATAGAGATAGGTTTATTGAGTCTTAGACATAATTGAATGACCTAGTCTTATAACTATACTGACAATAGAAACATTAACAAATCTAAAACAGTCTTAATTCTATCTTGAGAAAGTATTGGCAATAATATTATTGTCGATAACGCGATCATAATAAACGGTTCTGATTAAATTCTGAAGTTTGTTAGATACAATGATTTCGTTCGAAGGAACTACAAAATAAATTATAAGGAGGCACTCAAAATGAGTACAAAAGATTTTAACTTGGATTTGGTATCTGTTTCGAAGAAAGATTCAGGTGCATCACCACGCATTACAAGTATTTCGCTATGTACACCCGGTTGTAAAACAGGAGCTCTGATGGGTTGTAACATGAAAACAGCAACTTGTAATTGTAGTATTCACGTAAGCAAATAACCAAATCAAAGGATAGTATTTTGTTAGTTCAGACATGGATACTATCCTATTTTTATAAGTTATTTAGGGTTGCTAAATAGCTTATAAAAATAAAGAGAGGAAAAAACATGATAAAAAGTTCATTTAAAGCTCAACCGTTTTTAGTAAGAAATACAATATTATCTCCAAACGATAAACGGAGTTTTACTGAATATACTCAAGTCATTGAGACTGTAAGTAAAAATAAAGTTTTTTTGGAACAGTTACTACTAGCTAATCCTAAACTCTATAATGTTATGCAGAAATATAATGCTGGTCTGTTAAAGAAGAAAAGGGTTAAAAAATTATTTGAATCTATTTACAAGTATTATAAGAGAAGTTATTTACGATCAACTCCATTTGGATTATTTAGTGAAACTTCAATTGGTGTTTTTTCGAAAAGTTCACAGTACAAGTTAATGGGAAAGACTACAAAGGGTATAAGATTGGATACTCAGTGGTTGATTCGTCTAGTTCATAAAATGGAAGTAGATTTCTCAAAAAAGTTATCATTTACTAGAAATAATGCGAATTATAAGTTTGGAGATCGAGTTTTTCAAGTTTATACCATAAATAGTAGTGAGCTTGAAGAAGTAAATATTAAATATACGAATGTTTATCAAATTATTTCTGAATTTTGTGAGAATGACTATCAAAAATATGAAGATATTTGTGAAACTGTAACGCTTTGCTATGGAGACGAATATAGAAAACTATCGGAACAATATCTTGGCAGTCTGATAGTTAATCATTATTTGATCTCTAATTTACAAAAAGATTTGTTGTCAGATTTTTCTTGGGACACTTTTTTGACTAAAGTTGAAGCAATAGATGAAGGTAAAAAATATATAATTCCTCTGAAAAAAGTTCAAAAGTTTATTCAAGAATACTCAGAAATAGAAATTGGTGAAGGTATTGAGAAACTGAAAGAAATATATCAGGAAATGTCACAAATTCTTGAGAATGATAATTATATTCAAATTGATTTAATTAGTGATAGTGAAATAAATTTTGATGTTAAACAAAAGCAACAATTAGAACATTTAGCTGAGTTTTTAGGAAATACGACAAAATCTGTAAGAAGAACATATTTGGATGACTATAAGGATAAATTTATCGAAAAATATGGTGTAGATCAAGAAGTACAAATAACAGAATTATTTGATTCTACATTTGGCATAGGAGCTCCATATAATTATAATCATCCTCGAAATGACTTTTATGAGTCCGAACCGAGTACTCTATACTCTTCAGAAGAGGAGAGAGAAAAGTACCTCAGCATGTATGTAGAAGCCATTAAAAATCATAATGTGATTAATCTTGACGACTTAGAGTCTCATTACCAAAAAATGGACTTAGAAAAGAAAAGTGAACTTCAAGGGTTAGAATTATTTTTGAATTTGGCAAAGGAGTATGAAAAAGATATTTTTATTTTAGGGGATATCGTTGGAAATAATAATTTGGGAGGGGCATCAGGTAGATTTTCTGCACTCTCTCCGGAGTTAACAAGTTATCATAGAACGATAGTAGATTCTGTCGAAAGAGAAAATGAGAATAAAGAAATTACATCGTGTGAAATAGTATTTCTTCCAGAAAATATCAGACATGCTAACGTTATGCATACATCAATTATGAGGAGGAAAGTACTTCCATTTTTTACAAGTACAAGTCACAATGAAGTTCAGTTAACTAATATCTATATTGGAATAGACGAAAAAGAAAAATTTTATGCACGAGACATTTCAACTCAAGAGGTATTGAAATTCTACATTACAAGCATGTACAATAAAACGTTATTCAGTAATGAGCTAAGATTTCTTTACGAAATTTCATTAGATGACAAGTTTGGTAATTTACCTTGGGAACTTATTTACAGAGACTTTGATTATATTCCACGTTTAGTATTTGACGAAATAGTAATATCTCCTGCTAAATGGAAAATTTGGGGAAGGGATGTAAATAATAAGATGACAATAAGAGAACTTATTCAAAGCAAAGAAATTCCCAAAGAGTTTTATATTGTCAATGGAGATAATAAAGTTTATTTATCACAGGAAAACCCATTGGATATGGAAATTTTAGAGTCGGCGATAAAGAAGAGCTCAAAAAGAAAAGATTTTATAGAGCTACAAGAATATTTTGAAGATGAAAATATCATAAATAAAGGACAAAAGGGTAGAGTTGCCGATGTTGTAGTGCCTTTCATTAGAACGAGAGCATTAGGTAATGAAGGGAGAGCATTTATAAGAGAGAAAAGAGTTTCGGTTGAACGGCGTGAAAAACTGCCCTTTAACGAGTGGCTTTATCTCAAGTTGTACATTTCTATAAATCGTCAAAATGAATTTTTACTGTCGTATCTTCCAGATATTCAGAAAATAGTAGCAAACCTGGGTGGAAATCTATTCTTCCTAAGATATACTGATCCTAAACCACATATTAGATTGCGTATAAAATGTTCAGATTTATTTTTAGCTTACGGATCTATTCTTGAAATCTTAAAAAGGAGTAAGAAAAATAGGATAATGTCAACTTTTGATATTTCTATTTATGATCAAGAAGTAGAAAGATATGGTGGATTTGATACTTTAGAGTTATCCGAAGCAATATTTTGTGCCGATTCTAAAATTATTCCAAATTTGCTTACATTGATAAAAGATACTAATAATGATTGGAAAGTCGATGATGTATCAATCTTGGTGAATTATTTATATCTGAAATGCTTCTTTCAGAATGATAACAAAAAGATTCTTAATTTTTTGAATTTAGTTAGTCCTAAAAAGGTTAAAGAAAATGTCAATGAAAAGATTGAACATTATCTTAAGCTTCTGAAAGTTGATAATCTAGGTGACCAAATTTTTTATGACAAGAATTTTAAAGAATTAAAGCATGCCATAAAAAATTTATTTTTAAAAATGATAGCTCAAGATTTTGAACTTCAGAAAGTTTATTCAATTATTGACAGTATCATTCATGTCCATAATAACCGACTAATTGGTATTGAACGAGATAAAGAGAAATTAATTTATTACACACTTCAAAGGTTGTTTGTTTCGGAAGAATACATGAAATGAGGACTAATAGATGGATGAAGTGAAAGAATTCACATCAAAACAATTTTTTAATACTTTACTTACTCTTCCAAGCACCTTGAAGTTAATTTTTCAGTTGGAAAAACGTTATGCAATTTATTTAATTGTGCTAAATGCTATCACAGCTTTTGTTCCGTTGGCTAGTCTTTTTATTTATCAAGATTTAATAAACTCTGTGCTAGGTTCAGGGAGACATCTTATCTATATTATTATCATCTATTTTATTGTTCAAGTGATAACAACAGTTCTGGGACAGCTGGAAAGTTATGTTAGTGGAAAATTTGATATGCGACTTTCTTACAGTATCAATATGCGCCTCATGAGGACTACCTCATCTCTTGAATTAAGTGATTATGAGCAGGCTGATATGTATAATATCATAGAAAAAGTTACTCAAGATAGCACTTACAAGCCTTTTCAGCTATTTAATGCTATCATTGTTGTGCTTTCATCGTTTATCTCATTGCTATCTAGTCTATTTTTTATTGGAACATGGAACATTGGGGTAGCAATTTTACTCCTTATTGTTCCAGTATTATCTTTGGTACTTTTTCTCAGAGTGGGACAATTAGAGTTTTTAATCCAGTGGCAGAGAGCAAGTTCTGAAAGAGAAACATGGTATATTGTATATTTATTGACTCATGATTTTTCATTTAAAGAAATCAAATTAAATAATATTAGCAATTACTTCATTCATAAATTTGGAAAATTAAAGAAAGGATTTATCAACCAAGATTTAGCTATTGCTCGTAAGAAGACATATTTCAATATTTTTCTTGATTTCATTTTGAATTTGATAAATATTCTTACGATATTTGCTATGATCCTTTCGGTAAGAGCAGGAAAACTTCTTATAGGTAATTTGGTAAGTCTCATACAAGCTATTTCTAAAATCAATACTTATTCTCAAACAATGATTCAAAATATTTACATCATTTATAATACTAGTTTGTTTATGGAACAACTTTTTGAGTTTTTAAAGAGAGAAAGTGTAGTTCACAAAAAAATAGAAGATACTGAAATATGCAATCAAGATATAGGAACTGTTAAAGTAATTAATTTATCATATGTTTACCCTAATTCGAATGCCTTTGCACTAAAGAATATCAATTTATCCTTTGAAAAAGGAGAATTAGCTGCTATTGTAGGAAAAAATGGTTCCGGGAAAAGTACACTAGTAAAGATAATTTCAGGATTATATCAACCAACTATGGGAATAATCCAATACGACAAAATGAGAAGTAGTTTGATGCCTGAGGAGTTTTATCAGAAAAACATATCGGTGCTGTTCCAAGATTTTGTGAAGTATGAGTTAACGATAAGAGAGAATATAGGATTGAGTGATTTGTCTTCTCAATGGGAAGATGAGAAAATTATTAAAGTACTAGATAATTTAGGACTCGATTTTTTGAAAACTAATAATCAATATGTACTTGATACGCAGTTAGGAAATTGGTTTCAAGAAGGGCGTCAACTTTCAGGAGGTCAGTGGCAAAAAATTGCATTAGCAAGGACATTCTTTAAGAAAGCTTCAATTTATATTTTAGATGAACCAAGTGCTGCACTCGATCCTGTAGCTGAAAAAGAAATATTTGATTATTTTGTTGCTCTTTCGGAAAATAATATTTCAATTTTCATTTCTCATAGTTTGAATGCTGCCAGAAAAGCAAATAAAATCGTGGTTATGAAAGATGGACAGGTCGAAGATGTTGGAAGTCATGATGTCCTTCTGAGAAGATGTCAATACTATCAAGAACTTTATTATTCAGAGCAATATGAGGATAATGATGAATAAAAAAAATATAAAAAGAAATGTTGAAAAAATTATTGCTCAATGGGATGAGAGAACTAGAAAAAATAAAGAAAACTTCGATTTCGGAGAGTTGACTCTCTCTACAGGATTGCCTGGTATAATTTTAATGTTAGCGGAGTTAAAAAATAAAGATAACTCAAAGATATATCAGAAAAAGATAGACAATTATATTGAATATATTGTTAGCAAACTTTCAACATATGGGCTTTTAACAGGATCGCTTTATTCGGGAGCAGCTGGCATTGCATTAAGTATCCTACATTTACGAGAAGATGACGAAAAATATAAGAATCTTCTTGACAGCCTAAATAGATATATCGAATATTTCGTCATAGAAAAAATTGAAGGATTTAATTTGGAAAACATTACTCCTCCTGATTATGACGTGATTGAAGGTTTATCTGGGATACTTTCCTATCTATTATTAATCAACGACGAGCAATATGATGATTTGAAAATACTCATTATCAATTTTTTATCAAATCTGACTAAAGAAAACAAAGGACTAATATCGCTTTACATCAAATCGGAGAATCAGATGTCTCAATCAGAAAGTGAGATGTATCCACTAGGCTGTTTGAATATGGGATTAGCACATGGACTTGCTGGAGCGGGCTGTATCTTAGCTTATGCCCACATAAAAGGATATAGTAATGAAGCCTCGTTGTCAGCTTTGCAAAAAATTATTTTTATTTATGAAAAGTTTGAACTTGAAAGGAAAAATCAGTTTCTATGGAAAGATGGACTTGTAGCAGATGAATTAAAAAAAGAGAAAGTAATTAGGGAAGCAAGTTTCATTAGAGATGCATGGTGCTATGGAGGTCCAGGTATTAGTCTGCTATACTTATACGGAGGATTAGCACTGGATAATGACTATTTTGTAGATAAAGCAGAAAAAATATTAGAGTCAGCTATGCAAAGAAAACTTGGTATTGATTCATATATGATTTGCCATGGCTATTCTGGTTTAATAGAAATTTGTTCTTTATTTAAGCGACTATTAAATACAAAAAAGTTTGATTCATACATAGAAGAATTTAATGTTAATAGTGAGCAAATTCTTGAAGAATACGGAGATGAAAGTGGCACGGGTTTTCTTGAAGGAATAAGTGGCTGTATACTGGTATTATCGAAATTTGAATATTCAATCAATTTTACTTATTGGAGACAAGCACTGTTACTTTTTGATGATTTTTTGAAAGGAGGGAAGAGGAAATGAGAAAATATTTAATACTTATTGTGGCCTTAATAGGGATAACAGGTTTATCAGGGTGTTATCAAACAAGTCAAAAAAAGGTGAGGTTTGACGAAGGAAGTTATACTAATTTTATTTTTGATAATAAATCGTATTTCGTAACTGATAAGGAGATTCCTCAGGAGAACGTTAACAATTCCAAAGTAAAATTTTATAACTTGTTGATTGTTGACATGAAAAGTGAGAAACTTTTATCAAGTAGCAACAAAAATAGTGTGACTTTGGTCTTAAATAATATTTATGAGGCTTCTGACAAGTCGCTATGTATGGGTATTAACGACAGATACTATAAGATACTTCCAGAAAGTGATAAGGGGGCGGTCAAAGCTTTGAGATTACAAAACTTTGATGTGACAAGCGATATTTCTGATGATAATTTTGTTATTGATAAAAATGATTCACGAAAAATTGACTATATGGGAAATATTTACAGTATATCGGACACCACCGTATCTGATGAAGAATTGGGAGAATATCAGGATGTTTTAGCTGAAGTACGTGTGTTTGATTCAGCTAGTGGCAAAAGTATCCCGAGGTCTGAATGGGGGAGAATTGATAAGGATGGTTCAAATTCTAAACAGAGTAGGACGGAATGGGATTATGGCGAAATCCATTCTATTAGAGGAAAATCTCTTACTGAAGCATTTGCCGTTGAGATAAATGATGATTTTAAGCTTGCAACGAAGGCAGGAAACTAGAGTGAAAAAAATACTAGGTTTCCTTTTTATCGTTTGTTCGTTGGGTTTATCAGCAACTGTGCATGGGGAGACAACAAATTCACAACAGTTACTCTCAAATAATATTAATACGGAATTAATTAATCATAATTCTAATGCAATTTTATCTTCAACAGAGGGATCAACGACTGATTCGATTAATCTAGGGGAGCAGTCACCTGCAGTAAAATCGACAACAAGGACTGAATTGGATGTAACTAGTGCTGCTAAAACTTTATTACAGACATCAGCTGTTCAAAAAGAAATGAAAGTTTCGTTGCAAGAAACTCAAGTTAGTTCTGAATTCAGTAAGAGAGATAGCGTTACAAATAAAGAAGCAGTTCCAGTATCTAAGGATGAGCTACTTGAGCAAAGTGAAGTAGTCGTTTCAACATCATCGATTCAAAAAAATAAAATCCTCGATAATAAGAAGAATAGAGCTAACTTTGTTACTTCCTCTCAGCTTATTAAGGAAAAACCATCAAATTCTAAAGATGCATCTGGTGTAATTGATAATTCTGCTTCTCCTCTATCTTATCGTAAAGCTAAGGAAGTGGTATCTCTTAGACAACCTTTAAAAAATCAAAAAGTAGAGGCACAACCTCTATTGATAAGTAATTCTTCTGAAAAGAAAGCAAGGGTTTATACAAATTCACATGATTTTTGGGATTATCAGTGGGATATGAAATATGTGACAAATAATGGAGAAAGCTATGCGCTCTACCAGCCCTCAAAGAAAATTTCTGTTGGAATTATTGATTCAGGAATCATGGAAGAACATCCTGATTTGTCAAATAGTTTAGGAAATTATTTTAAAAATCTTGTTCCTAAGGGAGGGTTTGATAATGAAGAACCTGATGAAACTGGAAATCCAAGTGATATTGTGGACAAAATGGGACACGGGACGGAAGTCGCAGGTCAGATTACAGCAAATGGTAATATTTTAGGAGTAGCACCAGGGATTACTGTAAATATATACAGAGTATTTGGTGAAAATCTTTCGAAATCGGAATGGGTAGCTAGAGCAATAAGAAGAGCTGCGGATGATGGGAACAAGGTCATCAATATAAGTGCTGGACAGTATCTTATGATTTCAGGATCGTATGATGATGGAACAAATGATTATCAAGAGTATCTTAATTATAAGTCAGCAATAAATTATGCAACAGCAAAAGGAAGTATTGTTGTCGCAGCTCTTGGTAATGATAGTTTAAACATACAAGATAACCAAACAATGATAAACTTTCTTAAGCGTTTCAGAAGTATAAAGGTTCCGGGAAAAGTTGTAGATGCACCGAGTGTATTTGAGGATGTAATAGCCGTTGGTGGAATAGATGGTTATGGTAATATTTCTGATTTTAGTAATATTGGAGCGGATGCAATTTATGCTCCTGCTGGCACAACGGCCAATTTTAAAAAATATGGGCAAGATAAATTTGTCAGTCAGGGTTATTATTTGAAAGATTGGCTTTTTACAACTACTAATACTGGCTGGTACCAATATGTTTATGGCAACTCATTTGCTGCTCCTAAAGTATCTGGGGCACTGGCATTAGTAGTTGATAAATATGGAATAAAGAATCCTAACCAACTAAAAAGGTTTCTTCTAATGAATTCTCCAGAAGTTAATGGGAATAGAGCATTGAATATTGTTGATTTATTGAATGGGAAAAATAAAGCTTTTAGCTTAGATACAGATAAAGGTCAGGATGATGCTATTAACCATAAATCGATGGAGAATCTTAAAGAGTCTAGGGATACAATGAAACAGGAACAAGATAAAGAAATTCAAAGAAATACAAATAACAATTTTTCTATCAAAAATGATTTTCATAACATTTCAAAAGAAGTAATTTCAGTTGATTATAATATTAATCAAAAAATGGCTAATAATCGAAATTCGAGAGGTGCTGTTTCTGTACGAAGTCAAGAAATTTTACCTGTTACTGGAGATGGAGAAGATTTTTTACCTGCTTTAGGTATAGTGTGTATCTCAATCCTTGGTATATTGAAAAGAAAGACTAAAAATTGATAGATTATATTTCTTCAGAATGAATGGTATAATGAAGTAATGAGTACTAAACAATCGGAGGTAAAGTGGTGTATAAAATTTTAATAGTTGATGATGATCAGGAAATTTTAAAATTAATGAAGACAGCATTAGAAATGAGAAACTATGAAGTTGCGACGCATCAAAACATTTCACTTCCCTTGGATATTACTGATTTTCAGGGATTTGATTTGATTTTGTTAGATATCATGATGTCAAATATTGAAGGGACAGAAATTTGTAAAAGGATTCGCAGAGAAATATCAACTCCAATTATCTTTGTTAGTGCGAAAGATACAGAAGAGGATATTATAAACGGCTTAGGTATTGGTGGGGATGACTATATTACTAAGCCTTTTAGCCTTAAACAGTTGGTTGCAAAAGTGGAAGCAAATATAAAGCGAGAGGAACGCAATAAACATGCAGTTCATGTTTTTTCAGAGATTCGTAGAGATTTAGGACCAATTACATTTTATTTAGAAGAAAGGCGAGTCTGTGTCAATGGTCAAACAATTCCACTGACTTGTCGTGAATACGATATTCTTGAATTACTATCACAACGAACTTCTAAAGTTTATACGAGAGAGGATATTTATGATGACGTATATGATGAATATTCTAATGCACTTTTTCGGTCAATCTCGGAGTATATTTATCAGATTAGGAGTAAGTTTGCACCATACGATATTAATCCGATAAAAACGGTTCGGGGACTTGGGTATCAGTGGCATGGGTAAAAAATATTCAATGCGTCGACGGATATGGCAAGCTGTCATTGAAATTATCATAGGTACTTGTCTACTTATCCTGTTGTTACTGGGCTTGACTTTCTTTCTACGACAAATTGGACAAATCAGTGGTTCAGAAACTATTCGTTTATCTTTAGATTCAGATAATTTAACTATTTCTGATATCGAACGTGATATGAAACACTACCCATATGATTATATTATTTTTGACAATGATACAAGTAAAATTTTGGGAGGACATTATGTCAAGTCGGATGTACCTAGTTTTGTAGCTTCAAAACAGTCTTTACATAATATTACAGAAGGAGAAATTACTTATACTTATTCAAGCAATAAGCATTTTTCAGTTGTTTTAAGACAAAACAGTATGCCAGAATTTACAAATCATACGCTTCGTTCAATTTCTTATAATCAATTTACTTACCTTTTCTTTTTTCTTGGTGAAATAATACTCATTATTTTTTCTGTCTATCATCTCATTAGAGAATTTTCTAAGAATTTTCAAGCCGTTCAAAAGATTGCATTGAAGATGGGGGAAATAACTACTTTTCCTGAACAAGAGGAATCAAAAATTATTGAATTTGATCAGGTTCTGAATAACTTATATTCGAAAAGTAAGGAGTTAGCTTTCCTTATTGAAGCGGAGCGTCATGAAAAGCATGATTTATCCTTTCAGGTTGCTGCACTTTCACATGATGTTAAGACACCTTTAACAGTATTAAAAGGAAATATTGAACTGCTAGAGATGACTGAAGTAAATGAACAACAAGCTGATTTTATTGAGTCAATGAAAAATAGTTTAACTGTTTTTGACAAGTATTTTAACACAATGATTAGTTATACAAAACTTTTGAATGATGAAAATGATTACAAAGCGAGAATCTCCCTGGAGGATTTTTTGATAGATTTATCAGTTGAGTTGGAAGAGTTGTCAACAACTTATCAAGTGGATTATCAGCTAGTTAAAAAAACAGATTTAACCACTTTTTACGGAAATACATTAGCTTTAAGTCGAGCACTTATCAATATCTTTGTTAATGCCTGTCAGTATGCTAAAGAGGGTGAAAAAATAGTTAGTTTGAGTATTTATGATGATGAAAAATATCTCTATTTTGAAATCTGGAATAATGGTCATCCTTTTTCTGAACAAGCAAAAAAAAATGCTGGAAAACTATTTTTCACAGAAGATACTGGACGTAGTGGGAAACACTATGGGATTGGACTATCTTTTGCTCAAGGTGTAGCTTTAAAACATCAAGGAAACTTAATTCTCAGTAATCCTCAAAAAGGTGGGGCAGAAGTTATCCTAAAAATAAAAAAGTAATTTAGTAATCTCTAAGGATTACTTTTTTTGTTTCTGAATAGATTCTGAAAATTGTTTTATATACTTTTTTTAAACATAAAATAAAGTGAGGAAATATAATGCAGGTAAAAATTCAAAATCTTTCTAAAACATATAAAGAAAAGCAGGTGCTACAAGATATCAGTTTTGATATTAAATCTGGAACAGTCTGTGGTTTATTAGGAGTTAACGGTGCAGGAAAATCAACTTTGATGAAAATTTTGTTTGGTTTAATTTCTGCAGATACTGGAAAAATTTTTTTTGATGGACAAGAAAAGACAAATAATCAACTTGGAGCCTTAATCGAGGCTCCAGCAATATATATGAATTTATCTGCTTTCGATAATCTTAAAACTAAGGCTTTGCTTTTTGGGATTTCAGATAAGAGAATTCATGAAACTCTAGAAGTGATTGGTTTGGCAGAAACAGGAAAGAAAAGAGCAGGAAAATTCTCTTTAGGGATGAAACAACGTTTGGGAATTGGTATGGCTATTCTTACAGAACCTCAATTTTTAATTCTTGATGAACCTACTAATGGTTTGGATCCTGATGGTATTGCGGAGTTGTTAAACTTAATCTTAAAACTTAAAGCTAAAGGTGTGACAATCTTGATTTCTAGTCATCAGTTGCACGAAATAAGTAAAGTAGCTAGTCAAATTATTATTTTGAACAAAGGTAAGATTCGTTATAATCATGCGAACAATAAAGAAGACGACATTGAACAGTTATTCTTTAAGATTGTGCATGGAGGAATGTGATATGAAAAGAATAATAGCATCAGAAGCAATAAAATTAAAAAAATCAGGAACTCTTAGATTGGTATTAATTATCCCTTTTGTGACTCTATTTATAGCATTTCTTATGGGTGGAATACAGATTTTTAGTGTTTTTTCAATTTATTGGTGGGAAGCTGGTTTTTTATTCCTTTTGATGAGTTTGCTTTTTCTTTATGATAAGAAATCAGAGGAGCAAGCTGGAAATTTTCAAAATGTTAAATGGAAAAAGCTGAGTTGGAAAATTCATTTGGCCAAAATGTTGTTGATTTGGCTAAGAGGTATACTAGCGAGCATAGTCTTGATTATTTTGCTTTATTTGGTTGCTTTTGTGTTTCAAGGTATTGTAGTGGTGGATTTTATGAAAGTAAGTGTGGCATTGATTGCTATATTACTAGCAGCTTCTTGGAATTTACCCTTTATATACTTGATTTTCAAGTGGATTAATACCTACGTATTGTTAGCTGCGAATACCTTGATTTGTTTAATTGTTGCCCCTTTTGTTGCACAAACTCCAGTATGGTTCTTGCTACCATACACTTATCACTATAAAGTTACAGAAAGTTTGTTAAATATCAAACCATCAGGAGATTTGTTAACAGGGAAGATAAATTTCAGTATTTGGGAAGTTTTATTACCAGTTGGACTTTCCATAGTTGTAACGATAGGAGTTTCGTATTTACTTAAAGGAGTGATAGAACATGATAAGAAGTGAATGTCTCAAATTAAAAAATAGCTTAGGGTTTTATTTAGTTTTTCTCTTTACTTTATTAGAGCTTTTAACGGTTCCCATTTATTTAGCTTTTGGAAGAAGTCATGTTTCAATGACTGATTTGTCGCTCATGATTTTTTTGTTTTTTCCGTTACTGGTTACAATTTTGTCTACTCTAATCTTTGAACAGGAGAGTCTGGCCAATCATTTCCAAGAAATAAATGTAAATAAAAAAAGTAGCAGAATTTGGTTATCAAAGCTAATAGTAGTGGATTTCCTTTTGTTCTTTCCATCAGCAATGATCTGGATAATTACGGGAGTTTCACAGGCAGTAGGGCAACAAGGAATGATGATCGCAACAGCTGGCTGGTTGATGGCAATTTTTCTTAATCATTTTCATCTTTTATTGACCTTTATAATCAATCGAGGAGGGAGCATGATTATCGCGATTATTGAAATATTACTCATTATTTTTGCCAGTAATAAAGTTTTATTAGCAGCTTATTGGTGTCCTATTGCTTTACCTGTTAATTTTATGATAACTGGGCGGTGTGCTTATCTGATAGCTGCCGTAGGGTGGATTGTTTTATCCACCATAATTCTTGTGGCATTATCTAAAAAAAAGATTAGATAAAGTATTTTTTCTTATGGTAATTCTACCTAATATGTTTTTGCTATTTATCTCTTATTTCTGTCTATAGTAATTTATTCAAAGTACCTTTAGACTCATAAGTTTGAATAAAATTTCTATCAATATGTGACAGTTCTTACTCTAAGAATAATGTTTTCGTCGTTAGTTTTCTTTTCTCAGTAATTTTTTATAAAGTGGTTTCCTATCGACTTACACTTTTCTTTTGGAGTTATTGGTGCCAAGCTCATGAGAGATTCTTTAAAGCATATAACATTTTTAAACTGATATGCCAGTTATTTGTGAAGAATATGAGTTTCTATATAAAAGAGAAAATTAAACAATAAAAAATCCAAGTATAAATACTTGGATTTTTTATTATTTTTGATAGACATATAAAGTGCATTTTAACCTAGAATTAAAAGATGTATCGTTGATAATAATAAAATGAACCAAAGCAAAACTATACAGCAACTACTTTATCATAAGCCTACTGTAAATTTACAGTAGGTTTTTGTAGTTGAAAATATTAAATCAAATTTACATATAAATCTTAGAGGCATAAATATTTATTATTCAACTAGTTTTTTCAATCAATAGCATACAAACTATTTTATTTTATATCCTATATTTTTAAGATTGGAAAAATGTAGCGAAAGAAAGCTTAAAAGTAAACTCTATCTTTTATTATAAAAAATAGCCAGCAAAAATTTTTACAATTATAATATTAACAAAAAGTTTTCATTGTGGTATAGACTTTGCTTTTTAATATTTTTATGGATTCATAAAGATAAAATGTTAAATAAATTTTAATCAAGATAGTAAATTATAGGAATTTTTTGAAATATAAGTTAGTAGAAGCCAAAAATATAAACTAATAATAAATAAAATTATTTAAATTGACCAAAAATTTATTATATTATAAAAAATAAATAATTTACAAATTGGTATAATACAGATAAAGGCTTTTAAAGTACATAGTTATAGTATCTATTTTTATAGTTGTAAAGTAATTTTACAATTTATATTTTAATTGAAAATAACAATTATAATAATGAGCAGAAGTTACTTAAATATTCATCCCAATGTAAAAGTAAAGATATAGGAGAATGTGTAGATGCAAGACTATAATGATTTATTTTATCTTATTTATCAACCAATAGTAAATATTAAAAATAATGGAACATTAGAAATTTTAGAATATGAGGTTCTACTTCGATCTCAGGATAAAAGGCGTTTTCCAAATAAGGAATTTAATGAAATTTTATTTTCACCTGAAAAACACCAAATGTTTATGAAGTGGTATTTTGAAAAACTTAATGATATCTTAGTTAGAAATAAAAATATTAATTTGGCTATAAACATTCATCCCTTACAATGGAAGGAACCTATAATTTTTGATTTTTTTTATAAGTTAAAAGAGTTTTCAAATAGAATAAAAATTGAGTTAACTGAACATAGAAATTTTTTAGAATTTGATCTTGATATGGTATTCAAATCAAGATATGCTGAATTAGTTATGCTTGGATATAATTTTGTAATTGATGATGTCGGGAATGGAACAAATGATATAGACTTTGTCATCAAACATATAGAACAAGTTTCTAGTATAAAATTTTCCATATTGCCTTTTCGAGATATAAAAAAAGAAACTTTAATATTATTTATTGAAGCATGGTTTCATTTGGCGAAAGAATTTGATAAGGAATTTGTGGTTGAAGGTATTGAGTGTAAAATATTTTCCTCATGCTTATTAAATATGGGGATAAGACTACAACAGGGATTTCTATTTGGTGAAGGTAAAAGTCATGTTGCTTCAAGTAAATAAAAAGATTTTTTTAATTTTGTATTTATAAATTTAGGGAGTGTTGAATGTTTATTAGTATTTTAGCAAATATGAGCATTTTATTAGTTTCTCTTTATGGTTACTTAAGCTATTATGTGAATTATAACAAGTTTCATTCTTTTTTGAAAGACAAGGGAACTTTTTTTAATTCAATTTTTGTAACTATTGTAGGGATTTTTTTATTGTACTTTGCAATTGAAATTGGTGGTGCTAGATATGATTTAAGATTTCTTTTATTAGCATTTACTGTTAAATATTTTGGAAATAAAGTTACTATAACGAGCACTCTATTATTAATGGTTATAAGATTATTTTGGGGCATAGATAATCATACACCTATTGCTATTTGTTATAGTGTACTATTGGTATTTACCTTACCCATGCTAAAATATATTGTGAGTAAAATTAATAGTGATATTATTCAACTCTTAATTTTGAATTACTACTGTTTATTAATTGGGAATTTTTTGAATGCTATAATTATTAAAAATCCACTTAGGGACATAAATATTTATCTGCATTTATATGTCATAAGTACGATATTGGTATTTGTCCTTTATTATATGATAAACGATATAAAAAAGATGCAGAAGAAGGCTACTCATGATTACCTAACAAAAATGAAAAATAGAAGTGAATTCCAAGCTAAACTAGAAGTATTACAGAAAAAGAAAAAAATTTTTTCTTTAGCTATTTTGGATATTGATTATTTTAAAGTATTTAATGACTCATTTAATCATTTAGTTGGTGATTTAGTCTTATTAGAAGTGAGCAAAGTTTTATTATCTTTTGAGGGAAATAAAATAAATTGCTACCGTATAGGAGGGGAAGAATTTTCACTCGTCTTTGAAGAAATAAATTTTGTAGAGGTTGAAAATAAATTAGAAAAAATTAGATTAGCAGTTCAAAAAATAGACATCGATGAAATGCTATTGGATGGAGAAGTAAGAGGTATTACTGTTTCCATAGGAGTATCCCATATAAAGACATTCTCAAATATTGAAAATTACATTTCAAGTGCGGATGACGCTTTATATAAAGCTAAGGAAAATGGAAGAAATCAATTAGTGGTAGGTAAGTAATTTTATTATTACTATTAAATCTAGTCAATTTATTTAAAGAGTAAAGGAAAAGCTTTGGAAAATCATTTGTTTTTTATTATAACTTCAATTTTTATTTTATTTATTATTTATTTTTTATCTAAAAAATATTTTATTTTTAAAAATATATTAATCAGCTTATACATTATAACTATGACAATATATATTGTTTGGAGAATTCTTTATACGTTACCTCATGGTTCTGCTATAAGTGTTTTACTAGGATTATCACTTTTAATAGCTGAGATAGGTTCTTTTGTTTTATCAATCACATTTTACTTTTTATTTTGGAAAAAAAATACAAAAGAAGATAAGGAATTAGTAGAACTTCACCCCAACTATCCCACAGTAGATATATTTATTGCAACATATAATGAGTCTAGCTCAATATTAAAAAGAACAATCATCGCTTCAAAGAAGGTTAGATATCCTGATTTAAGAAAAGTTGAGATATACGTTCTGGATGATGGAGATAGGGAAGAAATTGCACTCATTGCTAAAGAGCTGAATGTTAAATATATTAGAAGAGATAACAATGAAAATGCAAAAGCTGGAAATTTGAATAATGCTTTAAAGGAAACCAAAGGAAATTTAGTAGTTACATTGGATGCTGATATGGTGCCCAGGGTGGACTTTTTAGAAAAGACGGTAGGATATTTCGAAGATTCAAAAATGGGATTTATTCAAGCACCTCAAACATTCTTTAATAATGATCCTTATCAATTCAATTTTTTTTCTGAAAAAAATCTAAATAATGATCAAGACTTTTTCATGCGTCGTATAGAAAATCAAAAAGATATATATAACTCAGTTATGTATATTGGATCCAATGCTGTTTTTAGAAGAGCAGCTCTCGAAAGCATTGGAGGTTTTTCTACAGGTGTAATAACAGAAGATTTAGCCACCGGAATGTTTATCCAAGCAAAAGGCTGGAAAACTAGATTTGTTAATAAGAATTTGGCAAGTGGTTTAGCTCCTGAAAACTTTTCAGATTTAATTAAGCAGAGAGATCGTTGGTCAAGAGGAAATATTCAAGTAGCAAGAAAGTGGTTGCCGTTAAAAATTAAAGGGTTAAATAAAGTTCAAAAGTTGCTGTATATGGATGGCATTCATTATTGGTTTTCGGGAATATATAAAATGATCTTTATGCTGGCACCTTTATGGTTTGTTCTTTTTGGATTTTACAGTTTGAATGCTAGATTCAGTGGTATATTAACTTTTTGGTTACCATCCTTTATAGCATCTCAGCTTGCATTTAATAGAGTTAGTCAAGGAACTCAAAGTATTTTATTAACAAATATTTATGAAACTGTTATGGCTCCATTCATCAGTTACTCTGTAATTAGTGATGCAGTTTTAAAAAGTAAAAAAGGATTTACAGTTACTAATAAAGGCTATAATACTAATAAAAAATATTATAACTGGCGCTTATCTTTACCACTTTTGATAATACTCTTTTTTTCTATTATTGCACTATGTAAATCAATATTTGTAATTTTTAACATATTACCATTTGAATCTGGAAAAGATGCGATATATATAAATGCATTTTGGTTATTATATAATGTTTTCATTTTAATTTTTGCGGTTTTAGTTCCGTTTGAAAGACCTCGATTTAGAAAATCAGAAAGATTTCTAAGCTCTAAAGAAGCTCAACTTTTGGATAAAGAGAGTCATTTAATTATAGATTGCAAAGTGATGGACTGGAATGAATTAGGTGCTGGTATAACAATAGAGTGTAATAATAAAATAGAACTAAAGGAAGAGCAAAAGATTATTCTTTCCGTAAATGGCTATGAATTAGAGAGTGTTATCAGGCGAATTATACCAAAAAAAGGCGGAACAAACATAGGGTTAATTTTTACTTCATTAAATTACGAACAATATGCTTATTTAATTACTCAAACATATGCAGTAGCGTCAAGTGAATTACCTATTCGAGAAGAGAAGGGTAACAATATTGGAAAGTTACTATTCGATATTTTCAAAGGCCATTTCATATTAAAAAAGAAATAGTATGTATAATGTTGACATAAAAAAATAGAAAAGTATATAAAATAAAAGGCACTGCAGAATTCAAGCAGTGTCTTTTTGAAGAAGTAAAGCATATTTTTAATCTATACCATAATGTAGCTGAACAGGAAGTTGATATGTAATGTCAATGTTATCTCCATCAATTTTTCGTATGATTAAATCAACTAAGAGTTCCGCTAAATCATTTATTGGTTGCTTTATCGTTGTTAGGTTAGGATAGTAGTTTTCTATAAATTCAGTTCCATCAAAACCTACCACATTAAGTGATTTTTTTAAATTTGAGGCGAGATCTTTTACTAATATAGCTGTTAAATCATCTGTACAAAATACACCATCAAAATCGTTGTTTTCTAGTATTTTTTTGATCTCAACTTTTTTGCGAAGAAGAGTCCATTGAGAAGGAATTTTTATTATATGAGGCTTTAATTGATTTCTTTCTAGCTCAAGCAGATATCCATCACGCCTTAAATATGTAGGAGAATTGGTATTATCGTTCCCAGTAAATATGGCGATTTTTTTACTTCCAGAGTTAATCAAAGCTTTAGTAGCTAGGATTCCTCCCTCAAAATTATCAGAGCTAACAACAGTCGTTTCAGGGGTTAATAAACGGTCAAAAGCAACAATAGGTGCTTCAATTGCTATATAATCATGTGCTTTTAAATTATGACTCCCATAAATAATTCCATCAACTTGGTTAGAAAGTAATAAGGCAAGATAGTCTCGCTCTTTTTGTTCATCATGTTCTGTTGTTGCTAACATAGCTTTGTAACCTCGTTTGAAAAGAGCTTGCTCAATTTTTTCAATCAATTCTGCATAAAAAATATTTTTTATAGTTGGAAATACTAGCCCAATTAATTTTAAAGACTTTCCTTGCAAAGAACGTGCGGCTGCGTTTGGAATATAATGCAAGTCTTGCATTGCTTTTTCTACTTTTGATATTGTTGCGTCACTCAAATATCCTTTACGATTTATAACACGCGAAACTGTCGTTACACTAACCCCAGCTTTATTTGCAACATCTTCAAGTTTAATCACTTTTTTAGCTCCCATAATTTTATTTTTATCGGATTTTGACTTCTAATCGAATACTGATTCTTATTTGGAAATACACGACCTGATAATACTTTTTCACCATCATTAATAAAAATTTCAAAAATTGATTGATCAATAAATACATTCATTTTTTCTATTTTAACATGTGCCAAACGTTTTTCATAATTTCTTATAAGTGTAATAGTATTATTTTCTTTATCTATCTCAACTTTAAGTGCACTATCCCCTTTTTCATTTGTCATTAAAGATAGAAGTGTAGAGGTTTGCTGACGAAAATCGACCTCAAGTTCATAAGAGTTAGATGTAATAATGTTATTATCTGCTAGTAAGAAATCTTGTTCCTTTTGTCTTAATTCTTTCATTTTTTCAACTGGATATTGATACAATTTGTTGTCTTTTATTGAAAGCTTCTTAACCATGGACAAGACACCTTGGACATTGTATTTATCAGTGGGGTATGATGTCTCAGGTAAACCTAGCCATGAAATGGCATAAGCAGAGCCATCAGGTGCATTAAATGACTGCGTAGCATAACAGTCAAAACCTTCATCCAAATTAATTAGTTGTCCTGCATTTTTTAGCTGATTTTTTGAACCAGTAGTAAAGTCATCCGCAATAACATACATATTAGGATATATATTATCATATTTAACAATCGATTTATCTAGTCCTTGTGGACAAAAAACTAATACTGATCTACCATTGACAAATATAAGGTTCGGACATTCAATCATATAACCCATTTTTTCTTTTGAAAAATCTAAGTTTCCCAAATTTTTCCAATCAGTTAAATTATTTTCTATTGCTTTATAAAGTTTGATTATACCATTTTTTTGAGAGCTTTGAGCACCAATTAAGCAATAAATTTGTCCTTGAAACGAAAAAATTTGGGGATCTCGAAAATGGTCGGTTGTTTGAGAAAAATCAGGAAAAATTAGTGGTTCAGTGAATTTGATTAACTGATTATTTTTGTCAACTTTTGCTCCGAGTTGATATGGAGTTCTAACCCAATCTTTGCCTCTGTGATTACCCGTATATATTAAAAATAAGGAGTTTTCAAAAGCTAAAGCGGACCCAGAATAAGCTCCAGCATTATCATATTTTGTATCTGGATAAAGGACTAGCCCTGTTTTCTCAAAGTGGACGAGATCATCTGAGACTAGATGTACCCATGATTTTAAACCATGTACTGGCCCAAAAGGGAAATGTTGGTAGAACAAATGCCATTTTCCATTGAAATAAGAGAATCCATTTGGATCATTAAGAAGTCCAGTTTCTGGTTCAATATGAAAATTTGATTTCCAAGGAGATTTTAGTGCCAGTTTGCGTAAACTCTGTAAATCATTTTCAGAATAACTATCGTAGGTACGATATCGTTGTTTGGTAGACCATTTCATTTTTTTTCCTCATTTACTAAATTATATATATTTATGATAAACGTTTTTTACAAAAAAATCAATATAAATAAGCGCGGAAAAATAAAAAATAAAAAAACATGGCAAACGCTTGACATATATCAGAAAAATGATAAAATAACTTCTGTAAGCGAAATCATTTTATTTGAGGAGAAAATTATGAATCATAAGCAGGTAGCTGAACGCATTTTAAATGCAGTTGGGCGTGATAACATTCAAGGAGCTGCACATTGTGCGACACGACTACGTTTAGTCCTAAAAGATACTGGCGTTATTGATCAAGAGGCTCTAGATAATGACCCAGATCTTAAGGGGACTTTTGAAGCAGCTGGTCAATATCAAATTATTGTAGGGCCAGGTGATGTTAACACTGTATACGAAGAATTTATTAAACTTACAGGAATAAGTGAGGCATCAACTGCAGATCTCAAAGAGATCGCAGGAAGTCAAAAAAAACAAAATCCAGTAATGGCACTTGTAAAGCTGCTTTCTGATATTTTTGTTCCTTTGATACCAGCTCTTGTAGCTGGTGGTCTGTTAATGGCTCTTAATAATGCGCTAACAGCTGAACATCTTTTCGCGACGAAATCACTTGTTGAAATGTTTCCTATGTGGAAAGGATTTGCTGATATTGTTAATACTATGAGTGCCGCACCATTTACATTCATGCCAATTTTAATAGGTTATTCTGCCACAAAAAGGTTTGGCGGAAATCCATATTTAGGTGCTGTTATAGGTATGATTATGGTAATGCCTGGGCTTATTAATGGATATAATGTTGCTGAAGCAATTTCTAATCATACAATGACTTATTGGGATATATTTGGTTTTAAAGTTGCTCAGGCTGGATATCAAGGACAAGTTCTTCCTGTAATTGGGGTGGCTTTTATCCTTGCTAAACTTGAGAGATTCTTTCATAAATACCTTAACGATGCTATAGACTTCACATTTACTCCGTTGCTTTCAGTCATCATAACTGGATTTCTCACATTCACTATTGTAGGACCAGCACTTCGTTTTGTATCAAATGGCTTGACAGATGGTTTGGTTGGACTTTATAACACACTAGGAGCACTAGGAATGCTTGTGTTTGGAGGCTTCTACTCCGCAATAGTAGTAACTGGATTACATCAGAGTTTTCCTGCCATTGAAACAATGTTAATCACAAACTATCAACACAGTGGTATTGGTGGAGACTTTATTTTTCCAGTTGCGGCCTGCGCAAATATGGCTCAAGCTGGTGCAACTTTTGCAATTTTATTTGTTACTAAAAACATTAAGACAAAAGCTCTTGCAGCTCCAGCTGGTGTATCTGCCATCCTGGGTATTACTGAACCTGCGTTATTTGGGATTAATTTAAAACTAAAATATCCGTTCTTTATTGCTCTTGGGGCTTCAGCAATTGGTTCATTATTTATGGGATTATTCCATGTCCTTGCGGTTAGTCTAGGATCCGCAGGATTAATTGGCTTTATCTCTATTAAAGCTGGGTATAACTTACAATTTATGATTTCGATATTTATTAGCTTTCTTATTGCTTTTGTTGTTACCTCAATCTATGGTCGGCGGATGGAAGCTAAATCTATTACGAAAGAAAAAAATAAACAGAACGCAACAACTCAATACCAACCTGAGAAAGTTATTATCGATCCAGTTAAAAGTGACGAACTCCTTGCCCCAATAAATGGATTTGTGATTCCTCTGTCTGATGTAAGTGACCCTGTTTTCTCAAAAGAAATTATGGGAAAAGGTATTGCAATCAAGCCTAAATCTGGAGAACTTTTCTCACCAGCCGACGGAGAAGTTATTATTGCTTATGAAACAGGTCACGCTTACGGTATAAAAACAAAAAATGGAGGTGAAGTTCTTTTACATATTGGAATAGATACTGTTTCAATGAATGGTAAGGGATTCATACAAAATGTTAAAGTTGGCCAGAAAGTAAAAGCAGGGGATTTACTAGGATCTTTTGATAAAGAAGAAATCAAGAAGAGTGGATTCGATGATACTGTGATTATTGTTATTACCAATTCAGCAAGTTACAATGAGATTTTGCCATTGAGTGAAAATGTTGATATCAAAGTTGGAGAAAAGATTCTATTATTGAACTAGAGGGAGAGAACTATGTCCGTATACTATGGATCAATTGAGGCTGGTGGCACAAAATTTGTACTTGCTATTGCAGATGAACATTTTAATATTATAAAAAAATGCAAATTTTCTACTACTACGCCACAAGAAACTATAAGTAAGACGATTAAATATTTTAAAGAAAACCGAGTTTCTGCCATTGGTTTAGGATCATTTGGGCCTATTGATCTAAATCTTTCAAGTAAAACGTATGGTTACATCACTTCGACGCCAAAAGTTGGTTGGAAAAATATAAATTTAGTTGGGCAATTAAAAGAAGCACTTGATATTCCAATATATTTTACTACTGATGTAAACGCATCTGCCTATGGTGAAATGAAAAATACAGGAATAAAAAATCTTGTTTATTTAACAATTGGTACAGGTATTGGAGGGGCAGCAATTCAAAATGGATATTTTATTGGTGGTATTGGGCATTCGGAAATGGGGCACCAGAGAATAAATCGTCATAAAGATGATTTTACTTTTGAGGGAATCTGTCCCTTCCATGGTGATTGTCTTGAAGGAGTTGCGGCGGGCCCGAGTCTTAAAGCAAGGACAGGAATACTTGGGGAAAAAATCCCTTCAGATGACTCTATATGGGATATCTTAAGCTATTATATCGCTCAAGCGGCTATTAATGCAACATTGACATTAGCTCCCGAGTGTGTAATTTTGGGAGGTGGTGTAATGGAAAAATCAAATATGATATCACTTACACAAAAACATTTCATTTCTATGCTTAATAATTATATAGATCTGCCTTGTTCTGTAGAACAGTATATTCGCTTACCAACTGTCAAAGAAAATGGTTCAGCAACATTAGGAAATTTTTATTTAGCATATTCTTTATTTACAAAAAAATAATTATATAAAATCCATTTATTTCTCGCATGTAGTTCAACAAAATATAATGGTAATTGTAAATATTAAGCCAATATTATAACTATAAAAAAGTTTCAGTTTTTTGTTATCTTTTAACTTTTTGCAACATAATCGAAAGTTCTTTTATTGGAAGGCAGCATTTCACAAATTATGTATTATCTTATTTAGAATAAGAAAAGTTGAAATGCCCAAAAATATTTCAAATATGGGAATATTACTGAATGCCTATGTAGCATTGAATTATTGAAACTAAAATAAAATTTAGTGGGAAAATAGTGGGCAAAATTTAAAATACAAAAATCATGAAGCATTATCTAAAAAATGAAAAACTTATAAAATAAAAAGTCACTAAAAATTCTTAGTGACTTTATATTTTTTATATTAAATAAATTGAGTAACTACAATATAAATAATAGCTGAAAGTCAGTAAAAATGACAGAACTCTAATCTAAAGACTTTTTATTTAATATTTTGAAGACACCTATAAAATTAAATAGTGCTAAACAAAGCAATAAAATAAATAAATTATGGGTACCTTTTTCTAGACTTATTGAATTTGAAACAACGAGACTAGCAACTGAAGTTCCTAAAGATCCTAAAAATTGGTTTGTTGTTTGAAAGAAAGCGTTAGCATTAGTTTTATCTGACAAAGATATTTTATCAAGTGTATTTGTAATTATTGTATTCATAGGAAAGTTTCTACCAACTGTAAATCCTATATAGAGGAACATGATAGTTAGAAAAGATAACTGACCTGTATTTATAGATAAAAATGATAAAGAGATGACTAGTAATACATTACCAAAGATTATCCCAAGCTTAGGTCCTTTAGCATCATATAATTTTCCTACTTTAGGATTAAAAAGAGCTCCAATTAATGTACCCGGTAACATTGAAAAACCAGCTAATAAACTACCAGTTCCTTTTGAATTCTCTAAAAATATTGGAATAATAAAATTAACAGCTAGATTTGAAAATTGATAAATCCCAAAAAATAACAAAGAAAAACTGAAAAAAGAATTTGAAAATATTCTAATATTTAGAAAAGTTTTTGAGGAAGTAAGGCTTCGCCATATATACATACCTAAAGCGAGTAAGAAAACAATCAATAGAACTATATTAATATTACCTTTAGCTATACTATTTATTCCTAGAATAAAGCTAGTCAAAGTTGTTGATAACAGGATAAATGCTACTAGATCTAATTTTACTATGTTCTTAATACGTATAGAATTACTAAGATTTCGATTACCTATGAATAAAGCAATAATTGGTAGAGTGAGTAATCCGATAAAAATCCATCGCCAACCTGCAGTACTTACTAATAAGCCTCCGTAAGATGGTCCAATTGATGGAGCTATTGAAATAATTAAACTTCCAATACCCATCCATAATCCAATAACTTTGTGAGGAATACGCTCCAAAATTACATTAAACAAAAGAGGAGTTCCTATACCAGTAGAAATACCTTGAAAAAGTCTACCTAAAAGTAGCATTGGAAAGTTGATACTAAAAATACATATAATGCTACCTAGTAAGAAACTTCCTAAAGCCATAAAAAAAAGTTGTCTTTCTAAAAATTTCTGTTTTAGAAAAGCACTTAAAGTCATAACAATTGCCACATCTAACAAATAAAAGCTAGTGAGTCCCTGTACAGTATTTAAACTGACATTAAAAAACTTCATTAAACTGGGGAAAGCGACATTCATACTTGTCTCTGAAATTATACCCGAAAAACTTATAAATCCAATGGATATTATTCCTAAAGCAGTTCTTTTATCCACTGTATTATCTATATTATTATCAACCACCTTTTCTACCTTCCATATCTAATTATATTTTTTCATTTAGATAAAAATCAAAGCTTAGCTTCAGAAATAATTTGTTCATGCAATTTTATATTTTCTAATCTACTCTTATCTTGGGAAAGTATCAGAAAAATTAATTCAATCAGATACATTGCTGAGAGTCTAGAGAAATAGTAGTCATTATGGAAGAAATAATCTCTACTGAAACTTGTTAGATGGAAATTAGAAAGTCGTGCAATAGGAGAATCAGGATGATTAGTTATTGAAATGGTAGGAATTTTTTTTTCTTTTGCAATATTAATTAATTTAATCAAAGACTTTGATTCGCCAGAGTTTGAAATGACTATTAATAAATCTTCTTTTCGCATATTTAAAGTAAAAGCTGTTTGTACTTGCCAATCATCAAATACAACAGATGTAATACCTAGTTGATTAAATCGATAACTTGCATCTTGAGCTACAGGAATAGTATTCCCAGATGCAACAAAATGAGTGAGTTTAACATTAGTTATAAGTTTTATGATGCTTTGTAGATTATCTATATCCAAATTGTCAGTTGCAGCAATGAGTTCAGTAGTTTTTATTTTGCTAATATTCTTAATTAATTCATTTAGTGACGTGTTTTTATTTACTTCTATATTTTCGTTGTCTTGTATTCTAGCTAGCTCAATTTTTAATTGATGAAAACCAGTCAAATTTAATTTTTTACAAAACCTTGAAATACTTGCTTCGCTTACATTAGAGTTTCTGGCTAGCAATGCAATAGGCATATCAATAACTTTTTTAGGATTTTTCAGAATAAATTCAGCTATTTTTTTTTCACTTTCAAAGAAATTTTGAAAATTAACTTGTATTTGATCGAGTATATTCATTATCTATCCTTTTTTATTTTTTTAATATAAATATTAACCTTTATATATAATATTATAGCACATATAAGATAAAACACAAAATTTAATTTCTTTTAAAAAAATTGCGTAAAATAAAATTTCATGATATAGTTAATGTGTAAATAAATTTCACGGAGGTGCATCATAACGAAAGAAAATATCGCGAACTTTGCAATAAATCTTATAAAAGATGGGCAAACTATAGGTTTGGGTGGAGGAAGAAACGTATCATTAATTGTGAAGAGTTTAGAAAAAAGTTCTCTTAAGCATATTAGAATTGTGACAGTATCTAACGAAACAAAGACTCTGTGTGAACAAATGGGTCTTAATTTAGTTGAATTTGAAGAAGTAGATCAAGTCGATTGGACTTTTGATGGCTGTGATTGGATTAATAGAAAGTTTCAAGCGTTGAAAACAAGAGGAGGGATACAAACTGAAGAGAAAATGTTGGCTCAAGTCTCTAAACATTATGTTTTACTTGTAACAAAAGATAAATTATATGATCCTAAAAAAACAGAATTACCGATTTGTTGTGAAATCTTGCCAAATTCAATAAAAGTAATTAGAAAAAAATTATTAAATTATAATGCTGATTTTAATTTAAGGATTTCAAATAATATGCCAATAAAAACAAGACATGGAAATTATTTAATTGATGTTCAATGGAAAAATAGTGATATTCCAGAATATATAAGTACAGTCTTAGACTCATTAGCTGGGATAGTTTCTCATAGTTTTTTTTTGAATGAAATTACAGAAGTTCTATACAATGATGATAACGTAAAGCACATACATAAAAATAGAGAGAGAGAAGAAGAATGGGAAAATATAATTGGGGAATTGTAGGTACAGGATGGATTGGTGGAGAGATGGCACAAACTCTAAGTGATAAACATGGAGAAATTTATTCGATAACGAGTACAAATTCAAAAGAGTTAAAAGAATTTATGAAAAAATACCCAGTTAAAAAAATATATTACTCTTTAGATGAATTATTAAATGATAAAGAAGTAGATATTATTTATATAGCTACACCTCATCATGTACATTCAGATATAATTCAAAAGTCACTTGAGGCAGGGAAAAATGTTATTTCGGAAAAAGCTATCACAGTTAACAATGAAGAGTTAGAAGAACTAATCCAATTGGCTAAGGATAATGAATTAGTGCTAATGGAAGCAATGACTGTTTTACATATGCCATTATGGAAAACAATAAAAGATGAAGTTGACAAGGGACTTGTTGGAACAGTTAAAATGATTCAAGTTAATTTTGGGAGTCACAAAGAATATGATATCAATAATAGATTTTTTAACCCAGACTTAGCTGGAGGCGCTCTACTTGATATAGGGGGATATGCTATAAGCGTAGCTCGTTTATTTATGTATTCTCAACCCACTGAAATTTTAACTACTGTAAAATATTTTGAAACAGGGGTTGATGAACAATCAGTAATCGTATTAAAAAATAAAGAAGAACAAATGGCCTCTATTACTTTATCAATGCAGGCTAAACAACCTAAAAGAGTTTTAATCACGGGAGATAAAGGATACATCGAAGTATACGACTATCCTCGTGGGACAAAAGCAAAATTTGTAGAGACTGAAACTGGTGACGAGAGAATAATAGAAATTGGTGATTCACTAAAAGCGCTAGCTTATGAAGTTTCAGACATGGAAAAATTAATAGAACAGAAGGAATTTTCTTCTGCCAACAGTTTTACCTTAGAAGTGATGAAATTGATGACAAAAATAAGGGAGAAGTGGGGCTTCATTTATCCTTTTGAAAACAAGTAACAGTATTTCTACTGTTTAATTGATAGAACTTTTTACATGGTTATAGAATGTATGAAACACCTCTTAATTTACTGATAAATTAAAGAATACTTTATGTAAAAAATCCGGCCAAATTTAGCCGGATTTTTAATTAAGAAACTAATATCATATTCACATAGAATAAATGGTCCATCCAAAAAGAGTGAAGATAATAATTATAAGTACAATCAAAATATACTTTCCACTTTTATGGTAATGAAAGGGTATTTACATTATTTGCAATTGCTCAGGCAATTCCGGTATTCAATGTAGCAGTAGATGCAATTTCTTTAACTTTAACCACACTTTGGGGAGGAGGAATAGGAGCAGAAGATATAATCTTACTGGTATCTTATATAATTAATTTTATAAATTATCAAAATGGAGCTTCTTCATGTTTTAACTCATTATGAAAATTATAACCGCAACTTTACTTTTAGTAATTTCTTTATTAGGAATTTTAGGAACAGCATTTCTCTACTTAGGAGAATTAACTCAAGGAAAGGGGGGAGGGTATTTATTTATTCTAGGATGTTTCCTAATACTAGGAATCCAATCCTTTACCTGGCTTGAAATACTTTTTGAAAAAAGACAGAATGGAGAAGTTAAAAAATATGACTATTTTTTATTTAACATTCTGAAAGTCATTTTTTCAATTGGAGCCCTTCAACTTTTTATCCAATTGTGCTTCTTTTAAGTTAAAAAAAACACCTTTAAAAAATTGAGCAGAAGACACAAAAAGGCTAGCATATCAATCGTTTAGTCTTTTTTATGTTCCTCACTATACCAAAGTTACACAGTAGGTAAAGAAATAAACATGGTTAAGCTAGTTTCATTTTTTTAATATTTTAGTGTTTGTTAAAAAATAGATAATTGATCTTTTAAACCAAATAAAATTTAATAAAATCTAATCAGTTCATAACTTAATCGTTGTGAGCTGGTGATTTATTTTATTCTAAAACTTATTAATATATCTATAAATTGTGGTTCTTGAAACTCCCCAAGAATTCGCAATCGACTTAATTGGAGTACCACTTTCAACTAATGTTTTAAGAAGCTTTATGTCCTGCTCTGAAAATTTTTCAGGTCTTCCTCCCAGCCGTCCTCTTGCACGTGCGGCTTCTCTACCAGCGGCAGAACGTTCTAAAATAAGATTTCGCTCAAATTCCGCAAAAGCCGCAAACAAATGAAACATCAATTGTCCAGTCGAACTTGATTTATCCATTGTAATATTTTCTTGTAGACTATGAAAACTTACCCCTTTATTATTAAGAGAATTAACAATATTAATGAGATCTTCCATATTTCTACCTAATCGATCCAATCGCCAAACAACAATCGTATCCCCAGGACGAGAAAATTCAACTGCGGATTTTAATCCAGGTCTTTCTTTTTTACTTCCTGACATATGGTCAGTAAATATTTTTTCACAATTATATTTTTCAAGGCTATCTTTTTGTAAATCTAAATTTTGAAGTCCAGTTGAAACTCGGGCATATCCAATATTCATTTTTATTCCTCCGCTGATACTATTGTACCATAACTTGAAAGCACTTATATAAATGAACATAGAATAAATTACGGGTTAATGAACATTAAATGTAAATGTTTTTGAGAAATTTAATAGGAAAAGAAGAGTGTTCAGAAAATAACATTTTCTGAACACTCAAATATTGAAAAAATAGTGACCTCATTGCCGAAAGAACTTGCGCAGGCGGATCCTTTGCATGATTTCAAAGCTAAGCAATAAGATAAATTGACGCAATAGTAGTTAGACCTCCGTCGTACTGCTTACCATTAGAACTGATTCTTCTAACGCTTCAAAGCCATTTTTAGTATAGAAATTTTCAGCTGGTGTGCTACGGTCTGTATCGAGCATGATTGCAGAGATTGAACGTATGTGTAACTCTTGTTTTACATGTTTTAAAAATATCGTACCTAATCCGGAATGCTGCTTGGTATTGTCAATAAAAAATGTATCTAGAATATACTCGGTGCCTTGATACCATGGTTTAATAAAGCCGAGAGCAACGCCAATAAAACCATTAGAGTGGTCATCGTGTGCAATAAATCCGATAAAGGTATTCATTGCGTAAAGATTTTGAACGTATTCATTGATTTGAGTAGGATCATGGGTTTCATTCCAAGGCTCGGCAGCAAATACGTCGACATATTTTTTTACAATTAATGGAAAATCAGCCGTTTCTATAGGACGTAGTTTCATAGTAGTCTCCTTTTTATCTTTTCTTTCCTCTAGTATACTATATTTGAGTCAACATTCCTTTTGACATCTGTTAAATAGCATGCCAATTCCCATTTAGGAAGTGTTGTTTTAGACAATTATATATATAACTTCTTATACCCTCTCTTTTTGTTTTGTTTTCTCTTACTTTATCATTTTATTTTTAAAAATGTGAGATAAAAGATTTATCTATTCAACGTTACCACGAGCGAAAGCGAGTTTTATTCAAAACACTCTATTTAGAGTGTCATTGCTATTATTTTTTTATCGAGCGTAACGACATTTATCAAATCAAAAGTATTATTTGATTGTTGATATAAGGGGGATTAGGTACTCCTAAACAAAAATGTACGTTACGTACTTTTTGAGGTTTGTGTAAACAAACCCGTTGCTTGCCAGTAACTTTTTATAATAATTATATTGTCTGTTCGCTCGATAAAAAATTTATAGATTATTAAAGAAAGAAATGAACCAAGTTATAAAACCAAAAATTGGGAAAATCATCCACCAATAAATTGAAAAAAATTGCCAAAAGTTTTCAAAGCGTTCTTTTTTTTCTTTTAATTTTATGCCCTTAGTAAGAGGGTACTTTTGGTCTAACGTTTCATTTAATTTAACTCCTAAATAATAATTTGCTAGACCTATTAACAATAATAATAAACTTACCCATGCCAGCCAAGAAAGTGTAATGTTATAGCCAGATGCTAATTCATTGATTTCAACACCTAAAATTGACATAACCAAAAGTATAGCTGCTATAACTAATAAAGTAATTGAGACGGTTATAGTTTGTCTATATTTCAGTTGAATAAGCTGTTCTTTAGACATATCCATGATTTTTACCTCTTTTGCTTCTTCCTCAATTCTTTCAAATAGTTCACTTACGGGAACTAAAAGAACATTAGATATTGATGCTAAAGTATCTAAACTAACATCCGTTCCATTTTCTATTCTCTGAATCGTTCTAACAGTTATATTTGCTTTTTCAGCCAGCACTTCTTGCGTCCAACCTCTTTTTTTTCTTAACTCAGCAACTCTATATTTATTCATAAATATATAATAAACTATTTTTTAAAATATGTACACGACAGATAGACGACAAAAGAACGACAATCTACCGACACAGAGGTAAAACAACAGTTTTGGAGGAAATAATAAAAGCAGTAATCATACTAAAAAACTGCTTTTATTATTGTTTTATTTTTCATGCTGCTCTGTTTTGGACTTTTTATTCTTTAGTTTTTTATATTCTTTATTGACATCAGTCCAAATTTTATTATCTTCCTTTGAAAAATTGGCTTGTAATTTCTCTATTTGCTTAAAAAAGTTATCATTTGAAGGAGGTGGAGTAGGTGTTGGTGTCACAATTCCCATAATATTATACTTACACTTGTTAAAAGTGCCCTTTCTTTAAAAAATTATGATTTAAATATTTTTTAATAAACCATTTATAAATCCAATAATAAAATCATAAACTATTGGAAATGCAAGACCTAGAGTTAAAAAGATAAAGCCAAAACGACTCCATTTATTCAGTTGTGAATAAAAACTTTTAAAACCGAACATCATAATGACTAATCCTATAACAGCAATGTAATAACCAATTCTATAAATCATTTAATTTCTCCAAGTAATTTATTAATCATTCTAATTTTTTGAATTTTTTATCCAGAAAAAATTCAAAGGAAGATAAATAATAAGAACAACAAAAAGTCCAATGATACGAGCTAACCAAATATTGGACTACAATCAAATATTTAAACACAAAATGAACAACTTTTTTCGAAAATAATTTTTGAGTTCAGCTTTAAATAAATATTTCCATCAAAAAAACAGTCATTAATTTTTAAATCTCTATAGTAAAACATCCTTCTGACTGAAAGAGTTTTCTCATTATAAAAATGAAAAATTTTTTAAAAGGGAATTTAATAATTTTCACTCTAGAAATGATAAGTTTCGGAAAAATTCAAATTTTTCAAAACCATAGTAAACCAGGATTTGCCAGTCATTGGTGGAATTGCCATTCCTGATTTAAAGATTAACCTTCCAATTTTTAAAGGGGTATAGAATACTTCATTATTATATGGTGCAGGAATGATGAAAGAAGAAGAGGGGATTATTTAGGTCATTCTCAAAGTTAAATTCGGGTTCTATAAGCCTTTATAAACCTGTCTCATAGAAAACCTCTTAAATTAAAAAATAAAATGGGACAAATTTGGGGCAATTATGGTATAAAATCATAGCTACTATTTAATCTCATTGCATTTTTGAGTTTATTAATGTTAAAGAACTAACTATATTATTTTAGAAGATTTGAACATAAAATAATGAGCTGTTTGAATAATTTTCAAATGACTTTTTATTTTGTTTAATATTTCCAAACTATCTATACTTTATTTATTATTTTTGATTGACATTTTCACCAAAATGTTTACTTTGGTTTCTAATTCGTCGGAGACTAGTAGTTTGTGTAGGAGGCAAAGAAAATACAGATTTTTTCTAAATATTACTGTTTAATATCAGTAAACTCAAGCATTTTATATTCATTTGGTGTTAAGTTGAAGCGTTTCTTAAATAATCTGTTGAAGTGTTCAATATTGTTAAATCCATTTTCTTCAGCAATTCTATATATGGGCTTATCACTGCTTTTCATTGAGTTTTTTATTTTTGTAAATTTAATGTTTAGTACTAGATCAGTGAACGATAAATTTGTATATTTTTTTATCATTCTTGAACAATGTTTGGGAGAATAGTTGAAATGTTTTGCTAAATCTATTAATGAAATAGTTTTGAAGTTGCGCTCAATATATGAAATCATATGAATAATAATGGGGTTATTTTGTATTGCTTTATTTGAGAACGAAATATTATCCTCGTAGCTTTGAATAATTATAGAAAAAAGGTAGAGTATTTGAGCGTTATTAACAATGTTATAATATTTTTTTTGTTCAAGGAATTGTCCGTACATTTCCAATACTAAGTCTTTTATATTGCTATCATTTTTGGTATCTACCACCATATAATTGTTTAAACTATCTAAATACAACGCACCATTAAGGAAATTAGAAACTATATTGGTTTGGCGTAATAAGTTATAAAATATATCTTCAAAATTTTTTTTCCAGATTATGATATTAATGATAATTGAATCATCGAAAACACAAATGTTATGGCTTGTTCCTGGAGGAATTAAGCAGAACTGTCCTTCTTTAAGTTGAACATTTTCTCCTTCTATAATCTGTGTACAAGAACCGGATATACAATAGGTTAATTCAAAAAAGGAATGTATATGATCGAACACTGGAGTATACCTATAATGTTTCAATAAAACAATCTCTTTTTTGACATCCTCTGAGTCTATCATGTTTTCTGATATTTTTGTAGGGTTCCAACTTCCATTTATTTCGGGTACTATCAATCTGTCTGAGTATAGTTTTTCCGGATTAAGATTTGATAAGAACAAAGGGAAAGAATCTTTTTGTTTATTTAAATAATAGTTACGATAGAATATTTCGTGTTCTTCATAACACATTAATTTATCCATAACATCTTTTTTATTCATAATTACTCCTTGAATATAAAATATCAAAAATGTCACCAAAAATCAATTAAAAATGCGCTTACAAATCATATGTTTATCGATTTTTTTGGTTTAGAATAGAGCTTGTAAATAAATAAGAAAGGGTTTTCTGATAGCGCTGTATACGACTGGATGAAATTAATAAGCATTATGGAAACAAGATCTAAATTATTTATTTGGAGGCAACGAATCGGTTATGGTTCGGCAGACTTCGCATGTAATTTAATTTGGCAGATGATCTCATTATATCTCCTTTATTACTACACTGATGTTGCTAAATTGGATGGTATGCAAATCGCTTCAATGTTTATCATATGTAGACTTATTGATGCTATCACTGATCTATTATTTGGCTATGTAATTGATAAGACTTCGACAAGGTGGGGAAAATCACGACCATATTTCTTATGGGGGGCAGTACCTTTTGCAATATTTGCATTTTTGATTTTCTCAGTTCCATCCTCACTTTCTGAGAGTGCAACGTTGATTTATTGTTACCTTACATATACTGGGTTATCTATTATGTATACTGTTGTAAATATTCCAATGGCTTCAATACTTCCAGCTTTAACAGATGATCCTCAGGAACGAACAAATTTAGCAACAACTCGGCAATTTTTTGCTTTTTTGGGAAGTACATTAATTTCCTTACTAGGCTTGAAATTGGTCTCGTTTTTTGGTAATGGTAATGATGCAGTAGGCTTCAAGTATACAATGTTTGTATTTGGGGTAGTTGGTGCAGGGGTATTTGTCTTCACCTTTTTTAATGTACGAGAACTACCTAATCGTGGAAAAATTGGTCAAAAATTAAATTTGAGTAGTGCGCTTGTATCTCTAAAAAATAATGGTCCGTGGAAAATCTTTGCAGTTAATATAATATTTATGTGGATAGGATATTTTTTGCAAGCAGGAGCATTGATATTTTACTATAATTCCGTAGTTGGGAGTCAAAATCTATCAGTAGTAGTTGCTACGATAATGTCTCTAGTTCCAGTTATTTCAAATTTAACAGTTCCCTTTTTAGCCCGTCTGTATTCTAAGAAGAACCTGTTTATAATTGCTGCTGTTGTACAAATTTTCGGATGTGTAGTTATATGGCTAGCGCATTCCAATTATTTTACTATTATTATTGGAGCTATTATATCCGCTTTAGGTTATGGCGTCAAAACATCTATCTATTTTTCAATGCAGGCTGACCCTGTAGATTACGGAATATGGAAAACTGGAATTGATACAGCAGGCTTACAATCAGCAATAAATGGATTCTTAGGAAAAATTGCTCAAGCTATTTCTGGCGGACTCTCAGGTGTGTTGATTGCGTGGGGAGGGTACAAGGGAGGAGAGTTAATTCAAACAGATAAAGCACTCAATTCAATAACCATAATGTATTTATTTCTGCCCATTATTCTTAATGCTATTTCAGTAGTTGTTATGTTGTTCTACAAACTAGACAAAATCTATCCTCAAATTCAAAAGGATTTAAATGAAAGGAATCATATAATAAAATGATAAAACAAAAAAAGGTCTCAGAATTTAGACCACTGTTAATTGGTGCCGGGCTTGGTTCAGTGTTGGGATCAGGGGTTATTGTGGCTTTAGCCACTACTATTTCAATTTGGCAAAACTATTTATCACTTAGTGTGTCACAAGTTGGAATAATTTCGAGCGTTTTAACCTTATCTATTGCAATAGGATCGCTATCAGCAGGTAAATTAGCTAAACAAATCGGATTGATTAGAGCATTCAACCTATTAAACTTATTTTTTGTTATTGGAGGATTGTTAATAGTTTGTACAATTAATTTTCCAATGCTTGTAATTGGTGCTGCAATCTCGGGGTTTGTTACGGGAGCTGATTTACCAATATCTTTAACAGTTATTTCAAAGGATGTTGCAGATGAAAAAATAAGAGCAGAATTAGTTTCATCTACTCAGGTATATTGGACAATTGGTATTTTATTAGCCTCTATTGCTTCTTTTACTACCTCAAAGCTACCAGGAGAATTATCAGCAAGAATAGTCATGGGATTAGTTGTACTTGTTGGGGTGGTCACATTATTAATTCGAATGGGTAGTAAAAAGTTACAATTAATACACAGTAGTGCTCCCGATTCCATCAATTATGATTCTGTGGAGAAAAAAGCTTCTGTACTAAAATTGTTATTTGGTAAAGAAAAAAAATATCTAAAATTCTTCATTTGTATCTTAGTCTTTTATTGTGGATGGAATTTATTAGCAAATACATTTGGTCAATTCCAAACATTTATGTTAGTAAAGGCAAATGCGACTCAATCATTTGCTACAGGCGCAGGACTTTTATTAACGATAGTAGTTCTTGCAATCGCTGTAATTTTTGCTAAGATTGCTGGAGGTAAAAATAGAAATGTAGTTTTTGTTCTTGGGATTATTATTATTATATTTGCTTTAGTAGCATTAGCGTTTAGTAGCAATAACCTCTTTTTAATCGTTGCATGGTTAGCTCTTCAAAATGTTGGTTCAACTTTTGCAGGAGAAGCAATGTATAAAGTATGGACGCAAGAATCATTTCCTATGAGTTATCGTTCAAGTATACAAGGGTTTATAAATGGGTTCTCAAGATTATGCTGTGCAGCATTTGCACTTATAACACCATTATTAGTTTTACCTGAAAATATCAAAACAACAATGCTTGGATTTGCAGTCTTGATTTTTGTAGCAGGTGTATTCGGAGTCATTCAAATTAGACTTCAAAAAAAATATAATGTAGGAAGTAATTAAAGGGGGATAATTCTAGATGTCATTTCAATTTCAATTAAACCGTGAAGTCAAGTTTAATCATGATAAATCACTTTTAGATAAAGCAAAAGAAAATACGCCCAAAACTATAAATCGCGAGATTCATTTTAAAAGTTTAGGGAAATTAGTAGAAGATAATACGAAATTAGAAAATACGACGATTGAGCCATGTTCAGATCTTCTGGAAGAGCAACAATATAATAAAGATGATACTTTTATTTTAGATTTTGGGAATCATTACGTTGGACATTTTTCAATTGCTATTAACTCTGTTGGTTCACCAATGGATTCTCCTCTTTATATTAGGTTGAGATTTGCAGAGATTGCTGCGGAATTAAGTCATGAATCGGAAGAATATGATGGATGGTTAGCAAAAGGATGGATACAAGAAGAGTTTGTTCATTTAGATGAATTGCCAACAGTTTTATCTCTTCCTCGTCGTTATGCATTTAGATATGTTGAAATAAAAATTTTGGATACCTCTCCCAAATGGTCTGCGACATTTTCAGATGCAAAATTGAAAACTGCACTTAGTGTTGATGAGAATAATCTAGAACTCCCTGAAATCAATGATCTAGAATTGGAGAAGATTTATCACGTAGCAATAAAAACTCTTGCTGATTGTATGTCTGATGTATTTGAAGATGGTCCCAAAAGGGATCGCCGTCTATGGTTGGGTGATTTACGATTGCAAGCATTATCTAATTATAAAAGTTTCAAACAAAATGATTTAGTTAAGAGATGCCTTTATTTATTTGCTGGTATGGCGAGCTCTGATGGTCGAATATCGGCGAATGTTTTCACGAAACCTAAAGTTAATCCAGATGATACATTTTTGTTTGATTACTCACTTTTCTTTATTTCAGTTTTACATGATTTTATAAAAAATGATGGAGAAAGCAATATATTAGAAGAATTATATCCAATAGCCAAAAAACAGATGGATTATAGTTTAAAATTTGTTGGGGAAAATGGTCAAATTGAATGTTCTGATGACTATCCTGTTTTTATTGACTGGTCAAATGAGTTCTCAAAAGATGTATGTGCACAAGCGGTTATTATTTATACCTTAAAACAATTTATATACTTGGCGAATAAATTGGGTCAAGAGACTCAAAATTATCAATCTATTCTAGATAAGCTTGAAACTTATTCTAAAAATGTACTTTTTAATAGTGAGAAAAACATGTTTCAATGCCAAAATGGCGAATTTAATATTGCAAGTCAGGTTTGGATGGTTCTAGCTAAAGTTTTCACAAAAGAGATTAACAATTCCATCATGGATACTGCATATGATAAGTTTTTCCCTATAACAGGTATTGCCACTCCTTATATGTATCACCATATTACAGAAGCACTATTCATATCAGGACATTATGAAAGAGCTATAGCATTATTGAAAAGCTATTGGGGAAAAATGATAGATCTGGGAGCGGATACTTTTTGGGAAGCCTTTGATCCAGATCAACCAGACTATTCTCCATATGGTAGTCCAATCATATCAAGTTATTGTCATGCATGGAGCTGTACTCCAATTTATTTGATTAATAAATATGTATTAGAGAGTGAAGAATAAATGGATTATTTTAGTATTGATATAGGAGGAACTTTCATTAAATATGGAGTAGTTGATCACTCTGGAGTTTTGATAAGTTCAAACAAAGTTAAAACGCCTAGTACATTAGACGAGTTTATTAAAGTTATTTTTCAACTTATTAGTCCCGTAAAAGATAAGGTAAAAGGTATAGGAATTAGTGTACCGGGAAAAGTTGATACTAGTACAGGTATTATATATTTTGGTGGTTCTTTAAATTATCTTCATAAATGTCCATTAAAAAAAATAATTGAAGAAAAATTTGAGATACGTTGTGAACTCTCTAATGATGGGAAAGCTGCGGCTTTAGCAGAACTATGGCTAGGGAATTTAAAAGAGGTTAAGAATGGAGCAGCAATTGTTTTAGGGACAGGTGTAGGAGGAGGACTGATAATCAATGAGGAGTTATTTCAAGGAAGTAACTACCAGGCAGGAGAATTGAGTTTTATGATTCCGTGCTTAAAGTTCTTAAATGATAATGATATGCTTGGTATGTCACATTCATCAGTCAATTTTATAAAAAAAGCAACTGAAATATTGAATATATCTGATGAAACAGACGGAATCTCAGTTTTTAAATATATTAAAAAGAAACAAAATGTTGAAGTTAATCAACTATTTGACAGTTATTGTGAAAAAATAGCAATTTTAATAATTAATTTACAAGCAATACTAGATATCTCTACTGTTGTTATTGGTGGGGGGATTAGTCAAGAACCAATTTTATTAGACAATATAGTAATTCAATATAATAATATTAGGAAAAAGTCAGAAATAATTGATATGTCTTTGGATTTAATAGATATAAAATCATGCAAATTTTTGAGTGACTCTAACTTATTGGGAGCAGTTTATCAGTTGTTATTAGTGATTGAGCAAGAAAAATAGGATTTTCAGAATAGAGGGATTATGATTAAAAAAAATATGACAGCATTTCCAGAAAACTTCATGTGGGGTGGTGCAATTGCCGCCAATCAGGCAGAAGGAGCTTGGAATGTCGACGGAAAAGGAATTTCTATCTCAGACATTTGTACAGGGGGAAAGTTCGGACATAGTAAAACAATCACTCCGATAATTGATGAGAATACATTTTATCCTAGTCATGAAGGGATACAACATTATTACAGATTCAAAGAAGATATTAAGCTTTTCCATGAAATGGGATTTAAAACATTTCGCTTTTCAATAAACTGGACTCGTATTTTCCCAAATGGAGATGAATTAGAACCAAATGAAGCGGGGCTGAAACATTATGAAGAAGTCATTGATGAATGCTTGAAGTACGGGATAGAGCCCTTGGTTACAATAAGCCACTATGAGGTTCCTTTTGGTTTGACAAAGAAATGTAATTCTTGGGAAAGTAGGGAAATGATTACTTATTTCTTGAATTATTGTAATGCCATATTTAATAGATACAAAGGCAAAGTAAAGTATTGGTTAACATTCAATGAAATCAATTCTGCTATTGAGCCTATGGGTGCATTATTGAATCAAGGGATATTAAATGATATTGACCAACCAACGTTATTCATGGATCAACCAGATGAACCGCGACAACGTTTTCAAGGATTGCATCACATGTTTCTTGGTAGTGCATTAGCTGTAAAAATGGCAAAAGAAATTGACCCAAGTTATCAAATTGGGAATATGATGATTTATATGGCGAGTTACCCCCTCACACCTCAACCTGATGATGTAATTGCTAATCAAGAATATAATCGTATAAATAACTATCTTTGTACAGACATTCAGGTAAAAGGGAGTTATCCGTATTATGCAAAATCTTATTTTAAAAAACATGGAATTTCTATAAAAAGCGAGCCAGGAGATGACGAGATTCTCAGAAATGGAACAGTCGATTTTATTAGTTTTTCATACTACATGTCTACATGTCAAACAAGTGATTCTTCAATTAAAGGGGGAGAAGGTAACATTTTAGGAGGTGTTACTAACCCGTATTTAAATGCGAGTGATTGGGGATGGCAAATAGACCCGAAAGGGCTACGCTATGCTTTAAATGATTTATACGATCGATATAATCTTCCTTTGATGGTTGTTGAGAATGGACTTGGAGCAAAGGATAAAGTAGAGGATGACGGTGCAATTAATGATGATTATCGAATTGATTATCTCCGCCAACATATTGAACAAATGGAGGAGGCCATCAAGGATGGTGTCAATTTATTAGCTTATACTCCTTGGGGCTGTATTGATTTAGTTTCAGCTTCCACGGGAGAATATTCTAAGAGATATGGTTTCATTTATGTTGATAGGCATGATGATGGTACGGGAGATTTTTCTCGTAAGAAGAAAAAATCCTTTGAATGGTATAAGAAAGTCATTGCTTCTAATGGTGCCATACGATAATTAGTGATCATCAAATGTTCAAGGTTAAAGTGAAGAAATCTTTAACTTTAATATTTAAAAAGTGGTGAAATTGATTTATATTGATGTTGTAGATAATGCATAAAAAATAAAAGGAAAAAATTAGGATAAAGAAAGGTGTTGCTTTAAGTAATACCTTTCTTTATCTTGATTCATAACTCATTATGTGCTAAAGATTTTTTTATTCTATAGCTAAAAATATTATATGAGGTGGGACTTAGTTTAAAAATCCTAATATTTCAAACTTGGTAACTGAAGTTAATATAGAGATACTTGATCATCTTATCCTGTTGTTAGATTGCACTACCACTAGACGTAAATTATATATTGATATCAAGAACTGCGAAATAGATTTAGGAGATAAAAATGTCATTTGGGGTATTTCTGTTAATAGCGTTTATTTTGGTAACAATTTTCTTGATAATAAATCCACAACTTTTCAAAAAGAATCTAATAAAAAGTCAAAAGTTGAAAATTCCAATTATACAAGGAGTCAAGGGAATTATTTAGGGCGTTCTCAAAGTTAAATTCAGGTTCTATATGCCTTTATAAACCTGTCTCATAGAAAACCTCTTAAATTGAAAAATAAAATGGGGCAAATTTGGGGCAATTAGGGTATAAAATCATAGTTATTATTTAATCTCATTGAATTTTTGAGTTGATTAACTTAAGGAACTAAGCATATTATTTTAGAAGATTTGAACAAAAAATAAACTAAAGAGTCATTAAGAATTGAACTAACGACTTTTTATTTTATTAAGTTTGTTTGATACTTTTAAGTTATATGTTTTTTTCTTTATAAACTAATAATCAGTATTGAGCTTAATAAGATGAGATACTTAATTTCATGAGATCACAGTCTCTGTTTATGAAGATAAAAAGGTTAAATAAAAGAGCAAGAGGAATCTTGCTCTTTTTTTGTTGGAGGAAAAAATGGAAGAAAATTATAAAGATAAACGGGGAATTTCAGAATTATTTGATGTACCTATAAAAACACTTAATAATGATTTAACAGAAATGAGGCGGACAGAGTTTAATGTTTATATATTACGACCAAGTCATAAACGTGTCTATATAAATGTCGAGGGATATAAATCTTTTTTAGAATATAAACAAAAGTTAAGAGAAAGTACAATTTGAAAAAATGATAAAAGTAATATGCAGATATGATATAATATAAGTGCTGTATAGCTTTCTTTTATCTTTGGTAAAAGGAGGAAATATGTTTTATAAGCAACTTGATAGTGGAAAATATAGATACTTTGAAAAATATTTCGATGAAAAGAGAAATAAATGGCGACAAGTAACGGTCACTTTAAAATCAAAATCAAGGGTTGCTCAATCAGAAGCTAAAAATAGATTAGCAAGAAAAATTGAACAATCAAAAAAAGTACCAACTGCTAACGAGCTTCAGGAACAAATCGCTCAAAATAAGACTGTACAAGAAATTTATGAAGAGTGGATTGTAATTAGAAAACAAGACGTTAAGCCAGCGAGTTTTGTAGCAGAGCAAATTTCTTTAAGAGGATTTATCGAAAAATTTTCAAAGTATAAAGTCTCAGAAGTAACGACTGCAGATATACAAAGCTATTTGATGGAATTAGATATTGCAAATTCAACAAGAAAAAATCGTAGAATTTACATTCGAATTTTGTTCAGATATGCTGAAAACATCGGGTATATTGATTCAAATCCAGCTGACAAAGTAGTATTACCTAAAGTAAGGTTAGAAATTGAAACATTAGAACGGGCAAATGAAAAATTTTTAAGTGAAGAAGAAATGAGTTCTGTTTTGATATTTTGCAAATCTTATAAAAAAGATAAAAGATACACTTTAGCTATGGAATTTATTTTTCTAACAGGATGTAGATTCGGTGAATTTGCTTCTATTCGTTATCAAGATATTGATTTCAAAAATAAGTTACTAAGAATTGACCACACTTTAGAATATCATGTTGCAAAATATGATGATTGAGTTATTCAAACACCTAAAACGGTAGGTTCGATTCGTACAATTAGTTTAAGTAATCGTTGCTTGGAAATTATTGATTATTTCCAAAAAACTGTTTAGATGATAAGTTTGTTTTTGTAAATGCGGTTGGTGGAATTTTCAGACAACCTGTATTTTATAAGCTTATTTGTGATAATTGTCAAAAAGTATTAGGAAATGAAAGAAAATATGGGATTCATTTATTGAGACATTCTCATGTATCATTACTCGTGGAACTTGGAGTGCCAATTAAAGCAATTATGGAACGGGTTGGTCATAGAGATGAGTCAATTACTCTGAGGATTTATTCTCATATAAGTGGTACAATTAAAAATGAAATTAGTCAAAAATTGAACCAAATTAATCTCTAAAATAACTAACCAAGAGACTAACCAAGAACTAACCAAAGCAAAAAGAATCATGAGGAAGATTAGGGAATATCAATTTTTGAAATTCATCTAAAACTCTTGCTAAGGACTATTGAGGAAGAATAAGGAAGTATAAATAAAAATATAATGGAAATTTTTGATACCCATACACATCTAAATACTAGTGAATTTGAAGGACGAATTCAAGACGAATTAGTCCAAGCTCAAACATTTGGAGTGACAAGAATTAATAATGTTGGAAGTAATTATGAATTAAATGATGCAGCACTTTTGTTGGCTGAGAAATTTGAAGAATGCTACGCAACAATTGGCTGGCATCCTGATGATGCTGCTGAATTTGATGACCAAGCTGAGAATTATTTACTGACCAAGCTGTCAGCAAAAAAAGTTATTGCTCTTGGAGAAATTGGTTTGGATTATCACTGGATGGTCCGTCCGAAAGAAGAACAAGAACGAGTTTTTAGAAGACAAATTCAGATTTCTAAGGAAATGGGTCTGCCTTTTCAAGTACATACACGTGATGCTCTTGATGATACTTATGAAATTATTAAATCAGAAGGCGTTGGTCCTGCTGGTGCAATTATGCATTCGTTTTCTGGGACAGCCGATGAGGCACTCAAATTTGTAGAGCTTGGAATGATGATTTCTTTTTCAGGTGTAGTCACTTTTAAGAAGGCTCTTGATGTTCAGGAGGCTGCGGCTACAGTTCCTTTGGATAAAATTTTAGTGGAAACTGATGCGCCTTATTTAACACCAATGCCATATCGTGGAAAAGAAAATAGACCAGCTTACACAAAATTTATTGTTGAGAAAATTGCTGAATTACGTGAAATTTCTGCTGATGAAGTGGCTAAAATGACAACAGAAAATGCCTTGAGTATTTTTGGCTTGAAAAAATAAATTCGTATTTATTTTGATTTGGATAGGAGCTATTTTTATGAAAATTATGATTATTGGTAGTTCAGGAAGTGGTAAATCAACTTTTGCAAGAGAACTAGGAAAAATTACAAATTATCCTATTTTGCATTTAGATAAGGTTTTTCATAAATATCCAAGTGAAATTGCCAGAGAAAAGTTACGTGAGGCGACAAGAATTTTTATTTTCCAAAATGAAAATGTGATTATTGATGGAAATTACGGTTCAACTTTAGATGAGCGATTACCTTTTGCTGATGAAGTAATCTGGTTGAAGACACCCCGTTTAAAAACAACGTTTCGGGTGATTAAGCGCTCGATTAAGAGTTGTGTTTTTGGTAAAAATCGTCCAGATATTGCTGAAGAGTTTAAAGAAAAATGGGACAAAGAATATCTGGAATTTTTGAAATTTGTTTGGACCTTTCCTGAAAAAGAGTTTCCACAGATTGAGCAAAAAATAAAAGAATTTAATGTTGAAAGTAAAGTGATTATCCTTAAAAATCGAAAAGATAAAGAGAAATATTTAGCAAATTATGGTAGAAAAGCAAAAAATTAATGAAGTAATTGTGGTAGAGGGACGAGATGACACAGCGAATCTTAAGCGTTATTTTGACTGTGAGACCTATGAAACAGGAGGTTCATCTATTGATGACAGAGATTTAGAACGACTAAAGAGGTTAGAAGATAAGCGAGGAATTATTGTTTTTACTGATCCAGATTTCCAAGGAGAAAGAATTCGTAAAATCATAATGCAAGCCGTTCCAAATGCTAAACATGCTTTTTTAAATCGCGATGAGGCAAGACCTAAAGGAAAAGGTTCTTTAGGAGTTGAGCATGCAAATTTTGAAGCACTGAATCAGGCTTTGGCAGAAGTATTTGGTGGAGAAAAAGTTGCTGATGAATTTGGAAGTGCTAAAACGCAAGGACCATCCTCTGACAGAAGTTCTGTCAGTAAAAAAGAATTGCTGACAGAACTGACACAAACTGATTTAATGAGTTTTGGCTTAGTTATGGCCGCTGACAGTAGAAAACGTCGAGAATTTCTTTGTGAGCAACTCAGAATTGGTTATGCGAATGGAAAACAAATTAAGAAACGACTTAACATGTTTAAAATTACAAAAGAACAAATTGAAAATGTAATGAAGAATTACTGACAGAAGATAAATGTCGCTGATAGAATACATCAATGGTTTCTGTCAGTAAAATTTACTGACAGAAACTTAATATCAGTTTTAAAATACATAAAAAGTAAAAGAAAGAAAAAATGACAGAAAACAACATAGACCGCATTTCCAATATTATCCGTACTCAGGACATTTTACGTCGCCATGATTTTAATTTTAAGAAAAAATTTGGACAAAATTTCCTGACAGACCATAATATTCTGACAAAAATCACTCAAACTGCTGAACTTTCAAAAGAAGTAAATGTCATTGAAATTGGCCCAGGTATTGGTTCTTTGACCCAATATCTATTGGAAGAAGCAGCTGAAGTGATGGCTTTTGAAATTGACAAATCTTTGATTCCAATTTTAGAAGAAACGATGGCACCTTACGATAATTTTACCTTGGTTTCGGCAGATATTTTGAAAGTTGATTTACTTTCGGAAATTCAAAAATTTAAAAATCCAAATTTACCAATCAAAGTGGTTGCGAATTTACCTTATTACATCACAACACCGATTTTGATGCATTTGATTGAAAGCAAAATTCCATTTTCAGAATTTGTGGTGATGATGCAAAAAGAAGTGGCAGACCGAATTGCTGCAAGTCCTAAAACGAAAGCTTACGGCTCATTATCAATTGCTGTTCAATATTATATGGAAGCAAGTGTAGCCTTTATCGTACCTCGAACTGTCTTTATTCCAGCACCAAATGTTGATTCAGCTATTTTGAAAATGGTTCGTCGTGAAGCACCATTGGTTGAAGTAGAAGATGAAGAATGGTTCTTTAAAACGATGCACAGCAGTTTTGTTCATCGTCGTAAAACATTGATGAATAATTTACAAGCAGCTTTTGGTAAAGAAAGTAAACCTGAAATTGAAAAATTATTGGCACAAGCAGAAATATCGCCAACAATTCGTGGTGAAGCCTTATCTATTGAAGAATTTGCTAAATTAGCTGATGCTCTACTTCCGCTTAAAAAATAAATTAAAAGGAAACGTTAACTCATGTTAGCGTTTTTGTGTTATCATGTAAGAAAATGAAGAAATATTTTAAAGTTTAATTCTTAATTTAAAGGAGAATAAAATGAGAATTGAAAAATTAAAAGCAAAAATGCTGACAGAAAATATTGATAGTTTATTGATTACTGATATGAAGAATATCTTTTATCTGACAGGATTTTCTGGAACCGCGGGCACAGTTTTTTTGACAGCGAAGCGAAATATTTTTATGACAGACAGCCGTTATAGTGAAATGGCGCGTGGATTGATTAGTGATTTTGAAATTATCGAAACAAGAGATCCAATAAGTTTACTGACAGACCTGTCAGCAAGTGAATCAATTAAAAATATAGCTTTTGAAGAAACAGTTGACTATGCTTTCTTTAAAAGACTCTCTGACGCCACTCCAGGATTAGAACTTTTAGCCACAAGTAATTTTGTTTTGGAATTGCGCCAATTTAAAGATGACACAGAGATTGATTTGATAAAAAAAGCCTGTGCAATTGCTGATGAAGCGTTTATGTCAGCTTTAAAATTCATTGAGCCGGGCCGAACTGAAATTGAAGTTGCTAATTTTCTTGATTTCAAAATGCGTGATTTAGAGGCGAGCGGAATTTCCTTTGAAACCATTGTTGCCTCAGGCAAGAGAAGTAGCTTGCCTCATGGCGTTGCGACCAGTAAAATGATTCAATTTGGTGATCCAGTGACCATTGATTTTGGTTGTTATTATGAACATTATGCTAGCGATATGACCAGAACAATTTTTGTGGGTTCTGTAGATGACAAGATGCGAACAATTTATGAAACCGTGCGTAAGGCTAATGAAACACTTATCAAAGAAGTCAAAGCGGGAATGACTTATGCCGAATATGATAAGGTTCCGCGTACCGTCATTGAAGAAGCCAATTTTGGTCAGTATTTTACGCATGGAATTGGACATGGACTTGGTTTAGATGTTCATGAAATTCCTTATTTTAATCAATCAATGACAGAAAATCACTTGGAAGCTGGGATGGTTATTACAGATGAGCCAGGAATTTATATTCCTGAATTTGGTGGAGTCAGAATTGAAGATGACTTATTAGTGACAGAAAATGGCTATGAAGTCTTAACAAAAGCCCCAAAAGAGCTTATCGTTATTTGAAAAAAGCAATAACTTGTGATAAAATAAGATGTTAAATCCTGTCATTTCACTTCTTTTGTGTACAGAAAAATTGCTGACAAAAGAAAAATGACAGAATATCTAAATTTATAAATACTAGGAGAAACATAAACATGGTTTTAGCAAAAGACCTTAAATCAGGCATGACATTTTTGAATGGGGAAAAACTTCTCCGCGTTATGGAAGCAAGTCATCACAAACCAGGTAAAGGGAATACAATCATGCGTATGAAACTTAAAGACGTACGCTCAGGTTCAACTTTTGATGACACTTACCGTCCTGAAGATAAGTTTGAACAAGCTGTTATTGAAACTGTAACAGCACAATACCTCTACTCAATGGATGGTATTGCTAATTTCATGAACAATGAAACTTACGAACAATATGAAATTCCAGTAGAACAAGTTAAAGATGAACTTCTTTATGTTCTTGAAAATACAGATGTTAAAATTCAATTCTACGGTACAGAAGTAATTGGTATTCAACTTCCAACAACAGTTGTTCTTGAAGTTACTGAAACACAACCATCTATTAAAGGTGCAACAGTAACAGGTTCTGGTAAACCAGCAACTATGGAAACTGGTCTTGTTGTTAACGTTCCTGATTTCGTTGAAGCTGGGACAAAACTTGAAATCAACACACAAACAGGTGAATACTTGAAACGTGCTTAATTAAGTACGATTACTGAAAAAAGTTACTGACAGCCTTTTGTCAGTAACTTTATGAAGTTTAAAGACTTCGTCAGTAAAGAAAATTCATTTTGTAAGTGAAATTTTTCCAATTGGAAAAATTTGCAAAGACAAAAGGAGAAATCAAAATGGCAGAAAAAACTGTACATTCTGAAGAACTTGGGGATATCGTCATTGCCCCTGAAGTTCTTGAAGTAATTATCGGTATTACAACAGCCAAAATCGATGGGGTACACGCCCTTCGTAACAAACGTTTTTCAGACCGCCTTGGTAAGAAAAATGAAGGCCGTGGTGTTTATATTGACTCAAAAGACGATAAAGTAGCTGTTGATATCTATGTGTACCTTACTTACGGTGTAAGCCTACCAACCGTTGCTACAAAAATCCAAAAAGAAGTGAAAGAAGCAGTTGCCCAAGCTACTGAGATTATTGTTGATGAAGTCAATATCCACGTTGTCGGAATTATGACTGAAAAACAACCAAAACCAGCGCTTGAAGACTTGTTTGATGAGGGATTTTTTGATGCCTAAGACGCTCACTCAACACCAGATTCGTCAACGAGCGGTCCAGGTCTTATTTTCTTATGCTGTCCAAAAAGAAATGGCAACAAATGTCGTAAGCTCTTTTAGAGAAAACGTCGAGAAATTAGAAGAAGAACTTTCTCAAACTATTCGTTTTGACGTTGATTTTCGTGATGAACGAATTACTGTTCGTAAATTTCCAAAAGGACTTTCTCAACCTTTAGAAGCCATTTATGAAATTTATGAAATTCTTGGACTTAAAGATATCGAGAAAACAACGGTTGCTAAAGCTCTTGCTTTCATGCGAGATTTTGGTGGTTACGCTAAGAAAATGAATGAATATGAAGCAACAAATTTATTTGTTGGTGTCATGGCAAATTTGAAATTGATTCGTTTGTTCCAAATTGAACTTGATGAAGAACCTGTTGCGCCAAAAGTTCTAGAATTTTTCAAAAATCTTCCAGATAATGCGACAGCTGAACAATCTCTTGAAACTTTCCAAAAAACCTTCTCATTCCTTCATGAAAATGTTCTTGAAAAATATACAAGTGATTTATTCACTCCAAGCACTTTAAAAGAAGAACTTGATGAACAATTAGCACAAGCAGAAAATAATGCTCAATCACAATTGTCAGAGCTTTTGAAAAATACAAAACGCTTTGTTCTCAATTATGACAATGATCGTCCAGAAGATCTTGAAGCTCCTGAATACTTTACACAACTTGTTGATGGAGTTTTAGATAAAAAAGAAGATTTGGAAGCAAATGTTTCTAAATATTTGGCAAAAACTTGGTCATTTTCACGTTTGACTCTTGTTGAACAAGCAATCCTTCAAGTTTCTAGTTATGAAATATTATATACAGAAACACCTGATGTTGTTGCGGTCAATGAAGCAGTTGAGCTTTCAAAAGACTTTAGTGATGAAAAATCAAGCCGATTCATTAATGGTGTATTAACTAACTTCTTAAAATAAAATTAATAAAAAAGTTACCGATAATTTTATCTGTAGCTTTTTTTTATTACGTTTTTCTAGCTTTTGTAATTAATGAGTTATCTTATTTAACATTACTTATTAATTTTCTGAAAAATCACACTAAATATTGGTATATTTTTTTTAAAAGATATATAATAAAAGAAAACGTTTTCTTTTGCGATTCTACACTATTTTTAGAGAATTAAGGAGTAAAAATGCTCACCAATAATTTTTCAATTGAACCTTACGGAAAAAAAGCTTACCATACAGGGATAGCAGTTCCAGTTTTTTCACTAAGAACTGAAAACTCAAGTGGGGTAGGGCAATTTTCAGATTTGAAAGAGTTAGCCGATTTTGCCCACCGTTCTGAGATGGACATCATTCAATTATTACCAATTAATGATACCAGTACTTTTATGGACTGGCGTGATTCATATCCTTATCGTGCCATTTCTGTTTTTGCATTGCATCCAATTTATTTAGATATTCACATCTTTTGGGATTCTTACACAAAAATTCAACAAGAAAAGCTTCTCATCGCGGAATTAGAATTAAATGCTTTAGAAAAAATAGATTATGAAAAAGCATTAGCCTTAAAATGGGAATATGCTGAAATTATTTATCAAAACTCAGCTCATAAATTTAAAGCAAGCAAAGATTATCAGCAATTTTATCAGCAAAATGAGGATTGGTTAAAGGCCTATGCGGCATTTTCGTATTTAAGAGATATCAATCAAAGTGCTAATTTTATGAATTGGGGAAAGTATGCCACTTATAGTGAAGATTTCTTTGAAAAGTTAACTTCAGAAAGTAATCAATTGGATTTGTATATCTTTGTGCAATACCTTTTGCATTATCAACTTTCAGAAGCCGTTGACTATTGTCATCAATTAGGAATTGCACTAAAAGGAGATATCGCAATTGGAATTGCTCATGATTCCGTAGACGCTTGGACTCATCCAGAACTTTTTCATCTTGATAAACAAGCTGGCGCTCCTCCTGATATTTTTGCTGTAAATGGACAAAATTGGGGCTTTCCAACCTACAATTGGAAAAAAATGGCCGAAGATGGTTATGCATGGTGGAAAAAACGGTTAACAGCCATGTCTAATTATTTTGATGCTTATCGGCTGGACCATATTCTTGGTTTCTTTAGAATATGGCAGATGCCAGAGGATTCCGTAAGAGGTTTATTGGGCCAATTTTCACCAGCTATTGCCTTGTCAGCAGAAGAAATTGAAAATAACTATGGTATTCCATTAAGACAATGGGGCCTCGAGCGGTTTATTAATCCTTTCATCAAGGATTGGGTAATTGATGAAATTTTTGGCCGAGATAATCGAGATTGGATTATTCAAACATTTCTGGATTATATAGGTAATGGAAATTATACATTTCAAAATGAGTATAATAACCAGAAAAAAGTAGAAAAAGCTCAATTAGAAGATTGGGTGCGAGAAGGACTTTATAAATTACATGAAAATATAATATTATTAAAAGATGATGAGAATCCAGAGAAATATCATCCACGTATTTCTTTAATGCAAACAATCAGCTTTCGAGAATTTGGTGATGACTATAAAGGACGGCTTGAAAAACTTTATAATGACTATTTTTATGGAAGGAATTATGAATTTTGGAAAGAAAAGGCCTATGAAAAATTACCAGTTTTAAAAGATGCTACGAATATGTTAGCTTGTGGTGAAGATTTAGGAATGGTTCCCGCCAATGTACCAGATGTCATGAATCATCTTAATATTCTACGTTTGATAATTGAGAGAATGCCTTCAGATAATCGATTTGTCAGTCCTTTAAACGAAGTTCCCTATTTATCGGTCCTAACGACTTCAAGTCACGATACAAGTCCACTAAGAGCTTGGTGGGAAGAAAATCATGAGGAAATTCAACGTTACTACAATGAAGTCATGGGTTGGTATGGCGAAGCTCCTTATTATGCAAGTGCAGAAATTATCCAAGAGATAGTTAAAAGACATTTAAACTCCAATGCGATGATGGTTATCTTACCTATTCAAGATTGGTTAGCAATGAGTGAACAATTGCGAAAAGAAGATGCAAAATCCGAACAAATTAATATTCCAGCAAATCCATACCATTACTGGAATTACCGATTGCATTGTCAACTTGAAACATTGATTGATAATCAGGATTGGACTGAATTTTTAAAGAAATTTATCAAAGAAAGTAAAAGAGCCTATTAAATTTCAAAGTAAATCATTTTGAATTAGAAAGTATAAATTATAAAATAATAATAAATATGTAAAAAAACAAAAATTTTGTGAAAAAAATGGAGGTTTCATTATGGCAATTGAAATGCTTGGTCTTATTCTTGCTGGTGGTCAAGGGACGCGTTTAGGTAAATTGACAAAAGATGTTGCAAAACCTGCTGTTCCTTTTGGAGGTCGTTATCGTATCATTGATTTTGCCTTATCAAATTGTGCAAATTCCAATGTAAAAAATGTTGGCGTCATTACTCAGTATCAACCTTTAACTCTAAATGCTCATATTGGAAATGGAGCACCATGGGGGTTAAATGGAATCAATAGTGGAGTCACTATTCTCCAACCCTATTCTTCACAAGAAGGTTCTAAATGGTTTGAAGGAACCTCTCACGCTGTTTATCAAAATATCTCTTATATTGACCAGCAAAATCCAGAATATGTTCTCATTCTCTCGGGAGATCATATTTATAAAATGGATTATGAAGCCATGTTAGAAAGCCACAAAGAACGTGAAGCTAGTTTAACAGTTTCGGTAATGGAAGTTCCGCTTGAAGAAGCAAGCCGATTTGGAATCATGAACACCGATGATAATGACCGAATTATTGAATTTGAAGAAAAACCTAAAGAACCAAAATCAAATCTTGCTTCAATGGGAATCTATATTTTCAATTGGAAAAGGCTTCGCGAAGTTCTTGTGAATGGTTACTCGAAAGGAAATCCAATGGAAGATTTCGGTGGAGATGTTATCCCGGCTTATATTGAAGCTGGGGAAAATGTGTTCGCTTACCGCTTTAAGGGATATTGGAAAGACGTTGGAACCATTGATTCTCTTCATCAATCCAGTATGGAATTTCTTGATTTAAATAATGAACTAAATATTACAGATAAATCTTGGCGGATTTATTCACATAATGATATTTCAGCTCCACAGTTTATCACAGAAAAATCCAATGTAAAAAATGCACTTGTTGGTGATGGCTGTTACGTTGATGGAACAGTTGTTCATTCAATCCTTTCACAGAATGTCCATGTTCAAGAAGGAACAGTGATTGAGGACAGTTTCATTATGTCTGGGACATTTATTGGGGAAAACGTTACAATCAAAAATGCAATCATTGGTGAAAATGCAAAAATTGGTGATAATGTAGAAATAATCGGTGAAAATGAAGTCGCAGTGATTGGTCACGGAGAAATTAAAGGAGAAAATAAAAATGAACAATAGTAATAAAATGGCAGCAATCCTCTCAAATATTTCTTCAAGCAAACACTTAAGCCCCTTAACAGAGGTTCGTCCGATTGCTACTCTTCCTTTTGATTGTAAATATCGTTTGATTGATTTTCCATTGTCATCATTATCAAATGCCCATGTAGATAATATTTTTATGACCTTTAATGAAGGAGAAACGCAATCTGTTTTTGACCATCTAGGTTCAGGTGGCGAATGGGGCTTGGATGGCTTTAATAGTCGTTACTTTGTCTATATTCAACAAGATTTTGACCGTTTAAGGGAACAAGGTAAGGATTATTTTGCTCAACAGTTAAATTTTTTGCGTAAATCTAAAGCACCATATACAGTTCTTTTGGGCAGTAAATTTATTTGTAATGTCGATTTAACGGCTGTTCTTAAAATACATAAATTGGCAGGTAAGGAAATAACCACCGTTTATAAAAAAGTTTCTCCAGATTTAGCAAGTGAGTATGATACTATTCTTCGTTTTGATGAATCAGGGAAAATGAGTAACTGTTATGTTAATCAATTAGAAAATCCCCAAGAAAAAGAAGCTCTTTGTTTGAATCTCTTTATCGTGAACACCGATTGGTTGATTAATTTTATAAAAGAGATGCAAGATATAGGAGAATTGACTTCAATTGCCCGTCTCATTCGTGTTTATATGAAGAACTATGATGTGAATACTTATGAATACACAGGTTATATGAGTAATATCACTAATATTAAGTCATTTTATGATGCCAATATGGTCATGCTCGACCCCCAAAATTTTACCTCTCTTTTATATAGTAGCCAACCTGTTTATACTAAGATTAAGAATGAAGTTCCCACTTATTTTTCTGAGAATAGTAAAGTGGAGAATAGTCAATTAGGTTCTGGTTGTATTATCAATGGTAAAGTAAAAAATTCTCTCATTTCTCGTGGAGTTAAGATTCAAGATGATGCCTTAATTGAAGAATCATTAGTTTTTACCAACTCTGAAGTTAAAAGTGGCGCTCAAGTTAAATTTGCCATCATTGATAAAGGAGTGGTTGTCGAAAATAATGTCAAAATTATTGGTAGTTCAGAAAAACCAGTAGTGATTCCTAAAGGAACAGTTGTTACCGCAGATATCTTATAGAAGACAAATGACGCTGATAATATTTATCGGCGTTCTTGAATAAAATTCAAAAAAAGAATTATATTTTAAAGAGAAAATGAAAGAGAGAAAAATGAAAGTTTTATTTGCATCAAGTGAATGTGCCCCCTTTTTTAAGACGGGAGGACTTGGAGATGTAGCTGGAGCACTGCCCAAAGAATTGGCTAAAAAAAGTGAAATAGATTCAGTTGCTGTGATCCTTCCTTATTTTAAGAATGAAATGAAAGAAGAATATCGTTCACTTTTAAAAGATGAATTTTATGATTTTGTTGATGTTGGTTGGCGACACGAATATGTTGGAGTTAAAAGTCTAGAAAAAGAGAGTGTGAAGTATTATTTTCTAGATAATGAACATTATTTTGGTAGGGGACAACTCTATGGTTATGGCGATGATGGAGAGCGCTTTGCCTTTTTTGACTTGGCTCTTTGCCAACTCTTAGAAAAGTTAGATTTCATTCCAGATGTTTTGCATGTCAATGATTGGCAGACTGCAATGGTTCCCTTTTTACTTAAAGAAAAATACAACTGGATTAAGGCCTATGAAAAAATTAAAACAGTACTGACCATTCATAATATTGAATTTCAAGGCTTGATGCATGGAGATGCTTTAAGTGAGCTTTTTGGTATGGGAATGGAGCGCTATTTTGAAGGAGTGGTCCGTCATAATGGTATGCTAAATATGTTAAAAACAGGAATTTTATATGCGGATCGGGTTAATACAGTTTCGCCAACTTACGCTAAGGAAATACAGACCTCAGAATTTGGTTGTGGTTTAGAATCGATTTTGCAATATGTAGATGGAAAAGTTTCTGGAATTTTAAATGGGATAGATTATGATATTTATAATCCCGAAAATGATATATTAATTCCTTACCATTTCAGCGAGGAAGAGCTTTCTGGTAAAGGTCAAATGAAAGCAGAGCTCCAAAAGCGAACAGGATTACCATTGAATCCAAATGTTCCATTGATTGGGATGGTCTCCCGTTTAACGAATCAAAAAGGATTTGATTTAGTTTTGACTCAGTTGGAAAAAGTATTGGAAGAAAATGTGCAAATTGTCCTATTAGGAACAGGTTTCCCTGAAATTGAAGAAGGTTTTAGATATTTTTCTCAAAAATATCCAGATAAGTTGTCAGCAAATATTGCATTTGACCTTCAATTTGCACAGGAAATTTATGCTGGTTCTGATTTCTTCTTGATGCCATCTGCTTTTGAACCTTGTGGCCTATCACAGATGATTGCAATGAGATATGGAACTTTACCAATCGTTCATGAAATTGGTGGTTTGAAAGATACTGTGATTCCATTTAATCCTATTAGCAAAGAAGGAACAGGATTTGGTTTTGTTGATTTTGAAGGACAGATTTTATTGGAGACGATTAATCGTGCACTTGAAGTTTATGGAAAAGAACCAGAAGTCTTAAATAAAATGGTTTTATCAGCAATGAGTAAAGATTTTTCTTGGGGAACGAAGGCTCAACAATACATTGAACTCTATCAAGAATTATAAAATCTCGCAAACGATTGCGCTTGTGATTAAATTGTGGTAGAATTCATTTTAAAATAAAAGATGTTTGAGAATAATAAAGGAGCGACGATTGAAACTTTCTAAAAAACAATTTAAGCAAGATTTCGAAGAGCGTCTAACTTCAAAATTTGCGACTGACCTGACAAAAGCAGGTTATCAAGAAATTTATGATGCATTGGCATCTGTTGTGAAACATTACTATGCTAATATTTGGGTAGCCGATAATCAATATAAGGATGAAACTGGAAAAAAACAAGCATATTATTTTTCGATTGAATTTTTACCAGGAAAAATGCTTAAATCAAATTTACTTAACTTAGGTATTTTAAATACCGTTCGAGAAGGGTTAAATGATTTTGGAATTGAACTGGATGAGGTTGCTAAGATAGAACCAGATATGGCCATTGGAAATGGAGGTTTGGGGCGCTTAGCTAGCTGTTTCATGGATTCTTTAGCTTCAACGGGGCTTCCAGGAAATGGAAATGGCATTCGCTATCGGTATGGATTATTCAAACAAAAAATAGTAGATGGTTACCAAGTAGAATTACCTGATTCTTGGCTAAATAATGGGAATCCTTGGGAAGTACGTAGAGCAGACAAAGCAGTTGAAGTAACATTTGGTGGTGAAGTTTGGTTAGAAGATGATGGAAAAGGAAATCTTATTCCTCATTATAAGGACCAGGAACGTGTTCTAGCTGTTCCATATGATACGCCCATGGTTGGTTTTGAAAATACAACGGTCAATAATATGTGTCTGTGGCGCTCAGAAGTGCCAGAGGAATTAGACCCTAAATTTCAAAATTTGGATTATATGCGACAAACTTCGATGCTCTCTGCTGAACTTTATCCAGATGATTCTAATTATGATGGGCGACTTTTACGTTTGAAGCAAGAATATTTCTTTGTTTCTGCTGGACTTCAACGAATTTTGCACCACTATAAAGGAACACAAAAAAAAGATATTCGAAAAATTGGAGATTATATTGCTGTCCATATTAATGATACGCATCCTGCACTTTGTGTTCCAGAATTCATGCGCCTTTTAGTTGATGAATATGGTGTGGGCTGGAATCGAGCTTGGGATACAACCCTTAAGGTAATGTCTTATACCAATCATACAATTTTATCGGAAGCTTTGGAAAAGTGGCCAGAAGAGATGATTAAACAACTTTTGCCCCGAATTTATCAAATTATTGTGGAAATTGACCGGAGACGTACGGCTGAGTTGCTTCCTAAAGTGGGTGCAACACTGGTGCATAATACGAGAATTATCAAAGATGGACAAATTCATATGGCCAACTTGTCAATCATTGGTTCACATTCAACCAATGGCGTCGCCAAATTGCATTCTGATTTATTAAAGGATGTTGAACTTCATGATTTCTATGAAATTTATCCTGAACGTTTTAATAATAAGACAAATGGAATTGCTGACCGTCGTTGGATTCAGATTGCAAATGAACGCTTGTCTGGAATTATTGATGAAACAATTGGTAAATCATGGCGTCATGATTTAGATGAATTGAAGCTGCTGAAAAATTTTAAAAATGATGAAAAAACACTTGAACAACTTCAAAAAGCTAAATTTGATGACAAGCTACGATTGGCTGCGGTGATTAAAGAACAAAATGGAATTACGGTTAATCCTGATGCGATTTTTGATGTTCAAGTAAAACGGCTGCATGCTTATAAGCGACAATTGTTAAATGCTTTGCATATTCTAAAATTATATTTTGATTTGAAAGATAATCCGGAATTAGATAGGGTTCCTCGAGTATTTATTTTCGGGGCAAAAGCGGCTCCTTCATATCATTATGCTAAATCTATCATTAAAGTAATTAACGAAATAGCAAATATGATTAATAATGATCAAACGATTAAAGATAAACTCAAAGTTGTCTTTATGGAAAATTATAATGTAAGTTTGGCGGAAGTGATTATCCCAGCAGCCAATGTTGGAGAACAAATTTCTTTGGCCTCTAAAGAAGCATCTGGAACTTCAAATATGAAGTTTATGCTAAATGGTGCTTTAACCATTGGAACACTTGATGGTGCAAATATTGAAATTTTTGAAGCGGCAGGGGATGGAAATAATTTTGTTTTTGGGCTGACTAAGGATGAAGTTTATGAATATTATCGCAATGGTAATTATAATGCGCGTGATATTTATGAGCAAAATCCAGTAGTTAATCGAATTTTGAATGCCTTAATTGATGGAACGGTGCCAAATATTAAAAGTGAAGGTCGTGAAATTTTTGATTCGCTCACCGTCTATAATGATGAATATTTTGTACTTCGTGATTTTAATGATTATGTTCGGGCACAAGCTGAACTTGAAAAACTTTACCGTGACCAAAAAGCATGGACTCAAGCAAGTTTAATGAATATTGCCAATGTGGGACGTTTTAGTTCTGACCGAACAGTTAGGGAATATGCTGATGACATTTGGTATATAAAGGCTAAAAAAGAATGAAGAAATTTACTGACAGAAATTTTTGTTACTGACAGAGTAAATTTTAGGAGCCTTTAGCCTTAAGTGTTAATAAAGGAAATGAGAATTAGATGTATTATTATAATCCGTGGAATTTAGATTATAAACAACCTTTTGGGGCCATCAAGGTTGGAAACTCAATGAGCTTGAGATTTACAACTGCCCAACCTTCTGTACTTGTGACATGTGTAATTCGACGTGATTTTGGAAAACGTTATGAATTTTCTATGACCAAAGATTCAGGCGGAGATTTTAGAGTTACCATTCCTTTTGATGAAGAGCCAGGACTTTATTTTTATCATTTTGAAATAGTCGAGTCTTCGGATTTGGGAGAAACTAGGCGATTTTATGGTTGTTCTGGCATAGGAGGAGAGGGGCTTCTATATACTGATGAAAATGATGTTAAACCTTATCAGCTGACTGTATTTGAAAAAGAAGATCAAGCTCCCAGCTGGTATCGTGAAGCAGTTTTCTATCAAATTTTCCCAGATCGTTTCTATAATGGAAATGAAAATGGTCAAATCAATCACCCAAAACCCAATTCATTTATCTATGGAAGAAAAACGGATAGTCCTTTCTATGTTAAAGAAGAAAATGGTGATATTGCACGTTGGGATTTTTTCGGTGGAAATTTAAGAGGAATTATTAAAAAAATTCCCTACTTAAAAGAACTGGGAATCAATGCGATTTATCTTAATCCAATTTTTTCTGGTACAAGTAACCATCGCTATGATACGAATGATTACCTAAAAATTGATTCAATGCTAGGTAGGCAGGAAGATTTTGAAGAATTGATTCAGTTGCTTCATCAAGAAAAAATGCATTTGATTTTGGATGGTGTTTTTTCTCATGTAGGAAAAAACTCGCTTTATTTCAATATTAATGGTGATTATGGCGATGATGAGGGAGCAGCAAAAAATCCTGATTCACCTTATTTTGATTGGTTTAAATTTGAAAATTATCCTTTTGAGTATAAATCTTGGTGGGGAATTAAAGATTTACCTGAAATAGACAAAGATAATGATTCTTTTCGCAATTTTATTTATGGTGAGAAAAATTCTGTTTTAGCTAAATGGAATGACTTGGGTATTGATGGTTGGCGTCTGGATGTTGCTGATGAACTCCCTGATTCATTTATTAAAGGAATTCGAGAAAATCTTGACTCTTATTCAGATAAGATATTGATTGGTGAAATTTGGGAAGATGCTTCCAACAAAATTTCTTATGGAAAAAGAAGAAATTATATTCTTGGTGGAAGTTTGCAAGCTGCTATGAATTATCCGTTTCGTGATTTAATTATTAATTTATTAAATGGTCATCGTTCTAGTCAAGATGTCGCTCATCAATTGATGACTTTGCAAGAGAATTATCCTAAAGATATTTTTTATAATAATTTAAACAATCTAGGGACTCATGATACTGAAAGAATTTTGACAATGGTTGGAGAAAAGAATTTGTCAGTAGCGTTAGCAATGCTTTTTGTATTACCAGGAATTCCTTGTATTTACTATGGAGATGAAGCAGGATTGTCAGGTGGCAAAGACCCTGAGAATCGTAAATATTTTCCTTGGGATAACATTTCACCCAATGTTTACAATGTTTATAAAAGTTGGACGCAAAAACGTCTGTCAGAAAATAGCTTGAAATATGGAGAGTTTTCAACTTTTTTTACTGACAGGTTGTTAGGAATATTGCGATATACAGATTCAGAAGTTTTTGTTGAACTCATTAATCCGAGTGAAGATGAGCTTAATATAGAAGTTCAAGAAATTACTTTTTTACAAAATCTGAAATTCTTACCAGAATTAAAAAAATTACTGACAGAAAAAGTGATTAGTGGAAAAACAAATTTAGAATTAAAGATGAAAATTTAAAACTTGCTGATGCAAGTTTTTTTACTGACAGATTTATTTGTCAGTAAAAAATGATAAAAACTATATTTTTTAGCTAAATCTTATTTTAGAAAAGAAGAAAATATAAATAAATATCTATGAAATTTTGTTATTGTCCCTCTTTTTCCCGCGTTTTTCAAAGAATCTGTATAGGCAAAATTGTTTGACAACTTGACAAGTTGTATAGAAAACTTTATAATATAATCTATGCAAAACTTAAACAAAACAGAAAAAACATTTTTCGGTCAACCTCGCGGCCTATTGACGCTTTTTCAGACTGAGTTCTGGGAGCGTTTTTCTTACTATGGGATGCGTGCCATTCTGGTTTATTACCTCTATGCATTGACAACTGCTGACAACGCAGGTTTAGGACTTCCTAAAGCTCAAGCAATGGCGATTGTAAGTATCTATGGTGCACTTGTCTATCTTTCAACAATCGTTGGAGGGTGGGTTGCTGACCGCTTGTTGGGCGCTTCGCGCACAATCTTCCTTGGTGGAATTTTAATCACTTTGGGACACATCGCTTTAGCAACACCATTTGGTTTATCTTCACTTTTCGTGGCATTATTCTTAATTATCTTGGGAACAGGGATGCTTAAACCGAATATTTCAAATATGGTTGGACATCTTTATTCTAAAGATGACTCACGTCGTGACACTGGATTCAATATCTTTGTTGTCGGAATTAACATGGGTTCTCTGATTGCTCCATTGATTGTTGGGACAGTTGGACAAGGCGTGAATTATCACTTAGGATTCTCACTTGCAGCTATCGGTATGATTTTTGCATTATTTGCTTATTGGTATGGGCGTCTTCGTCACTTCCCAGAAATTGGACGCGAGCCTTCAAATCCAATGGATTCAAAAGCAAGACGTAATTTTCTTATTACATTGACAATTGTTGTTATTGTCGCAATTATTGGTTTCTTCTTACTTTATCAAGCAAGTCCAGCTAATTTCATTAATAACTTCATTAATGTTTTATCAATTATCGGTATTGTTGTTCCAATTATTTATTTCGTAATGATGTTTACCTCTAAAAAGGTAGAATCAGATGAACGTCGTAAATTAACAGCATATATTCCTTTGTTCCTTTCTGCTATTGTCTTTTGGGCAATTGAAGAACAAAGTTCTACAATTATTGCGGTTTGGGGAGAATCACGTTCTAATTTGGACCCAACTTGGTTTGGAATTACTTTCCATATTGACCCTTCTTGGTATCAATTATTGAACCCGCTCTTCATCGTTCTCTTGTCACCTATCTTTGTTCGTCTTTGGAATAAATTGGGTGAACGTCAACCTTCAACAATTGTAAAATTTGGTCTTGGTTTGATGTTGACAGGGATTTCTTATTTGATTATGACACTTCCAGGTCTCTTGAACGGAACTTCTGGTCGTGCAAGTGCTCTTTGGTTAGTATTGATGTTTGCTGTCCAAATGGCAGGTGAATTACTTGTTTCACCAGTTGGATTATCAGTTTCAACAAAATTAGCTCCAGTTGCTTTCCAATCACAAATGATGGCGATGTGGTTCTTGGCAGATTCAACTTCACAAGCAATCAATGCTCAAATTACGCCACTCTTTAAAGCAGCAACAGAAGTTCACTTCTTTGCGATTACTGGTATTATTGGTATTATCGTGGGAATTATCCTCCTTATTGTCAAAAAACCTATTTTGAAATTAATGGGAGATGTTCGTTAATTAGTAATTAATAAAACCTATCTTTAATGATAGGTTTTTTGTATTTTAAAAACTATAGAAGTGTCTGAAAAGTTACACTTGTTAAAAGTCTTTTACAAATCAATCGTTTTTATCTGCGCTTACATTATGATAAAATATAGTGTAACGTGATTTTAAATTATTTGCAGATGTTAGTGCCTTTGGTTAAAAGGCCAAAGACATTCACAAATGCTAAAATAAAGTATGGAATCACTTATTTACAAATAAAACTTATAGAGGATAGAGGTGAGAAGCAAAGCTATTTTTATTCGAAAACTCGCAGTTACTCTGTTATTAAAAATATAAAATTCAAAGTAAGGATACTCAAGCACGGTCATCCATTAAAAGTGGTTGACTAAGAAATATGAGTTTACTAAAAACTTTGAACATTTTGTGTTTGAAAAGATACTGAGAAGAGGCCTGTAGAAAAAATAATTATTGTTTTTCTGTTGCTAAATTAATAAATAAATTGATAAGAAATAGTGAAAAGTTATAGATTTACGATTAGAACTGATATTTTTAATTATTAATTATTATTGAAAAATCTTGTTAACTTTAAAAATTCTCTTATTTTATTTATTAATAAAATAAATATTTTTATTAAACCAAGGACCAAAACTAGTCTTACATAAAAATATTTTTAAAATTAGTCTATATCTATTTGATATATAGTAAATAAAAATAAGGAGATAAACAATGTTTACCATTGAAACTCTCGCACGCTTTCAGTTTGCGATGACGACAATCTTCCACTTTTTCTTTGTACCACTTTCTGTCGGAATGGTTCTCATGACAGCGATCATGGAAACTATCTATGTGAAAACTGGTGATGAAAAATGGAAAAAACGGACGAAATTTTTTGGATCAATTATGCTCTTATCCTTTGCAGTAGGGGTCGTAACTGGTATTATCCAAGAATTTCAATTTGGAATGAACTGGTCAGATTATTCTCGCTATGTTGGTGATATATTTGGCGCACCTTTAGCCGTTGAGGCCTTACTTGCCTTCTTCTTGGAATCTACATTCCTTGGAGTATGGATGTTTGGTTGGGATAAATTGGGTAAGAAATTGCACAATGCAACACTTTGGATTGTATTTGTTGGGACCTTCTTATCATCTTTATGGATTTTAGCGGCAAACTCATGGATGCAAAATCCAGTGGGATATGAAGTTAAAGGTGGACGAGCAACATTAACAAGTTTCTCTGCCCTTTTGACAAATCCTCAAACTATTTTGGAATTTAGCCACGTGGCAACAGGTTTCCTTGTAACTGGTGGTTTTGTGGTTGCTGGTATTTCAGCTTATCAAATTCTTAAAAATCGTGAAATTGATATGTTTAAACCAGTTTTACGTTTAGGACTTTTAGTAGCTCTAATCGGTGCAGTTGGTAACTTTGTTGCTGGTGACCAACAAATGATTGAAGTTAAAAACTCTCAACCTATGAAATTTGCTGCAACTGAAGGGGTTTATGAAACAACACCTGACCCTGCGGCTTGGGATATGGTTGCCTTCTTTAATGAAGCTGACCACAAAGAAGTATTTGGAATTCAAATTCCTTATATGCTTTCAATTCTGACTTATCACCGTCCAAGCGGTTCGGTTGAAGGGATGAATGAAATTAACGCTCAACTTCAAAAGAAATATCCTGATGTAGCTAAAGAAATTGGCGGAAATTTCTTCCCACCAGTAACGGTTCTTTTCTGGACTTTCCGGATTATGGCCGGTCTATCAATGTTAATGATTTTACTTTCTGCTCTGGGGCTATTTTGGACTAGAAAGAAAAAACCAAGTCTATATGAAAATAAATTTGGCTTACAAGTTTATCGTTGGATGCTATTTGCACCTTTCCTTGCGATTACCTCAGGTTGGTTAGTTACTGAACTTGGTCGTTATCCTTGGACCGTTTATGGTTTATTTACAATCAAAGATTCAGTTTCACCAAATGTTTCTGTCGGTTCACTTTTATTCTCAAATATCGTCTATTTCTTCCTGTTCTGTTTCCTTGGTGCTGTGATGGTTTACTTTACGCTTCAAAGAATGAAACAAGGAGTAGAAGGAGCTGAAACAGCTTATGTTTCTTTAGATTCATTTAGTCAAGAAAATTTTGCTCCTTCATCAAAAGAAGATAGTGAAATTCAAAAAGAAACTGATGAGAAAGGAGTGGATAAATAATGACTGGATTACAACTTTTTTGGTTTATTATTGTTGGAGTATTATTTAGTGGCTTTTTCTTCCTCGAAGGTTTTGACTATGGTGTAGGAATGAGTGCAATCACAATTGCCAAGGACAAACGTGAGGTTGAACAAGCTATCGGATCAATTGGCCCAGTTTGGGATTTGAATGAAGTTTGGTTATTAACTGCCGGTGGGGCAATGTTTGCTTCATTCCCTTATTGGTATGCTTCATTGTTCTCTGGTTTCTATCTTATTCTATTTTTGATTTTAGTAGGTTTGATTTTCCGGGGAGTAACATTTGAATTTCGTCATCACTCACATACGGAAAAAGGAAAAATGCTCTGGACAAAAGTTTTGGGCGTTGCAAGTTTTGCTATTCCATTTCTCTTTGGATTGATGTTTACAAGTATGATTCAAGGCGTTCCAATGGATGCTAAAGGAAATGTGACTGCTACTTTTACTACTTACGTTAACTTTTTGTCAGTCGTTGGTGGTGTTGCTGTAATGCTCTTAGCTTGGCTTCATGGCTTAAATTATTTAGCTTTGAAAACAGAGGGAGCTTTGCGTGAGAGAGCTGCAAAGATAGCTAATATCCTCTATTTTGTTCTTTATGCTGGTGAAGTTGTATTTGCTGTATTGCTAGCTATTTTCACTGATTTCTTTGAAAAACATTTTATTGGAACTTTAGTTTTACTTGCTTTGATTGTTATTCTAACTATTGTGGCACATTTATCTGTTCGTGCAGGAAAAGAAATGTCTGCTTTCTTGGCTTCAGGTTTGACTTTCATTGCCCTTGTTGCATTGATTTTCCAAGGGATTTTCCCACGTGTAATGATTGCAACTAACCCTGCTCACAGTATTTTGATTAAAAATGCTAGTTCAACAGGCTATACTTTGAAAACAATGACGATCATTACTCTGGTTATCTTACCATTTGTACTCATCTATATGGGCTGGACCTATTTCATTTTCAGAAAAAGAATTAAAAAATAAAACATGAAAATAACTGGTTGAACCAGTTATTTTCAGATTAGTTTGTAAATTGATATAATTAATTAAGACAACTACATATTATGGTCAGGAAAATTTTTTCTGACCTAAATTTTTTAGAAAGGAACTGAGGAATTTTATTTTACTGACAGAAATTCTATGAGCAGATTTTAGAAACTGCCGACCTTGCTGATAAGTTCTGTCAGTTGAATGCTCCCAGAGGAAGTCATTCAATCGGTAAATGAAGGAACTGTCAGCTTTGTTGGTAAGTTCTATCAGTAAAATATTATCTCATCAGTAACTTTAAACATGATTGATAAATCTCTTTTTGAACTGCCAGGTGTAAGAAGAATGTTTCCGATATTGGGGATTCTGGCAGTTTTTCAATTCATTGCAATTGCCGGTCAAGCTTTATTTCTAGCTACTGCGATTACTAAGCTTTGGCAAGGACAATTATTTTCTCATACCATTCCTTGGGTTTTGGGTTTTTTTGCTTGCTTTTTGAGCCGTGAAATTATTAATTTTGGTCGTTCAAAGGCTCTGGATAAACTTGCTTACCAATTAGCAACAAAATTGCGGGGGGATATGTTGGATAAATTTTTCCGACTTGGTCCAGTTGCTATTGCTAATTTAGGTTCGGGCTCAGCTGCAACAACAGTAATCACAGGAATTGATCAGGTTGAAAATTATATTAAATTGGTCCTATCCAAAGTCTTAAATATGATGATCATCCCAATGTTAATTTTGATTCCAGTGTATTTTCTTGATTGGCAAAGTGGAATTGTGTTAACTTTGACATTTCCTTTTGCAATTATTTTTATGATTCTATTGGGATACGCAGCACAAGGACGTGCTGAACGTCAATATAAAACTTTCCAATATTTATCAAATCACTTTTTAGATTCATTGCGTGGAATTTCTACATTGAAATATTTTGGATTGTCTAAAGATTACTCAAATTCAATTTATAAAACTTCTGAAGACTTTCGTAAAGAAACGATGGGCGCATTGAGAATCGCTATGCTTTCAACCTTTGCCCTTGATTTTTTTGCAAGTCTTTCGGTTGCTGTTGTCGCACTTTTTTTGGGACTTCGGTTAATGAGCGGTGATATTTTACTTTTTCCAGCTTTAGCGGCTCTAATTTTAGCACCAGAATATTTCCTTCCTCTGCGTGATTTTGCAAGTGATTATCATGCGACGCTTAATGGAAAAAATGCTTTGGCAGCTGTTAATGAAGTTCTTTCAACTGAGGAAAATACTTTGTCAGTACTTACAGAAAAAGTAACTTGGAGTGCAAATTCACAACTTCAACTGACAGAGTTAGGAAAAATTTATGACACAGGGCGTGGAATCTCAAATGTTAATCTGTCAGTAAATGGCTTTAAAAAAATTGCCATTGTCGGAAATTCAGGTTCTGGTAAATCAACATTGCTTTCAATGCTGGCTGGATTTCTAAAACCAACAGCTGGTGAAATTAAACTAAATGAGCAAAGTTTGACTTCTTTAACTGACGAAAACTATCGTCAGTCAGTTCAATTCATTCCACAAAAGACTTATATTTTTGCAGGAACTTTTCGTGAAAATTTAGCTTTTTACGAACCTGATTCTACTGATGACGAAATCAAAGCAGCAGCAAAACTTGCTGGTTTAGAAAGTCTTATCGATGAAATTGGTCTTGATGGACAAATTGGGGCCAGTGGCCGTACAATTTCAGGGGGACAGGCTCAACGTGTTGCATTAGCCAGAGCATTTTTAAGTCATACCCGCAATATTTTGTTTCTTGATGAACCGACAGCTCATCTGGACATTGAAACCGAATTAGAAATTAAAGCAAATATTTTACCTTTACTTGAAAATAAACTTGTTTTCATTGCTACTCATCGTCTTCATTGGCTTTCATCAATGGATTTGGTCATTGTATTAAACGAGGGACAGGTCGCAGGAATTGGAACTCCTGAACAACTATTATCTGAAAATACTTACTATCAAAAATTACTTAGTCAGATGCGTGGGGTTGATGATGACAAAAATTTATTAGACAATGAAACGAGCGAATCAGTAAAGGACCAAGAAGAAAAAGAATCTGAGAGGTCAAACTTTTCGTCAGTAAATGATAAATCTACTGACAGCTCTGTCAGCCAAGCTTCATCAGATAATGGAGGTCAGAAATAATGAAATTAAAAAATATTTTGTTTGGTAATGACTGGATTTCTCCATTTTTGAAAAAAAATCGTTCAGGCTTTATTCTATCTATTTTCTTAGGAACGATTACAATTTCGATGGCGGGACTTTTGATGTTCAGCTCAGGATATGTCATTTCTAAATCAGCAACAAAACCAGAAAATATTTTAATGATTTATGTTCCAGTTCTCTTTGTACGTATTTTTGGGATTGGACGACCAGTGATGCATTATGTCGAAAGATTAACTTCTCATAATTGGATTTTAAAAATCACAAGTCTCTTACGAAAAAAACTCTATTTGCGACTGGAAAAAACGGCCGTTACATTAGCAGATCGTTACCGTTTAGGTGACTTATTGGGTGTTCTTAATGAAGATATTGGAAATCTACAAGACCTCTTTTTGAGAACATTATTTCCAGTTTTAATTGCTGGAAGTTTATCGATTGCTCTAATTATTGCTGGAGGATTTTTCTCACTTTGGTTTGCTTTAGGTTTAGCGCTCTTCTTAGGATTTTTGATTGTTATCTTGCCATTAATTTCTTTGAAATTTACAGTAAAATTAGATGAAGAACTCAAAATTTATCGCAATCAACTTTTTTCTCATTTGACAGATGATATTTTAGGATTACAAGATTGGGTGCTTTCAGGACGAAAAGAAGATTTTCTGACAGCTTATCGAGGTTCTGAATTATCTGCTAGAAAAATTCAAGCCAAACTATTAGCTTTCGGACGTAGAAGAAATTTATTTTTACAAGTTGTCTATGGCGCATTAGTGATCTATTTGATGATTTGGTCTTCTGGTGCCTTAAGATTGGGAGACGCGCCTAATTATATTGCGGCAGTTAGTCTCGCTGCCTTCCCTTTATTTGATGCTTTTTCTCCTTTGTCTGATGCGGTGGTTGAAACGCAACGTTATGGCGATTCAATCAATCGTTTAAATGACTTACCAGACCAAGATGAAGAAGTAAGGACTGAGGAAATTGTTTCTACAGATTTAGTCATCAATAATCTCCAATTTTCATTTGAAGAAAATAAAAAAATCTTTGATAATTTTAATTTAGAAGTTAAACAAGGAGAACATATCGCTCTATTGGGACGTTCAGGCGTGGGTAAATCAACACTTGCCGGATTAATCAGAGGAGATTTAGTTCCCCAAAGTGGAAGTATTCAATTTTCTGGTGTTGAGCCATCTAAAGCTAAAAATGTTGAAGAAAAAATTGGTGTCATTAATCAATCCCCTTATCTTTTTGCGACAAGCCTTCGTTCTAATTTGACTTTGGCGAAACTCAATGCCAGTGATGCTGAAATTTGGGAAGCTCTTGAATTAGTTGGCCTCCGTAAAATGGTTGAATCATTACCTCAAAAACTTCTGACACCAGTAGATGAAGCGGGAGAACGATTCTCTGGTGGAGAACGTCAACGCTTAGCCTTGGCACGGGTTCTTTTATCAGATGTTGATGTTGTAATTCTTGACGAACCAACTGTATCACTTGACCCAATCACAGAAAATCAACTCTTAAGTCTCTTTTTTGAACGGCTCCGTGATAAATCAATTATTTTTATTACTCATCATTTATTAGGTGTTCATCATATGGACCGAGTTCTATTTTTAGAAAATGGCTCGATTAAATTTGATGGAAAACCCGAGTCATTACTGGAGAATAACCCAACATTTAAAGAACTTTATCAACTTGATTTAGGAAATGAATAATATAAAAAATCAGTCTATGGGCTGATTTTTTTAATTTAGTTAGTTTTTGTGTTGACAAAACTAATTAAATGTTTTATAATCTTTTTTGTTAGGTAAATAAAAAATAAACTAACTAATTAATTTAAACTTTTCAAGAAATTAAAAGATAGTAAAGGAGAACCAATGATTAAGATGATAAAAATAATAATTCAAAAATTGAATTGGTTCATCAGACTTATTGAAGGCCCAGATGAACGACTAATCTATGCTTTTGATGACGAATTACAAAGAATTTGATATAAGGAGAATACATAATGTCAGAACAAACAAACAACTTATTGAATCTATTTTCAAAACTATTGCACAATCCAAACATCCTTTTTGCTTTAAGAGCAGATGGGATTTCAAAACAAATGAAAAATCGCGGTAACCGCAATGGAGCTCAAGGTTTACTCGTTGAATTATGGAATAAAGATGGTCTAACCAATGCAGAAATTGCCGAACTTCTTGATATTAAACCTTCAAGTGTAACAGCTCAGGTTAAACAATTAGAAGAAGCGGAAATGGTTATTCGTAAACATGATGAGAATGATAAACGTGTCAGCCGCATTTTCTTGACTGATAAAGGTCGTGAAGCTCAAGAAACACGTGATACAATGCATAATGATATTTCAGAAACAATTTTTGGCAATCTAACAGATGAAGAACAAGAACAATTAGCCTTTCTAATGGAAAAATTAGTAGAAAATAACGACGCACGTAATGATCAAGATTTCCAACGAATGGCACAATTTTTCGGAAATCCATTTATGGAAAATATGATGAATGCTCATGACCGTCATGCATTTGGGAATCACATGCGCCGTGAAATGCAAAATTGGCAACGTGAAATGCGTCGTTCATCTCAAGAAATGAAACGTGGACAAAATCGTATGCGTCGTGACGAACGCTCACAAGCTCCGTTTGGTGAAGATTGGAAAGCCTTTGGTAAGCAGCTCAAAGATAGCTTTAGAAATAATTTTGGTGGAAGAGATCAAGCCGATTTTAATGAACATTGGGATCACTTTTCAGATGAAATGAAAAATCGTTTTGGTGATTTTGACGGAAACCGTCGTCCAGATTTTGATTCTAAACCAAAGACAGACAAAAATAAAGAACCTAAAAAACCAGAAAACTGGGATGATTTCTAAGGATTGAATAGATAAGGAGCGGAAAATGAGAACACTCATCGCTTACGCTGGTAAGACAGGAAATACTGCCAAGTGCGCTAGAAAGCTAGCAATACATTTAAATCAGGTCACACTTGTGGATTTAAATGCTGAAGTAGTAAATCCTAAAGATTTTGATGCTGTGATTGTTGCCAGCCCTGTTTATAGTCATAAATTTGAACGTTCAGTAGGCAGTTTCTTAAAAAAATATCAAGAAATTTTGCAAACGAAACCTTTTGCGGCATTCGTTACAATGGTTGAATATGATAGTTTTACGAAAGTGATTAAAAAAGAAATCGCCGAACCTTTGCGCAAAAATGCTGTAGCTATCGCAAACTTTGGAGGGGAGGTAAATAATTTGACCCCTTTTAACTGGCACGATAAAATTATTGCAAAATCAATGATAAAGCTAGAGTCTAAAAAACACCCGATTGAGTTTTTACCGGAAGCTGAGAAACAGTTTGTGGCTCAATTAAACAAAGTAGAGTGGATTTAAAATAGCTAAATTTATAGGAGAAGATAATGTCAAAAGAAACCAAAGCTCTTACGATAAACCCTCAGCTTGCAGCTTTTCAAGAAGAACTTCTTAAAAACTATGACAAGGCAAACCTATCAGCAAAAAAGGGACAAACTTTATTTGTTGGCTCATCATTAATGGAGATATTTCCTATTGAGAAGTGGGAGGAAGCTGGAGAAGTTACTTTTTCACACTATATCTACAATCGGGCGGTTAGAGCCACGACGACCTCATTTTTATTAGAACACATAGAGAGTCAAATTTTTAATTTGGAACCCTCAAAAATTTTTATTAATATTGGAACGAATGATATCGGTTTTGAGATTCCAGAAGAAGAGTTTTTGAATAACTATGATCAAATTCTTTCTCAAATAGAAAGTAAATTACCTCAAACGCAAGTTTATGTGATGCGCTACTATCCGATTAATACGGTTGATTTTGGTCAAGACTCAGATGAAAAAACTTTATTTGAAACGAGAAGTAATGAAAAGTTTCAAAAAGCTTCAGATAAAATAAAAAAACTTGCAGATAACCATCATTTTCACTTTATTGATGTTAATGATGGTTTATCTGATGAAAATGGCAATTTGAAAAAAGAATTAACTTTTGATGGAGCGCATCTAAATCCAGCGGGCTATCAACTTGTCTTAGAAAACCTCAAAGTTTATTTGGAAGAATAAAAAATAATTCAAGACGAAAAGTAATTGAAATCATTTCTTTTCGTCTTGAAATTCAATAATTAGAAAAAGGAAGTAAGCAAACAATGGAAAGAGGTCCACAAATGGCCAATCGTATCGAAGGAAAAGCGGTTGACAAAACATCCATTAAACATTTCATCAAATTGATTCGTGCTGCAAAGCCACGTTATCTTTTCTTTATCATTGGGATTCTAGCAGGAATCGTTGGAACACTAATTCAATTACAAGTCCCCAAAATGGTTCAACCACTTGTTAATAGTTTTGGACATGGAGTAAACGGTGGCAAAGTTGCCTTAGTTATCGCTCTTTATATTGGTTCAGCTGCTGTTTCGGCTATTGCAGCAATTGTCCTTGGGATATTTGGTGAATCAGTTGTAAAAAATCTAAGGACGCGTGTCTGGGATAAAATGATTCATCTGCCAGTAAAATATTTTGATGAAGTTAAAACAGGAGAAATGAGTTCTCGCTTAGCCAACGATACCACCCAAGTTAAAAATTTAATTGCAAACAGTATTCCACAAGCTTTTACGTCTATTTTACTTTTGGTTGGTTCAATTGTCTTCATGCTTCAGATGCAATGGCGTTTGACCCTTGCCATGATTATTGCTGTTCCAGTAGTTATGCTCATTATGTTCCCAATTATGACTTTTGGTCAAAAAATTGGGCGAACTAGACAAGATTCTTTAGCAAATTTCCAAGGGATTGCTAGTGAATCATTATCAGAAATTCGCTTGGTAAAATCTTCAAATGCTGAAAAACAAGCCTCTAAAAAAGCAGAAAATGATGTCAATGCCCTTTATAAAATTGGGGTAAAAGAAGCCATCTTTGATGGTTTGATGTCACCAGTTATGATGTTATCAATGATGCTGATGATCTTTGGACTTCTTGCTTACGGAATTTATCTCATCTCAACAGGAGTCATGAGTCTTGGGACTTTGCTTGGAATGATGATGTATTTGATGAACTTAATCGGAGCCGTACCAACTGTGGCAACTTTCTTTACAGAACTTGCTAAAGCTTCAGGATCAACTGGTCGTTTGACCGAATTACTTGATGAAGAACAAGAAGTACTTCATCAAGGAGAAAGTCTTGATTTGGAAGGAAAAACCCTCTCAGCTCGCCATGTTGACTTTGCTTATGATGATTCTGAACAAATTT
>Ga0308156_1000184_pt1 | contig 192212 bp, 175 predicted proteins | sample PhyAR2_FD_201041 | JGI IMG/M metagenome (GOLD analysis project Ga0308156, IMG submission 201041) | Phyllosphere microbial communities from UC Gill Tract Community Farm, Albany, California, United States - DLSL A.R2 | ecosystem: Host-associated > Plants > Phyllosphere > Unclassified | place...
AAATGGACGGTATCTCTTGCTGTAATCGAGGGGCATATCAGGCAACTGTGCGTGTAAAAGTCAAGCCGTTCTATTGACCTCACGGAGAAGCCTTCCGCACGCACCGCTACAGCTGCTCGGATAGATGATATATTACAACCTGTTGTTGCGTAATTGGTCACAGTTATCGTCAATTATGGCGGCACGCTTATTCTCTTTTTCAGGCTGCCGCGTAGCCAATCTTAAGCCAGATTTGACAGCATCTGGGTCTGGTCGATTTCGATTGGTGTCGGGCTTTCTGGTTTGCTGCTGAGCTGGCGTTATCGTGAACCAATTATCACGGCATGGTCCACACCGGCCGCAGCGTTCCTCGCCACTGCTCTCGCCACGACATCCTATGCGGAAGCGATTGGTGCATACATGATCTCAGCTATTGCCTTCGTGGTTCTCGACCTCACGCGATACTTTGAAAAAGTTATCCGGCTGATACCTCCGGGTATAGCTTCGGGCTTGCTTGCAGGCATATTGTTACAGTTCGGAATAGGCGCTTTCAGCAGTGTGAGCGTCGATCCCGTTTTGGTGGGTACGCTGATCGCTGCCTATGTCGTTTTAAAGCGTGTTTCCGCACGATATGCAGTCATTGGCATCTTGATGATTGGGCTTTTTCTTTTGCTGATGCAGGGTCGTGTTGATCTGTCTGATCTGGAATTGAAACTGGCCGCGCCGGTTTTTACCATACCAGAGTTTAGCCTGAACGCCACGCTCAGTATCGCATTGCCGTTGTTTCTGATCACACTAACGGGTCAATATATGCCCGGCATGTTGGTGCTACGAAATGATGGATTTCAGACAAGTGCCAACCCCATCGTAACCGTAACGGGCCTGGGTTCACTCATAATGGCACCTTTTGGCTCGCATGCTTTCAACATTGCAGCTATTACTGCTGCGATTGCTACCGGACGGGAAGCGCACGAACATCCGTCAAAACGCTGGATTGCCGGTATTGCTGCGGGTTGTTTTTATATTCTGGTTGGGGTTTTTGGTGTAACACTCGCAGCAGTGTTTATACTGTGCTTGCGGGGCTTGCTCTGCTTGGCGCCATTGGGGGAAGTCTTGCTGGTGCAATGGCAGATGCTCGTTCGCGAGAAGCATCGCTTATTACCTTTCTGGCATCCGCTGCGAATATCAGTTTGCTCGGCATCGGCGGAGCATTCTGGGGGCTCGTCATTGGCCTCGTCGCTTCTGTCATCCTCAACGCAAGTTTCCGTCCTGAATAAGAGTAATTTCCCTCTTTTGCGCTTAACTGCATTGCAGTAAGCCTTGCGTGTAGTTCATAGCTGAGATGCGCAAAAAATAGATGCAACATGATAATTGTTTAGGCATAAGTCTATCAGCTGTGACGCGCGTTCCTCCCATTTCCGCGTCCAGTTGTTCCCCTCTGAAGGTTTGACCTTCTAAATTTATAGGGCCTCGGTTTCCGATGGCTCTATTTTTTTATCTATCCGCTAGATTCGTATGGTCTTGAAGATTGCTATCAGCGGCAGACTATTTGAAAGCAATGTCATGCTATTTCGTTATAAGTGGGAAGAAAAGCAGTCTGGAGCCCACACCCGCGAAGCAAGTTCAACTGATCTAGGTCTGTTAAAGGCCATCGTCTCGTTGGTCGTTGTTTTTCGACCGTTCTGTTCTGCAGGGTGCTCGCGGGTAATAGAGAGCGATGTCGGCAGCCGTTCGTTAAATACAGCCGCTAGCAGTGACACTTGTTAGGTTCTTTTACGGTACAATCTCTGCTCTCTCAACACGAGTCGTTCGCACGAGAGGATGGCTTGCATCATCTCAAAGGGGCTTGATGATAATTAGTTCGAACCGACGTGCGTTCAAAGCTACTGCCCAGCGAATTCCTGCCGATTACGTTCTGCAACCAAGCAGCATAAAACGCTAAGTGTAAATTATCTGCTGGGATAGCCTCCAAGTCCGCAGGGGTATAATGATGCGGTATAAATTACAGTCGGTTGTGAATGCGAGACCGCACCGTTTTCTGCTTTAGCGCTTGTACACTCCGGCCGAACCATGAAGGTTTAACCTATTATCCTGCCGCCTTTTTGCCTGCTTCGTAAAGTTTGCAGAAAACCTGCACGATAACTCCACAGACTAATTATACTCATTCACCTCACCCGTTACTAGCCGACTTAGGGATGAGATTAACGTTCGACCCCTCTTTGTAAAGAATGGTATTCCAAAGCTGGCTAAATTTTTCGTTTCAGGAAAATCGAAATGACTGTTGAAGCTTCGCTAATTGTTTTTTCCCCCCTATACCTGGATCTAGTGGGGGATGATTTTTTCATTAAAGCAGAAGACATTGACGGAAGGCTCTGGACCCTAATGGGTCCAATATCCGATAATGAGGTTGCTGCTTCATTTCGCGCTGCTCAAAGTGCTTTGGAAGATGGCTGGGGGTATCTGATTGCTTTGAGACGTAAGCTTGCTGGCCCAGAATGTTGACACGCTCAAAGCACCACTCTTGCTTGAAAAATACTGGATAAGTAAATGCTATTTAAGTAATTACATAATTTTTTCTTAATAGTTCAAATATTTGGATATTTTTATTAAATGTTAAGTATTTATCATCTGTTGGATAAATTATTCGTTATGAAATAATTATTTTGGCGCGTTGGCAAAAATTTGAATATCAGGAGAAAGAAATGTTGATACGCAATTTTTTCATAGTGTGCTGCATGTTGTTTGCCTTCGCATGTTTAATGTCATATTTGATCAACAATTTCCAGGAAGCTCGTCCAGAATTTCACCACGCAGCTTTTTATAACTACCCTTAAAGAACCACAACCGGTGACGGTTTTTCCCTAGTTAAGAACCCATAGATCCAAAAAGAAATAATGATAGGCTGAGTCACTGATAAAAGTGGGCTGAAAATCACAACCTCCATACAATCTGCACCTTTTCTCGATCTTACGTAGACTGAAGGATGGGAAGTGGTGGCATTCGATTTAATTTGGACGACCCTATGTCAAACCGCCGCTTCTCCATTCTCGCTATCGTTGCAGGCGGATGTTTCATCGCTGCCATGCTTGCTTTGCAAGATTGGAGCAGTTCAGATCCGGAAGCCCAGGTTGCCTCATCAGCCGTCCCACTGCACGCTGAAACTGTTAAAGTCGGTCGGGAACGCGTTCTTCTTACGGATGAACTGCCGGGGCGAGTTGCGGCTTTTAAGAAAGTTGAAATCAGGCCGCAAGTCAGTGGGATCATTAAAAAGAAAGTTGTTGAGGCCGGCTCCCGTGTCAGCGCTGGTCAGATCCTTTTCGAGATTGAACCTGCTTTATTTTTGGCGGATCTGGAAACTGCACGGGCCGCATTGACGCGTGCAGAAAGTGCGCTGGAGCATGCTCGCTCGGGCTTTCAGCGCGCTGAAGCTTTGCTCGCGAGTAAAGCGGCAAGTCTCAAAAATTATGAAGACGCGCGCAATAATCTGACGACGGCGCAGGCAAATCTGGCCGAGGCACGTGCTGTTCTTCACCGTCGTCAGCTTGATCTTGACTTCGCCACCATAAGATCGCCGATTGATGGCTACGTCGGGCGAACCGTAGCGGACGAAGGCTCTCTCGCATCAATTTCGGGGCAGACCGAACTCGCAGTCGTTCAGCAGCTGGAACGTGTTTATGTGGATTTACGCCTGCCTGCGACAAAACTCGATGCCGTGCAATTTGCGGCAGAAGAGAAAATAGGCCAGATTGAGATACTACGTGCCGATGGCAAGCCATATTCCTATCCGGCGAAGCTGGTGCTTTCAGATGTTACGGTTGACACCGTGACGGGCAATGCAACGATCCGAGTGCTCGTTGAGAATCCTGAATTGCAGCTTTTGCCTGGCATGTTTGTTCGTGCCCAAGTGCCAAGCGGATTGCTCTCCGATGTAATACTTGTTCCTGAATATGCTCTCGTTCGGACAGGAGGAGACGACGCCAGTCTCATGGTCGTTGATCCCGACGGGCACGCCAAAAGGCGCAAAATAACGCTTGGAGAGGCCATCGGTCGCCGTGTGGTGGTCAAGTCAGGGCTTCAACCGGGTGAAACCATCGTAATTCGCGGTCAGGACCGTTTGCAGGATGGGATGCTCGTAAACGCTGATCACTCACCAAACGCGACGACTGTGAAAGACAAGATTTAAAGGCCAGATCACCATGCCACAATTCTTCATCAATCGCCCGGTGTTTGCCTGGGTGATTGCCATATTCATTGCATTGGCTGGTGTTGTTGCGATCCCACAACTGCCGGTTTCACGTTATCCTGTTATCGCACCGCCGAGTATCAGTATTTTCACAACATATACTGGAGCTTCTGTTCAAACGGTCAATGATAGTGTGGTCGCTCCTATCGAAAAGGAACTCTCAAGCGTCAAAAACGTTTTATATTATGAATCGACTGTCGACTCGACAGGTGCTGCGAATATCACGGTGACGTTCAAACCTGGAACGGACCCCGAACTCGCGCAAGTGGATGTTCAAAACAGGTTGAAAAATGCCGAGCCTCGTCTTCCAGAAGTCGTTCGCCGTAACGGAATAAATGTGGAAGCGTCAGAGTCGGGCTTCCTTATGGTCATTGCGCTCAAGTCACGCAGCGGTGAGACAGACGAGCTGAGCCTTGGTGACTATCTGACGCGTAACATCGCCGAGGAGCTCAAACGCGTTCCCGGCGTTGGACGTACCCAACAATTTGGTTCCGAACGTGCAATGCGTGTTTGGGTTAACCCGACGAAACTGGCTGCCTATAACCTGAGTATGTCCGACGTGACGAGCGCGATTGCCCGCGAAAATGCTCAAGTTTCGCCGGGCAGGGTTGGGGACGAACCGACCGTTCCGGGGACCAAAGTTTCAACGCCACTGATTGTGCATGGACAGTTGAACTCACCCGAGGCGTTTGCAGCAATACCTTTGAAAACCCAGACAGATGGCGCGCGGCTGCTGTTGTCCGATGTTGCACGTGTGGAACTTGGCGCACAGACTTTTGCCTTCAGCGTCAGCAGTAACAGCAAGCCTGCTGCTGCAGCGGCGATACAAATGTCGCCGGGTGCCAATGCCGTCAGCACTGCGGCGGCGATCGAAAAGCGGTTAGGTGAACTGCAGGCTACAATGCCGAGTGATCTCTCAGTCTCAATTTCCTACAATACCGCGCCCTTCGTGAAAGTGTCGATTTTGAAGGTGGTGCAAACACTTGTAGAGGCGATGGTTCTGGTGTTCCTCGTGATACTGCTGTTTCTGCAGAAGTTGCGGTACACATTGATCCCAACAATTGTCGCGCCGATCGCGCTGCTTGGCACATTCGCGGTGATGTTGGTTGCCGGTTACACGATCAATGTTTTGACCATGTTTGGCATGGTTTTGGCAATCGGTATCATTGTTGACGACACGATTGTCGTCGTTGAAAACGTAGAACGGATCATGGCAAGGGAGGGGCTCTCGCCGAAGGAAGCCACTCGCAAAGCAATGCGCGAAATTTCGGGCGCTATCGTCGGGATCACATTGGTTTTGGTCGCCGTCTTTATCCCTATGGGATTGTCCGATGGTTCTGTGGGAGCAATCTACCGCCAATTCACAATGTCGATGGCAGTGTCGATCCTGTTTTCAGCCTTCCTCGCACTTACCCTTACGCCTGCTTTGTGCGCCACTATCCTCAAACCTGTCGGCCCCCACGCAGAAGTGCGTTTCTTTTCGTGGTTTAATACCAAGTTTGACCGTTTAAGTGAACGCTATACCGGCGCTATCGGCTGGATTTTACGGCGTGGTGTTCGGATATTGTTGGTTTACATTTTGCTCTTGGGAGTATTGGGCGTTGGTTACTCTCAACTGCCGACGTCGTTCGTGCCTGAAGAAGATCAGGGAAATTTCATGGCAATGTTCGAGCTGCCGGCTGGTGCCACAGCAGAGCGTACGCGGGAGATTATTGCAAAATATGAAAAACACACGGCATCGCGTGCTGATATTACGGAGAGCATCGTTATTCAAGGTTTCGGATTTTCCGGCTCTGGTCCGAATGCTGCTCAGGCGTTTACCAGTCTTAAGGATTGGAGTGATCGTAAGACAACGGTAAACGACGAGATCGCGGCGGCGCAAGCGGCGATGGCGGATATTCCGGAGGGAACTGCGATGATAATGAAACCACCGGCCATTGAATCGCTGGGAACAACATCTGGTTTCTCCCTTCGCTTGGAGGATCGGGGTAATGCCGGGCCAACAGCACTGAAAGCGGCCGAGAGCGAGTTGATAAGGCTCGCCTCCAAGAGCAAATTGCTCACGGGCGTGATGACGGATGGGCTTCCAGATGGGCAGAGTATTGCGTTGAATATTGATCGCCAGAAGGCGCTGGCTCTTGGTGTTTCTTTTTCAACCGTGAGCGACATGATTTCGACAGCAATCGGGTCAACTTATGTCAACGATTTTCCGAAAGACGGCCGCCTTCAACAGGTAGTCGTGCAAGCCGATGCACAGCATCGTATGCATATTAATGATGTGCTTCGCATTGAAGTGCGCAATATTGATGGCGCAATGGTTCCCCTGTCGGAGTTTGTCCAGCCTGTCTGGCAAACGACGCCGCTTCAATTGGCGCGCTATAACGGCTACCCTGCTGCTCGTCTTTCGGGTTCCGCTGCGCCGGGCGTTTCGAGTGGAGTGGCGATGTCCGAGATGGAGCGATTGGCAAAACAGTTACCGTCAGGATTTGCGGTTGCGTGGACGGGGCAATCGTTACAGGAAAGACAATCCGCAACCCAGACGCCAATTCTTTTAGCCGCATCGATGCTCGTGGTATTTCTGGTCTTGGCCGCACTTTACGAAAGCTGGACGATCCCGCTGGCCGTTATGTTGGTTGTGCCGCTTGGCGTGCTCGGGGCTGTGCTGGCTGTGCTGGCGCGGGGCATGGAGAATGATGTGTTTTTCAAGGTTGGCGTCATTACGATAATCGGACTTTCTGCAAAGAACGCCATTTTGTTGATTGAATATGCTCGCCATCTGCGCAACGAGGGGCAAAGCCTCTACAGAGCAGTGCTTAAGGCATCACGATTGAGATTCCGGCCAATTCTGATGACTTCACTGGCCTTTATCTTGGGGGTCGTGCCACTCATGATCGCGCGCGGGGCCGGTTCTGAAATTCAGAATGCAATAGGAACAGGGGTTTTTGGAGGAATGTTATCCGCAACCGTCCTGGCTGTTTTCTTTGTACCCTTGTTATATGTAACAATCAGCCGACTAATCAGAGTAAGAAAATAACACCCGTCCGCCGAACTCAATCGGTGCCTTAAATGAACACCCGTCGAAAACGTTTCAGAGATGGTAGATAGCCATGAACAATGCCCTGATCCTAATTGTTGAAGATGAGCCAGAGATTGCTGAAATCATCGAGACATATCTATCGCGTGAGGGGTTTCGCGTTGTCACGGCAGGTGACGGAACGGTGGGGCTGGGCCACCATTTGCGCCTTCGCCCGGACCTTGTGATCCTCGACATCAAGTTGCCGGGTCAGGACGGGTACGACGTGTTGGCTGCCATACGGCGTCGCGGTGATACACCTGTCATTATGGTGACTGCTCTGGCAGAGGATCTGGATAAGCTGCAAGCTTTACGCATTGGCGCCGACGACTATGTCGTTAAGCCTTTTAATCCGCTTGAGGTTGTGGCGCGTGTGAAGGCAGTGCTGCGTAGAAGCATAGGAGCGCCCACTGAACGTCTGTTACGAGTGGGGCCGTTAAGTGTGGATTCCCAAGCGCATCGTGTGACGGTTGACCGAGCGACGGGAACTGTCGAGCTTGAACTGACGAGGACAGAATTTCGCATCCTTTCTCATATGGCGTCGAGCCTGGGAAAAGTGTTCGAGCGTTCGGAACTGGTTGACGCATGTCTACCAGAAGGTGAAGCGCTTGACCGGACCGTGGATAGTCATGTCAGCAATCTACGCCGCAAGTTAATCGCTGCGGGAGCGGGTGGAATGCTTAGCGGAGTTCGCGGTGTGGGCTACCGGTTGGATCCAATAAATGGGTAGGAACTTAAACTCGCTTATCGTCCGCTCGATGATAGCGCTTACTCTATTGGCCTTTGCCGTCGTATACTTCGGGCTGACGGCCTACTTCTTTTTTATTTACGAATGGCTTTATCCTGGTTTCACAGACGATGACGTGCTGCGCACAGGGGACATCATTACTCTGGGTCTTCTGCTTGGCATAGGAATATTGACAGCTTCGGTTCTCGGGTGGTTTCTTGCCAAGCGCATTGTCCACCCGTTGAAATCGGTAGCCCACGCGGCCCGCAAGATCGCAAATGGTGACTTTTCGGCCCGGGCCAGTCTGCAACATGGAAACTTCGGCGAAGCACGGGAACTGATTAACGATTTCAATCAGATGGCAGAGCGGCTACAGCGCGCTGAGTCCGAGTTGCGATATTCGAATTCAGCTATTGCACATGAGTTGCGAACACCATTGACAATACTTCGCGGCCGTCTGCAGGGACTGCTGGATGGAGCTTTCTCACCCAGCAATGAATCCTATGCCCGCCTCATAGCACATGTCGATGACCTTTCGGCAATTGTCGATGAATTGCGGACTCTGGCGCTCGGGAATGCCGGCAAACTTGATCTGGAGTACACTTCGATTGACCTCGCGATGGAGGCTGAGAGTGTTCTTGCATCACTGGAAGATCAATTGACGCATGCTGGTATCAAAACGTTGCCATCTCTGGGTCGTGCAATCGCCGTCGCGGACCGTTCGCGCATGCGGCAGGTTCTTGTAGCATTGCTGGAAAACTGCTGCCGTTACGCACCGCAAAGTACCGTCTCTATTGAGACGGGCGTTTCAGGCGCACATGTTTTCTTCCGCTGCAGCGACACTGGGCCGGGGCTATCTAAGGAGAACCGCTTGCGAGCGTTCGAACGTTTCTGGCGTGCTGATGATTCAAGAGGGCGGGGCAGAGGCGGGTCTGGTCTTGGCCTGTCGATTGTGAAAGCGATTGCACAGGCGCATGGAGGAGATGCCCATATTCTCCCCTCGGAAAACTCTGGCTTCGGAATCGAAATACGTATTCCGAGCCGGGAAAATACCGCTACAGATTGAGAGAACCAATGTCTTCAACGGCCCCTGCATCCGGCGAATATGATGAACTTGCCACGCGCCACGTCTCGTTGGGACGTGTGCTGGCCCTCTTTAAGCCTTACCGGAAAAGGATCGCGGTTGTTATTGTGCTGATGTTGGTAGCATCGGCGACCGGATTAGCCGGGCCCTTCCTTTTACGTGCGATTATTGATGACGCCCTGCCGAGAAATGACCTCAGCCTTTTAAGCTGGCTTGTCGCGGGCATGATCTTTGCGGCGCTCCTGTCAGCGCTCATCGGTGCATGGCAGGTCGTTTTAAGTTCACGCATCGGACAGGCTGTTTTACACGATCTGAGGGTTACCTTATACGCGCATCTCCAGAATCTTTCACTTCGGTTTTTCACGGGTACCCGTGTAGGCGAAGTACAGTCGCGGATCGCCAGTGACGTTGACGGACTCCAATCGCTTGTGAGCGATACGGCGAATGATCTTGGGCGCTCACTCAGTTCTGTCATTATGACCACAATAGCCATTCTCATTCTCGACTGGAGACTGGCGCTCCTTGTGCTGCTCATTGTGCCGGGGACACTCCTCATAAGCGCTCGTGTTGCCCGGGCACGCGAAGCCATCACTTTTCAGCAACAGGGCCGCGCTGCCGATTTGTCGGTTGCAGTACAGGAAACACTTTCTGCTTCTGGCATCATACTCGCGCGTACCATGGGTCGTGCAAAGCATCTTAATCAACGATTTAGCCGCATTTCGGGTGACCTCGCGCAGCTTGAGGTGAAATCGCGAACGGCGGGTGAATGGCAGTGGTCTTTGATCGGCTTTGCACTTGCCGTTTTGCCAGCAATCACACTTCTTGCAGGCGGGTTGTTGATGAACACAGCAAGCCCCGCAACGATAGGTACACTCGTGGCTATGATCGCGCTTCAAGAGCAGTTGTTGTGGCCGTTCGAGCAGTTACTTGAACTTGGCCGTGATGCGCGGAAGACGCGGGCATTATTCGCAAGGATATTCGAGTATTTAGACAAGCCAGTTGAAATCAGGGAAAAAGCGAATGCGACCACGATCCCTCGAAGTGATATGAGAGGAGAGGTGGAACTGGACCATGTCAGCTTTAATTATGGCGAGGAGGGCCGTTCTGCTTTGCACGACGTCAGTCTTACCATTAAAGCGGGCAGCAATGTCGCGATTGTGGGACAAACCGGTTCCGGAAAGACGACACTTGGCTACCTTTTGGCGCGGCTTTATGACGTCGATAGCGGCGCCATCCGATTTGACGGCGTTGATTTGCGTGACCTCAGCTTCCAGTCTCTATCAGAAATGCTGGGGGTTGTTTCTCAAGAGCCCTATCTTCTGCACGCTACAGTCGCAGAAAACCTGCGTTTCGCGAAACCTGAAGCAACCGATGAGGAACTTTATGCTGCGGCTACGACCGCCCAGATCCATGACCATATCATCGGTTTACCCGACGGTTACGACACAATCGTAGGGGAAGATGGCTATCGCTTTTCGGGTGGTGAAAAGCAACGCTTGGTTTTAGCCAGAACTATTCTCCGAAATCCTCCGGTGCTTTTGTTGGATGAGGCCACAAGTGCACTTGATACCCGCACGGAACGTGCAATGTCAGACGCTTTGGCACGCATGTCGGAGGGACGAACAACCATTACGATTGCCCATCGATTGTCCACAATACGTCACGCTGACATAATTGTGGTTATGAATGCAGGGCGAATAGTGGAACAGGGCAGCCATGATGAACTTTTGGCGCTTAACGGAGCCTATGCAGAATTGCTGCACAATTCTTAATTAGAATCCGTATTCTGTTGCATTGGGTACTGACGACATTAATTTGCGGCCCAATCAACCCAGCGCAAATTTAATGTCGTGTTTGCTGTCATTGAGTTGAGAACTCTCTCGCCAGACTGGCAGACTTTAAGGTGTTGATCGAACGCGATCCAACACGGCTAAATAAGTTGAAGAGCCTCCAACAGAGTGAACTCGCACGTTCACATTCTGCGGAAGATACAATTCCCAGCATCCAACTAATCTCCAATGTTCGTCCACGCAATCTCGATCAAGGCTTGTTAGCTCTGATACTGCCATTTGAGCTTTGTAAAGAAAGAGACGAAGAAACGATTATATTTTTAAAGTGCATTCGAAAAGAGTAATATACTTTTCGTAAAACCTCGAAATATAAATTACATAATTATATAAGTACATTCTATTGAATGTAAATAAGAAGTATTTCTTAAGTATCAGTGATGCAATAGTAACACACACAATGTTGTATCAATATTATTGATAATTATAAGTTTGAAAATGTTTAGCGAATCTTACTACAAGGCTCTGCCTCAAAACAAAGGAGAGTCAAATTGAACGCTAAAATTATTCTTTTCTCATCGGTGGCATCACTTGTAACCATAACATCTGCAAACTCTGCTGATTATATTGTTTCACCAGAGCCAGAAACGGTCCAGTATGTCCGGGTCTGCGATGAATATGGTGCTGGTTACTTCTATATCCCTGGCACAGAAACTTGCCTGCGTATTCACGGCTATGTTCGCGCTGACCTGAAGGGCGGCGATAATGTATATGGACGGACGCGCCACAATGTTCCAGGCTTTACGAACAACAGCCGGGACACTTACAATTTTTTGAGCCGCTTCACCTTGCGTTTCTCGACGGTCTCGGAAACCGAACTCGGCACCTTGCGCACCTATGCTGAAACTCGCTTTCAGTATGAAAATGGCACAGATTCCAGCTCGTCCGGCTCGTTGCGTTTTGGCTACATTCAGCTCGGCGGTCTGCGTATTGGTCTGGATGAATCAGCGTTCACAACATTTACCGGCTACGCTGGAAGTGTAATCAACGACGATGTTATCATGTTTGGCGGATATCGCACAAACGCGATCAGCTACACCTTCACCGGTGGCAATGGCTTCTCGGCTATTGTCGCTCTGGAGCAAGGCGGCAACGGTGATATAGATGCAGGCAAATATACGTTAAACGGCCGTACCCATACTATTGCTGGACGGATCGACAAATACACACCCCACGTTGTTGCAGGCCTTCGTTATGAACAAGGTTGGGGTGCAGTGTCGACTGTAGCGGCGTATGATTCAAAGAATGAGAAATGGGCGGGAAAGGTTCGTCTCGACGTGAACGTCACGGATCAGTTGTCGTTGTGGGTGATGGGTGGCTATAAGTCAAATAAAGACCGTTATCTTGCGACAGAGCTGAATTCTGATGGTTCGTTCTATCGCGGAATTCGCTTGCGAGACAGCTTCTACGGCACCTGGGGCGGAGACTGGGCAGTTTGGGGTGGCGCTAAGTTCAAGGCTACTGACAAGGCTCACTTTAACGTACAGCTGGCCTATGAAGATGCGAAGACATTCGCAGCCACTGCAAATGTTGCTTATGAAATGGTGCCTGGATTCACCGTCACGCCTGAAGTGTCTTACACCAAATGGAATGACAAGCTTTCCGACCTCAAGGGAAAGTCAGCCTGGCAAGGCATGGTGCGTTTTCAACGTTCGTTCTGATCTGAAATTGTCGTGAAGGAAAAGTTGACCTCCAGTCCTTAGACTTACGACAGGAGCGGCGGCACAATGCCGCCGCTCTATTGTTATCAGCAATAAGCGGTTAGCGCTCTTCACAATAAGCCGGGCGGTGACATCGGTCTGCGCGACACGTTCCAGGATTATTCCTTCATCTGGATCTGGTGCAAAGTATTATTGTTTAAAAGAATTTACTAAAGCATTTCCTGTGTTAGTTGAGTCATTGGAGATGCTCCATCCATCTGTTTCTACTCGCATCTTGTTCCGAAAACCGCTTCGCACTTTTCTGGAGGCGCTCTAGCGCCTTCCAAGGTCCATACTTCGTACCTATCGATTTGTTTATAAACAGACGCTCCATAAGTTCTGGATGATTTCTCAACTTCATCTTGATGAACATCCTGTTGAAGGGCGATGAGCGCTCGTCAGCATCTCCGCGACATGAGCGTCTTTCGAGATTTCGAAGCTTATTAATCGTAGAAAAAGCGCATTATGTACTCAAGAACAAAAAAAACCTGGCGGTTAAGTTTTAACAGTATCACATTAAGTTTTCTCGTCGCTTTATATCTTACTATTTTCAATAATAATGCTTTTTGGAGGCTCTCCTCCGAACTGCTTTCTGCATTCAACATAGCATCTCTATTTATATTTTTGTTTTGTATAATTTTTGCATTATGTGCAACGTTCTCAGCTAAGTACGTTGTTAAGCCAGTATTCATTTTCTTGATTATTACAGCGGCATCAGCGTCCTGGTTTGTCGACAGTTTCGGCACAATTATCGACGTCGAAATGCTGCAAAGTGTGGCTGATACCACCCCCGCAGAAGCCGGACATCTGATAAGTTTTGGTTTTATTGTCCATCTTGCACTTTTTGGCGTGATCCCAGCTCTTTTAATTGCCTGGGTCAAAATTGTGCATCGACCTATAGGCGCTAAGATTAGGCAAAACTCTGTCTATATTTTCGGAGCCTTGTTGATGGCGGTTGCGGTGTTTCTAAGCCAGGCTGGGACATTCACATCATTAGGCCGTGAGCATCGTGACTGGTTCGCCAAGCTTAATCCCGTCATGCCGATCGGGAACGCTGTTAAACTTGCTTTAAGGGCCAGCAAGAGCAAAAATATTGTCGTCAAACCGATCGGAATGGACGCTAAGGTCGCCGGAGATACCACTAAACGACGCAAACCACGCATTCTAATCGTTGTGGCTGGCGAAACAGCACGAGCAGAGTCTTTTTCGCTAAACGGCTACACCAGAAACACCAATCCGGAATTAGAACGAGAGAACATTTTCTATTTCTCGAAAACCTCGAGTTGTGGGACGATCACTGCAGTTTCCCTTCCGTGTATGTTCTCTCCATACACCCGTTCAGATTATTCGCATCAGAAAGGCCTCGAAACCGAAAACCTTCTTGATGTGCTGGTTCACGCAGGCATTCAGGTGGACTGGTGGGAAAATAATACCGGACATAAGGGGATTGCCGACCGAACCGGAAGTCAGTCTTTCTCACCTTCTCAATATCCGGGGTACTGCAAGAACGGAGAGTGCCGTGACGGTGTCTTCTTAGATAGAATTGATGAGTACCTCGAAAATGTTAAACAGGATACGGTTCTGGTTCTACATCAGTTAGGTAGCCATGGTCCCGCATATTATTTGCGATATCCAGATGAGTTTCGTCGTTTCACTCCTGACTGCAGAACGTCAGATTTTTCAAAATGTACAAAACAAGAAATTGTCAACTCTTACGATAACACAATTGCATACACGGACCATTTTCTCGCCTCTCTGATACAGAAGCTTCGTCCTCACCAAGATGCACTTGAGACGTCATTGGTTTATATGTCGGATCACGGTGAATCGCTTGGCGAGTTTGGCATTTATCTTCACGGAGCACCATATTTTATGGCTCCCTCGCAACAAACACATGTCCCTTACCTGATTTGGCTGGGGGATAACAGGCTATCTGGAAAGCAGGATGCGTGTATTGAACGGGCAACGACATTGTCACAAAGTCACGACAACCTGTTTCACTCGGTTCTGGGGTTGATGCATGTCAAAACCGACGTCTACCTGCCTGATTTGGATACCCTCTCATCATGCCGGAGTGAATAATCGAAATGAAGCAGTATATCCCTTCTAAGAAAAAAGGTGTTGCTCATCTCATCGCTGCTACGACGTATTCTCTTGGCGGTGCCCGACGTCTCTTCAAAGAAGAGGCAGCGCGGCATGAATTGGTGGCCTTCATCTTAGTTTCGATATTGTTCTTCCTGGCAAGCGTGAGTATTAAAAAGCATCTTGCTTTTTTTGTATTATTCCTAATTTTAATCGCGCTGGAGGCATTGAATACAGCTATTGAGGAAATCGTTGACGTTGTCTCGCCTACTTATTCGACCGCTGCACGCCATGCAAAAGATTTGGGATCTTTCGCCGTTTTTTGCATGATTGTTGTTAACGTCATCTACGTCTGCCATATATTTACAACGTGCTGGCTGTAATGGATGATGCGTCAGGCATCCTGGACAGGCTTTATGGGCAAGAGAGAACGGAGTTTGACTCTGCTCGACGACACCGTGTTATGCCGCGAAGCAGCGTTTTTTAATCGTGTCGGAATACGCGTCCGGCCTGTTATCCTAACCAAGCGACATGCGCGAGTAGCGGCAGCTGTCGCGATATAATGTAACTGCCCGACCATCGTAAAGTTGATCGATGATTAGGCGTTCCGGCAGACGACAGTCAGAACCGATCCGGAAAATGCGTTCGCTGATTGGGACAAGCTCGATATCGGTGTCGGGTCCTTCAACTCCCCCCGGTGATATGAGCCAAAGCCTGTTTTCTCGCATTATAATGCGAAAATTAGGGCACCATGGAGAGTAGCTTCGATAGCGTCCAGTCAATCCCGCATAGGGATGCTGTAGCTTCACAAAATGTGTATCATTCGGACGGCCGCCTTCCGGAATATACACGCGGCTGCCGAAATACCATTTCGCGGTACGTTCACCTGTGAGGTCAGGCTGAAGCGCGACTTTTGCCGTTTGAGTTTACGCAAAACGATGTCTGTTTGCGAAGATTTTCTGCCGAAACACTTCTGCGGGCGTTTTGTACCCCAAACATTTGCGCGGCGTATTGTTGAGCCGATGACAGATGAATGCGAGGTCTCGATCACTGAGGGTGAGCGGATCAAGGTCTCGGGGGAGCCAACGTCTTGTGCGTCTGTTGGTGTTTTCAACGGTGCCTTTCTGCCAGGGTGATTGCGGATCGCAGAACCATATTTGCGACCCTATTCCATTCTGTAGATACGACCACTCTGTAAACTCAGTGCCACGATCAAACGTGATTGATCGGCGGGCCATTTGGGGCAGGGGTTGGAGTACCCTAATCACGCCATCCATCACCGGCCGCGACTGACGATCATTGTTACGTAGCAACACAGTAAAGCGGCTCACCCGCTCGACCAGAGACGTCACATTGGCCTTGCCGAACCTCTTGCGAAACTGGATGAGGTCGCATTCCCATGTGTGGATACCCCCGGTAATGCAAGGATTATTTTTGGATTGCTCGAACGTGAGATCGGTTACGGTCATGTGTCAGGCCTCTGTTGAAGCGGCCATTTATGCCGCGGGCCGGTATGGCGATGCGAAGGTCAGGTCCATGTCAGTGGCGCGGGCGCGAAGCCCTTTGGGAATGCCTGGTTTTCCTGATCTCGATCTTGCCGATCTGTTTGCCCTTACTTTCCAACGTCCTCCTCACATAATCGGAGATTTCCGTTTCGGTATTAAGCCGAAACAGGTTCTCCCCGATATTCTTCACCTTTTGTCATCATTGCCCAGATCGCTCGCGCAGTCTTATTTGCTAAGGCGATAGCGATGAGCAATCGTGGTTTACGTTGCAGCATTTTCTGAAGCCACGAGCCTTCAGGGACTCCATTCTTGATCGCCCATCGAATGCGGGTCATTGCCCCAATGATTAGTAGGCGGCGGATGTCGCGTTGTCCCATTTTCGAAGTACGACCAAGTTTTTGTTTGCCGCCAGTCGACTTCTGCAAGGGTACAAGGCCAAGCCACGCCGCAAAATCACGGCCGCGACGAAAGCTGTTCATATCAGGCCCAAAAGCTTTGATAGCCATAGCGCTGACAGGGCCAATGCCCGGAGCTGTTTGCAGGAGTAGCGCCTCTGGGGCACGCTTCGCTTCTTCCTTCATCTGCCGCTCGACAACAGCAATCTTCGTATTGCAGCTCTGGAGCTGATCCATAAGTAGACGTCCGAGCTCCACTACCAGCAAAGGCAACGGTGTATCGGGATCTTCTATCTCCCGTTCAAGTTTGCGCACAAAAGTAAGGCCCGCAGGTACAACAATCCCGTACTCCATCAAGTGTCCGCGCAGAGCATTGACGATTTGGTTCCTTTGACGAACCAAAAGATCTCGTGTCTTAAAGACCATGGCCCTTGACTGCTGTTCAGCAGACTTAACCGGAACGAACCGCATGGTTGGTCGGATAGCGGCTTCACTAATGGCTTCCGCGTCGGCGGCATCATTCTTATGTCTTTTAACAAAGGGCTTAACGTAGATAGGTGGAATGAGCCTGACGTCATGGCCAAGGGCACCAATCTCGCGCCCCCAATAATGCGCAGAACCACAAGCCTCCATTGCGACTACTGTCGGCGACTGGCTTGCCAGAAAGACACTTAACTGATCTCTCGTCAGCTTTTTCCGAAACAGAGGTTTGCCAGTGACGTCTGCTCCATGCAGTTGGAATACAGACTTAGCGAGATCAATACCAATTATTGCGGCGCCTTCCATGAACACGTCTCCTGTGCCAGATTAACCCCGCACCCGCAGTATGCCTGATCTTCCTAGGATCGGGGAAGGGGTATCCACACCATCAGTGTCCGAACTGCTTGCGCCTGGCAACCATGTCTGGACGATAAAGGATGCTCAGTTCTGGTGGAAAGCGGCGTCCATGATGACGCCGGGCATGACGTGGGCGTCGTTTGGCACGACGTTCCGGCAGATACTTCCAAAGCCCTTCTTGCCGACCATCAGCGGAATACACAAACTGATAGATCGTTTCATGACTGACAGAAACGGGATGCCGCTCCAACCGCATTCTCCCGGCAATCTGTTGCGGCGACCACCCATCGCTGATGTGCTGGATCACGGACTGCCGTAGCTCGTCATACCGGATGAGCTTGCGTTGCTTCGAGCGACGCTCACGGCATTTCTGATCAGCAATCGTGCAGTAATAGCCGTTTAGATCCTTGATCTCATCATCGGTAAACTGGTTGCGCTTAAGTTCACGAAAAATGGTCGAGCGATGCCTTCCAAGTCTCTCAGCAATTACGTCAACGGAAAGCTTTGCAGTGCGCCAGCGTGCTATTCTGCGACGTTCATCCAGATCAATATGCGAATAGGTGCGGTCCATGACGGGTTCCTTGCATTGGATAACTCATTGTTATCATTTGCAAGTCGCACTTCAAACTAGAACCCACCCGCTATTTTCAGTGTCTGGCATAATATTTCCGGTGCTTTGCTGGCAAATTGGTTCTCCAGCCGTGTAGAGGAGAAGGCTGAGCGGTCTTGAAAGCATGACCTTGATCTTTATTCAAAATCGTCTTGGTGGATGTTTATCTAGGGCCTTTTGGACGGGGCTTTTGGGCTAACCTAAGTGTAAACATCAGAAACGATAACGTGTGCTGCCTCAGCCTCGCTCTTGGATTTAGCGTCGCTATTGTTATCCATCGCGATAATTGTAGAAGCGGTGTGGTTGTATACCGCTTTCCACTGAGTTTTCGCATCGTCGAAGATGGGCTGGCTTATCGCGATATCTTCATCAAAAATAAGACAGTTTACCAATGGACTGCGATTTTCGGGCAGGCCCATGCTAACACCTACGTCGCCGTACCTTACGCCTTGGCGACAAATGGCGTCTGGATAAATGCGTGATATCCATCAAAGGTGAGCATTACATTCTTTTGCAGGTGGTTGAACGAATTACTAATAATGCGATTGCGTTTACAACGGTGTTTTTGCGTAACCTTTTGACAGAACTGGTCCTGTCGGACGTCCCGTAGGCGAACCACCCGCAGGCTCTAATGTAAGCTCATAAAGCTGCTCACCACGCGGCAGAGGCAAATCTGGCCCCTTCAACTGAGCTGAATGCGCGCCTTCAAGAAGACCCATTGAGACAGGACCCATGTCTTGAGAAGGAAGCGTCCAGACCTGAATGGTTTTGCCCGATGGAATTTCGACATCGTTTAACAGGCGGACGCGCGCATTTTCATTGCCGAAATCTTCAACGATAGCCTGAACGTTTCCAGTATCATCCAGCAAAACAGCGATCACAACCGGTTCAATGGTTCTTGTAAGCGACCATCCAAGACCAATAGCAAGAAGGATTGATGCAGCCGATGCCGAGAGTGCTGCAAGTCGCCATCCATTAACACCAGGCTTGTTATCGTTGGCATTTTTGACAGGTGTTATTGCCGGGGCAGGCCTATCCGAAAGCTGATTTTCAACAGTTTCCCAGACGTGTTCATCGACGCGCATCGGCGTAGCGGATGAATCGAGCGCCAAAAATCGCTCACGGCTGCGGGCAACGTCCTGCCTCAGCTCGTCATTGCGGATAATTTCGGCTTCGAGCTGAAGGACTTCGTCCGGATTAAGCAGACCGAGCACATATTCGTCAGCAAGTTCCGGCGTATTATCAAATGATTTTATCATGTCATACATGCCCGCAATGCGCTCAGACCTCGTCTTACCCAGGATTTTGCGGTGCCCAAAGGTATTTGTAATCGCCCAGCAATTTCACCATGCGTGTAGCCACCGACGTAAGCCATAAGAATGCCATCTCGCTTGTCTTTGTCTAGAGCATCAAGACATTCTCTTAGCTGGCTTGTTTGATCAAGTTGATGCCAAGCTGTCAAAATGTCATTTGAGTGTTCGGCTTCGCTTAAAGCGTCGACATCATCCACTGTCTGCTCACGTTTTCCGTCGCGCAACACATTCAAAGCGCGATTACGCACAATCGCATAAATCCACCCTTTGGCAGAGCCCTGATCGGGCGCATATTGATGGGCATGGGTCCAGATGCGAATGAGCGCTTCCTGCAAAACCTCTTCCGCAAGTTCGCGGCGGCGCAGAATGCGGTGGGCAACGGCCAGCAATCGTCCCGATTCCTGATCAAAGATAGCTCGGAGTCCTGACCGATCACGCCGCACGCAGGCAGCAATAGCCTTTGCTAGCTCATCCGTTTGCCCGCCCATTCCACTCATCTCCTCATCCGTCAGCTAATTTAACCTTGATTTCTATACGCAGGAAACAGGCAAACAGATGCATTGGAATTTTATTTTTCTCCACTGCATCCAAACTGGTGGTCGCATGTGTCTGATAATCAGAGGCGCCGAAATCTACGACCCTAACGGCAGCTTCGAACAACGAAACAATGGAGGACAATGATGCATATTATTCAGCTGGTACTGGCTACATCCACAATTTTTGGCGTTTCGATTATTCATGGCATAGCCGCACCTGCGCTTGGCCTTGTCGGTGACAAGACGCTGGTGATGTTTGACACAGATGACGGCAAAGTCACAAAGACGATGGAAGTCGATGGCGTTGACAATCTGGTTGGTATTGATTTTCGACCTGTCGATAAGACTGTTGTCGGCGTTACCGGGGATCATCGGATCGTCGCAATCAATATCGATAGTGGAGCGATAACAGAAATCGCCAAAATGAATACGATGTTGCCAATGGCTGAAGGGCAGGCTGTCGTTGTTGATTTTAATCCAATGGCTGATCGGCTTCGTTTTATGACGGGCACGACAAATCATCGTGTGCATCCGGATACGGGTGAAGTCACGGTAGATGGTAAGCTGGCATATGAAAAGGGTGATACAGGTGAGGGCGCTGAAAGCAAAATTGTCGCCGCTGCTTACACCAATTCAATCGGTAAGCCTGAAAAGACAGCTATGTTTAATATCGATGCTGGCAATAAAACACTTGTGCAGCAAACGAAGCCAAATGACGGAACGCTGAAAACAATCGGCAATCTTGAAATCGAGGGGAGCCCGGAGACTTACGCGTTCGATATTCATGGAATGGCGGAAGGCAAAAACACGGCCCATCTCGTTGCAGACAACACGGTTTACACGGTAAATCTTGAAACTGGCGCTGCCACCAAAATCGGCACCGTTGAGAAACTGGAAAGCAATATGCGCGATGTGGCTATTTTGCCAGCGTCATAGTTTCCGGAATGGGGCCGGTTCCAAATCGGCCCTTTTTCTTTTTTTGCCTTATCTATAATCTGACGCTCCACTTGCCTCGCTACAGAACTCAAATCTATGTCTCGCCCCGCAAGCTTCTCAATGGCTGAGGTCACAAGATCACGTGCCACATACTCAGATTTGTGCCCTATGCCTTTGATCACCAAAAGCTCTGACCGTGCTATTGGGGATAATGAGTCGTCTGAACGCCTATTTCGTTACTAGACCAGTTCCCGTTGAGCATTACACCAACAACCATGAACATAGAAAGATTATGCTTAGTAAATGCACTAAGGGGCGGGAAAGAGAAAAGAATTGTGATAATGCGCGTATGGCGGAATTTATTTTAAATAGCCATAAAGATGAATAACGCAACGAATATAAAGAATATTATTATTAAATATTGGCTCTTTAACATTTTTTTCTTATTTCGGTATTATTTTCATTATAATTGATAGTATGATTTATAGATAATTATAAATTTTTCTAATAATATTGACAAAATTGTGTCCGATCCTAGGTTGACATTTACCCCTTCTGTGTCCCAGTTCTGCGAGAGACAATGCTAGCCAAATTTATTATCAATCCGCCTGTTTTTTTTGGTTCGATAATTATAATAGGATTATTCTTGGCAGTCGGTGTAATCGTTCCAGATCAAGCCGCTGAAATTTTTGCTGCGTTGCAAACCAGTATTCTTTTGAATTTTGGTTGGTTCTACCTTTTGGTCGTAGGAATTTTTCTTGCCAGCGTTTTGCTGCTTAGTTTGGGGCGATATGGTCGCCTTAAATTAGGACCTGATGACTCTACTCCAGACTTTAGCTTTATGTCGTGGATCGCGATGCTGTTTGCTGCCGGTATGGGCATCGGATTGATGTATTATGCTGTTGGCGAGCCAGTGTCCCATTTCATGGCCCCGCCAACAGCTGAACCGCGCTCGATTGAAGCGACACGACAAGCAATGGCTGTGACTTTTTTTCATTGGGGGATTCACGCGTGGGCGATCTATGCGGTTGTGGGTCTGTCACTTGCGTATTTTGGCTATCGCTACAATCTTCCTCTAACGATCCGATCAGGCCTTTATCCTCTGTTGAAGGAACGGATTAACGGCCCTGTTGGTCACGCTGTTGATATTTTTGCGATTGTCGGAACAATGTTCGGTATTGCAACCTCTCTTGGACTTGGCGTCTCACAAATTAATGCCGGGCTGAATTATCTCACCGGAGTTCCCATTGGGTTAGAGGTTCAGCTTCCGCTGATATTGGTTATCACCGGCCTTGCGACCATATCCGTCGTCACAGGACTTGATAAAGGCGTTCGCATTTTATCAGAAGTGAACCTTTTGATAGCAATTTTGCTTATGCTGTTTGTCCTCGTTGTGGGACCAACAGCACAGCTTTTTCGCGATTTTGTTCAGAATATCGGTCTTTATCTGGATTCCTTAGTACTGAGAACGTTCAATATATATGCCTACCAGCCCACACCATGGATTGATGACTGGACACTTTTCTATTGGGCTTGGTGGATTTCCTGGTCACCTTTTGTCGGCATGTTCATCGCTCGTATTTCGAGAGGTCGCACCGTACGTGAATTTGTTACAGCTGTTTTGTTTATTCCAGCTGGCTTCACATTTTTCTGGATGACGGTTTTTGGAAACTCTGCGATCCTGATTGACACAACTATCGCCAATGGGAAGTTGGGAGCCGAGATAGCTGCTGACGTGTCGGTTGGTCTGTTCCATTTCTTTGAATACCTGCCCTGGACGACATTGACCTCAACGCTTGCCGTCCTCCTGGTAGCGATTTTCTTTATTACATCTTCCGACTCAGGGTCGTTGGTTGTGGATTCTATTGCTGCGGGGGGCGAGACTGAAACGACCACCGCTCAACGGGTTTTCTGGTGCGCGCTTGAAGGTATCGTGGCTGCCAGTCTGCTTGTTGCCGGTGGATTGGGTGCCCTTCAATCGGTGACAATCGCAAGTGCACTTCCGTTTTCCATCGTCATACTCGTTCTTGTTTGGTCACTTTTCAAAGGCATGCGAGCCGATCTTGCCCAGCAAGTCGCACATGCGGGAATTCCAAATGCGCCAACGGCACAGCCAGCAGCAGGTCTGACCTGGCAGCGCAGATTGGGGTTAATGCTGCATGCGCCTTCCGAACGTGAAGTGCTAACGTTTGTCGAAGGTCCGGCGATGAAGGCACTTTCCGAAGTTGCGTCAGAACTCAACAATCGTGGACGCGACACGGTTGTGGTGTCGGAAGACAACGGTTCGATAGCGCTGCGCTCCTCTGCAGAGGGTGTTCGTGACTTCATTTACGGAATAATGCCCGCCTCACACCAGATTCCGGCTTTCTCGACTATGGCCGTGGGAAAACCGGAATTTCGCTTTGAAGCCAGAACGTATTTTTCAAGCGGCGGTCGGGGCTATGATGTCATGGGCATGACGAAAGAACAATTGATCTCGGATGTACTGGTCCAGTTTGAGCGTTATCTGGCATTGGTTCACACACCAGAAACGCAATTGGTCCATAGCGCACCGGAGCATTCAGCCGACATGTGATGATCGGCCCACCAAATTCAAAATGCTCGCAATTGAGATAGGAATAATGGAACAAAAAGCGACCGAAATCTTTGAAAATACTAATCAATTTCTGTTCCAGACATCAGATCTGCTTTTGCGCTATTCTCAATCGACACTCGGTGCAATTTTGATCCTTTGCGCAGGATGGATATTAGCTGGAACACTTCAACGCTGGGTAGTAACGTCACTATCAAACATCCGTGGGCTTGATAAAACAATCTCAAAATTTTTTGGCGGAGTGATCCGCTATGGAATACTTGCTATTGTTCTTGTGATGGTTCTGGGCCAGTTCGGCGTCCAGACCGCCTCAATACTTGCGGCAGTGGGAGCAATCGGTCTCGCCATTGGCCTCGCCTTGCAAGGAACGCTTCAGAATATTGCAGCTGGCATTATGCTTCTGGTTCTTCGGCCGTTTCGAGTTGGAGAGTTTATAAGCGCAGGCAGTGTGGTGGGTACTGTTGAAGAGATAGGCCTGTTTACGACCGAGCTTATCTTACGACGGCCTATACATTATGGTTCCAAATTCTACTCTTTGGAACACCTCTGTTACCAATTACAGTCGCCTTAAAGCGCGGATGCACGACTTCAAGGTTAGCATAGGATACGATGACAGCATCGATGACGCTTTCAAAATAATTGAGAACATTGTTTCGTCACAAGTGGGCGTTCGGGCGGATCCTAAAGCGGCATTTTTCGTCGATGAGCTCGGCGATAGTGCAATTATTTTGTGCTATCGCTATTGGGTTGACAGCAACAATTATTGGGATGTGGTTCGCAACACGACCAGATCAGTGAAAACGTCCTTTGATGCAGCCGGAATAAAAATACCGTATCAGCAGGTGACCTATCATATGAAAGCTCAAAATTAGATTTTCATGTATCATCCTTATTAATGGCCATGCGCCGATTGGATGGTGCTCTAGGCGGCACTGTTATCGGTGCGCATCTGTCGTGTGCAGCATGACAAAAAATCAAAACTGGCAAATCGCGTAATTGCTCTCGGAATCAGAAGCCACCTCAGTCAGACCGGACAACGCTTCAATAAGTTACATATGATCTTTGTCGATTAAATATTTAATAATCACAATTATTTCGATATAAATAATCTCGTGACGAGCACATAAATGTCTGACCGTTTTTAATCAATGTGCAAAATGAAATGATAAATGAAAGTTGAAATGATGAAAACAGGTAAATTTGGTAAAATTATATCTTTGAATGTATTGATATTATCGTCATTATACTCGAATGCATTTGCGAGCTATGGCTTTTATGTTGGAAAAAATCTGACTGAAGACGGATCTGTATTGATAGGTGGTACAGGTGAGGAAGTTTCGGGGCATTGGTTGACTGTTGTGCCAGCTAAAAAGCATCCCGAAGGTGCGACAATATCGGTAGGAGCAACTGACAAGGCCTATATGCCAGGCAAACTCATTGAAATCCCTCAGGTTCCTGAGACTTTCAAATACATAAACATGAATTATAGCGATTTCGAAGGCTTTCCCGCACCGCTGACCAATGGCGGTTTGAACGAGCACGGCGTGGCGTTACGGGATATCTGGTCGAACTCACGCGACGAACTGGTTGAAATGACACCAAACCCGCAAACGGGTCCACAATACAGCGATCTGGCCCGTATTGCTTTGGAGCGTGCTAAAACGGCGCGTGAAGCCGTCGAGATTATCGGCGATCTTATCAATAAGCATGGTTATACCACCTACGGCGGTAACTCGCATCTGATTGCCGATAAGAATGAAGGTTGGGTAGTACTGCAATTCGCAGGCGGCAAAGGCTTATGGGTCGCTGAACGCTTAGGTCCAGATGATGTGCGCGTTTCATATCCTGGCTATATTGGCGATATTCCAGCCGACATCACTGGCAACAACGACTACCTGGCTTCCCCGAATTTTTATGATTTCGCCATCGAGCAGGGTTGGTGGAAACGTGATGGCGATAAACCGTTTAACGTGCATGCCGTCTATAGCGAACAAGACCGCCCGATGCGAACCGGTCAAAAGCACTGGACAATTGAAACCGTGGAAAAAGAACTCCACGATATGGCGCCGGTCACACTGAAAAAAATGATGAAACTGGTCCGTGATCCGCGTGTATCAACTGAGCGTTCCGGTTACGGTGAAGTCGCTCAGCTGCGTGATACATCGCATTCAGGTTTGAATCTGCTATGGGTTGCACCAACAGGTTCTGTTACCGCGCCGTTTGTGCCCTATCATATTGGGATCGATAAGGTCATCCCTGAGTATGGCATTCACAGATACCTTTTCCGTGATGCAGGCTCCACCTTCCTAAATGCTGAATATCAGTCGCAGGAAGCGACACAGTTTGCGGGACGTTTGTTTAAGCGAATTATGTACCATGCGTGCGCAAACCCAGAAACATTCATGCCTGAAATTACAAAAGCCCTTGAAGCCTTCGAAGCTAAACAGATCGATGACATTCCTGAAGTTCAGGCGACAGCTGACATCCTTTACAAGGCCGAAAAGCCGGAGCTGGCTTCCAGATATCTGACGGATTACAGCGTGCGTCAGTCAGAACGAGCATTAGGCCTTGGTGAAGCCCTGCTTGCGTCAATCGAAGCGCGTTCGAAACTCCTCTACGGCATTGAAACCGCTGAAGGCACAGCGATCAATGCCGAGGGGACTGACATGCCATGCCGTAAAAAGTAAATTCCACTCACCAAAATAAATACCCTCAAGTTGATGCACGGACCTTTTTGACGGTTCGTGCATTCTTAGCTCTCGTCAAAAGTCGAACGATTGGTCTCAACATCTGGGTCAGATCTAATTGTCAGCTTTTTACGCGGTCGTTAGTTTCACTCTCTCAGATCAACGCGTACCGCAATGCGAAAACACAGAATTTGGATACAGGAAAGATTGTAAAGCCGGCCAAAATCATGGTTCCAGATGACAACGGATTTGCGTAATGTGAAGGAGGACGGAAGGCTAACGCATACATAAAGGCAGTGAGTATCTGACTTTAAAAACAAAAGCGTAACGAGAGCGGGATCGTCATCGCTGGCGAACGTGACCCCATCCGATCTCAGATTGAAGTTCAAGATTACGCTAGGACGCCACGGATGGGGAGCCAAAAGTGGCAGGCGTATATCATTCTGACTTTATCGCCTTGATCGCTAAGTGAAGCGTGGTTCCCCATACCAGTAAGGCAACGAAGCTAAATCCCGCTCCGAGTATTGACACACCGAGCCATTCGGCTTGGGCATAGGCCGCTGTAACTCCTTCACCTGAGCCTGAAACGCCCGGTATTCCGAGGCAGGGACAACCTACTCTTCGGTTGCCGTTGCAACCAATGCACCCTGTGAGGCAAGTTTGCGCCACGCGAACAGCTGGTTAGGCGCAATGCCATGGCGACCGGCGACCAGACTGACCGTCGCGTCCGTCTCGTAGGTTTCGTGGACAATCGCAAGCTTCTCCGCTGTACTCCAGCGTCGACGCCGCTCAGGGCCGGAAAGAATTTCCATCTTAATGCTATTACCAGTCATAATGTGAACAGTGTCCTATCACTTATTTAAGTGGCAGAAACTGTCCGGCCAATTAGGGGACTATTCCAGTTGGAAAGGGTTGGCGCCAATATTCTTGACTGGAAATCGGTACGTCGGCCAATGATTGGGACGAGTGGATCGTATCGCTCCAAGGCGGAAAATGAAGTGACTTGGCGAACACAGAAATTTTCTATAGACTGTGTAATTCATATGCATTACAACTAAGCTTTAAGTTGGAGAAACTTATGGCTTCTAACGCACTCGTTCAAACTCGCATTGATGCAGAAGTTAGAGATCGTGCCTCTGCGGTTCTGGAAAGTATGGGTCTTACGGTGTCGGACGTAGTTCGTATCTTACTCACACGGACGGCGAACGAGGGGGCACTACCGCTAGAACTTATATCAGGCAGCGAAGCGCACGATGCTTGGTTTCGCAGCAAGGTTCTTGAAGCGCTTCACGACACGCGACCCGACGTGCCGGATGATGAAGTCACAGCTCATTTCGAAAGACGACGGGCGGCAGCGCGCCTTAAAGCAGCGGCGCTCAAGTCGTGAAGCTCACCTGGTCTGCATTTGCGTTATCAGATCGAGACGCCATCTTCACTTTCATTGAGGCGGAGAATCCCTCATCTGCAATCATGGTCGACGAACGAATAGTCGCGGCTTATGCTGTAACACAATCGGCTGTTCGTATCCTCCGCGTACTTCATGGCGCACGGGAATGGCCAGACATGATTCCTACCAGCTAAGCTTCAAACTTTATTTATGGGATCAACGGGGCACCAATCCGCTTCTCTCCAAGATAGACGGGCGATATTGCCGTTGAGGAGGGGCAATCATCAAGAATCTTGACTGGTACTCTGGAAATGTGCGGCGTCTGGATGCTCCGACCTCTAGAATAGCTGTTTGGGGTAGCATATGTTCGAAATTGCCATTTTTGGCTTTCTGCATTTAATAGATATGCCCTTTTCATGAAGCTCAATTAATTGTATGAATTATTCATACCATGCTTGATGTCATCGAAAAGAAAAGTAGAATGGCCAATATCGAAAAACGTACGATTAGCCTGCCTAGTGAGCAAGCAGCCTTCATCGAATCCAAAGTCAGAAGTGGGGATTACGCCTCAGTTAGTGAGGTTGTTCGCGCTGGCATCCGTGCATTAAGAGAGCGGGATGAAGTGATTGAGCGCTGGCTACATAATGAAATTGCTGCATCGTATGACGGAATGAAATCCGACCCTTCACGGGCGGTAAGTGTCGATTCTGCTTTTGCGTCAGTTCGCACTCGACATGCTGAACGCATGAAAGTTCGAAAGTGATCGGCAGGAGGGTTATCTTATCACCGGAAGCGGAGGCAGATCTTCTGGCTCTTTATGACTGGATAGCCGAAAGAGCTTCGCCTCAGACAGCGCTCGGATACATCGATAGGCTTGAAAATTATATTCGCGGCTTCGAATACGCTTCTGAACGAGGCACCTTGCGTAACGATATACGCGAAGGACTGAGAACCGTTGGCTTTGAACGTAGAGTCACGATCGCCTTCAATGTCACTGATCAAGAAGTTGTTGTGTTGGGCTTCTTTTATGGCGGCCAAAATTGGCAGGAAGCCTTATCTGAACATTGAAGTCGTGATCATCGTTCTTGGTCGGTTATTTTGAAAGAGAGCCGAGCGCGTTTGCTGGGAATGGAGCGATCCGGTTCTTGACTTGGTATCAGAAACAGGGTCATGGCCACAAAATTTGCCCTGTTTACTATTTAGCGACGCATTGCATAACCCGGGATATTGTTGGGAAGGCCTCGAAGTCTAAATTGAAGACGTCACATCTCTTGCCAAAAATAATATCGCGGCTGAGGTGCATCGCAAGTTGCGGGCGTTGGAAGGCAGTCCATGGCCTCGCAGATCAGGAGCCACAGCTATATTAGTAATGTAACGGGACGGATGCTGATAGGTACCCCAAACACAACCGGTGAGAATGGTCGGCGTATATTCGATATTCGCGATCAGCGTATACCGGTCCTTTCGGCAAGGAGAGCTTCTAGCCACTCGGCGGACACAGGTGCAAGCTTACGATCTCGGAGCTTGTTCTTGAACCATTCCTGCAACCACGACCAATCGCCGGCAACGCACTCGCGAAGCTTCATTCTTTCACAATGCCCGCCAGAGGCGGCATTGTCAGTGCGTCTCGCAATGGGTGGAGAGAGCCTAACCACTTCAGGTTCACAACCCGCACGAAGCGGGGAGATAGAGGCCGTCAACGAAGGTCTCGATGAAGCGGACATCGACTTCTTCCCGCGGAAGTTGAAATTGCTAGCGTTCTGTTGCAGAAAGATCTGACCTCGGCAAGTATGCCATCAAACGCTATCTTCAGGAATCCACAATGAGTTTGCAGACCGGGGAATCGCATGGGACATTTTAAGCTTGTTTATCAGAGTTATCCACTCGACCTTCCAGTCGAAGAGCCACGCATCACCTTGCGAGCCTCAAGTGGATCTTGGCCTGGTCAGGAGCTGGAGGACTACGTCGTGCTAGATTTGGAAGTGAAATCTCCGAAATTCTTCTTCGATCCCAACAATGACCCCGAGGATGACGTCTCCCAGTGGTTGAACCCGGGCCTGGATACACAGTGGCTCAAAATACCTTTGAAGCGTTTCGAGAATCGTGACTATCGCAGCCTCCAGGAAATCCGGGCCGACTTCCAGGGAGAAGGAACTCGAAACGCTTTGACAAGTGAGGATTGGTGGGAAGCCCCAGGTCTTATCACCACCTACAGCGATGAGTTTTTCGCTCGTGCGGAAATTTCCATCAGCCACGATGGTGGTGGCATGTTTTCGATTCAGCTTTCCGGCACAACCCAGTTCGCGACTACCTTTGACATAGCCTTTAGTGCTCCCCTGACCGTCAAGCTGATCGGATATCGCAACTCGTCGACCAAAGATGATCTTTTAGCCTGGTTCAACAATTTTCTCAGAAAAGACGACTTCATTTTCACGTCGCTGCAGCGAGGTGAAGACCTCTACCTTAATGGTACGGTGAAGTAATAGCCGCACCAATCGCGTCGAAGGCTGCGAGAATGATTGAGCAGATCCATAGATCATGTGAAGATCGAAACTGGATTGTCAGGCCCTCGGAGTTATGAGACGGTCTTGGGGAGTTTTGCGATAAAAGCTGTCAAATATGTATGGTGCAATTTAGTGGATACGCTGTTTGATGAAGCGCTCGATGAGAAGCGCCTTCTGCGCTCTGCATTCCTCCTGGCACGCAGGCTCGAATCTCGGGTGATCCCTGATGTTCTCGACAGGGCTGCGTTTCTTGCCTTAGCAAAGACTGCTGGAATCCCCGGAGGGTCCGTCTTGTTGCATCATGCCGAGTTCGGCAAGCAGCCGGAGAAAACCATCAGCATCGATCCGGTTTGCGCATGGGACAGTCTTTTTCAAGTTTTTCATGAGGACGTCATTCTGGAGTTCTCAACAAGTCCACTTTTTGTTTGGCTGCCCGCTGGCGAGCGTTTCCACGTTGTGTTCGGGAGCAAGGAGATGATCGCCCATTTCGACAATATGCGGGATCAGGCCGACTCGTTTTCCGCATTCGTTGACGCGTCGCGCTTGACCGAGAAAGGCAAGCAGTTTCTGCTCCAAGCCTATGAGCGATACACGATCTGATGTTGCCGGTTCCAGCGTGCATTGGGTCATTCACGTCGATAACCGCCTGCGTTCGGGTATCCTCGGTGCAGCCAGATCAACGGAGTGAAAGATGACAGCAGCGTACCAATTGCGGGGAGTTTTTCCAGCGGCCATGCTGTCGATAGGTTTGGCTATTAATGTTGCATCAGCCGAATCTGGAAACGATCAGGGCCGGGACTGGATCGTCAGCGGGACTGAGCTGATCAAGGCGCTCGAAGGAAAGTCCGATGATGCCGCTCTGCAGAGTGAGGCTGGCCGTATCTCGTCGGGCGCTCGCGGTAGTGCTTATATAGCTGGGGTGGCTGATGCTACCAGCGGGACGGGTTGGTGTGGGGCCGGATCGGTTCTCCCCCATGAGCTTACAGATCGCGTATACACGCATCTTCGAAGCGTCACGCCGGAGCGTCTTACAAGGAAAGCATCGACATTGGTGATTGAGACGCTGGCTGCTATTTATCCCTGCCCTGCGAATTAAAGAGGCGTTTTCGAGTTATGCTATTATTGGAATTCCTGATTTTTTCAGCCGCGTTTGTGGCGGTCGTTCTTCTGGCTGTTCACCAAATTGTCTCGCAGATCAAGGAGTACCGATTTTATAAGAGTAACGGCGGTGATTTTTCCGTCGATAGCGCTGCGGACAATCTGAAGCTTGATGAGCGCGTTTACATCAATGCTCTCGGCCTCACGAATTGGCAGCGTTTCTATCTATTTCGTCCGTTTTACATCGTGCTGCTTATAGCGTTCGCCGGCATGATGATCTTCTCTTTATTCTGACGGATATGATAATAGTCCGCTCCTGACAGCCGTCTTTCAGCATTCGCAAAAGTCCTGCTGCCCCCGAAAACGCGGCTCCAGAAAATTTGATTAGAGGATAATCCTACGGCGTCGTCTATTCGCCTGCCACCCTCCTGATGACTTAAAATTGCAGTAAGCCTCTTGCGCCCGCGGGACCGCCTATACATGAAGCTCTCGCGATGAATTGTAATGGCGCATGTACTCAGGGCAAATGTTGCGATGCCGATGAAAGGGAAGACCACCGCAATGACTGTGTTAGGAACGAAGGCATGTAATGATCATGAACGCGACCGCCCCCAGAAGGCCGCGGCCGGTCGCCCCGCGGCGCGCGAAGTCTTGTCCAGCAACCATGCCACGATCGGCAGGGCAAAAGCTGTGGGAAGCGGCGGCACAGTGATCGCGTAGGCCGCGAACGCCTCCGAGTGGCCCACGGGAACGAAGCAGACGGCCATACCGGATATCGCAGCAATATTGGCAAAGCCGAAGGCCAGTTCCATGAGCACCAGAATGCGCGCGACGCGGAAAAGTGCAGCAATGCGCCTGCCTGCGCGCGTTCTGGCACGGTTCGAGTGCTGCCGTTAAAAATTGTGCAGGCAATGCCAATCAATGCAATGCAGCAGACACCACCGCAAAGGCAGAACCATCAGTAGTGCCAGAAAAGGAGTTTTCAGCGGACCGGCTGCAAATCCCGCAAACATGCCAGCTCCGAAGAAGCCGGAAATACGTCCGCGTATGCGTTGGGGGGACGCCGTGTTCAGCCATGCTCCGTCCAGCATCGGGAACAGGCTCGCACAAAAGCCGATAGCGAAACGGGCAATGAACCAGACCGGCAAACTGTCGGTCATGGCGAGCGCGGCAAGGCCTATAGAGCAGCCTAACAAGGCCGCGGCGATCACGCGGTTTTCCCCGACCCTTGCGGTGAGTTGATCTATTGTCATAACATACACCATCGCGCTGGCCGCGTAAGCGGCGGCATTCAGACCGATCAGACTTCCGGTAACGCCCTTTGCCTCAAGCCAAGGGAAGGAGCGGAAAGGTGCGACCCTGAGCGACTGCAAAGGCGGTCCCGCGCTCAATATGAGTCTGTCGGCAAAAGCCGCAATGCACCGCCCAAAGTCGCTGTATAGAGAACCGCGTCCAACCTTAAAAAAAGACTTCGACCCGAAGTACAACAGTGCTAGTTCGTTGTAACTTGCCTCTTTCGGCGTGATACCATCCATAGTCCGAACAAAGCGCCAAAACCACCCACCAAAGCAAGCTCTATGGAAGTGGAATGCATATTCAATGCCATGATGGAAGTCCCAGCGCCCAATATGCAAATCAGCACGCCAATTATGCGAGCCCTGACAGTGCCATAAAAATGCGTTTTGATGGGCGCACGTTGCCCGGGATATCTGTGCTGCCAGTCGTCGAATGCCGTCTTGAATTCGCGCAACAGGCGGTCACGGCCAGGCAGGTCAAGGGGGCTTACAAGCAATGTGGGATAGCCTGGACGCGTCAGTTTCAGGAAATCATCCGTGCCCCAGCCGGCGATTTCAGCAAAAGCGATGGGTGCTCGACGCGAAAATTGCAAACCATCCGACATTACCTTGATCCGGTTGTGCGTCGGAAAAGCCTTGAACGCAATGAGCGGTGGAACCACTAATGCAACCAGTGCAAGCACACCCGCGAGGATAATTGGCCCACGGCTTAAAATAACGAAAAGGAAGCATCCGGCGCTTGTTATGATTGAAAAAGGAGCGGCAAGCTGGTGCCATCGCGTATAGACTGAGGCTTGAATAGACTCATCGTCGCCCATCGAATTGCCTTTTCCGTTAGAAAAAATTTTCACGATTTTTGGAATGCGCTCTGTTGCTCTCGATATCTAACCTGCAGTAGCTTTAGCAGATATTATCAATCGAACCCTTCACAAAGACTCGCTCAAAACGCCTCTGGGGACGGAAATGTTGCTTATTCTGGGCTATCCGGGGGGGGGGCTTAAAACTTGTGCGAAGCGCATCGAGGCGGCCTATAACAACTGCTATACCACAACAAATTGAGCCAAACCCGAAGGAGAGTGTGCCCAGCATCAACCTTTGAATCGAATTCGCTTCAACGATGAAAATCAAGCCGATCATCACCTGAATAAGCCCGAGTACTAATATCACAATCTTCATTCAGATAAGACCTCAAGGTCGAACGTCAGCGAAAAAATCTGAGGCTTCCCAGCTTGCAGGAATTCTCTTTTTCATTTGATCGCAGAACAATCAAACTTGATGGCATCAATCTCTCCTGAAGCAACGTTGTATTCACTCACCTGAAGAAATGAACACATATAGATCCTTTCTTCATTTTGGAGGAAAACGTAATTTCCTGTTGCTGTCTTGATCTCGTATCCCTGCTCGGCAAGATCAAGAATTGTGAGTCTCCTATCCGCAAGACTTGTTGATGTCAATGAAGCGAATAATACGAGAGCCGATACTAGAGTCTTCATTATATTCCTGTATATTTCAATTGTTGAGGCCTTAAACTCCGCACAGTTTATCATATTGAATAATTATCTATCTCTGTCAAAAATTTTAAGTCGATGTTGTTAATTAGCACGCACGGGAACACGTCTCTGTCATCGCCAGGCGAGGTGGGAATTAACGAAGAATATCGTTCCGCCATAAGTCCATGACGCGGCACCGAGAGCACCGAGAGCATGGAAGAAGGGGGCTTTTCCGGCTTTGTTGCAAACTTTTCGCTGGAACCAAGCTTGGTTATTGTCGAATTCACGTCCTCATGCCGTAGATAGCTCTCATATTGCAGTCGTTCAGCGCAAGTGAGTAGTCCAGGATTTATTTGTCTTAGCACCAATTACGGTAGGGATCGCCAGCATGGATTTGCGCACGACATCAAGGAACGCTGCGCTGGCGTTCTCCATCAAATGCCAACGATCTGCGACCTGCACAGCATGGGGCAAAGCATTGGCAGCGGCCTCACGATATCCTCCGCCTCTATCACTTGAAACAATCGGTTTTTCGGGGGGCTGAGCAAGGAACTACCAAACTGTCGCGATCTCCCGATCAGGCAGAAGTTTGACAATCCTTCGCTTCTCAAGACCACATACGACGGTGCCATAACGGTGATTGCGGCAGAAAGCGCAATCGTCAATTCAAACGGCGTTTAGAGCATCATCCGGCACCATGGATTTTCTTCTCACCGCACGCATGAGTGTGTCATTGCTAACTGGGATCATCAAGCGTTTGGCAAAAGCTGCTGCGTACCGCCCTCCCAGAGCCAACCCGGGATGATGCACCACGGTATCAAGTGGGGCGGTTCGACGGCTGCGCTCCGCAACGATAATCTCTCCAAACCTTTCGACGAATATCCGGCGACGACAAACTGTCATCTCACAGATGAAGCGCCTTGTTGATAATTGTAGTTGGACCTTGGTGCCGCCACAAGGAAAATCAGCAACTATCCGAACGTAGCGGCTATGAACAAGATCTGACTTTCGGTTGCATAAAGGGCAGGACCGTCGATCGGCGTTAGCTCGCGCTCAAACAATGATAACCCCGTTGTCCTCGTCGGGACTCTCAACAATCAATCCCGACGGGATCAGGGACTACAGACGAAACTTGGTCGCCATGAGCTGATCCCTTTCTGATAACCGCGTCAGTTTCCACCACGAAATCATCAAATCTGAGTCAGACCCGATATTCCGTTCCGATTAACATGAAGAACTCATTTTTCGAACAGAATCGTTGTTTTGGTGATCCAAATTTAGCTGCCGTACGTATTGGCTAGCGAATGCGTATAAAATTGAATTGGCAGGCGTCTAACCAGTCATTCGTCAGTTGCACGCAATTACTTTACCGCGGGGCCGGATGTTAATCATGTACAACTAATTCATAAAATAGCGTTGTTTTTTTTCGGTTTAATCGATGTTGACAGACAGTATCTGTATCTTTGAAACGGCCGATATAAGAATGAGAAAAAATCAGATATCAAGCAGCCTGGGGATGGGAATTTAAAAACAAATGTTTATGGAAAATACAAAATCTACGAGCCACCCACCGGTTAAAAACGGAAGAATTGGTGTTTTACTTGTGAACCTGGGCACGCCGGATGGGACTGACTACAAATCAATGCGCCGATATCTCAAAGAATTTCTAACGGATAAACGCGTCATTGAATGGTCAAGACTTTTTTGGTACCCAATATTGTTTGGAATTGTGCTCAACACGCGTCCAGGAAAGGTTGGCAAAGCCTACGCATCGATTTGGAATGATGAGCTCAACGAGAGCTTTCTTCGGACTTATACAAGAAAACAAGCCAATCTCATTGGGGGCAGACTGGCAGAGAACCCAAATATTATTGTAGACTGGGCAATGCGCTACGGGCAGCCTTCTGTTAGTTCGCGTCTTCACCGTCTACACGACCAGGGCTGTGACCGTATACTCCTCTTTCCGCTATACCCTCAATACGCAGCTGCGACCACGGCGACTGTTAATGATGAGGCCTATAAAACTCTACTTAAAATGCGCTGGCAGCCAGCACTACGAAGTGTTCCACCATATCACGACGATCCGTCCTATATTGACGCGCTCGCCGTCTCCATTGAACGTCATCTATCCGCTTTAGAATGGGAGCCAGAGCGGGTGATAGCGTCGTTTCACGGTATTCCTAAAAGTTATTTTGCCAAAGGGGACCCATATTATTGTCAGTGTCAAAAGACTGCACGACTTCTAAGAGAACGCCTTGGGTGGTCGCTGGACAAATTGATGATTACGTTTCAGTCTCGCTTTGGACCAGAAGAATGGCTCCAGCCATATACTGACAAAACTATCGAGAATTTAGCGAAAGAAGGGGTCAAACGAATAGCTGTTGTAAACCCTGGCTTCGTCTCCGACTGCTTGGAAACCCTTGAGGAAATTGCAGAAGAGGCTGCAGAAATATTTGTGCAAAATGGTGGTGAAAAGTTTTCTCATATTCCATGTCTTAACGATTCTGATTTGGGGATAAGGGTTCTTGAAAACGTCGTGCGTCGTGAATTAGCGGGCTGGTTGTAGAATAAGACAATATTACTAAGGAACTAGCCTTAGTTTGCGATCAAAGTCGAAGTTACTTCAGAGGTGCTCTCCGAATTTGTACCATGGAGAACTGGAATTTTCCGGGTTCAAGGCTCAAAGCGGCGGGGATGCCGTTGAGCCATTGATAAGCGAAATCGGCATCTTATTGCCAATGGCACCGTGTGGTCGGAGCTCGTTATAGATCTTATGAAAGCTCGCCGCGGAGCTTGATAATTTGCCTCCGCTTTCCATGGTGGATTATCATGCGCGCTGAAAGTGTAAACGTCTGCTACGTCGCCCTTGAAACCAGCCAACGCACATGGCTGATCGGTTATCTTCTGCTCTGCTCAGATATGGTGCAGACTACGGCAGTTGCCGGCGGTTTGCCGGAGCTCTTCTGTCGGCGCTTGCAAAAATCGAAACCCTGACGGGAGTTTGGTCGCAGGCGGAATGCGCCCCCCGGATCGATGCGGGTCTGCTTTGAGGCAGGCTATGACGGCTTCTGGCTGGCCCGTCTTCTCATGGATTGCGGCTTTCAGACTACAATCCTCGACCCATCCAGCTTTCTGGTTTCACGACGAGGCCAACCTGTGGTGACAGACCGCGTCGATGTTGAAGCGAAGGCGTATTTGCTTTGAGACAAGTCAGTTTGTCGACCTGTACGGCTCCCTACAATTGAGGAAGACGACGCCAAGCGTCTTTCTCTACGTACACAATTGAAGAAGGAGCGCAGGCGACACGTCCATCGTATCCGCTCATTGCTTGTTCTCCACGGCATTCTCTCTGTTTCTGGCCTTTGGGGAGTACGCTGGAAAGAGGCGCTTTCGAGTATCCGAACTGGCGACGGCAGGGAGTTCGGGCGCTTCATCTTCCGTGAGCTTTGCCGCCAGTGTGAACGGCTGGATCTCGTGCACTCGCAGCTTAAAAGTCTGGAGAAGGAGCGCATTCAGGTTTGCGAGATCGAAGGAGCTATCGACTGCGGTTCGAAGATCAGGATTCTCAAGCAGCTTGATGGAATCGGCGAAGTGGACAGGCCAGTCTCATGCTCCTTCTAGATCCTGATAATCTGTTCTTTTGTGGAACCGTGAACGCTTCATCCTTCCGTCTCTGAACTGCCCTCCTTGTCGTGACGGACTCTACCAAATTTTGAAAGAAACCTAGGGGCTCAGGTCAATCCGCTTTTACCTAGTCGAAGATACAGTCAATTTTTGCTTTCAGTTGCTTCGTGTTTCCCCGTTCCGGAACAAAGGGTAAGGCGAAATCCATTCGGAGACGATGCTTATAATGGTGTGTTCAAACCGAAAGAACTTTTTTGCTTCTAAAGCATCTGACAGTTGCTGCGAGTCATTAAGCGTGATCCCAATACGCTTTCTAACAAGGATATTCTGGCGCACTACATTTTGCTTGCATTTTAAGACGGTGATGGAGATCATGAGCTAGCAGCCAGAAGGGTGGCTGATATTGCAAGGATGCTTGAACAGGGCAGAACTCGCGAACGCTGATATTAATCTATAATACTGCACTATCTCGCATATTCTTGATGCGAGTCGTTAACCAAAGAACGCCAATAAAATTGCAAGTTCCTCGGTGTTGGCGTTCAATAGCTTTAAGAACTGAGGGTAATCGCTATGCCATTCAGAACAGCAGGCAGACGTGGTGCATTCTCACCAACTGACATTAAATTGCTTCAGAGCGCATATAATGGCGCTAATGAGCTACTTGGCCATTCTTCCGCCAAAGATGAAGAGCTTGACCGATCGTCCGCGTCCTAATTCGCCTTTTTGAAAACGGTGAACGAGATCCCCATGTAATTGCAAAGCGCTGCGTCAAAATCAGCAAGCTAATGCCACTAAAAATGAGAATGTGCTATGCCGTTTCGTTCCGATCCGTTCATAGGAACATACAACCCCGACCAACTGCGTAAACTGCAGAGAGCCTATGACGAGACTTGCAAATTGCTCGAGGTCGTCTTTGAGCGAATCCGAAGCAAGAAAACTGGCAAAACGAATATACGGCATCTATGACAGTGGGATCGAAGACCCAAGTGCGATAGCCCAGATAAACAAGCACGCTGAAAGCATCTAAGTTCGTTGGATTGGCTGATGGCTTAGCGGGAGAGTGGATCCAGCAGGCAATTGATCACCCCCGGATAAAATACCTTGTAAGGTGCGGCCCACACGTTAGGCAATAAAACCCTTCCGCTCTAAGGTTTGGTGCGCGGCTTAGGGTCAAGATCCAACAGGGTTATAATATTGGGTTGGGCTGCGACGAGATCAGCTATGGTATAATTGGACAATACTCGGAAAAATGCACTCAGCGCTTCGCGAAATACCGTGGATACCCCATATTTGTCGCTGGAAGGACAGGCGCCATCCCCTTCAAGATGGTCCGATAATGCGAAATTTTCTTCCGTGATCCTTATCACTTGAAAAAGAGTTATCTCGCCAGAACCTTTAGCCAGTCTGATGCCGCCACTCCGTCCTCTGATAGTTTCAACCATGCCCGCCTGAACAAGGGGATGAAGGATTTTGAAGAGGAAAAGATCTGAGATGCTATAGACACGCGCGATCTCTGAGACCCGCGAGATATTGCCCTCGTTTGTCGCGCAATACATAAGAAGACGGACAGCATAATTAGATTGCTTTGTTAGACGCATCGCTTTTTTCTGAGTCCTAGACACCAGTGGCTCTGAAACGAAATGCAAAGTTACAGTTTGAAACGCGTGATGTAAATTAGAATCGTTAAAAACTGCGACTATGAGCGTTTGCGCTGGTCATGGTAATTGGACAGGAACACAAAATTCGCTACTATAGAACGGTGTTTGTCCGAAGGAAGTTTGGCAACTTTTTTATTTCGAGTTCGTTCCATGACTAATAAACAATACGGCTAGAAGGCCATGCAATAACCGAATTGAATTCGTTGCAAACCATTGATTCTATGAGGTCATCGACCGGCGGTTTGTTTTCTCGCTCGCAATAGAGGTTGGCGCCAGAATAAACACCGCGAAGGGCTAGCTGCGGCCTATGGGGTAATATTACTGTTCTTCGTCACTTCTAGGTGGTAAGGCTGTCGGGAATGTTGCAAGAACGTTCACGGCTTTGTGTTTATCTCTTCATCTCGAGTGCCGGATTACTGGTTGATGCAGGCGCCGGCCTGGATCTTTACGCCAATGATCGTTACGAACTGTGGGGAGTGTAATGGCTGGAGCGGCAGCACCTTCCACCTTCCTTGAACAGTCAGGCTGCGTAAGGTCTGCTGTTATGGTCTGATCTTTTCCTTAGGCCGGTGGGAAACGAGGTTGAAAGTTGTAATTCATTAACCGCGTCGGAGCGTCGATGCTCATCAGCGCTCTCCCATCCCAAGGATGACCTTCTTTGCACCCAGGCGCCTGAGAGACAAGGCCACCACGAGTATCGCAATGAGTGCCGCGCTAGCCATGATGTAGGCCGCTGAATCCCAGCCAAACCGTTCCAGTACACCGCCAATAGCTGTCGGACCAAGAATCTGCCCCAGATTGTTGCCTTGAATGATCAGGCCCAGAACAATTGGAGCCAACCCTGCCGAAGGCGCGACAATTGACGCGGAGGACAGCAGGATTGCCGGAATGACACCGCCGACAGTCGAGAACAACAGGCACAGGCCGAAGGCCGCACTGTCGGGCAGGTAGGGGAGAAATATCCCGAAACTGGCCAGTCCCATCACGAGGAATGCAACGATCAGCAGGGCCGGGCGGCTAAAGGCTCTGGAGAGGAGCAGGCCTGCCGTCAGATTGCCGATGACGTTCACGGCTGCGGCAAGTGCGCTGAGCAATCCAGCCGTCTGGTGCGTGACCTTCAGGCGCTCCATTAGCAGTACCGGCAGGAAGCTGAAGACAGCAAAAAACACCAGGCTGTAGAGCGCAAAGGTGATCGCCAATGCGACAGCACCTGAGTTGCGCGACACAATTATGCTGTCGCGGCGCAAGCTGCTCCATGATAAGAACTGGTTTCGCCCGTGGGCAGGAATGACAAGTCCAACACCCATGCACATCGCCAGCGCAACCGCGCCGCTTGCCCACCACATCGTCCGCCAGTCCTCGAAGACCGGCCCAACCAACATCGCCGTCGCCATGCCGACAGGTATAAAACAACTCCAGAGGGCGAAGGCCAGATCACGATCAGCTGGTTGTGTAACCTCTTCGAGCAATGAGGGTGCAGCAACGGTCACCAGCAGGAATCCCGCCCCTTCGACAATGCGGCCAGAAAACAGGATTGGCAGCCCCAGTGTCGCCGCGCCAAGCGCCGCGCCGGCTGTCGTAATCAAAAGCCCGATGATGAGAATGCGCCGCGCACCGAAACGCGCGACAAACGCACCGGTCGGAATGCCGCCCACAAGACCAACGAGCGCAAATATTCCAGCCAGCCAGCCGATCGCCGTCAGGGCGATACCAAAATCACTCTGCAAAAGTGGGGCTGCAATTGCCGCCTTGCCAACCTGCAAGGCGGCCGCAATCCCGGCGCCAACGATGACGAATACTGCGGCCCAGCGCGTGGACATTGCTTTGTTTATTGACGGCAGCATCACGACGCCCTTGCCACGCGACCGGCTACCATGGCGGCAGTGATCTCCGCGATATGCCGTCCCTGAAAGCGTGCGCCCGCAAGCTCGTTGTCACTGACCGCACGCTGCCCTCCCTGTCCATCATCGGCCAGGGTCGATGCACCATATGGCGAGCAGCCCGTGATTTCGTCCATCCGCATCTGGCCCTTGAAGCTGTAGGGCAAGCCGACGATCATCATGCCGAGGTGAAGCAGAACAGTCTGGGTGGACAGGATCGTTGTCTCCTGTCCTCCATGCTGGCTCCCGGTTGAGGTGAAGACGCCGCCCACTTTTCCGACCAGCTTGTCCTCAAACCAGGGCCCACCGGTCTGGTCGAGAAAGTTCTTCATCTGCGATGCCATATTGCCGAAACGCGTCGGTGTCCCGATGATGATGGCATCGTAATCCGCAAGCTCTGCTATGGTTGCGACCCGCGCGGATTGATCGATCTTGTATCCGGCCCTTGCAGCAACTGATTCGGGAACAAGCTCAGGCACGCGCCTGATCGCAGCTGTCGCACCCACCTCTCGCGCGCCACTCGCCACCGCGGAAGCCATCGTTTCGATATGCCCATAGGAGGAATAGTAAAGCACCAGCACTTTCGTCATCTCGTCGGCCTCGCGTTAATCTAATCGATCATAAGGTTGCATCAAAACGACGAGCGTAATAAGTGATATAAAAATGCTAATAATGATCACAAGGATAGATCATGTTGGATGCCCTGACTCTCGATCAGATTCGGACTTTCGTGACCATCGCCGATAGTGGCAGCTTCCGCTCTGCGGCTCAGAAGCTTTCACGTGTCCAGTCGGGTGTGAGCGCCACCATCGCCAATCTTGAGAACACACTTGGCGTAAAACTGTTTGACCGTTCCGGATATAAGCCCGCCCTGACTCCGGAGGGATATGTATTGCTTGGTAATGCACGCGACATCATTCTGCGCGTGGACGTGTTGCGCGCCCAAGCGTTTGGCTTCGCACATGGTGTGGAAACCCAGCTCGCAATCTCGGTCGACACACTCTTCCCGATGCGGGCGGTCGCACACGCAATCTCACAGATGCGACATGATTATCCTGCTGTTGCCGTTCGGGTGTGGTCGGAAGCGATGGGCGGTCCGCTCGATGCGCTTCGAAAGAGCCGCTGTGTGCTTGCGATAATGGTGGGTGAAGAGTTCCGCGACCCTCACATCAAATTTGAGCCGCTGACAACTGTACGTCAGGTCTCGGTCGTCGCTTCGACCCATCCGCTGGCGTTGCGCCAAGCGGGTCATCCACTGGAGGTGATGGATGTTGCCGATCATCTCCAGATCGTTCTGACCGATCCATCCGACATATCGGCGGGCCGAGATTTCGGGGTCTTTTCGTCACAGACCTGCCGAGTCAATTCACAGGACACCAAACACCATCTGATCCTGGGGGGCGCGGGCTGGGGGCGGCTCCCGCATTGGCTCGTTGAGCTGGACTTGGAGCAAGGAACGCTTGTGCGCCTCAATGTCAGCGCCATGGGCCACACTGGCGAAGTCACGTCGAGTGCCTATGTCGCCTACCGCCGGGACGAGGCACTTGGGCCCGCAGCGCAGAAACTTGCCGAACTGCTCATCAGCCAGGAATATGGTGAACAGAGGGAGTGAGAAACTCCAATTTAAAGTTCCCACATCCTGGCCCGCCTGATGCGCCCGGCCCGTACTCCGCTTTCGCCGCGCGGTTTGCCTTGGCTTCATTCTCCGGCGTGGCACGAAGGGTTCGCGAGTGCTAGGCTGGGACGCTCTTGCAATCCGGTCTCGCAGACTACTGTTCTGGAGAGTTTCTTCTCAACAAGTTTTCCGCCCCATTGCGAACAATCGCTTCCCGGCGCGGGGGAATGACTTCTTCGAAAATCGGTTCATTGTTTGCTCGATGATGTTCTCGTAAGACTGCATAGGAATCTGTCGAAGAGGCATTTATGTCGAAAGAAGGTGCGCGCGGCGAACCCGCCGACCGCTTTTCCATGGTGGTCAGTATCATCCCTCTCACCGTGCGGGCGTTATCCTGGGCGTAAATACTCGGTATTGATGTCTGGGGAGTGGACGGCCTGAAAATTTCATCTTGCCCTTGCCACGGACTTCGCCGAACAATTGCCATTGCTGCCGGCGTCCGATAAGTGAAACTGCAACTCAGTTACTTCACGTCAAAAATTGAGAGCTTCAGGTTTTCTAGGGGGCGCTATGCCTATTTATGAACTGGCAGCCTTAGGAGCCGCTATATGCTGGGCTCTGACCGGTCTGATTTCCGCTGGACCTGCCGATCATCTCGGTGCGTTCACATTCAATCAGATGCGCCAGCTATTCGTTAGTTTTGTGCTGATAATCTATGTGGTGGCGACCGGAACCTGGCATCAACTATCCTTTGCCACTGCAATCCCTCTCTTCCTTTCTGGCGTGATCGGCATATTCCTTGGCGATACCATGCTCTTTGCTACCCTCAACAGATTGGGGCCTCGCCGCGCAGGGATTTTATTTGCCATGAATGCCCCGATCGCCGCGTTTCTCGGATGGGGAATTCTGGGCGAGCAACTGACGCTTGGGTTGGTTGCTGGTATCACCCTAACGATTGTCGGGGTCTGCTTTGCGATATTTTTCAATAGTCGCCGTGTGATCACTCATGCGCTCGAAACGGTCCATGGTTCCTGGATGGTGGGAATATCATTGGGTCTTCTGGCTGCGACGGGTCAAGCGGTTGGATCCATCATTGTACGACCGGTAATGGAAAGTGGTATTGATCCATTCCTCGCTTCACTGCTCCGCGTTGGCACGGCGGCTTGCTGCCTTAGTGCTCTCTCCGCATTTCCTTTTGCAGCTGTGCGGCCACGTAATCGTTTATCTATCCAAGTGGCATTCATGACTGCGCTGTCGGGCATTCTCGCGCTGGCCATGGGTATGACGTTGATGCTGTTCGCTCTTTCAGGTGGAGAGACGGGTATAGTTTCGACGATTTCAGCAACAACGCCAGTCATTATTCTTCCAATGTTATGGCTGAGGACCGGTCAGAAGCCGAATACAGGAGCTTGGCTTGGGGCTATATTTGTTGTGGCGGGACTTGCACTCATCTTGTCCCGTTGAAGCTTGAAGGGAGGCGTGACCAGATTTGTTGGTTCAGAGAGTTTGCTTTAGGTCAAGGACGGCCTTCGTTAATCAGGGTAACATCTAAATGACGACGGGTTGCCGAGATGGAGAACCCTCGAACGTGAACCTCTCAAAGCTGTCTCATGGACGCTGCCACAGAACCAGGGCGTTGGTCCCAGCGAATAAAGGGGAGACAGAACCGTGGTTCATGAAATTGCCATGGGCAGAGCATTCGCCCAATGCGATGGCGCTGTCAGAACATTCTCCCAGAATTATAGTGTGGTGAGCGAAGGTGATGAAATTCGCCGCGTTTATATGGTCAATTCTGGAATGCTGAGGGCTTTCCGGTTCTTGTCAGATGGCAGACGACAAATAACGCATTTCTTGTTCCCCAACGACTTGATCGGGCTGATTGATAACGATTCCTATTCCAAAAGCGTTGAGACTGTTGTGCAAAGCAAATTGACGTCTCTATCTCAATCCAAACTGCAAGAGTTTATCAGCTGCAATGAAGGGGCGCGGCTGGCCTTGCAGAAAGAAACCCGAAATTTACTAAGAAGATCAAACTCCTTACAGGTTATTCTGGGACGGTTGTCATCAGTTGAGAAGTTATCTTGCTTTATCCTCCTTCTCTACCAGCAAAAACCTCTACAACAAATTGTTCACATACCAATGCCACGGCAGGATATAGCTGACTTTTTAGGGATGACCGTTGAAACCGTGAGCAGGAGTTTCACAAGACTGCGCAGACTTGGACTGATTGTCTCGCGTGATCCAAGCTCGATAAAAATCTGTTCTGTATCAGCGCTACAGCAGGTGGCCGGTAGATTTGTCCTAACAGGTTCGCCTTGCCGGAATGTCCGTGCTGGGATATCGACCAACATTTAAAATCGGCTCTGGTGTTATGGTAAAAGAGTTCCATCAATTCAAAGCGATTACCAATCCAGTTCAACCCGGCATGTGCTTTGCAAGGCACCTGTAATCAGTAAAATTCCATGCCGTTCATTGCTGGTCGGGCGTCTCGAGTGATTTGGCGGCTTGGAGAATAAGCATCACCTCCTGCGTTCCTGTCGCAGGAGACCTGCTATTTCATAATCGCAATTTTTGATTAACGGCTGCGATCAGCAACACATGATGCAGCCCCACAACGACATGTAGGGTGTCACGTCTAAGCGGACGGACGTGCTGGCGGGCTAACGCTGATAAAAATCAGAGCAAATGGGAGCATGAAACGTGAAAAGCAAGCCTCGATAGACAACCACCGCTGTGCCATTGCGGGTTTTGTTACCCGTCTAAGGTACTGCTTCGGTCAGCGTTCAATCAGTAACGGAAATTGTGACGTCCCAGCGGTTTTCCGGTGCAGGCCTATTCGTCTCTTCGCAACTAACAATGATGCGTTTATTCCTCTTCGTATCTTCGCGCCACTTTGCACTCAGTGGTAGCGTACATTCCGTCACAACGGTTTTGTCATCAAGGGACGGAAACAGGAAATTCGTACCGTTTTCGATGTTGCTGTTGTTGATAAAGCGCGCAGCGACCTGAGCGATTGCATCAAGATCCTGCCGATATGAGCGTGCCTGTCGTTGTTTCTCAGCGGATATGGCATGACAGGTCCGCAGATTGTTGAGGCCGAAGCGTTGGTGGCAAAAAGTCTGAATTTCTTCAATACGAGACAGGGATAAGCTCTCGTATATTTCAACGTCGCATTCTCCACAGACCATCGGGTTTTCAAAGAATATTTGTGGTGATGGCCGCTGTTTAATAAAAAAACTGTAATCGGTGCGATGTTCACGATGCCTTGTTTCAAACCCGGTCAGCAACAGGGCTGCACCGAAAAGCGGGAGCAATGCGATGGATAAATTCAGAACAATTCTCTTCATAAATACGAGTAGAATCCGGTGAACAGTGAAATCTTTTGCTGTCTACGATGGTCTCGATCTCAGATCAAATGCAAGTTGTTCGAGCCCATCTCGCAATCGAGTACAGATTGACATCCAGCGAGCGAAGATCTGTCATACGGACAGGCTTATAAGGACGCATTGCAACCTGCAGAAGCAACCCTTTGGTAGCGCTTAATGTCATGAAGTTGTGTTCAGGGCCATATCGAACGGGCAAGCCGTTCACTATCAAATGGCACAACAGTGTGTCATCGCGCAGATCATCGAACGTGTAGCGAGCGTGGTCGTAATTCACAACGAACAATCCGGTGCCTCATTCCCAATCAATGGCGTAACGGAACAATTGTGACAAGCAACAGGCAAGTTTGTTAGCTCGGATGGAAGTTTTCCCTGCGCTCACAGGGGGGACGCATGGCTTAGAGGAAATACGAGGTTCCATCGGCGATACGATATGAGAACTCGCCTCTATGTTCTTGATCTACTTCCCGCAGCGTTGCGGGAACAAGGTCACATCAAATTGCTGCGCACCAAGCGTCGGATTCCTCTGAGGCTCAGTCACGATCATGGCCCGAATAGAGCATGGTCCGGCAATGACCCGATACTGATGGCGCTTCTGATAAATCACTTTTGTGATTGGATGAGCAGGAACCAGTTTGGCAACCGCTTCGATGACGGCAGTCATCTCTTTTGCTCTTTGGTAATTCGGAGCGATGGCAGCGTCAGCAGCGGATGACAATGCGCACAAGCCAACAAGGGCGGTAACAATGGATTTGAAATACATGCTCATCTCCTTAATTCAACTGTCTGAAGCCTCAATCATGGCCGGAAAGCAAGTGCAGACCCTGTTCGTGTCGCACAAGCAATGATCGCGTCACATTGCCTTGCACCGCTTTTCTCTCTTGAAGATAAAGTGACGGCCCCATTATGAGGTCGGTAAACCTGGATTTAAGTGGGAACTTTTCGCTCTGCTTGGTGGACGTTGCGGAGTCCGCACTCGCCGTATTGTCGCCTGGCTTTAAACTTTCACGCATCGCAAACCTCGTGAGGTCGGCGTCGAATTCAAAGCTGGTGGGGCTTTGGTTTCGATGTAGACGCCGATATCAGGTCGTCGACCCGGGACTATTCTGTTCGGCTAGAAAGCATCTGCGCCGCAACTTGAGCGTGATCGACCGCGATACGATCACGATTTCGCCCTTGAAGAGGCTTCGAAATCTGACACCGTTGTAACCGTGTACGGATTATTGGTCACCTTGGAATTTAAGCTTCTCGTAGGCTAAGAACAGGTCCGTCACGAGCACCCCATTAATCTTCATTCCGGTTAAATCAGCATCCTCAATGCTCGAGTTTGCCAATGTAACACCTGTTATAGACAGTCCTGATAGATTGGCGTTTGTGAGCGTGGCTGCTGATAAGTTCACGTTATTAAAGCGTGAGCCGGCAAGGTTGATGTCGTCAAAAATTGTTTCGCCCAAATTGGTGTCGGTGAATTTGGCTTTTGTGAGTACCGCATGAAATTGAGCACCCGCAAGGTTGACGCCATCGAAATGCGTACCCGTCATGTCAGCTCTCTCATAATGCATTCCCTGCAACTGGGGGCCATCAAAAGAGCACTTTTTTTCTCGGTCGTTCATCGTCGCTGGCTCCAGGTTAACGTTCTCGATGATAAGAATGCTCGATTCCTTCGTGTTTGGCCATCATTGCTCATGAATGGAACGTGCTGAAACTAACGCCGACCATGCATATCCAATATGATTTCACGATCATAATCGCCAATTCTGCCTGCTCGACTTGTAAAGTCGGATTGTCACGCATCATCGTGCTGCGAGGTGTTTACTCTAGCCTTCAACCATTCAATCAGCCTGAATGCATTATCGCTGGGGGTTTTTATTCGGCTTTGTAACCAAATAGCATGATCACGCGGCAGTCGCCTTTCACTAAGTAAAACAAGCCGGCCGCTCCTGATTTCTTCCGCCGCCAAAAACTCGCTAACTAGTGCTACTCCCAATCCTTCGAGCGCAGCATGGATTATAGCTGTTGCTTCGCGAAGACGCAGAATCAGACCCGAATTTGAAGCTTCAGCAAAGAGCCCATCTGATTGCCATCTGCTCCAGTCGGAACCGAACGTGCCTATCTTTGGTATTCCCTCCAATTTATTGCCGTTGTTTCTAACCTGCTCGGCCAGTTCAGGCGATGCAACAAGGACAAGGCGATCAATCCATAGGAGTTCACTGTCGGGAGGAGGCGCTGCAGGTGATGCGCTCACAAGACTGAAATCCACCGATGAACCAGCCTCTCCTCGACCGGTACCTATAATCTGAAGCATGATGGTGGGGTGTAAAATACGAAATTCACGCAGACCAGGCAGGAACCAATGATGAAGAATTGAGCGGGCGCAAGCGACTGTGACCGGTGTCGTTTCAAGTGATAAGGCGTTGGTGGCTTCGAGAAGCTCCTCCAGTATTCTGCCCAGGTTAGTGGCAAATTGCCTTGCTTCCGGCGTTAACTGGATTGTCGCAGCGTGGCGCTTGAAAAGTTCACGTCCTAAGTGCTCTTCGAGCTGGCGCACTGCCTGGCTAACCGCTGACTGAGTGACGTTCAACTCCTGCGCGGCAGCTGTAAAGCTGCCGAGGCGCGCAGAGGCTTCAAAAGCGCGTAGAGATGGCAAGGGCGGAATATGTCGTGGGTTCATCGCCCATTAGTAGCACTAATCGGTAGGATAACAAAACCCCGTTCGACTGGTAACCCGCATTCGAGGTATTAATACAACTTCAAGAAATCACTGATGCCTGACGCTGGTTGTGACAAGACCCCAAACTCCGCAAAGGTTGCAAAATTGGTTAAACCGACCCTCCTTCTTGCTTGCGATTTTTCAGACCGATTCAAGGATATCCTCTCAGAAAACTACAAAATATCGTCGCCCGCTGCGGTTCAACAGATGGAGGTGGCTGCAATCAGGTTTGACGGTGTTGAAGCCCTGGTCACAAAAGGCGGAATAAAACAAAATCAGCAGATTATCGATGCTTCACCTGATCTCGGAATGGTTGCCTTCTTCGGCACCGGTTTCGAGGGAATTGATTTGGCAGCTGCATCAGCACGGGATCTGGTTGTTACCCACAGTCCCGGTGCCAATGCTTCAAGCGTTGCGGATTTCGCTATGGCGCAAATTTTGGCTTCGACACGTCAGATTCTTGCAGCAGATCGCTTCGTTCGGGACGGAAAATGGGTCAGCAATGCGCTCGTCAGCATGCCAGCGGTTGCCGGTGTCAAAGGGGCAAAGCTTGGAATATTTGGACTGGGCGCGATTGGTTGCAAAGTGGCACAGCGTGCTGCCATCTTTGAGATGGATATAGGCTACTTCAGTCGTGCACACAAAAAGGAACAGCCCTACCGATATTTGCCAAGTCTTGAGCAATTGGCTGACTGGGCAGATATCCTGCTCGTTGCTGCTCGGGCAGATTGCAACAATCGCCACATCATTGGGAGTGATATAATCTCACGATTGGGAACAAGTGGCTATATTGTTAATATAGCGCGCGGTTCTTTGATAGATTCAGCCGCCCTTGCAAAAGCGCTTGAACAAGAAGCCATTGCGGGGGCTGCTCTTGATGTCTTTGAGAACGAGCCTCATGTCTCCGAACGCCTATTGAATGCCCCCAACCTGATCCTTTCTCCGCATATTGCCTACGCAACGGTTGAAGCGCGTGAGGCTCAGGAGGATATGGTACTTGCGAACCTGAAAGCATATTTTGCAGGTGCTGCTGTTCCTAATCCAGTCATCAAAGTTTGATGCGGTCACTCCCTGCGATGTGTGCTATGTTCTTCGCCTCCCAAGGCCTCGGGAGGCAGGATCGGAGCGCGCTGAGATCACGGAGAAGCTTCATCAAAACGCCGAAGGCCCTGGTGCGATTGTACGCACCAGATCAATATGAAAGTCATATCGGTGATCGCAACCAGAATGGGTCCGCGAGGGTGTCATAGAGCGCACATGATGACCACTGGCAGTGATGGTGCTGCTCCTTCAAAGTTTTTCTTAAGTGAAACTGTGTCGTTTCGGAGTACGTTACCGCTGTTCTATCTATCCAAGTTGATACGGTCAGTGGGCCGAAAGCGGCTGGCGAGCACCGCCAGAACCAGACACAAAGCAGCCATCAGCCACCAGGCAGGCGTGAGGTCGGCGAGGCTCTGCCTGATAATACCCGCAGCGAAAGGAAGTGATGCCGCAAGGACGTAGCCACCGCCCTGCACAAAATTAACGATCGCGCCGGCTATCTCATCCTTGGTGCCATGGTCGAGAGCAGTGATGAGAGAAAGCGGAAACAATGCGCCTATGCCAAAGCCAGTGAGTATAGCGGCGGGCCATGCAAGAGCGACCGGCGCAAGACACAAACAGATTAGTCCGGCCAGCAGCGAGGCTAGTGCCGTCAACAGCATCCAGCGCCGATCTTTGATTTTGCTGACGAGCAAAGATACTGCAATTCCTGCTACCACTTCCGCTGCGGTCAGCAATCCTAGGATCGCCCCTGCTGCTTTGGCCGACCACCCCAACTGCGTGTAAAATGGTGGAAGCCATGCGAGAACCAGCGTGTAGGCGCCGGTGGCCAGTCCAAAGAAGACCAGGAGCGCCCAGGCGCGGAGACTCTTGTACGGGTTTCCTGGTGGCCTGGAAGATACTGATCCCACTCCTTCGCCAAGTCTCACCCACAATATAATCGCAATGATTGCGGGTATGGCCCATACACTCAGCGCGATTTGCCAGGAGCAAAGATCCGAGATCCATGGTGCCGCACTGCTGGCCACAAGTGCTCCACCCATAATAGCGGTTGAATAGATGCCCATCAGGCTTGCGGAGCGTTGTCGGCGCTGTGTTCTGATGACAATGGGCATGAGTGCCTGCACGATTGCGATTCCGATCCCACCGGCAATTGCCGTGATGAGGAGTTGCGCGGAACCCGGGGCGAACGCGCGCGCAATACTGGCAAGAAATATGAGAATAAGCCCCACAAGGATATCATTATGGTCAGTCAAAACTCTTCTGAGCCTTGTTGCGCCTAAAAGACATACACCCATCAGCACCACAGGCACTGTCGTCAAAAGGCTCGCTAAACTGTCATTGAGTCCGGTATTTTCCTGAATGACATCCATCAAAGGGCTGACAGATGCTAGTATAGGCCGGAGGTTCAGGCCGGCCAGAACGATACTGAGCGAGAATAAAAATGGGCGAACGGAATGCGACATGCCCTTATCCATCTCCTTGCAAATAGGGATTAGAGAATATATCTCTACGTAGAGATATTCAGTTCGTTTAGGTATAAAGTATCTCTACGTCAAGATAGGTGGGCGATGGATCGCGCAAAATTTGCGGCTACTCAATGGGCAAATGAATTGCCCGATCTCAAAACAGGACCAATGGTTCTGCTCGGGCGTCTGGGAGAGACAGCGTTGGTGATAACGCGAGACAGGGTGAATCCGCTCTTGGAAAAATTCGGGCTGCAGCCCGGAGAGTTCGATGTTCTTGCCACGCTAAGACGCAATGGTGCACCCTATGCCCTAACGCCGACCGATCTTTACGAAGTGGCGATGATTTCGTCAGGAAGCATGACGAACAGATTGGATCGCCTGGAGAAAAGTGGCTTCATTGAGCGTCGTCCTAACCCAAATGATAAGCGCGGCTCAATTGTCGCGCTGACTGCGTCCGGAAGGAGGGTCATCGAAAGCGCTATACTCAGCCATGTCGATAATCTGGCCGCGATTGTTCAGGGCCTGAGCGACGACGAGCAGGCGGCACTCTCAACTTTGCTCGAAAAACTGCTCGCCTCACAGTTGAACCAGCCGTGACGATGACAGGGTTTTGTGAGAAAGGAAGCTGGCCTCTCGGTGCGGACCATGGGTGCATCCAAGAACCGTTCTGCCGTGCTATGGTTAGCGCGGGCTTGTTTGGAATGAACTCCTATCCAGACAGCGGAAGCGTTTCCAACGCGGCGTTAGAGGGGTGTGGTAAACTGTTCTGCTGAATGAGTATCGTTCGCAGGACACGCCTGTGTTCGGTTGTGGAAGACAGACGATCATCTTTGTTTATCCCGAGCCTTTCAGCGTGAGCGGACGCTATCGCCTTAACTTTGCCCCACAGGGCAGGTTAGTAACAATGCTTATAATCACTCTCGGTCTTTATGGAGCTGCAAAATGAAGCTGTCCGCGCTATCGCTCAAGTTGATACCGCTACTCGTGGCGTTTGATCCCACGCTGGTGATGGCCAATGATTTTCAATCCAAAGCCCAAGCAGCCTTTGCGCCTATTGTGCAAGAGTTTAATGTCCCAGGTCTGATTGTTGGTATAACACGAGACGGTGTCCATGAGTTTTATGCGACGGGATTGGCGTCGCGCGAACAACAAAGTCCGGTGACACCTGATACACTTTTTGAACTTGGCTCCATCAGTAAGATTTTTACCGCCACCCTCGCAGCCTGGGCTGAACAACGTGGGGACCTCGATCTCAATGAAACAATGGCGCATCATCTTTGCGAGGACAAATGTACAATCGGCGATAAACTCACCCTGATGGACCTTGCGACCCATCATTCGGGCGGCCTGCCGCTGCAGGTACCCGAAAAGGTTGGGGACATAGCCGACCTGGTGAACTGGCTGAAGGATTGGCGGCCCTCCGATCCGGGTGCGCGGAGCTATTCGAATATCAGCATTGGAATGCTTGGCTATATTAGTGGCAAAGCCTTGGGTAGCGATTACAGGACCGCTGTGCAAACAATGCTGTTTCCGGCGCTCGGTCTGCGCAATAGCTGGATAGATATTCCCAGCGACAAAATAGAAACCTATGCCTTTGGTTATGATCGGAAGACCGATGCTCCCATCAGGGTCACGCCGGGCGTCCTCGACGCCGAGGCCTATGGTGTGAAATCGACCGCCCGTGACATGCTCAAACTTCTTGATATCGAATTGGGAACGGGTGCCGTCTCGCACGAGCTGCAGCAAGCTATCAAACGCACGCAGCAAGGCCAATACAAGACGGCTCTGTTCACGCAGGATATGATCTGGGAACAGTATCCGTGGCCAGTCGCCGTCAAACAGATGGTGGAGGGCAACGGGTATGATTTTATCTTGAAACCACAACCGGTTGAAAAGATCGACCCCACTCTTGCGCCTCAGAAGCAGGTTATTCTCAATAAAACCGGCTCAACCAACGGATTTGGTGGCTATGTCGCCATGATCCCAAGCGAACGTCTGGGAGTCGTGGTGCTCGCAAACAAGAATTATCCCAACGAAGCCCGCGTTACCGCCACATACGCACTGATCGAAAGCTTGCTCAAGCAGTAGTTTCGCCTGCGGAGTGAGCAGAAGCAAAGGCAGTAACATTTCGTCGCGCCAACCGTTACGCCGCAGTTGTGGCGCAAGATCAACACCGTGAAAGCGCCTTCAGCAAATCAGCTCCATCGCCCTATGGCAGCGGATTGATTTCAACGGCTGTGCTGGGAGGTAAGAGACATCTTCTCCCGCATGCTGTGGGTATCTTTGCATTCCGGATGGTGGTGAAGCGTAGCGTGCTGGAACGAGCCGGGATCCCGCTGATGGAGATCGGCCAGTTTGAAAAGCACAGACTGCAAGATGCACTGTCCAAACGGTTCGAAACATTACTGGGCAGAGTGACGGCGGGGGGCTAAGGCATAGCTGCCTTGCTCCATTCATCGTTTGACAATCAGGCCGGCCGGCAAATGCATGCAGCGGCTCAATGTCCTTGCGCAAAACAGAGCTGCCGGCTACGGCGTCGACGGACTCATCTGGCCGCTCACAACACTGTTCGGGCGGGTTTCAGCGACAGGCCAAGCCTTGCTTGTCAAATGGCAACAGATTGCCTAAAGCAAAGCAGCGTCCAGCGCCGCCGCATTCAATCCTGTCAGGATGATTGTTCAATGAATATCGTCTTGCATCTGCCCTATCATGAAGCGTTGGCGCGTGAGCGCGCCCTGCTCGGCGAGACACCACACGACCCTGAGCTCAAGTGGATGCTCTGGCAGACGCCACCCTGTATTGTCGTGCCGCGCAGCCATGCCAATTATCACAATTTCGAGCAGGCGATCGCAGCATCGGAAGCCAGAGGATGGCCGGTATTCCTGCGCGACACGGGTGGCGGGGCCGTCGTGCAGGGGCCAGACGTCATCAACCTCTCAATGCGCTTTTCGGCCGATGCCACTGGCCATGATGGGATCGGATCAGCCTATCGCCTGTTGTGCCAGCCCTTGATAGCGATGCTTGCCACGCGCGGGATCACGGGTCACTACCAAGCGGTTTCAGGTTCGATGTGTGATGGGATCTATAACGTCGTGGTCGCGGATCGAAAGCTCGCCGGCACCGCGCAGCGCTGGAAGGCACTTGGGCGCGATCATCCCGGAGAATACGCAGTTCTTGCGCATTTTGCGATGTTCCTGAGCCTTGATCACGATATTGCAGCACAGGCCATCAACGCGTTATATGCCGATATGGCCATGGAAAGTGGTGTCCAGGCGCCAACCCATATCAACTGGATCGAGATCGATCCGACAGCCCGCGCCGACCTCGTGGATTGGGTAGCCCATCAACTCAATGGCCAGTGTGTGCGGCTGAGAAACCGTCCATCCTGAGCGGTCCCATCAAGCAGCAGCGTGATGAGAAGGGGATCACGCCTCTCCACACGCATGATCGTGCCGCGTGAAGCCGGTGCGTCAGACCCTGTTCGAAAATGAGGTGGAGGCCTGGCAGGTTCCCTGCTGTCCCAGCACCGACAAGGCGAGGAGCTTGTCGACCGGCAAATTCAAATGCAGCGTAAGGCATTCAAAAGCTAATCCCTTTAGACGACATAGATTTTGCTGCTCCCTCCGCATGTTCCATTGCAGGCAGGCCAGCGAGCAAAGGGAGCACGGGCTCTCCGGTATTTGTGGATAGGGCAGGCTAAGCCAGAGTGAGACGCTTGTGAAGGCTTGGGCGAAAGCAAGCGCTGCTGCAATGAAGCATCTTTGCCCGAAGAAGCCAACTGCAATAAAAAGGGATGATTATAAGTCACCAGAAGATCAGGTCCGCGTGAAGAAGCAATGCAGAATGCGAACAGCTGTGATCTGGCACATTCTTTGTGATCATCGGCGGGCAGCCTCACACAATCTCGTGGATTGCAGAAAGCAACCTGTCAATCTGCAGCGGACTATGCTCGGAAAACACTGCCAGCCGCATTGTGGGGACATCAGGGGCATCCGAATAGCCATGGGCCGGCGTGATTTTCACCACGATGTCGCGCTTGTCGAGTTCCCGTCGCAGATGTTCGAGATCGACGGCCCCGCGCAGCGAGACGATGGGGACCGGACTATCATCGACAGCAAAGCCCAGCCTTCTCAATCCGCCCCGAAGATGCAGCACATTGCGTTGAAGATTCGCGCGCATCTGCGGCTGCGCCTTTAACAGTTTCAGGGCAGCCACGGCCGCTGCTGCAGCAGCGGGAGGTGGCAGCGACGCACCCCGCATGATCATCGATCGCTGCCTGATCGTCTCTGCCAGCATGCGATTGGCCGGCACGATCCCGCCAAGGGCGCCAAAGGCCTTGCTTAAAGTCCCAGCGAGATAATTTCCTTCCTGCTCCAGACCGGCATGCTGCAACGATCCGCTCCCACTTTCGCCCAGCACCCCGACTCCGTGGGAATCGTCGACACAGAGAAGACAATTATCATAGGTCTCCAAAACCGCACGATAATCGGCAAGCGGCGCCAAAGCCCCGGTCACTGGAAAAACCCCGTCGGTTACGATCACCGCGCGTTGTCTTGCCGCCAGATGAAGGCCAAGCGCCTCACTGAGACTGTTGGAATCAAGATGCCGGAATTGATAAACCGGCTTACCAAGTCCGGCGATCGCATCCCGGCTGCTATAGTGGGTCGCCTGATCAACGAACACCACATCAAAGTCATCGCGCAGCCCCTGCAACAGGGCCATCGGGCTGACATAGCCGGATATCATCGGCACCACATCCTCTGTGGCAAACCAAGCGCATAATGCGGCGTTGAGTTCCGCATAAATGGGCATCAGCGCAAGCGTCCCCGGACCAAGCCCATACTGTCTTGTTGCGGCACAGGCCGCATCAATAACGTCTTTGTGGCCGTGCAGGCAAAAATAGCTCGTGCCACAAAAATAATCGACCGGGCGGCCATTAATCCGCATGCGCGCGGCCAGTGGTTCTTCCATGGTGATCGGGATAGCCATCAGCGCCAGTAACCTTAAGCTGCCTGTGCCGCCTGACGGCGCTGCAGGAACATCGGTCCCACGCGGATGCCCTCTCTGCCATTCTCGTCAACGGCGCCGAGTTCCAGAATCTCCTCTTCATAAAGAAGCCCGCGCATCCGGAAACGGCCCCCATCGACAGGCTCGCAGCTATGGGTGCAGAAATACTCGATCAGGCATTTCAGCTGGCCATGGCTATAGGTCAGGTAAGTGATGTTGAAATCCGGTCCGTATTCACCCAGATGGATGGCGATCTCTGGCGGTACCTGCTCGGCCGGGAGGCTGTCGACCCTCACCCAGTCCTGGTCCTTCCAGTTCAAGGAGTCGGCGCCGTTAAATGACAGGTTCATATGCGGATAGTCGGCGCCACGGCCATAAATGCGGCCGTCGATGACGAAGGCGTCATCAACTGTCGGACGGATCTGCAACGGTACGCCTTCGCCCATCAGATAGAGTTTGCCCGCCTTTTCCTTGACCTCCACGACCTCGCCGGTTTCCTGCTGGCGATACAGTCCGGGCAGCCGTGCGAACTGCTCGCTGGTAATCGCGGGTGGCAACGCGGCGCTTTGCGGGCGCTGACCCATTCTGCGTTCAAAGAGCGCGAGGCGCAGACCATCGCTTGCCAGACGGGATGCGATCTGATTGGCGAAATCCAGCGTTGCAAAGATCAGGACGCCAATCCCAGCCTGTGGCAGCAATGTCATTTGCGATGCATAGCCATAAACGGCCCCGCCATGGCCAACCGAAGTCCAGCCGTCCATGTCACCCACACCAAAGCACAGCCCGTAGCCGTTCAGGGTCTTGTCATGATTGCTCGGCCGCCGTCCGATCGGGTTCCACATCTCGCGCAAGGAGGCGGGACTGAGAAGTGGCTGGCCATCCGGTGTAAACCCGCCCCGCAACAGGCATTGGGCATAATGCGCCATATCGGTATTTGTCGAGAAAATATTGCCGGCCGGCGACCCGCCGAGGCTGAACACCGGGGCAGGGCTGTCGCCATCAAGCGTCCACATATGCGCCGGCGCCAGCCTTTCGCGAATGCCATCCGCCATGCCGGATGAGGTGTCGGACATCTGAAGCGGCTTGAGGATATTTTCCGCTATGTAGTCGGCGTAGGATTTTTTTGACACTTTCTCAATCACCAGACCGACAACCGCAATGCCGGCATTGGAATAATGCATGGTCCCGGCACTGGGATCCTGCTTGAGCGTTGACGTGGCAAGCTCGGTGACAGTATCCGCCAGCGGCGGCCGGTGGGCATCAAGATAATGCCCGCTTTTGGGTTCTCTCACGATGCCCGCCGTGTGGCTCATCAGCTTGCGCAGGCTGATATGGGAACCATAGGGCCCGCTTTCGCGTCCGATGAACGGATTGACCGGCTGAAATCCGGGAAGATATTCCGCCACATCGACATCCAGATCCACGAGACCTCTTTCTACCAACTGCATGATCGCCACCGCGGTGAAGGTCTTGGTGATCGAACCAATACGGAAACAGGTCTTGTCATTCATCTCGAAATGACGCGTGGAATGCTGGACATGCCCCTCCGCCAGCAAGCCATTCCGGTCGACAAGAGCGTAGGAAATCGAGGGGATGGCCTTGTCTTCGACTTCGTGGCGAATGAGGCTCTCAAAGAGTTCGATCGATGAATTGGAAAGCGTAGGCACAGTTATTCTCCCACTTTAGCTTGAGTGACGGGGGTCAAGAATGTCGCGCAACGTGTCGCCGACTAGGTTCCATGACAAAACGAACAGAAAGATCGCAGCGCCGGGAAAGGCCAGCGTGTACCAGTATTGAAACGGGTTGCCCGGCTGACCGACAATCCAGTTGCGTGAATAGGCAATGAACTGCCCCCAGTCGGCATAGCCTTCTTCCGTGCCCACGCCCAGAAAGCTCAGCGCCGAGGCGGACAGAACCATCGAACCGGTTGCCATGGTGGCAAGCACCAAAACCGGGAAAAAGGCATTGGGCAGAATATGCCGCAGGATCAGGCGCAGATCGCCGGCACCATAGCTGCGGGCCGCATGGATATAGTCCATTTCCCGAATTCGCAGGATTTCACTGCGAACCACCCGTGCATAGCCCATCCAGCCGAAAGTCGTCAGCGCAATGGTGATCGGGCCGATGCCCTTGCCAAGCAATGCCGTTAAGACCATCGCAGCAATCAGAAACGGTACCGCCATGAAGACATCGACGATCCGCATCAGGATTTCATCGATCTTGCCGCCGTAATAGGCTGCCAGGGCACCGATCAAGGTGCCGATAAAGACCGAGATGGCAACAACCCCGAGCCCGATCTTGAAAGCGGTGCGGGTGCCCCATATCACGGCATAATAGATGTCGTACTGACCCTCGGTGGTGCCAAATATCGCCTCAGGCGAGGGCGGTTGCGGGGTCGCAAGAAAGCCGGCACGCGGCGTGTCATAGACCGACATCTGAAACTCCTGCGGCGGGGCCAGCCAGGGTGCGAAAAAGGCGATCAGCACGAAGCCGATCAGGATCAAAACGCCGATCATCGAGACGGGATTGCGCAAAAGATAGGAAAGCAGTTTCATCGCGTCTTCACCCTCGGATCGAGCAATGGATAGATCAGGTCAACGACCAGGTTCATCAGCACAAGCACGATCGCAAAATACAGGCTGAAGCCGAGGATGGCCGGAAAATCCAGATTGCCGGCAGATTTGGCGGCAAACTGGCCGAGGCCGGCATAGTCGAAGATGGTCTCGGTAATCACCACGCCACCCATCATGGTTGCAAGCTCCATGCCGGCAATGGTGGTCACCGGCAGCAGTGCGTTGCGCCGCGCATGCCGCAACTCCACCACCCGCCGCGGCATCCCCTTGGCGCGCGCCGTGCGCACATAGTCCTGCCGCAGGGTTTCGAGCATCGATGTGCGCATCACCCGTGTCATGCTGGCGAGATTGACATAGGTCAGCGTGATCACCGGTGCGGCCAGGTGGCGAAGTGAATCCCCCAGAACCCGGAAATTGCCATTCAGCAGCGCATCGATCGTGTTGGCGCCGGTATACCGGGTGAATTCGGACGACATCACCGTGGCCTGCGCCCATTGACTGAGCCGTCCAGGCGGAAACCAGTCCAATGCCGAATAAAAGATCAGCAGCATCAACAGGCCAAACACGTAAACCGGGAACGACCAGCCGAGAATCGTGAAGATCCGGATGATGTGATCGGGCCATTTATTCAGATAGATACCGGCCCGCGAGCCAAGATAGATCGCCAAAAGAAAGCTTGGAATGAAGGCCAGAAGCACCAGTTCAAGCGTTGCCGGCAACAAGGAGGTTAGGGCGTGGGCCACCGGCTGGCGCGCGGTCTCGGACCAGCCGAGATTGCCGGTGATGATATTGCCGATCCATTTGCCATACTGCACATGAAAGGGATCGTTGAGCCCATATTGTTCGATCATCCGGCGGATGCTCTCCTGCCCACCCTTGAGAAAGTCAGGCGAGGGTGCATAGGCCGCTAGCCGCTGGGTGGGTGACAAGGACATCTGCAATGCAAACAGCATGATCGAAAGGGCGAAAAGCACCACCGGGAGTGTTAAGAGCCGCCGCAACGCGTAATTGAGCACACCATTACCTCTATCGCTTATATGAAGGGAAAGCACCGGGCGCGGATCGCGCCCGGTGCGCGCCAGGGGCTCAGTTCGCTTTGCTCACCGGATAGAAATCCCAGGCACCATAAAGGATCATGTTGTGGACATAGCCATCAATATTGGATCGGGTGACGATGTAGCCAAAATCCTCCCACAGGAACTGCGTGGTGGCATAGTCATGGGACATCGCCTGAAGCTTTGCATAGATCGGTTCACGCACCGCCGGATCCGAGGACGCCCAGGCCTGATCAAGCAACGGCTTGAATTTTTCAGTCATCAACGCACGATAGCCGTCGCCAAGCATGCCGCCGACAAGTCCGGTTGGCGACAGGTAATAGGTGGCAGCACCCAGCGGACCGCCCGGATCCGAATAATCGGGCCCCCAGCCCATATAGGTTAGCGGTGAAGCCGGCTTGGCCCGGTTGTTCAGCTTGTCGGAAATCGATGCCCAGGGCAGCGACTGGATTTTCATCTTGAATTTGGGATTTATCCGCTGCAATCCTTGTTGCAGCGCTGAAAGCGCCGCAGTGCCCTGCGGTGTCCCTTCTTGGACATAGGCGGTGAAGGTGAAGCCTGTCTCCCACAACTTGCCGTCAAAGGCCTTCTTGAAATGTTCCGCAGCCTTCTTCGGATCATAGCTGTAGATCGGAGAGTCCGCGCGATAGCCCATGATGCCCCGCACCGTCGGACCGCGCGACTGAACCGTCTTGTTCAAAAGGACCTGCTTGAGCAATGCATCGTAGTTCTGCGCATAGTTGAAGCCTTTGCGCACATCGATATCGGCAAAGAAATCCGGCGGAATGCCATTGCCATCAAGCTTTCCGCTGCCGATCGCCGGATTGTCGGTGTCTTCGAGCGGCCAGGCGAAATAGAGCCCGCGCCCAAACACCTTCGGCAATCCATCAACAACCTTGACACCATCGGACTTGCTCAACTCATCAAGAAACTCGACGGGTGCCGTGACAAAATCAGCATCGCCTGACAAAAGCTGCAGACGGCGGGTGGTCCATTCCGGCACCGTGCGCATCACCACGCGCTCCAGCTTGGCCGGTCCCATGAAATAATTGTCAAACCGCTTGAGTGTTATCCGGCGATCGGTTCGGTCCCATTCCTCCAGCATGAAAGGGCCGGTACCGTTTTCCTGGGCAAATAGCGGATCGTCACCAAGTTCGGGCCGATAATATTTCTTCCAGCTGTCGCCATCACCATCCCAGCCGCCCACCGAGGCAACCCATTCCTTGTCAACGATCGAAGCACCAAAGGGCAGGGCGAGAACCCCAAGCGTCGCAGGAAAGGATTTTGGCAGCTTCAGCACGACATTGTCGCCTTCCACCGTGATCTGGGAGGCCAGCTGATCATAGACCTTGCGCAAGGCCTCCGGTCCGGCATCATTGATATTCTTGACGTTGGCTTCCGTCTCCACCCATTTGGTGATGTCCGGATATTTGCCCGCCGTCACCACTTCAGTGATCGCATTGGACATCCAGGACTGCCCCATCAGGATCGCCCGCAGCAGGGAATAGCGCACATCCTCAGGGGTGATCTGCCCGTAGCCGGGTTCAATCTTTGCCTTCTGATCCTCTGTCAGCCCATCATAGGCCTGCCAGCTGATCTTGCCGTCATCCCCTTTGATGCCGACCTTATGGGCGTAGATGTCCTTGCGGATAGGAAAGCTATAGGTGATCGAGCCATCATCGCCGTTCTTGATCAACCCATTGTCAAGGCTTGGCACCGCGCTTGAAATCGCCGGCACAAATTCCGAGATTTCCGATCCATTGTAATTGAGCAACCGGCTATAGACATTCAACGCGCCGTAGGAGCTCGGCGTGTTGGCAATATAGGCGGGATCGAACGACTGCACGTCGTCGGTCCACAAAAACACAAAGGTTCCCGGATTTTTGGTCTGGGCAACAGCTGGCGCTGCCGCCAGGCCAAGGCCCCAGGAAAGGGCCAGTGCCAAAGCAAGTTTCATGGATAGTTCCCCTATTTCGATCTTCGATCTTGTTTTATTTTTTCTCAGGCTAGGAGCACACTTGCGCTGCTGTCCAATGCGTAGTTAGAATGAACTATGCAAAGAACGCATGAGGTTGCGATGGAGCTCGCCTGGCTCGAAGACTTCCTGGAAATTGTGGCAACGCGGAACTTCTCGACCGCTGCTGCGGCAAGGAATATTTCCCAACCGGCATTCAGTCGCCGCATCCGGTCATTGGAAAACTGGGTCGGCGCAGACCTTCTCGACCGCAGCACCTATCCGGTGCATCTCACCAGCGCCGGGAACATGTTCGTACCGCGATGCCAGGAACTCGTGCGTGACATGTATCGATTGCGCACCGATTGCCGCAATGTCGCCGGCGCTAGCTCGCAACTCTTGACGTTCACTGCGTTTCACACGCTGGCAATCTATTTCTTTCCCGACTGGATTTCGCGCTGCCAGGGCGCAGATACTCCGGTTCGCAGCAGCATGCATACCGCCGATTTCCTGGAATGCATCGAACATCTGTCATCAGGCAAATGCAATTTCGCGATCATCTATGATCATCCCGATGGCCCGCCGGTTCTCGAAGCCGGTCCATTTGAATCCCTGCAGATCGGCAAGGATCGCCTGATCCTCGTTTCAGGCGCCGATCCTGACGGCAAACCGCTTTTTGATCTTGACGTGCCGGAGGGGACGAAAATCCCCTATCTCTCCTATTCGTGGAACGACGGCTATCTCGGCAAGCTGATTTCGCTTATCCAGTCGCGCCGCCGCCATCCGCCCAATCTGAGCACCGTCTATCAATCCTCTCTCGCCGTCAGCCTCAAGGAAATGGCCATCGCCGGACACGGCATCGCCTGGCTGCCGCAGATCTGCGTCCAGAAGTCGATCAATCAGGGTCAGTTGGTGCAGATTGGCGGCCAGCAAATGGCGCTGGAAATGGAGATCCGGATCTTCCGCCGCGCCGGCGCAAAAAACCGCGATGTCGAGGCATTCTGGAACCAGCTCGTCGACAATCAAAGCCATTTGCGCAGCGTCACCGATCCCGCTCTGCGACTGCGCTAGGGGATCAAGACACCGTCATGCGAAAACAGAGACGGTAATGCAAATTATGCATAACCTTGTTGCAGTCAATCTGACCGGGGGCTTTTCGCAGGCAATAGCCGGGCCGGTGCCATCAATGACGGCGCAATCTGCACTCACCCATCCCGGCTGCGTCGCTTGCGTGTTGACACCATCGTCGCAGCAAGGGTTAGATTGGCAAAACGCGAAAAATCGCAGGGGAACACAATTTGACCAGATCATCCAGCAGCAGTGCCACTCTGCCCGACACTGTCATTCTCTCGGTCGAGAACCTTGATGTCTGTTTTGCACCCGATGCGGCAAATCCGGTGCGGGCTGTCAAGAATGTCTCGCTGCAGATTAGCCACGGCGAAACACTGGCGCTGGTTGGCGAATCCGGTTCCGGCAAATCCGTGACCGCAATGACAATCATGCGGCTGACCGAATTTGATGGAGCCAGGATCACCGGTGGCCGGATCTTGATGCGCATGAAGGATCACTCGATCGTCGATCTCACAAAACTGTCGGACAAGCGTATCGAAGCCTTGCGTGGCTTTGAGCTGTCGATCGTCTTTCAGGACCCGATGTCCAGTCTCAATCCTGTTTTTACGGTCGCCGATCAGATCATGGAAGCGGTGATCCGGCATCAGAAGAAGACAGCGCGCGAGGCCAGACAGATTGCGCTCAATGTGCTCAAACTGGTGCGGGTGCCCGATGCGGAACGTCGGCTCGATCAATATCCGCACCAGCTTTCCGGCGGCATGCGCCAGCGTGTGATGATCGCGATGGCCCTGGCCTGCCGACCCTCGCTGATGATCCTCGACGAACCCACCACCGCCCTTGATGTCACCATCCAGGCCCAGATCCTCGACCTGGTTCGCGCGCTGCAACGCGAGATCGGCATGGCGGTTTTGTTCATTACCCACGACATGGGAGTGGTGGCCGAAATCGCCGACCGTGTCTGCGTGATGCTGAAGGGCGAGATCGTCGAGACGGGACCCGTCCATGATATCTTCAACAATCCCAAACATCGTTATACCCGCGCGCTGATTTCGGCAGTGCCGCGTCTGGGCAGCATGGCTGACAAGCAGGGGCCGGAAAAATTCCCTTTGCTTGTCTATGAGGAGGAACAAGCACTCACGGGGGCGGCGCAATGAACACGATCCAACATCTGGCACAGGCCAAAAAGCCGCTGATCGAAGTGCGGGAGCTCGTCACCCGCTTCGACCTGAAAGGCGGTCTGCTCGGCCGCACCACGGGCCGCGTTCACGCGGTCGAAAATGTTTCCTTCGATATTTTCCCCGGCGAAACATTGGCGCTGGTGGGAGAATCGGGTTGCGGCAAATCCACTGTCGCGCGCAGCATCATGCAGCTTGATCGACCGCAATCAGGGTCGATCCGCTATCAGGGAACCGAGCTGGTCGGCGCATCAAACAGAGATCTGCGACGATTTCGCCGTGAAGCACAGATGGTTTTTCAGGACCCTTTCTCCTCACTCAATCCGCGCATGACCATTGCCCAGGCATTGATCGACCCCATGCGCGTGCATCGGCTGGGCGGTTCCGCTGCGCTGCGGGCGCGCGCAGCTGATCTGCTGGCCAAGGTCAATCTTCCGAGCGAGTATCTTGAGCGCTATCCGCATGCCTTTTCCGGTGGTCAGCGCCAGCGGATCTGTATTGCCCGCGCTCTGGCGCTTGATCCCCGCCTGATGATCGCTGACGAAGCCGTGGCCTCGCTTGATGTGACAATTCAAGCCCAGGTCATCAATCTGTTGATGGACCTGCAGCAGGATATGGGGATCGCAATCCTGTTCATCAGTCACGACATGGCGGTCGTCGAGCGCATCGCCCATCGCGTCGCAGTGATGTATCTGGGCGAAATCGTCGAGATCGGCGATCGCCGCTCCGTCTTCGGCAATCCCCAGCATCCCTATACGCGCAAACTGCTTTCCACCGTGCCGGTGGCCGATCCAGCGCGGCGTTCGATCGCGCGCGAACCATTGTCCGATGAAATTCCCAGTGCGGTGCGATCGCCGGATTTCGTGCCTGTGGCCCTGCCGATCATCAAGGTCAGTCCAACCCATTATGTCCGCGCGACCCAGCCCGTTTGACAGCAGACAGCGGCCCGTCTCAGCAAAAGGCGGGCCTGTAAAGGGATCGGGTTGCGTCTGCGGTGCGTGGCTGCTGCAGGCTGCATTAAAGGGCTCCACCCCCACGGGCGCGAGTGGCGCCGTCAGATCTCGGGCGCGACCGGGACTTTGACCGGGCTTGAGAACACCCGATGCAACTGACCCCAGCCGGGATCATGCATATGCGAGGACAGGCCGGCTCGCATCACAAGCGCCCGCGCCTCGCTTTCTCCAAAGGCCAGCGCCTCCTGCATATTGGCGGTCAGCACCTTGCCGCCCCGCATCAGGATCTTTCCGTCAACAATCACGGTGTCCACATCGCTGCCCAGCACCTGGTGGATCAGCCGGTGAACCGGCATCCAGTTGGGGGTTAGATGCGGCTTGCGCATATCGATGATCGCAATGTCGGCTTTCTTCCCACTTTCAAGCGATCCGATCTCATGGTCCATGCCGATCGCACGGGCCGCATCAATGGTGATCATCTCGAAAACCTTGCCAGGCGGCAGAATATAGCGATCATGATTGTGCAGGACATGCTGCGTTGCCTGGGCAATGCGGGCGATCTGCAACATGTCGAAATGACGGCTTGGCGCGGCACCGTCCGATGTGAGGGCAATCGACACGCCGCGCGCCATCATCTGCATGATTGGTGTCGAGCGGCCGGGTGGTGCGTGGGTCACATGCGTGCCTGTCTCAGCCAGAATGTCGATTTCTTCGTGTGAGATCCCCCAGCAGTGCTGCAGATGCACATCGGGGCCGAGCAAGGCATTTTCCTTATCCTGAAACGCCATTCGCACCTGACCGGCAAAGGCGTCGGAATGAATGCGTATTCCCCATTTGCGCGCCGTCTCGCGAATGCGGCGGGCCTGCATACGGTCCTGCGGCGTCAGACAAACGGCACAATCCGGTGTCGATGCGTTGGAGGGTTCCACCGAGGGCACAATGGTAAAAGGTGTCAAGAATACCTTGATCCGTCCATCGGCTGTCCCATTGAGTGTGTCAATCACGCTCTCCGCACCCGCAAGCATGTCTTCAAAATCCACCTCCCGACGCTGCGGTTGTCCGCTCTCCCACCGCGTTACCGATTGCGGCCAGGGCAGGCCTGCTGGGCCGACACAGATAATCTCGCGCAGCCCGAGCTCCGCATAGGCACGCGCATGATTGATGGCAAATTGCGGATCGTCGCTGCGCGGCATCGAACTGATGATGCTGGCCGCAGTCGTAACCCCGGCACAAAGTCGCTCAAGACCGGAGACCAGGCCGTCCGCATACCAGTAGTCGCGGGTGACATAATGATAGTAAGTCGGCGTAACAATCTTCATCCACAGCGCATTGGTATCGGCGCCAATGCTGCGGATCAAGGCATGACCCGCATGGCCATGCGCATCTATGAGGCCGGGAATGATCAGCTTGCCGGTACAGTCGATGATCTGCTTGCTTGAATGGCGGGCCGCAATATCCGCTGCCCTGCCGATCTCGACGATCCGGTCGCCGTCTATCGCCAGTCCCCCATCCTCAATAATCCGGCGATCGGCGTCGACGGTGACGATCGTCCCATGAAGCAGCAGCAGGCCTTGCATCGCATCCCCCTCTTGTTCGGTTCGACCCGGTCGGAACTGCCAGGCTGAACATTTCCCTCTGTTGATGTTTTCATTCATAATTGCCAACAATATCGTTGACAATACACAAGCAGCTTATGATAGTGCGACAAAATCCGATGCAACGGATCGATCGTCATTCATGAAGGGAAGAGCATGACGCGTTTCAACAGGTTTCTCATCGCCGCACTCAGCGCCGTGGCAATTGCAGCCCCGCTTGCGGTCTCCTCGGCCGATGCTGCAACCTTGCGCTGGGGAAGCAGGGCCGATATCTATTCTCTCGATCCAGACTCCGTCCCTTCGACCTCGAACCTTGCATTTCTCAACCATATCTATGAGGGACTGATCCGCTACGGTCCCAATTTCGAGATCGAGCCGGCATTGGCTGTCGAATGGAAACTGATCGACAACAAATTCTGGCGGTTCAGCCTGCGCAAGGGCGTGAAGTTCCACAATGGCGCCGATTTCACCGCCGATGATGTGGTCGCATCGATGAACCGTGTCGCCGACCCGACCTCGCCGTTGCGTGGCAATATTCCGCTTTATGTCGGCGTCAAGAAAGTCGATGATTTCACGGTGGATATCGAGGTTTCAGCGCCAACCGCGCTCTTCCTCAATGATATGACCAATATCTTCATGTTCAATGCCCAGTGGCTCACCGACAACAAGGCAGAAAAGCCAACCGATATCGCCTCGAAGACCGAGAATTACGCCACCCACAACACCAATGGCACCGGCCCGTTCAAGCTCGACAGCCGCGTTCCCGATGCCAAGACGGTGCTGGTAGCCAACGAGCAATGGTGGGATGAAAAGAAGCACAATCTCGACCGGATTGAATATGTGCCGATTTCGTCCGCCGCCACCCGCGTTGCTGCATTGCTGTCAGGGGAAATCGATCTGGTCGATTCTGCGCCGGTTCAGGATCTGCCGCGGCTCGAATCCTCCCCCGGCATCAAGGTCAGCAAACGCACAGAACTGCGCACCGTCTTCATTGGTTTCAATGGCAAGGAAAAGCTGGAGGACGGACGTCCCAACCCGTTTCTGGACGCGCGCGTGCGTCAGGCGGTCGAAGCAAGCATCGACCGCGATCTCATCAACAAGAAGATCATGCGCGGTCTGGCACGTCCGTCCGGCTCGCTGATTGCACCAGAAATCGCCGGCTATGCAGAGGCACTGGATGTCTACCAGCCGGCGGATCCAAAACGCGCGCAGAAATTGCTCGAGGAGGCCAACCAGAAGGGTCTGGCTTTCACCTATCTCTGCATGAATGACGAAAGCATCAATGAAGAGGACATTTGTTCGGGCATTGCAAATATGCTCAAGCGCGCCGGTTTCGAACCCACCATCGACATGGGGCCGCGCGCCGTGCAGCAGCCAAAGCGCACCAATGGCAAGGCCGACATGTTCAATCTGAGCTGGGCCAATGAGCCAACGCTTGATGCCTATTCCCTGCTCTCGCAGGTGCTGTCCACCCGCAGTGGCTCCACCGGTGTCTCCAACTATGGCGGCTGGTCCTATCCGGAACTCGATGATCTGGTCAAAAAGGCAGCCGAAGAGCCTGACACTGCAAAGCGGCTGGCACTGGAAGAACAGGCACTCAAGATTGCCAAGGATCAGGCAATCCTGATCCCGTTGCATCAGCAACCCATCGCCTGGGGCATGCTTGAAAAGGTTGAAGCTGTGGATTTCCGTGCCGATAACAAGCCGCGCCATTGGCATACGAAGATGGCCGAATAATCCCCCCGACTGCGTCACCGGAAAGAGCGCCTCACCGCGGTGAGGCGCTCTTTGCACATCAAGCGCCAGGATCAGTCCGATGCACACCCCATCGCTTCCGCTCTCCGCAGCCGCACAATTGCCGCTGGGGCGGCGACCGAAAGGCAAAACCCTGTTGACCGCCGAATGGCTGCTTGGCTGCCGCAACGGCGGCCATTGTCTGCTGCATAACGGCGAAATCGTCTTTGAACACAATCAGATCCTCTATGTCGGCCCCGCTTTTGCAGGCGAAGTGGCCCGCCGCATCGACTTTGGCAAGGCATTGATCAGCCCCGGACTGATCGATCTCGATGCCCTTTCCGATCTTGATACCTATCTCCTGGTGCAGGACAACCAGCCCGGCTGGGCGAAAGGCCGGGTCTGGCCACGCTCCTATCTAGAGCGTGGCCCCTATGAAATGTATTCCGACGAGGAGCTGGCCTTTCAAAAACGTTTCAGCTTCGGTCTTCTCCTGCTGAACGGGATTACCAGCGCCGCGCCTGTCGCCTCGCTCTATTATCGCAAATGGGCGGAAACGGTCACCGAATTCGAAGCGGCGGCAGCGGCCGCCGGCGAACTGGGATTGCGGGTGTTCCTCAGTCCTGCCTATCGCTCCGGCGGCATGGTTCTGGAAGCACCCGGGCGGATCGAACCGGTATTTGATGAGGCGCGCGGCCTTGACGGCCTGCGCGACGCCATCGGCTTTATCGAGCGCAATCACGGCGGTTTCGACGGCTTGATCAATGGCCTGCTGACGCCCGACCGGATCGAAACCTGCACGCTGCCCTTGCTTGAACGCACCATGGCGGCGGCTGCGGATCTGGACTGCCGGGTGCGGATCCATATGGCGCAGGGCCAGCTTGAGCGTGACACCATGCAGCGGCTTCACAAGATGTCGGCGCCGCAATGGCTCGCTCAACATCACCTGTTGAGCGAGCGGCTTTACGCCCCCCATGCCACGCATGCCTCATCTTGCGATCTCGACCTCTATGCCGAGCATGGCGTTTCAATTGCCCATTCACCGCTGGTCTCCGCCCGGATGGGCAGCATGCTCCATTCCTTCGCCGCCTGCCGCGCGCGCGGCATCAATATCGGCATGGCAACCGACACCGCACCCCCCGACATGCTGATGAACCTGCTTGTTGGCCTGATCGCCTGCCGGATCGGGGAAAAGGCGTCGGATGCCGCCTTCTCCCGAGATCTGTTTGATGCTGCTACGCTGGGCGGTGCTCAGGCGCTGGGGCGCACGGATATTGGGCGGCTCAAGACCGGCGCAAAAGCCGACATAGCGGTGTTTCGCCTCGATGATATTTTCATGACCCCCAGCGTCGACCCGATCACCACACTCCTCACCGGCGGTTCGGGCAAGGTAACCGAGGCGGTTTTCGTCGACGGCCGCCTCTCAATGCTCTCGGGTGCAGTCGCCGGTATCGATATGCGTGCGGCAAGGATCAGGGCACAGCAGCAATATGAAGGGCTGATCCGCAAATATCCCGATCGCAGTTGGCAACACCCCCCGCTCGAAGACATCTTCCAATCCAGCTATCCTCTCTGGGAGGTCTGATCAGGGAAAATGCGCGCTGGCATTTTTGTCGACATGTATCGCGCGCAAACATGCAAATATTGTCAACAATCACGTTGACAACTTTTTGCTAATAGACTTATGTTGCCCTTGGTCCACAAGCAAAGCCACAAAGGCAGGATCATCAGTGAGGGAGGAAATCACATTCAATGCAAGCCGTGCATGCGGCACGCAGCAGTTACGTCGCCGCACCCATCATGGTGTGGAGATGCAGGAAGAACAGATCCCCGCAAAGGGGGCGCAAATTTCCAGAAGCGGAGCAATCAATGTTGAACAGACTGGGCCTCGCGGCCGTCGTGCTGGCGAGCCTGACATTGTCAGGTCATGCCGAAACACTCAAATGGGGGGCGTCGCGCGATATCTATTCGCTAGATCCCTATTCCTATGGGGATAGTTACACACTTTCCTTTCTCAATCATGTCTATGAAGGCCTTGTCCGCTACGACGCCGATCTGAAGATCGAGCCAGCGCTCGCTGAATCCTTTGAAAACATCTCCGACACCACCTGGCGCTTTCATCTGCGCAAGGGCGTCACTTTCCACGATGGTGCCGAATTCACTGCAGATGATGTGCTCGCTTCGCTCAAGCGGGTCAGTGATCCGGTCTCACCCTTGCGCGGAAACCTGCCCGCCTATAAATCGGCGAGCAAGGTCGATGATCATACCGTTGATATCCAATTGAGCGGTCCTTATCCGCTGCTTCTTAACGACCTGACCAATATCCATATCTTTGACGCCGGTTGGCTGAAGACCAACAATTCAGAAAAGCCCACCGATGTCGGTGCCAAGATCGAGGGCTATGCCACCTATAACACCAATGGCACCGGACCCTTCAAGCTTGAAAGCCGTGTGCCCGATTCAAAAACCGTACTGGTCAAGAACCCGGCCTGGTGGGACCAGTCGCAATCCAATATTGACCGGATAGAATTCACCCCGATCACCTCTGCCGCAACGCGGGTGGCGGCTCTGCTTTCCGGCGAAATCAATTTCACGGAAAACGCGCCGTCCCAGGACCTGCCGCGTCTACAGTCACAACCTGAACTCAGCGTGCTCGAGCGCACCGATCTTCGCACGGTCATGGTTGGCTTCAATCGCAAGCCCGCGCTTGCTGACGGTTCCCCAAACAAGTTCAATGATCTGCGCGTCAGACAGGCTTTCGCGCATGCGCTTGATCGCGATCTTATCCAGAAGCGGATCATGCGCGGCAAGTCGCGCACAGCCGGTGCGGTGATCGCCCCGGAAATCCCCGGTTATACCCCACAACTCGACACCACGCTCGCCTATGATCCCGAGCTCTCGAAAAAGCTCCTTGCCGATGCGGGCGCGCAGGACTTCCCCTTCACGCTGGTCTGCACCACCGACGCCTATGTCAACGAGGAGGAACTGTGCCAGGGCATGGTCAATATGTTGAGCCGTGGCGGTTTCAAACCGCAGCTCGACATTGCGCCGACCGCAGCGCAGGCACCCAAGCGGACCGGCGGCAAGGCAGATGTCTATCTGATCGGTTGGGCAACCGAGCCGATGCTCGACAGCTATTCGATCCTGCTGCAGATGATCGCCACCAAATCAGCCAATGCCGGTGTCTTCAACTGGGGTGGCTGGAGCTATCCGGAGATTGACAAGCTGATCAATGAAGCATCCACCGACATGGATCGCGAAAACCGGCTGTCAGTCCAAACGAAGGCGCTTGAAATGGCGAAGGACGAGATTGTGATGCTGCCGCTGCACCAGCAGCCAATGGCATGGGTCATGTCGAAGAAGATCGACAAGATCGTGCAATTGCCAGACAACAAGCCGCGTCACTGGCTGACGCATTTTGCCCTATAATCCACTTGTGATGCGCCGGGGGCATGCCCCCGCCGCGCCCCGCTGTTACCGAGGGAATTTTATGCTGGTTTTTATCATTAAGCGCCTGGCAAACGCTGTCATGGTGATGTTGGCCGTCGCCTTGCTCGCCTTCCTGATCTTCCGGCTGGCCGGCGACCCGGTCGAAATGATGGCCAATGAGCAGATGACGCAAGCAGACCGCGATAATCTGCGTGAGCGCCTGGGCCTTAACGATGGCCTGATGACCCAATATGGCCGCTTTGTGGTCAATGCAGCCCAGGGCAATTTCGGTATATCCTACCGCAACGGCCAGGATGTGCTCAGCCTGATCGCCGAGCGCTTTCCAGCGACACTGGAACTGGTGTTCGTGGCAACGCTGATCTCCTTGCTGCTCGGATTGCCACTGGGGGTTCTCACCGCCATCAAACGCGGAAAATGGTATACGGAGGGTCTGCAGTTTCTGTCGATTGTCGGGGTCTCCTTGCCAAGCTTCGTGGTCGGCATCCTGCTTATCCTGGTGTTCTCAGTCTCGCTTGGCTGGTTTCCAGCCTTCGGGCGCGGGGATGTCGTTCAGCTCGGTGGATGGTCCACCGGTCTTCTCACCCCATCGGGCCGCTTGGCGATCCTCTTGCCCGCCATCGCCCTCTCGCTTTATCAGGTCACGCTGGTCATGCGTCTCGTGCGCGCGGAAATGCTCGAGGTGCTACGATCCGACTATGTCAAATTCGCGCGTGCCCGCGGGATCCCGCGCTGGCGGATTTATTTCAGCCATGCCCTGCGCAACTGCCTGATGCCGGTTGTCACGATGACCGCGATGAATATCGGTTCGCTGATTGCCTTCGCGCTGATCACCGAAACAGTCTTCCAATGGCCGGGCATGGGCATGTTGTTCATCCAGGCCGTCACATTTCTCGATATTCCGGTGATGGCGGCCTATCTGTGCATCATTTCCTTCATTTTCGTCGTGCTCAACACCCTGGTTGATGTTGCCTATGCAGTCATCGATCCGCGCTTGCGCACCGCTCGCTGATCAAACGGGAGACTAATGTCATGAGCACCTCACCCGCCAATCCCGTTGCGCGCGCCTCGCTGTTGAGCCGTATCAGCAAAAGTGATCTCTGGTGGTCATTTACCCATAGCAAGACCGCGATGGTCAGTGCAGCCCTTCTGGCAGTGCTGATCCTGACCGCAATCTTTGCACCATTGATCGCCCCGCAAAACCCCTATGATGGGGCTGCGCTTGATATGTGGAAGGCGGAATTGCCGCCGCTCTGGGAGGAGGGCGGTGAATGGCCGTTCCTGCTCGGCACCGACACCCAGGGACGCGACATGCTGTCGGCCATTCTCTATGGGACGCGGATTTCGATCGTCATCGGCATCGCATCGGTGATCCTCTCGCTGATCATCGGGCTGACCGCTGGCCTCATCTCAGGCTATTTCGGTGGTTTCATCGATAATCTGCTAATGCGCTTTGGCGATATCACATTATCCATTCCAACCATTCTTGTCGCCATTCTGGTGTCGACGGTTGTCCGCCAGATGTTGCCGGTGAGCCTGCGCGAGATTGGCGCTTCCGCCGTGCTGATCTTGGCGATCTCGCTTTCGGCCTGGGTGCAATATGCGCGCACCGTGCGCGCCCAGGCGATCGTCGAAACCGGCAAGGATTACGTTTCGGCAGCGCGGCTGATCGGAGTGCCGGCGCGGCGGATCATGGCCCAGCATATCCTGCCCAACACCCTCACACCCATCATGGTCGCCGCGACGCTGAATTTCGGGATGGCGATCCTGACCGAGGCGACACTCTCCTTCCTGGGTATCGGCATGCCGCCGAGCCAGCCGTCACTGGGAACGCTGATCCGTATCGGCAATCAGTTCCTGTTCTCCGGCTCCTGGTGGATCGTGGTGTTTCCCGTCATTCAGCTCTGCCTGCTCGTGGTTGCCGTCAATATGCTCGGTGACTGGCTGCGCGATGCTCTTAATCCAAAACTGAGGTAAGCCATATGAACGATCTTTTGCTCCGCAACATCCGCCCGATGGCGGGAGAGCGCTGTGACATGCTGATCCGGGACGGCAAAATTGCCGGCTTCGGTCAGCTTGAGGCAGAAGCCGGTATGGCGGTCGAAGATGGCGAGGGCGCCATTGTCGCCCCCGGGCTGATCGACGCCCATACCCATCTCGACAAGACGACCTGGGGCATGCCTTGGCACGTCAACAACCGTGCTGCCATCCTGCGCGAGCGGATCGATTTTGAACGCGACAACCGCCTTGAAATCGGCATCGATCCGCACCGACAATCAATGCGCCATGCCATCGGTCTCGCCGCCCATGGCGGCACCCATATCCGCAGTCATGTCGATATTGATCCCACCCATGGCCTGTCGCTGGTGGAAGGTGTGTGGGAAACCCGTGAGAAACTCAAAGACATCATCGACATTGAAATCGTCGCTTTCCCGCAATCCGGCCTGATGGTCATGCCGGGCACGAAGGACTTGCTCGACGAAGCCTTACGTCAGGGCTGCGAAGTGCTCGGCGGGATTGATCCATGCGGGATCGATCGTGACCCGAAGGGCCAGCTCGATATCCTGTTCGCCCTCGCTACAAAGCATGGGGTGCCTATCGATATCCACCTGCATGAAACCGGTGATCTGGGCGCCTTTACCATGGAGCTGATTTTCGAGCGTATCCGCGCGCATGGCATGCAAGGCAAGGTGGCGATCAGCCACGCCTTCGCGCTTGGCATGAATGACTATCTGCGGGTCGGCCAGCTGATCGAACAGATCGCCCTGCTCGATGTCGCCATCCTGACCACCGGCGCGCCGTCGGCCACTGTGCCATCGATCAGGCGGCTCAAGGAAGCGGGCGTGCGCATTGGCGGCGGTTGTGATGGCATTCGCGACACTTGGGGACCCTGGGGACAGCCCGACATGCTTGATCGTGCCCGGATCATCGGCATGAAGAATGGTGCGCGCTCCGATGATGACCTCGAGCATCTGCTCCACATTGTCTCGCAGGGCGGTGCCGATGTCATGGGGCTAAAAAACTACGGTCTCACCGTTGGCTGCAACGCCGATTTCACCCTATTGACCGGTGAAACACTGGCGCATGCCGTCGTCGATGTGGCGCCGCGTCCGCTGGTGGTCAAGAATGGTCGCGTGAGCGCACGCAACGGTGTAGCCGTGGTGGAGATGCCATGATGACCCCGGATTTGCAGGCGCTGGTGCTCGGCGAAAGACCTAACGGGCGCACATGGATCACCGCCGACTGGGTGGTTGGTCACAAGGATGGCGGGCATCGGCTGCTCAGACACGGCGAAGTGGTGTTTGAAAACGGTGAAATCCTGTTTGTCGGCCATAATTTTACCGGTGAAGTCGCTCGCCGGATCGATTTCGGCTGTGCCCTGATCAGTCCCGGACTGATCGATCTCGACGCGCTGTCTGATCTCGACACCACTATTCTTGGCATCGACCATCATCCCGGCTGGGCCAAGGGCCGGGTATGGCCACGCAGCTACGTCGATGCCGGTCCCTATGAAATGTATAGCGAGAAGCAACTGGCGTTCCAGAAACGCTTCGCCTTCGCGCAACTGCTGGTAAACGGGATTACCACCGCTGCGCCAATCGCCTCGCTGTTTTATCGGCAATGGGGGGAAACGGTCGCGGAATTCGATGCTGCAGCCGACGCTGCCGGCGATCTGGGTCTGCGCGTTTATCTCAGTCCCGCCTACCGCTCCGGCGGCATGGTGCTCGAAGCCCCGGGTCGGATCGTTCCGGTGTTTGACGAACAACGTGGCTTTCAGGGCTTGAACGATGCAATCGCCTATATCGAGCGCCAGAGCGGCCGTCATGGCGATCTGATCCGCGGCATGCTCGCTCCAGACCGGGTGGAGACCTCGACCCTTGAACTGCTCAAGCGCACCGATGCGGCCGCGCGCGATCTGGGATGCAAATTTCGCCTGCACATGGCGCAAGGCGCAATGGAAGTGGAAACAGTGCAACAACTGCATGGTTCAACTGCCCCGGTCTGGCTTTCAGAACACGGTTTGTTGAGCGAGCGTCTCATCGCACCCCATGCGACCAATGCGACCGACCAAGATCTCGATCTTTATGCCCAGAACGGCGTTTCCATCGTCCATTGCCCACTGGTTTCCGGGCGGGGCGGGTCGATCCTCAAATCCTTCTCCGATTGTCGCAGCCGCGGCATCAACATCGCGATGGGGACCGATACAACCCCGCCTGATATGCTGATGAACCTTCTGGCCGGTCTCATCACCGGCCGGGTCGCCGATCAGGCGCCCGATCGTCTGCGCTGCGCAGATCTGTTTGATGCGGCGACCCTTGGCGGCGCGAAGGCTCTGGGGCGGACGGATCTGGGACATTTGTCGCAAGGGGCGCGGGCAGATATCGCCGTCTTCCGCCTCGATGACAGTTGCATGGCGCCCTCCATCGATCCGATTACCACCATCATAACCGGCGGATCGGGCAAGATCACCCAGGCCGTGTTTGTCGATGGCCGCCTCTCGATGCTCGATCGCAAGCTGGCAGGCTTTGATCTGATTGCGGCGCGGGAGAGTGCGCAGGCGCAGTTTGACAGCCTTATTGCCAAATATCCCGAGCGCAGCTTTGGCAATCCGCCCGTCGCCGACATCTTTCCACCCAGCTATCCGCTCGAGGGCAATCCCCATGATTGAGACACAGAAAGCCGTCGTCGAAGTCCGCAATCTTCGTGTTGATTTTCCCGGCCGCCGTGGCACCGTCACCGCACTTTCCGATGTCAGCCTGTCCATTCGCCCTGGTGAAATCCTCGGTGTGGTGGGTGAATCGGGCGCCGGAAAGTCTATGACCGGCCTGGCGATCCAGGGGCTGCTCGAGCGACCCGGCCATATTGCTGGCGGTGAGGTCTGGCTTGGACAGCAGCGCATTGATACGCTTGACGACCGGGCCATGGAGAAAATTCGCGGCCGGGAGATCGGCGCAATCTTCCAGGACCCGCTCACCTCGCTCAATCCGCTGTTTACCGTCGGCGCGCAGCTCGTTGAAACCATCCGCAGGCATCTTTGTCTGAACAAGGCGCAGGCCCGCGAACGCGCCGTGCAGCTTTTGCGGGATGTCGGCATTCCTTCGCCCGAAGAGCGCGTCAATCATTATCCGCATCAGTTTTCTGGCGGCATGCGCCAGCGTGTGGTGATCGCACTTGCGCTTGCGGCATCGCCCAAACTGGTGATTGCCGATGAGCCGACCACCGCTCTTGATGTGTCGATCCAGGCGCAGATCATCTCGCTGTTGCGCAAACTCTGCAAGGAAAAGCAAACCGCCGTCATGCTGGTGACCCACGATATGGGGGTGATTGCTGAAGCCGCCGACCGCATCGCGGTCATGTATGCCGGACGGCTCATCGAGGTGGGGCCTGTCGAACAGGTGCTGCACCAGCCACGCCATCCCTATACCCAGGGTTTGATGGCGTCGATCCCGTCATTGGGCGCACGGGTCGAGAAACTCAACCAGATCGATGGCTCAATGCCGCGCCTGGATGCGATCCCAGACGGTTGCGCCTTTAATCCACGCTGCAAAAGCGCAGGCCCACGCTGCCATCGCGAAAGACCGGAACTGATATTTTCTGAAGCGAGCGCCAGCGCATGCTGGCTCAATGCAGGAGGCACCGCATGACGATCCATGCAAACAATCAACCGGCCTTGACGGTCGAGCGGCTCGTCAAGACCTTCGATGTGTCGGCGCCCTGGCTCAACCGCCTGGTGGAACGCAAACCCAAGCAATATCTCAAGGCTGTCAATGACATCAGTTTCACAGTGCCGGCGGGCGGCTGCCTGAGTATTGTGGGGGAAAGCGGTTGCGGCAAGTCGACAGTCGCGCGCCTGGTTACCGGTCTTTATCCCGCCACAAGCGGTGGCATGCGCTTTGCACCCGGCAAAAGCGGGGCACCGCTATCGGCGCAGATGATTTTCCAGGACCCCTACGCTTCTCTCAATCCGCGCTGGCGGGTCAAGAATATCATTGCGGAACCACTGCGTGAGCTGAAGCTGCGTGACACGGCCTCCGCAATCACCGCACGCGTCGAGGAACTGCTCACCATTGTCGGGCTCTCGGTCTCCGATGGCGAGAAATTCCCACATGAATTTTCAGGCGGCCAGCGTCAGCGCATTTCGATCGCCCGCGCCTTGGCCAGCGAGCCAGAGTTCCTGGTTTGCGATGAACCGACCTCAGCCCTCGACGTGTCCGTGCAGGCGCAGGTGCTCAATCTGATGCGCCGCCTGCAGGACGAACTTGGTTTGACCTATCTGTTCATCAGCCATGACATGAGCGTTGTCCGCCACATGTCTGACCGGATTGCCGTGATGTATCTTGGACGGATTGTCGAGGAGGGCGAGACCGAAGAACTTTTTGCCGCACCCCGTCATCCCTATACCAAGCTGTTGTTGCAGACGATCCCCAATATTGCTGCCCCCAACCGCAATCGTGAGCCGACGACAGGTGAGGTGCCGAGCCCGTTGAAGCCACCGTCGGGCTGCACCTTCCATCCGCGCTGCCCCTTCGCTATCGAACGCTGCGCACGGGAAGCGCCGGCAATGCAGCTCCTCCCCAACAAGACCCGCGTGGCCTGCCACCTGGTGGAAATGGAGATTTGAGCGCCCGTCAATCGGCGCCGGCAAAACCGGCACCGTCCCCGTTACGCCAGCGCCGTGCGCAGATCGTAAGACAGCTCGCGGATCTCGCTCAGATCAAGCTCGGATTCCACATGCTCAAGATGATGGGCCATCAAATGAACCGCTTTATCTACCGCCTTTGCCGAAATTGCCTTCACGATTTCAGCATGTTCGTCCGGACCGCAATTGAAGCGGTCGGTATTGCGATAAATCGCGGTGATCAGCGAACTGCGGGAAATCAGATCCCGCATGGTGGCAAACAGAAAGTCAGATCCGGTGAGTTCAGCCAACAGAAGGTGAAACCCGCCGGAAAGTTTGATGATGTCGGTGGTGCTGTCTTCGGCATTGGCAATCCGCTCCAGCTCGACATGCGCGCGCAATCGCTTGACACTGTCCTTGAGCTGCGAGCCGCACAGCCGCTCAATGATGCAGCGCTCCACCGCCTGTCGCACCGAAAACACATCACGCGCTTCCTGCACGGTCGGTTTGCTGACAAAGGCGCCGCGATTGGGGATCATCGTCACAAGCCCATCGCGTTCAAGCACCGTCAGCGCCTGGCGAATGCGGGCGCGACTGACACTGAAAATAGAGGCAAGCTGTTCTTCCTTGAGCTGGATGCCAGGCCGCAATCGCCGCTCGGCGATCGAAAGCCAGACTTTCTCGACGATCTGTTCGATCGACATGGCCGTTGCTGCATTCATTAAGACTTCTCCGTGTTGGATTCGACAATCGTCATGTGCGGGAAAAAGTCAACTCGCACATTTATACAGTTGCTTTATTGTCGACAATAAAAGATAGTTTTGTAGATGATTTTATCACAGTCTGGGCTGCCCATGGAATTTGACTTCGAGAACCTCGACCCGCAAAGCCGCTATCGTCTGCTGACCAACTTCATTGGTCCACGTCCGATCGCGCTGGTCACAACACGCTCGGCTGCGGGGCACAACAACGCTGCGCCGATGAGTTTCTTCAATGTTTTCTCGCACGATCCGGCGATCGTCGTTCTTGGCATCCAGCCGCGGCTGTCGGGAGAGGAAAAGGACACCATGGCCAATATTCGCCGCTCTGGCGATTTCGCCATCAGCATGGTCGACATGGCGCTGTCGCAGCAGATGCTGGTCTGCGGACTGGGTTTTGACACTGAGGTCGATGAAATGGAAATGGCAGGATTGACCGCGCAGCCCTGCAGCAAGATCGATGCCGCCTATCCACTCGAAGCGCCCTGTGTCTTTGAGTGTCGGGTCGAGCGGCTTATCGATTACCCGCGGCGCACGCTGGTTCTGGGCGAGGTGGTGCAGATGCATGTCCGCCGCAATTGTCTGGATGCTGAAGGCCATTATGTCGATCCCGAATTCTACCAGCCGATCGCCCGATTACACGCCGATAACTATCTTACCTCAGACCGTCAATTTGTTTTGAAAGCCCCGCCGATCGGTAATTTCAACAAGCCGGACCGATAGACCCGCAGCCAGGCAACAGAGAATTTCAGCATGCATATTCACTTGATCAATCCCAATTCCACCGCCTCCATGACACAACAGGCGCTCGACAGCGCCTTGCTGGTCAAGCAGAGCCAGACCCGGCTCTCGGCCACCAATCCATTGGATACGCCTGCCAGTATCGAAGGGGGCGCGGACGAGGCTCTGGCAGTGCCCTCCATGCTTGCGGAAATCCGCAAGGGTGAGAGCCAGGGGGTCGATGCCTTTGTCATTGCCTGTTTCGATGATCCGGGTCTTAACGCCGCGCGCGAGGTAGCGGCAGGGCCGGTGATCGGCATTTGTCAGGCGGCGATCCAAGTTGCAATGACCATCAGCCGGCGCTTTTCGGTCATCACCACGTTGCCGCGCTCGGTCGCTATCATCGAGGATCTGGTGACCGCTTATGGCGCGGAGCGCCATTGCCGCAAGGTGCGGGCGATCGATCTGCCGGTTCTGGCTCTGGAAGAGGAGCGCGAGCGGGCCGAGCAATTGCTGGTTTTAGAGATCAAACGCGCCAGGGATGAGGATGGCGCCGAAGCCATCGTGCTCGGCTGTGCCGGCATGTCGTCGCTATGCGCGCGCCTTAAGCACGCAACCGGTGTTCCAGTCATTGACGGTGTAACCGCAGCAGTCAAGATGGCCGAAGCCCTGGTCGGTGCGGGCTATGCGACCTCAAAGGTCAACAGTTACGACTACCCGCTCAGCAAGGGCCCTGCTTTGACCAAACGGATCGCATAGCCGGAAATCGCGGCTTATTGTAGACAATTTTGTCCCCTTTACCTTGCCATGATGGTTGACTTTTTCTTCTGCAGCGCGCTTGTTGATGCAGAAGGGGAGGAGGGCTCATGGCAGGGCAGAGGGACGCGTCAACACAGCATATTGTCGAGAAAGTCTGGCTGTCGATCGCCGAGCGGCGCCTGCGCCCTGGCGTCCAGCTCAAAGAAGAGGAAATGGCGACCATCTTCAATGTCAGCCGTGCGCGTATCCGGCAGGCGCTCGCCGCCCTCAAACGCGAGGGACTGGTGGATATCCTGCCCAATCGCGGCGCCTTCGTCTGCAAGCCAACCGTCCGGGAAGCCCGCGACGTGTTCTTCGTGCGGCGCACGGTGGAGCGTTGCGTGGTCGAACATCTTTGCCGATCCGCCACACGCGCCGACATAAAACGGCTCCAGGATCATGTTGCCAAGGAACGCGTGGCCAATAGCCGCAATATCACCACCGACATCATCAGATTATCCGGCGGTTTTCATCTGCTGCTGGCAGAACTCGCACACTCCAATTTTCTTTCACCCATGATGCGCGACCTGGTCTCGCGGACCTCGCTGATCACCGCCGTCTATCGCAACACCGACCAGTTTAATTGCGGACCCGATGAACATGCAGAAATTGTCGAAGCGATCGCCAGCCAGCAGCGGGACAAAGCTGTCCACCTGATGTCTCATCATCTTGATCATGTCGAATCCGAGCTTGATCTGCGCGATGGCAACGATCATGCCCATGATCTCAGCGCTCTGCTCGCCTGAGATGCCGGACTTTGCTTTCCGGTAAACAAACAGGACAGAACGCAGCATCATTGCGCAATGCAGGGAAAAGTCCTGCAACGCGTCGATCGACCTGCTCAATGACGGACCGCTGTCGATCATGCGAGCGCGTCGGGATCCTAGGACGATCGGTCTCCACCCCTGAAAGCCGACGCGGTCTTGTGCCAATCGTCACCAGACTGGGGCAGCGGGAACAGCCCACCCTTGGGGCTGATAGGCGCAATTGTGTGACTGCTTATATCTTCCCCGCCGACTTGCGATTGGCAGCGCTCGCCCGACATGGTTCATTGCCGAGGCGTCAGGCTTTCCTCGCAGTTTCGCCTGACGCAGCACTCTGAACCGATCGACCGCTTTCTTTTGGTTCGGAGTGCTTTAGCAAGGCCGTTGACAGGATGCATTGTCGATCAAGCGGGCCAAGGAGTTTTTGCGTTCAGGAGGCAGTTTTGGTCCGTGGCGATCTGTTGGATTGGGAATGGCAGATCATCCAGCGACTGCTTCCCGCCGAACGCGGCAGACGTGCGCGCCCTTCCTATGACAATCGACACTATTTCAATGGAATGCTCCATGTGCTCCGATCGGGCTGTTGCTGGCGCGACATGGATCAACGCTATGGAAAGTGGAATTCGGTTTACGTGCGCTTTCGTCGCTGGGCCGAGGCGGGCTTGTGGGACAGCATCCTTGAAACCTGCGTGAAACTCGGTCTGACAGACGACTGGCAGCCGATTAAATATAGCAACAGACGCAGGCGGCGGTCCGGCTGCAAGGGCGGATATCTGCGCAAGCTGCTGATCCATCAGGCGTCGATCCTCAGACAAAGCGCAACCCCCAGCCACTCCATCAAAGAGAGCCTTCTCACCCTCAGCTGAATGGACCTGGCACCTGCGCTGCCTGCACAGAACCGAAACCCGGCACGCCTGTGTAAAAGCCAGAGCCGTTGATCTGGAACCTTTTTGCAAGCCGCTCGTTTTGCGCAATATTTCCAATTCATGGTCTTGCAAGCAGGAGCACGGCATGCAACCCAATTCGGGTAATGGCTTGTCAGACCGGTCACTGGTGGCCCTGGCTGTTCTCAACTTTTTTCTCGCCGATGCGCGCGATGGACTGGGTCCATTTCTCGATGGATTTCTGGCAACCCAAGGCTGGTCTCCAATGACATTGGGCATTGTCGCCACTTTGGGCGGTGTGCTCGGGATGATTGCGACACCGCTGTTCGGCGCATGGGTGGACGCGTCCCATCGCAAGCGTACCCTGATCATAATCCCGGTCATTCTGGTGACACTCGCGGCATTGTGGACGCTGGCAAGTCCCGGCAATGCTTCGGTGTTTGGCGGACAATCAGCGACAGCGATTGTCGGCGCTGTCATTGGTCCCGCACTGATGGGGCTGACCCTGGGGCTTGTGGGAGAGGCGCATTTCTCGCGACAGGTCGCGCGCAACGAATTCTGGAATCACGCGGGCAATGTTGTATCGCTCACCGCGATCTATTTCGCGACAGCCGCCTTCGGAACCAAAGGTATTATTGCCTTGATGCTCTTAAGCGCTACAGCAACGATTGTTTCAGTGCTTGCAATCCAGCCACAAGACATCGATCATGATGTCGCCCGCGGACTTGCCCATGACGACGGCACGCCGGGACCATCGGGCATTACGGTGCTGTTCAGCCGCAAGGGCCTGCTGCTGCTGGCGGGCGTGCTGATGATCTTTCATTTCGGCAATGCGCCAATGAGCCGCCTGATCGCACAGGACTTCTCGATGCAACTCGACACGCCGTTTCGCACCACCGCGATCATCACCGGCGTGTCCCAGCTTTCCATGATCGCAATGGCACTTGCTGCGCCCTTTCTCATCCGCCGCTTCTCCCTTGCAACCGTTTTCATCATCGCACTGATGGCCTTGCCCATCCGCGGCGCGATCGCCGGCTGGTTCAGTTCCTATGCGGTGATCTTCCCGGTGCAGATCCTCGATGGTATAGGCGCGGGCCTGATTGGCATCGCAACACCGGTCGCAGCCGAACAGATCCTGTCTGGGACGGGGCGGTTCAATGTTGGGCTGGCTGCAGTGATGACAGTTCAGGGCATTGGTGCTTCTTTGAGCAATGTCGTTGCTGGCTGGCTGACAAATTATGGCGGCTACGCTCTTGCCTATTGGGTTCACGGTACCATCGCGCTTTTCGCCTTGGCGCTTTTTCTGATCGGTCGCAGAGAGATCGCACCGGTTCGCCCAGGCGCTGGCAATCAGGGTGGCAGCCCCGCGATCGCCAGCGGATCGTGAGCTGCAGCTTTGTCTTTGAGATGAGGCCTGGCTCGCATCCGTTTCGACCGATGACGGTCGCGGGCCTGTGATCCTATCACCTTCTCCCTGAAGGTTGATCTGAAGGTGATATGGTGCCAAGAAAAATTAGCAACTCCGCTAATCTTTTCATGATGATCAAGGATATAATCTGTCAAAAATTGACAGAATAGTCGTTGCTGCGATTCATTAATTATATTTAATGACAAATCGATCGCGTAAAAAGCACTTATATTGTAATGACTTAAAATATAGCCCGATTGTATTACAATCAATACGATCCAAAGGATTGATTTCGATCAAGGGTTATCAATAACAGATAATTTATATTACCAAACAACCGTGCTCATGGCCAATACTCTGCCGTGGCATTGACGAAAACCCGATTGAGAACGACCGGCTGGCTGTTTCAAGCCACAGTTGTTTGGCGCCGACATTCCGCTTATATCCTCTCTGGGCGCTGCATATTTCAATCGTTTGGCCTCTCACTCGAAAAGAGAGCCAAATTAGGCAAAGTGTGCATCGATGAAACATCTAGTCGAAAACGCCGTCGAGACGGCAGCTTTTCCTGATCGCGGGGAGAAACTCCCCATTCTGGGCAAGGACACCTCCCTTTTTGTCACCACGGAAGTCAAAACCATCCGCAGCAGCCAGAGACACGGCTGGCAGGATCTCTTTGCAGCCCATACGCTCGAACATCCCCATGAATGTCTGCATCATTCGGTGCCATTTTTCTGGCTGAGCATGGGGTTGCGCGAAACAGAAGTCCATCGAAGCATTGGCGGTCGTGGCGAACTCGCCGTGCTTCCAGCCTATTCGATCAGCATGGCTGAACCGCTCACTGCGGTTGATTGCCTGATCGGCAACGCCACCGAGGCGGTTCATGTTTTTCTAAGGCCAGAACTTCTCCAGGAGACTGCCTATGAGCTCTTTGAGATAGAGCCTGATCGTGTCTCGCTGCTTCCGGTATTCGGACGCACAAGTACCAGCCTGAGCTGGTTGTTGCGCGCCATCAAGCAGTCGCTGGCTGAGCCGGCTAATTTTTCCCAATTAAAGATTGACTATCTTGCACGTGCACTCTGTGCCGACCTACTGGCGAAATATTCGGTCGTCTCGCCTGCGGCCATCAAGCCCGATCGATATGGCGGGCTGACGTCAAGACAGTTGCGGCGAATTGATGACTATATCACTGAACATCTGACCCGCGATATTCACATCGGTGAGCTGGCATCTCTGTCCGGTATGGGGCGGACGAGCTTTCATCAACGTTTCAAAGCGGCAATGCATATCACTCCGCATCAATATGTCATGCGCGTGCGGGTTCAAAAGGCCAAAGAGATGCTCGGCACATCCGTCCTGCCGCTTGCCGAAATCGGCTTTGCCTGCGGGTTCTCGGACCAGGCGCATTTTGCAACGCTTTTCAAGCGGATCGCTGGCACCACACCCGCTTCGTTCCGGCGCAGCGTTGCCTGACCCAGGAAGGCCGCTTTGCGGCCTTTCCATTGCGAAAATCTCTGATGGGCTGCGCAGTCAGGCTCGCACGCCTGCGCCCTCGTCAGGCGCAGTTGCAGGCCCCATCAGACAGAGCATCCATTCTCCGCCTAGCGTTCCAACTTTGCGTGGCGCTTCTCCTCTGCAGAGATTATCATCCTCCTAATTTGCAGTATTGAGAATGATTTGCTCAATTAGCGGCCTTTTATAAAAACCACTGAAGTTTTATGCAATTCTCCTGCATCCAGATTGAATACATAGCGGCAGAAATCAAAAAGCAGGTTGCCGCACGCATCGCTTTTTATGCCAATGATCTGACAGGACTGGGGCCCGCCTGCAATTGATTGTGAGCGAGTGCGGTCTTGTTTGGTCTTCTGGATGATCGCAGAAATGCCGTGTTTGCGGCAGGTTCTGTGGGCGATGGCGGCTCTCCACCAAGGATGGCCCTTATGTTGTCTCTAAAGCATTGCATTGAATTTTCCGGTTTAAGCCGTCACCGGCTGACATGCCTGTTGGGCGTTTCATCGCTGGCGATGGGCCTCGTCCTGGCGCCGGCCAATGCCCAGCAGATCAGAGTCGGATCCGGTCAGGAAAGCGTGATCGACAACGGGGAAGCCCGAGCCCATACAACCGGTGTCGCGGGTCAGCTTGATGCGGCAGCAGTCTGGGTCACCAATGGAACTCTCGCTATCACCAATTCCGATGTCGATTTCTTGAGTGAAGGTCGCGCGGCGGAAGCCTTGCGGGTGGAAAGCTACAGTTCTTCTGCGCCCAGCGTCGTGCGGATCGTCGGCGCGCCGGGCAAGACCGCACGGCTGGTGGCAACCGGCGTCGCAGGCAATGTCGTCAATCTGTCCGGCGACCGCTCTTCGCTTCATCTAGAGAATGTCGAAATCATTGGAACCGGTGCAGGTCGCCGTGGCATTCTGACGATGGGAGAAAGCCAGCTTTCGCTGATCGGCAGCAGCATAGTTGCGGACGATATCGGCATTTCGATGCAGGGAAAATACGGTTCGACCGCCGCGTCGACGCTGGTGGAGAACAGCAGCATCACCAGCTATAATGGTGCCGGAATTTCCGCCATGAGTGGTCAGCTCATCGCCAATAATTTCGATATACGCGCAGGCTTCAACCCGGTTAACGACGCAACGACGACCAGTCGGGGCGCCTATGGGATAAACGCCAATTCAAACAGCAATGTTATCTTGAATAACGGTCGGATCGAAACCTTTGGCGATTATGGTAACGGCATCTTTGCAGCCAATGACTCAAGTGATACCAGGCAGGTCAAATTGCAGGTGGATAATGTTGATATCATTACCCATGGCAGCAACGCGACCGGCATCGAGAACATCCATGTTCGCTCTGTCATCAATGGCGGATCTATCCACACCTACGGACTGGGTGGTCATGGTGTGGGTTCAAGCAATGGCGGCGTTGCCAGCTGGGCGCCTTCGCATGTGACGCTCACGGGCACCAAAATTACCACCGAGGGTGAGAGCGCCTATGGCCTTGTCGCGACCACCAAATCGACAATTGACGGTCGCGGACTAACCATTTCGACCAGTGGCGAAAGTGCGATCGGCGCCCGCAGCCATGGTACGGGCATGGTGACCCTTTCTCAAGGCACAGCAATCAAGACTGCTGGCGATTATGCCCATGGCGCCGCCGTCACATTCGGATCACAGATGGATATCTCTGATACCAGCATTGAGACGACAGGTCAGAATGCGGCCGGCATTTATCTTGTCGGCTATAACACACCTGAAAATGTCACGCCGGTCACAAAGCATGTCAATCGCGTAAATGTTGCAGGATCCACAATTACGGCGGCAAAAGGGCCGGCCCTGCGGGTGGGTGGCGGTGCGACAAGCACATTCAATCTCGAAAACAGTCACGTGCGCGGCACAGGCGACGACGCCCTGCTGTTTTCCAGTGCGGATTATATCTATGTTGATGGCACGAATGTCATTCCAATGCCGGTCGGTACCGCAAGCGTGAACGCGCAAGGTTCGTTGCTGGAAGGCGATTTTGTTGCCGCTAGCGGTATCGTCGATTTCAATCTGCGCGATAAGAGCCTGCTCAAAGGTGCTGCGCGGGTGAGCGAAACGGGTGGCATTCTTGATCGTTTGTCGATTGACGCCACCAGTGGCTGGGAGATCACCGGCGCCTCGACCTTGAACGATCTGGAAAGTGCTGGCACGATTTCATTTGCCGCCCCCGGTTCGGCAGGTTTCAAGACCCTGACTGTCAAGGGTGACTTCACCTCGTCTGACAGTCTTTTTGTGCTCAACAGCAAGCTTGGCGATGATGGCTCGGAAACCGATCGACTGATCTTTGAAGGCAATGTCAGCGGCACGAGTTCCGTGAGTGTCAACAATGCCGGAGGCCTGGGAGCGCTGACTCTGGGCGATGGGATCATGATTGTGGATGCCGCAAAGGCCAGCAATGATGCCTTTGTCCAGCAGGGGCGTATCGCAGCCGGCGCTTACGACTATACGCTGTTTGCCGAGGACCGCTCCGGCAATTTCGATGGTAAATGGTATCTTCGCTCGAGCTATAATCCCGCTCCGACCCCGGATCCCGACCCAGACCCAAACCCGGAGCCAGACCCAAATCCAAATCCCAAACCGGAGCCTGAGCTACCCAATTATCGGCCTGAAGTTCCGCTCGATATGGTTGCCCCCGTTCTCGCAAACCGTTTTGGACTGGCGATGCTCGGTACCTATCACGACAGGCGTGACACGCTTGATCCAAAGCTTTCAGCCCTCTGGCTGCGCGGCTTTGGCGAACACGGTCACGCGGGGTCGGCCTCCGGCAATGCACAGGGCCATTTGAATGATTTTTACCGAGATGGGCCGTCCTATGACTTCACCCTCGGTGGGTTTCAGGCGGGTATTGACCTTTATCGCCGTGAACAGGAAAGCGGATCGCGCGATCTGGCTGGCCTGTTTGTAGGGGCAGGGCGCGCTGAAGCCAATGTCGATCGGGTCTATGGCGGCAATGCCGGTCAACTGACAATGAATGGCTATAGTTTTGGCGGCTATTGGACCCATCTCGACCAAACAGGTTTTTATACGGATGCCGTCATCCAGGGCACCCGCTATGACCGGATCGAAAGCAGTTCTGCCGACCAGATCGCCATGCGCACAGCAGGCTGGGGCTTCATTTCCTCGCTTGAAGGCGGCTATCGTTATGGGCTCGGCAATGGCTGGACGGTCGAACCTCAGGCGCAATTGATCTATCAGCACCTCTCGCTCGACAACACATCGGATCGATTTGGACGGATCGCATTTTCCGACACCGACACAGTCTATGGCAGGGTCGGGGCGAAGATCGGCCGACAATGGCAGGCCGAAAGCGGGCGTCGCTATGCAGCCTGGGCACGGGTCAATCTCTGGCACACGATGGGAGGGGAGGCGAAGACCAGTTTCTCCAATCTGCAAGGTGAAAACCGCGTCTCGCTCGTCAGTGATGCGCAAGGAAGCTGGGGACAATTTGGTCTCGGTTTCTCCGGTCAATTGACTGAGACAGTCTCGCTGTTTGCTAGCGGCGATTATAGCCACAGCCTTGGCCATAACGGGGTCAAGAACGACAGTCTGGCCGGTCGTGTTGGTCTGAAGATGAAGTGGTAAATCCAACCATTCCTGCATCTAGCAGCGCCCCCGCAAGGGATGCAGGGATCGTCTCCTTCGCGCAAATTGCGAAGGAGACGCCTTTCTGAGGACTATATTTGTGAACCGGATCGCAAAAATACGGATCATCATTGGCACAGGTCTGGTTTTGACCCTATTGGCGCAAGTTGGCTTGTTGTTTGCCGCCGGGCTGCCGGGCAGTAAAATCGCAATTGTCTCGGGTATTCTGCCGCTGTTCTGTGCAGGTGCAGCTTGGCTGTGGTTTGCGGATGATGTTTCATTCAGACGCAAATTGTCGGCGGCGCTTGAGAACCGTGAACTTGAAGTTCATTACCAGCCATTTGTGCGGTTGCGCGATCACAGGATCATTGGAGCAGAAGCTTTGCTGCGCTGGCCCGGCTGCAAGACCAGCATTGAAAGCCTCGTCGCGCGGGCCGAGCAAACCGGCATGATTGCGGTGCTCACCGATTACGTGATTGCGCGGGTTGCCGATGATTGGCCGTCTTTTCAGGCAATGGACCGTGATTTTCGCATTAGCATCAATATCTCTGCACCGGATCTTGCGACTGGCACGCTTTGCGATCGGTTGAAGCGGCTTGCCTTTAACATGCCTGCGCAAGCAGTGGCATTGGAAATAACCGAAAGGCAGTCCGCACCGCTCGACGAGATCGGCCTCCATCTCTGCGAGTTACGGAACCTGGGATACCAGGTCTATGTTGACGATTTTGGCGCGGGCTTTTCCAGCATGACGCGTTTGCTGCACCTGTCCTTCGACGGCTGCAAACTTGATGCATCCTTTCTTAAAATGCCTGTCGCCGCCGCCGCGATCAGCGCAATGCAGATATTTGCGCAGGCAAGCGGGGTCGAACTGATTGTTGAAGGCGTGGAAACCGCGGCACAGGAAAACATGTTGGCAGAAATCAATCCTGACCTGATTGTGCAGGGCTGGCTTTTTGGGCGAGCCGCAACAAAGTCGGAGCTGATCGAACGGCAAAAAAAGCAGCGGCGGACCTTGAACTGTTCTTTGCGCGCCTCTCCAATAATCAGGTTTGTCGGCGGCCGGGCATAGTGGCTCCCTAAGACTGCACAGCGGCCAAGCGATATCGCAAGGCGCAGCGAGGTCACAATGCTTTTTGTTGCAGACCGAAATGGGTAGTGGGCCTCGTTTGCGAGCCTCGGGCGGCTGGCTAATACGCAACGAAATAATAGGGGATTGTAGAAAGGCTGAGACTCAGCTTGCTTTGTCTTAAATCTACCGGAGGGAAATTATGCTCAACTCAGTTTGGTGCAATGCTCTGCGTGCTCAAAATTGCCTTGAACTTCGATATGATGGATTTACGAGAATTGTCGAAGTCCATGCTGTTGGCGTTTCGAAAGAAGGCAACGAAATCGCGCGCGTTTGGCAGGTCAGAGGCGGTAGCAATAGCAATGAGCGTACCGGTTGGAAGCTGCTGAGGCTCGATGAAGCACTCTCGGCACATGTGATTAATGAAAAGTCCGATGCACCGCGTCAAGGGTATAAACGTGGGGACGTAGCAATGAGCCGGATAGCCTGTCAGGTCTAAGTCGCCGCAATTAAACCCTCGACCTTCCCTATCGTGCAATGCGACAAATGCATGCCTACTGTCCGTCCAAAAAAGCCCCCCAGACTGGACGGTAGAACCCGTAGCTTTCATAATAAATTATTTCTGTGTCACTTCTCGATGACAATTGATCGAAGTTTGCCAAACCACTCAGTTCCTGGACTGCATACAAAAAACTCAAAGAGGATCGCGCCAGAAAGCGCAGTGCGGCAGCGTATCGTTAAGTTACGGCAGGCCTTTTCGGTGGTTCAAAACTTTTTTTGGTATTGGTGAACTGCGTGTGGATTACGGGCTTCGGTTATCGCGAATATTTCGGACAACGCGGCAAGGTCCTAATCATTCTGCTTTCTGGTGGCGACAAGGCCTACCAAAAGAAAGACATCAAGGAAGCCATAAAAGTGGCGAAGGAGGCGTAAAGCCTATAGAGACAATTCCCTTCGATGCTTCTGAATTCCTAGGAAGCCAAGAGGTTCTGTTGCAAACTTTTCATCAACGGATGGACTGATAGTATTTCGGCTTTTAATCAGCTGAGTATTTTAGATGTTCAAAGGTCGCCATTTTGATAAATCCGTCATTCTGCTTTGTGTTCGGTGGTATCTGGTTTACAATTTGAGCCTTCGCGATGTGAAGGAAACGATGGCAGAGCGCGGTATTGATCTGGACCATTCAACCGTCCATCGCTGAGTCATCTGCTTTAGTCCAAAACTGCTTGAATGTTTCAATCGGAAGAAGCGGCAGGTCACACGCAAATGGAACCTCGATGAGACTTACATCAAGGTCAAAGGAGAGTGGCTGTACTTATATCGTGCCATCGATAGCAATGGCGATACGGTTGAGTTCTATTTCAGCAAACATCGTGATCTGACCGCTGCTAAACGCTCTATACCCAAGGCCCTGGCCCGCCACGGCAGGCCAGCGCGCATTGCCATCGATGGAAGCGAGACCAACAGAATAGCTATAGTGCAATGCGATGCAGAGAGCCGGCTCAGCCAGACTGGAAAACCTATTGCCATTCGTTGCAGTAAATTTATGAACAACACGATTGAGCAGGATCATCGTCGCATCAAACGACGCACACGCTCCATGCTTGGTTTCAAGTCAGAAACCGCAGCGGGCATCACGCTTGCCGGTATCGAACTCATTCACATGATGCGTAAACAACAATGCATCTTTGAATATCAGAAAGCACTCTCTATCAAACAGCAGTTCGAAGCACTCGCGGCATAATTGCGTCCAGAGCTAAGCAGTGCTCCGTGCAAATAAAATTTTTGCAACAGAACCTTTCGTTTGCTCCATAAAAAAGCCGCCCAAAATGGACGGCGATAAAATTGCGCCATCGGCGCATTATTCTACTTGCATCGTGCGCCATTGGCGTATAAATAACGAATATGAGAATAGTTCGTACGCATCGCTACACAAAAGACCTGCGCAGACTGCGGCTATCAGAGCGCCATCAAGACGCTCTTGAGCAGAGCATAGCAAACGACCCACAGGTCGGAGCGGTCATTCCCGGCCTTGAGGGCGTACGGAAAGTTCGCTTTGCAATGCAGGGGAGAGGAAAGAGCGGCGGCGGCAGAGCTATTATTACCTGATGCTTTCAGACGATCTTGCGATTATGCTGACAGCGTATGCTAAGAATGAGCAAGAAAACCTCTCTCCTGAACAGAAGAAAGCAATTCTTGCAGCCCTTAAGGAGTTGAACAATGGCTGACAAAAACACAGATTTTGGCGACGGCATCCTTGAAGGCCTCAAAGAAGCATTGGCTTGGAAGCGTGGCGAGGTCGCGCTTGAGGTTCGGAATATCGATCCAATGCCAGCCTCTCGCATTAAAGAAATCCGTAAACGCCACGCACGCTCAACAAAAGAGTTTGAACGTCGGTTTGGCATTCCCGCCGCCACAATGAACAATTGGGAGCAAGGTCGCCGTAAGCCCGACCCAACCGCGCGTCTCTTGTTGAAAGTGATTGAGGACGCACCGGACGTTGTGGAGAAAGCCGCCCACGCAGCTTAATCCTAGCTCCCCAACTCCTAGCGATACCTATTAGCGCGCAACCTCGAATAAGCTCCCTCTGTTTTTGATGGAGGGAATGATGAGATCACAGCTTTCACTGATGTGGCTTGCCGCCATGACTGCGGCGGCATCGGCGATGCCTCTCGACGGAACAATATCAACAAGTTTTCAACCAAATATGGAAAACGGCAACTTAGTTGGGTGCTCTATAATTTATAGTGTTCTTGACCATCCTGAAATATTTGAAAAAATAGACAAAATACATTTGCGGGCTCTATCGGAATGGGGCTCAACAGGGAAAATAAAAATTTAGAATTATTGGTGTTAACTAGCTGATTTGCATCAAGAGGCGATTTTTCTTCTGGTGTTGAAATCGACCCAGTTCATATAGATTCTACATATATATTGATATAGACTTTGCGACAAACTTAAAGTTTCAGCATAAGAAGCTTCAAGGGGCGCAAGGAGGAGTTATTAGCTGGTTTGATTTGGTAAAATCAGCCGAGATTTTATCTAACGCACTTGAAAAAAGAAAGTTACGCATCGGTTACAAGACAGAAAAGAATGACTTAGAAAATTATTTCGATGTCGATCTGTCTGTACTTGATACCAATGCCAATGGTGAGCACTATAGGGGAGAAAAGACACTCGACGATTTCCGTCACTGCAATGAATCTCTTTCGAGATCAATCAAGCTTCACGATTGATAGAGCTATCCATCTTCTAGGGATACCAATTAGCGACAGCGATACACTACATTCCCTTTAGTTTTGAAAGGAATGAAGATGTACGCAATCCTTTATCTTATCGTTGTCGCTGTCATGGCGCTGATCATGCACTTCATCAGCATGGGAACCACGTCACTCGTAGACTTTTTTGGTCATGGCTTTGGTTGGGGCACGATCTTCGGAATGATGGTGACGGGCGCCACTGCCCTAATTTGCCAGCGCATCGAGGCGAGAAAGTAATTGGTGCGTCATATTTCCTCCTTTAGTTGCTCGATCCATCGTAATGGCCTCAATGACCTTTTGAACCTGTGGAGCGCCCACTTTCATGTTCTGCAACAGGTTCATAGCTTCAAGATATGCAGGCCGATTGCTGGTTAGTGCCTGTGCGATCTGCGTGTTCCTCTTTTCGATCGCCTGCTGTTGGATCAATTTCATCACATGACCAACGGTTCTTACTCCGGCTGCTCGCAATGCCCCTAATGCTCCTTGAGCAGAATACGCCTCCTTTACACCGAAAGCAGGGGGCGCGGGCGGTGCAAAGTCTCTCTGAGCTGCTTGTCGTGCTGCCGTGTAGCTATTGCCCAGGACGTCGTTTTTTGTCGTAGCAAACAATGCGTCCCTGTCGAGAAGATCAAGTGCATCTTTCGTACGGTCCTGACCGAACAGCATCCCCATTCGATCACGGTTCCAGTCGCCCTCTCCCTTAATTATGTTTTTGAGCGCAACCAAGTCGTTCGCCTTTGTCCCGATCTGACGGTCAATATCGGCACGGGCGGCTTGCTGCATACGGAACGTTTTTGCAGATGGGCCAACCATTAGGCCTTCTGGATTAACGCCGTCCAGAACCTCCTGCTGGAGTTCCTCAGGTCGTAGCGCCTCGCGCCCACTGTCGAGCGCCTTTACACCGATCCGAAGCCCTTCATTCTGTCGTGCAAGTTCTCTAAACTGAGCGTCGGCCATTTTGATACCCGGAACATGCTGCGCCAAGCTATCATCGATCATCTGCCGCGTTTCAGTGAGTATTCTTGACACCTGCGGGTTAGCTTCATTCTTTTGAAGGCCATCAATTGCGTTTCTCGTCTGCAAGAGAGTGTAAGGATTGGTATCCAGCGTATTGCCGTTGTTCACGTTGAGCATATTGCGAATGTTCTTCGCGGCAGACTGCGCCGGTCCACGCAGGATAAAGTGCCAGATTATTGCCCGCTACGCAGCAACTCCACTATGCGCAATGATCTCCGGACTTTGTCTCAGCCCAAAACAAGATTGGTGATTTCGGGCTTCGTTGTGCTCAAGTATCAGCTTTTTGCAGGGCTTTACCACAAGTCCGTGCATCACCTCTCGGCAGATGTTGACAATGCCAATTAAAATATGACAAACGCGGTTAAGTATTTATCGTGCCAGATCTCATGCCATGCCTGCAGGCTTTTGGATCGCGGTCACTACAAAATCTTATCGTTACGACAGGTACGTGTGATGGTCCGTTCCTTGACTTCCTGGCTGAATGGCCTGTTTCGTCTTCATAACAGGGAAGCGGTACGTTTCGCTGCCCGATTGGTCGGCAGTCGCGACAATGGCGAGGAAATTGTTCAGAATGCCTGGCTAAGGCTGTGCGCCCGAACCGATACCACACCCATTGAGCATCCCCGGTCCTACCTGTTTCGTGCCTGTCGCAATGCAGCCATCGATTTTACATTGCGCCAACAGCGTGAGCGCAATTACCGTGTCGACCTGGACAGCCTCGACGAGGCTGAAGTTGCCGATAATACGCTCGAGCTTTACGAGCAACGGCGGCAATTGGCGGTCTTCGTCGTCTCGCTCAATGACCTTCCCACAGCCTGCCGCCTTGCCTTCGTCATGAACAAATATCAGGGCTATTCGCATCGCGAGATTGCCCAACAGCTTGGCATTTCTGTCAGTATGGTCGAAAAACACGTAGTCAGGGCTCTGATGCACTGCCGCAAATTCCTCACCGAAGATAGCGAGTGTTGATCAAAGCTTTGATGTTTTCACGCCTCTAAACCGTCTAGACAACAGGACGCAAGATGAGAAGGGACGGGATGCCCGCCAAAACAATGACGGAGGATCACCATGATCTTGCCGAACAGGCGCTACACTGGATTGTCAAACTCAATTCCGGAGAATCTGATCCCGAGCAGTTCAAGGCCTTCGCCGCATGGAGATCATCAAGCCTTTTAAACGAACAGGCAGCTGAGCAGGCGGAAGCACTCTGGAACGCCATGTCAGGGCTCCATGTCGACCCGAACAATGGACTGATGCGGCTATCGCCCATCGAAGCTCCGGTTTCCCGTCGCCATGTGCTGAAAGGCATTGCCGTTGTGAGTGCTGTCAGCACAGTCGGTGGCGCGCTCTGGGGCAGCGGACTTCTGCGGCAGATTTCTGCTGATTATGTTTCCATGACCGCTGATCTCAGGACCATCAACCTTGACGACGGCTCCCGCATTTTCCTCAATGCGCGTTCCGCCATCGATGTGAAACTCGCTCCGGCGTTGAGGCAAGTCATCCTGTATGAGGGGCAGGCCTATTTCGAAATCGCCGCAGATCCTGCCCGTCCGTTCGAAGTGCGGATCGGAGACTGTTCGGTGGTCGCCTTGGGGACGGCCTTTGATGTCTCCAAAAACCTAGTTGATGCTTTGGCCGAGGTTGCGGTGACGGAACACGCCGTGCTGGTGCGATCTCAATCGGGCCAAACCCGCCAAATCGCGGCAGGCCAGTCCGTCTCCATCGATAAAATGGGGGCCATTGGTCCGGTCGTCCTTCAGGAAAGCGCTGTGACAACTGCATGGAGGGACGGCGTCTATATCGCGCAGGACCGCTCGTTAGGCGATATCATCGCCGCACTTGCTGCCTGGTATCCCGGCCTCATCTATCTCCGTGACCCCTCACTTGCCAAACTCAGGGTCAACACCGTGCTTGATCTCCACGACCCAGTCGCTTCGCTTAATACGCTGCAGGCCGGGCTGCCGATCCGCAGTCGTCATTACTCCCGCTATCTGACGGTCATTCTGCCTGCCTAAGCGCCCTTCAAAATAGTGCGCTCGCCAATTGAGGTTTTTCTGAACCAGACCGGTCTCAGCTATAGACGGGCAGCATCATCGGACTACCAGCGCGATCCCGTCTGGCGTTTTGCGGACAGGAGAATATCATGAGAATGTTGATGAGGGTAAAATGGCTGAATGCTTTTCTGGTTGCCACAACGGCAATCATGCCACTTGTAGCCATTGGTGAAGGCTATGCTGTTGCGCAAACAGCGCAAAACCGGGTTCCCTATCATATCCCCGCTCAATCTCTCGCCTCGTCGCTCTCAGCCTTCGCGCGCGCCAGCAATTACAAGATTGCCTATACTACTTCCTTGACGCTCGGCAAGATGGCGCCAGCGATCGAGGGCAATTACACTGCAGAAGACGTGCTCGAACGATTGCTGTCAGGGAGCGGGCTGTCCTACCGCTTCACTGGCGAAAAATCCGTGTCCATCGCAGCGATCGGCCAGCAGGACGCGGCATTTCAGGCGGAAGGAACGACGCTCCTTGACACGATCACCGTGACTGGCGGCCAGGGCATTGCGGCAGCAGATGCACCCTATTCCACGGCTGCACCCACCGCTTATATTTCCGAGCAGACCATTGATCGGTTTCGCGGCTCGAGTCCCGCCGATATCTTTCGCGGAACTGCCGGCGTGATGTCCGCTGAAGCCCGCAATGGAGCAGGCTCGATCGATGTGAATATTCGGGGCATGCAGGGCATGGGGCGAGTCAAAACCACCATTGATGGTGCGGAAAACGCCATCAATATCTATCAGGGCTATCAGGGTATATCCAATCGAACCTTTGTCGATCCTGACCTGCTGGCAGGTGTCGAGATCCAGAAAGGGTCTGATGCCGCATCAAGTGGTATCGCGGGCACCGTCGCCATGCGCACCGTCGAGGCCGGTGACATTGTCAAGGAGGGCAATCGCTTTGGCATTCGCGTCAAGGGTGGATTTGGCACCAATTCGAGCAAAACTGTCGGTGACACGGTTGCCGGATATCAAGTGATCAACAAGGGCTATGCCGGTCCCAAGATCGACGATCCGGAACTGCCTGATTATGACAGTCTTTTTGTGCCTTCGGTCACGAGTGGAGAGGGCACGATGAACCGGCCGGCGTTCCTGCAACCCACAAACGGTTCCGGTAGCATCGTTGCGGCAATGAAGGATGAGCAGGTTGAATTGCTTGCAGGCTATGCCTACCGCAAACGCGGAAACTATCATGCAGGCAAGCACGGCTCAGCGGCGCAAGTCAATGACAGGGGACCCACCTCGGTCTGCAACACATTGTCGTGCCAACTCAATCCCGATGACCCCTACAATTGGATGTGGTATCCGCAATACATGGAGCACAGCGGGCTCACCAATTACCGTGCCGGTGAACAGGTGCTCAATACTCAGCTTGAGACAGGCTCCTGGCTTTTGAAAGGCAAGCTCAAATTTGGTGACGGGCACAGCATTCAGCTCGGTTACACCGGGTTCAAGAGCATTTCTGGCGATCGCATGGCTTCCAATCTCAACGGGCTTGGCGCGCAGGCCCGGCAGCAAAGCAAAACCACCGATGCCGATATCCATACCGGCACTTTCAAATATCGCTGGAACCCGGAAGACAATGATGTGATCAATCTCAAATCCAATCTTTGGGTCACCCGTCTCGAACAGCGCAGCCCGCCGGCTTATGGCGGCAGCGCGAACGCACCCTCCGGATTTAAATCCGGTCCAGATCTTTTGACCTGGGGGGCTGATATCAGCAATGAATCTCATTTTTCTACAGCCTATGGTGATCTCGTTCTCACCTATGGGGCATCCTACAAGCTCGAGGATACCGCGCCATCCGAAGGCACGCGCAAATGGGATACCTGGCTTGATCTGCGTGATGGCAAGCGAGAAGAGGCTGCAGGCTATATCAAGGCGGGCTACAAGCCGGTGGACTGGCTGACGCTGAATGGCGGGCTGCGTTACTCCCATATGTGGTCACAAGACCGAAGCGATCCAGCCGTCAAGCTCCCGGAAATGGATTATTCGACCGCAGCTTTCAGGGAAGGGGGCTTTAGTCCTTCTTTTGGTGTGACGGTTGAGCCGATAAAGGGCACGCAGTTCTATGCCAATTATTCCAGCACACTGCGTGCACCCAGCATTATGGAATCGGTCACCGCATTCAGTATGAACGTGAATGCGGACACCAAGTCAGAGCGCTCCAATAATTGGGAGCTGGGTGTCAATCTGATCGAGGATAGTCTTCTCGCAGACAGTGATCAGACAATGGTCAAGTTAGGATATTTCAACTGGGATGTGCAAAACTATATTGCCCGCGAATGGTATCGGGACCCCAACAAGATCTATCCGGGCATGCGTATCATCAATATCGACCGTGCACGCTTCTCTGGACTTGAGCTCTCGACCCGCTATGAACTTGGCGGCTTCAGCGCGGAACTGGCTGCAAACTACTATCTCAATGTCGAGTTCTGTCGCACTGCGGATAGCTGTGAAGACAAGTCGCTTTACGCTGATTATTCCACCAATGCCGTGCCACCGAAATATGGCATCGATCTCACCTTGTCGCAGAAACTCATGGAGGATGCTCTCACCCTTGGTGGCCGCATCTCGCATGTATCAAGCAGAGCGATCGGCCATGGCGACGCCACCGCCCAGGGCATGTCACAATTTATCAGGCTCATTGAATGGGAACCCTATACGCTGGTCGATATCTTCGCAGAATATAAAATCAACGATAATTACACAGCCAGTGTCCGGGTCGAAAATCTGACGGATCAATACTATGTCGATCCGCTCAGTCTCGTGCAGCAGCCCGGACCCGGCCGGACATTCTATGCATCGCTGACCGCAAGCTTCTAGCGGCTGCGGGGCTGCTTCAAATCTCCAACACTCATGAGACCGGGTTTGCAGTTGAAGCTGCGTCCGGTCGCTTCCTGGTTCGATCAGGCGGAGAAAGCTGCGCGCGGCATCAATGAGATGCACGGCAATCATCAGCTATCGACGCAGATCCTACGTCCCTTGGATTGATAAAATCAAAGCGCCGCAGGCGCAGCTCTTCCGGCTCAGTTTCGATGGGCCTTCTTTTGCGCCTCGCGTGGGCTCATTCCGAATTGGCGCCGAAAGGCTGTGGCGAAGTTTTCTGGACGCGTATAGCCCGCGAGCAAACTTGCGCGTGAAACAGGCACTTCTCCTGAAACAAGCGCATGATAGGCAGTGTCGAGACGAGACCTGCGGATATAATCGAAGACGCTTGCACCCTCGCAAAGTTGAAACAACCGTTGCAGGCCGCCCGAATTGATACCGGCTGCGCGGGCTATCGTCGGCACATTGAGCGGTTCCGCAAGGTTCTCGGCAATGAAATCCTTTGCGCGCGCAAGCCGCAAACGGTCGAGCCGGTTTAAAGCAGGTGTCGACGGCTGCTGTGGTGCTGCCCGCGTCATCGCGCAAAGCGCCTCCGCCACGATTTCAACGGCACGGCTCTCAAAGAACAGCTTTCGCAAAGCGGGCGTCAAATGTGGTGGCATGACAATCTGCTGCAACAATTGAAGGGTTCGCGGCGTTACGGTCCAGTGATGACTGGCAAGATGATCCCGCAAAAAATGGGGGGTGTCACCTTCTGAGGCGGTCTGCAATCCGTCAATATCCAGCCATTCCGGTGTGGCCGAAACCACCAGATGCCGCAATCGCTGGCCGCCAGGCGAACTGCGCTGAAAGCTATCTGCGCGGGCATTCATGATCGCTGTACCCTCCAGAGCCTGAGCGTTTCCCTCAAAATGGAACGCTCGTTCGCCCATTTTCATATCGACTGCGCCGTCGAGGAAGAAAATACAGGAAAGACCGGCCGGTAAATGCGAGGAGGCAGTAAATGCCCGTTCCTCCGATGCGTCGCTCACATGCAAGAAAAGCCCCGGCCGCAATTCTTCATGAATGAACTGTCCCTCGATCAAGGTGTCTTCGGGTGAAAGCCGGTCGTCCGGACTTTCCAATGTCACGCCATCCCGCTGCAGAAAATCACGTACCAGCAGCTTCTTATGACTCGCGTCAACGGATGGTGCCGGAAGTGCGTGTTGGGGCGATGTCATCAGAAAAAACCCTTCAATGCGATTGCCACACCCGATGTTGCAACCCGCCTGACCCTTCGGTGAGCTCGCATGCTGCCTTGTCTGAACTCAGCCTCACGTTTTTTGCCTCCGGCAAAGGTTTTTCTGTCTTTGCCAAAGCTTGGCGACTTGCGCATAGCTCGATGCTTTCTCTATTCGTAACTTAATATGATTTTAAAGGTCAAGTTTAATCGGTTGTGTTTGCAACCGCTTTATCTGCGGCCTTGAACAAAGCATCAGAACGAGGTTTCCGTGACACAGTGGATTGCTGCCTATCATAATATCAAAAGGGCTCCGAAACGGCATCGCGCCGGACTGTCACGGCTTCTCATGCTCTCGACAGCCATCGGACTGCTGGCAACCCATTCCGCCCTGGCGCAACAACAGGACGAAGCCGCGACAGTGCTCGGAACGATCACCATTGATGCTAAAGGCGAAAGTCCGACGGGCCCCGATCATTCGATCGTCGCCAAGAAAAGCCGCGCTGCATCGAAAACCAGCACTTCTCTGCTGGAAACACCGCAGGCTTTGAGCGTCGTCACCCGGCAACAGATGGATGCACAGGGGGCGGATAGCGTGCCGCAGGCGCTCCGCTATACGCCCGGCATTCTTTCCGAAGCCAATGGATATGACATCCGCTACGACTGGCTCAATATTCGCGGCTTCAACACCTATGGCACCATCTGGATGGATGGGCTCGCACTTCCGGGTGACCCAAGCAGCTACGCAACACCCAGCGTCAATCCCTATGCGCTCGAACGGATCGAGGTTATCAAAGGGCCGGCATCTGTCCTCTATGGACGCACGATGCCCGGTGGACTTGTCAACTATGTCAGCAAACGCCCGCAGCAGACAGCAAGAAATGAGGTCGTGATCGGGACGTCGGCCTTCGGCGGCGTGCAGACATCGGTTGATTCAACCGGGCCGGTAACCAAGGATGGCGACTTTCTTTATCGCTTTGTCGGGCAATGGCGCAACATGCACACCCAGATCGATCAGGAACGGGATCGATCCTTCATGCTGGCCCCGAGTTTGACGTGGAGCCCTTCAACCGATACCTCGCTCACCCTGAGTGGCTATTACCAGCGTGATCGCGCAATCTTCAATCCTCGCTTCTATCCTGCGACAGGGACATTGCTCAAAAATCCCCACGGACAAATCCCGCGCGATCTTTATCTCGGCGACCCTGAAGCCAATCAATTCAACCGCGATTTCTATACGCTCGGCTATCAATTCTCGCACCAGTTCAATGACAACTGGAGCATCCGACAGAACCTGCGCTACAGCCGGTCGAGCCAGGACATGTTTCTTGTGCTGGTCAATCCCGCCTTTGCCTACCAATCCGACGGTCACACACTCAATCGCGCTTCGGGTGCCTCGGAAGATACACTGAGCGCATTCAGCGTCGATACCCAGGCTGAGGCTCGGTTTGAGACCGGCCATCTCGACCATACGCTGCTGTTCGGTCTGGAATATATCAATGCCAGCTCCGATCGCAATTTCGGCAATGCAACGGCAGGTGTGCCGCCGCTCGATTATCTTGATCCGCACTATGGCGGCATTTCCATTGCCTATCCCGCCTACACAGCCTCTGCCTTGCAGAAGCAGCGTCAGCTCGGTGTCTATCTACAGGATCAGATCCGCTACGATCGGCTGATTGCCACTTTGGGCCTGCGTTATGATCGGTCGGAAATCTCCACCTTTAACAGGCGTGCAAAGCCGGAACAGGCCTTTGTCGAGAATGAGGAAGGCCAGGTGTCGGGGAGGGCCGGGCTCAGCTATCTCTTCGACAATGGCCTTGCGCCCTATCTGAGCTATTCTACCACGTTCACGCCTTTACTGGGTGTGGATGCATTCGAAACGCCCTATAAGGCGCAGCAGGCCGGGCAATTCGAAGTCGGGATCAAATATGAACCGGTTGCCCACAACGCCATGGTGGCAATATCGCTGTTTAATCTTGATATCAAAAATGCACTGACGCCCTATCTGACAAGCGGAATTCAGACGGGCTATATTCAGTCTGGCCGGCAGCGGGTCCGTGGCGTCGAACTTGAAGGCAAGATGGAACTGAGCCAGGAAATCGAACTTCTGGGCTCCTATGCCTATTCGCATTCCGAAATACTTGAATCCAATCTCGCCGTCGAAAAAGGCCGCGAAATCCTCAGACTGCCGGAACATCAGGCAAGCATCTGGGTCCGCTATAGCCCGGCCTTTATTCCCGGCCTCTCGCTGAATGCCGGTATCCGCGGCTGGTCCTCCTATCAGACCGACAGCAAATATCTGGAAAAACTTCGCATTCCCGGCCAAACACTGGTTGATCTGGGCGCTGAACTTGATTTTGGCGCCGTCAAGAAGGAGCTCGAGGGGATGACGCTGCGGGTAAACGCCAGCAATCTGTTTGACAGGAAATATGTGTCCCATTGTCTCAACGACACGGGCGGGAGCTGCAATTATGGAGCAGGCCGGGCGATCAATGCCAGCCTGAGATATAGCTGGTGAAGATGCTCGAAACCCCTGGCGCATACCGTAGGTTCATCATCAAGCTGGGGCTTGCCTTTGCAGGCCTCGCTTTGCTGCTGTCTCATCCGGCACGTGCTGAGATCGTCATCACCGATGCTGCCGGCCGGACAGTGCGTCTGGAAGCCCCGGCAAAACGCATTGTCACCAATGAAAGCCTGCTACTGCTGTCACTGGCGCTGATTGATCCCGATCCCGTCTCGCTTATAGCCGGTTGGGCCAATCCGCAACGGATCGACCCGGGCATGTTAGCGGCGTTCCGCGCAAAGTTCCCCGCTATTGACGCGATCCCGACGGTCGGCGCGCTGCAGCCCACGCAGACATCTGTCGAGAGTATCCTGAGCGCCAGGCCGGATCTGGTTGTCATCCATCAGTGGCAACCGGGCTGGCAGGAGATCGTCGATCTGCTTGCATCCGCCGCCATTCCCGTCATCTTCCTGGATGGCCCGGTGAATGACCAACGCTTACCACAGGACGCCACAGCCTTTTCCATCGCACTGCTGGGCGAGGCCATTGGTCGTGCCGCTCCGGCGGCAGACTACGCAAGATTCGTGCGCGATCATTATGCAGCGATCACCGGATCGTTGCAAAATGTCACCACGCGACCCACGGTACTGGTGGATGGATTTGCCAGTTCAAGCTGCTGTTCGACGCCAGGCCGCGATAATCGCATGACCCAGAATATTGCGCTTGCCGGCGGGATCAGCATCGGTGCCAGTGCGGTTGCTGGTTATGAAGGCAGATTGAATCCCGAATATGTGTTGGAAACCGACCCGGCAGTCTACATTGCCACCGGCGTGCCACAAATATCGTCGCAAGCCAGTCTGACAATCGGCGGCAACGTCGCAAAAGATGTGGCACGCAGCTCGCTTAACACGCTGGTCGATACGACAATCCGACGGGACCTGCACGCTGTCGCGCAAAAACGCGTCCATGGGATCTCCCATCAACTGTCGATCTCTGCATTGAATGTGGTGATTTTTGAGTGTTTCGCCAAATGGATTAACCCCGAACGCTTCGCGGACATTGATCCGGACAAGACCCTGGCTGAGATCAACAAGCGTTTCCTCGCGGTAGAGCTCGACGGCACCTTTTTTATCTCCCTGTCTGATGAGCGCTGATTGCCAATGGCAAAGATCGCGGCGACCGAACTCGATCCTATTTTTTAAGTGCAGTTCGGTCCGGCCAGCCGTGCCAGTAGCCTTCTGACTCGCCTTCACGGCTGAGATCACTATTGACGGAAGGCTGTCACGAGCGAAAATATCCAGATCATTCGAACGTGATCTTCAGCCAGCCGCGGTCCGCACTATTTTGTTTTCAATCATTCAATTGCTGCTATCCTGCGATCGCGTTGGTGAATATCAGAACCACTCAAACGCTGAGCCCCGGCAGACTTCACGGTTTGCCGGGGCTTTTGTTGGGCATTCATGCGGGATTGACGCAATCCTGGGTTTTCACGGGATCACGAAGTGCCTATCAGCTTGAAATGTCTCATTCTATCCTCTGGCCTTTTGCGCGTCTTTCTGGGATGATCGGCGGCGCTGTCAACCGAACATCGTTCTGGCGATCGTGCAACCCCGGCCAGGTCGCGCGCTGACCTCCGGGGTTTTTTCTTGCGCTGCAGCTGCGCCAGCTGATGATCGGACACGGTAAAAGCGATATCATCTCGACGCCGCGTGTCAGTCACGGGGTTTATAGCAGAAAGCCATCCACAAGCATTGATGCTCAGTGGCGGAGCGAGGCTCATTTGGGAACAATATGGAGCGGTTTCAGTTAACCTGCTGAAACAATATAAGGAGCTCCGATGTTTAAGAAATCCTGGATTGCGGCTTTTAGTTTTGCTGTTGCTGCAACCTCCTTCACCCCGGTGATTGCTTCGCCTCTGTATCCGACCTCGGATGCAGCTATCAATTCATCACAAGTTCAGCAGGTTCAGCACAGACGAATTATCGACGAACGTCGTAACAATTGGAAACGTTCGCATCGCGACGGATGGCACAATGGTCATCGTGGCTATCGCGAACATCGTCGTGGCTATAAGCGCCATTCAGATGGCTGGTGGTATCCCCTGGCGGCATTTGGAGCGGGCGCGGTCGTTGGTGGCGCTTTGAACAATCAGCGGCCAGCAGCGCGTGGTTATGACAATCGTCATTATCAATGGTGTTCTTCGCGCTACCGCACCTATCGTGCGTCCGACAACACCTATGTCCCAAGTGTTGGTCGCCGTGCCGTCTGTAACTCACCCTATAGCTAAGCGATGCTGATAGAATGGATGCCTCACGACAACCCGTCGTGGGGCATCTATGCGCAATGCCCCGCCTATCGGCACATCATCCTCATCCCGTTCACCGAACTATTGCGCCTTCGCGTTATGAAATAGCAGTTGCCGTGAAGGTTTTGCCTCTGGTCGGATTGGCATAGGGCAACGCGTCTGCGCTTCATCGCTTCAATCGAGCTTCGCTTTGAGATCGGCTTTCCCAAGCGCTATGCATCAATGCCTGTCGCCACTCCGACGCAAGCTGCGCCATCCTCGGTTGTTCTGAGCTCCTATTCAAGACAGCCACGGCTATGCATGTGGGGGGCTGTGCTGCATCCCTGCTTCGTCAAGCGCGCACGACTGTGCCATAAGGCCAGAATTAGTCGCGGATTTCAATCAACGCGATAAGACCGACAGCAACAACAAGCTGCCTGATCAACTGAATGCAGACATAGCGATTGAGAAAAGCAAGTGAGAAGAAGCAGGTGAGCAGAAGTAAGGGGGGCACTCTGGTAAACCGTGATTGCTTGGAGGCAAGTATCACCAGAGTGCAGCGCTTGCAAAATGAATAAAGCAAGCGATATCCGCTTAAACCATAATGGCCTGATGCCAACAATCGTAAGAGTGTGGGAGGAATATCAGGGCTTGCTGCGCTTCGCCCTTGCTGGCATCCATGGTTTTCATCCCTGTATTTTTCCAGTGGTAGTGACCCGGTTGAAAGAAGACACGGACCTGGCACTGTCACCGGCTCGTGCGGATCAAAGGCCGCAGCGGTAGCATGGGAGTGAAATCCACCCTATCTGCGCAGGTGGAATGTCTGTCTGGAACTGGCCCCAATGCCCCCATCAAGCACCGGGACCTATGCGCCTCCGCATCGCCACAAGAGGCAGCATTCGCGTGGATCCATAGCAGTCTCTCATCATTTTAGAAGAAACCCGCCGAAGCCAGGGTCTAATCGGGAGACATGTTTAGCTGTTAGCCTGCACTTAGAAAAACATAAGCGCAATTCGCAAATTGTTGGGTGTTCACCAGCTGAGGACCGCTGAGATGAGGTTAGGCGCAAGATTAAGAGCATCGCCAGTCCCCTGGCAAAGGAAGAGAGGTGTTTGCAAACCACACACCCTGAAAAAATGCGCGTCGCATCAGCGAATATCATGCTCTGGCTTGCCGCAGCATCACCGCGTCGTCTGCCGCTCACCCCCCAGGAAGAAACTCCGCAATCTCGGGATGATCATTCAGGCCGAGGCTTCACCGCAAGGCTCACTTGTCCCCTGAGCCGTTCTCCTCCTTCTTGAACTCCATTGTATATCCCAGTCGAAACAGGACCAAGCCGACATATCGGATTGACGGATTCGTGCCCTCCATGAACAGTTGACTGACGCGGGATCTCGATACACGGAGAAGTTCAGCCAGATCGGAATGGGACATTGCCTTCTCCTTGAGAGCGGTCTTTAAGACCTCTTGAAATGCGATCACGTAATCCTCGGAAATATAGTTCTCGACGTCATCCCATCGCCGCATAATTCTTTTCAACTGTGCCTCCAGCAGACTGTTTGAAATAGGTGGCAAAACGCGAGAGGATCTGAATGAGACCCAATGGCATTTGGGTTCAAATCCTTAAGCTCTTCCTAGGAACAGCGTGTGACTCCCCTCACGGCATTCAATCTGACGCTCTTGCGCTGCGCGGCAAGAAACTTCAGCGACGTCCACGATGTCGCGCTGTATGCCATCATAGAGCTTGATGATGGTTTCTGCCACTGCTCTCCCGCATTCTTATAGTCACTTGATTTCAAGAGTATCGCAGCGCTTGAAAAAATCGCAGCATACGCGCAATTTCTGGCGCACGCCCGCTCAGCGCCTTTGTTTGAAAGAGGATGACCTGGCCTCAAGATCATCGAAAAGTTGTCACCCAATCGATAGCAGTCCTTGGCTGCTCACCTATAGGCCTGACCCGAAGGAACAAGCTGCGCCGTAGCACGTTTCATCTTTTTATGGAGAACGAGATGCGAAAGTCTGTTGTGTTATTTGTGTTGGCGGTGGCAGTTGTGCTCGCGTTCATCGTCGCAACGCCCTATTATTATGGGGCCAGCCCGCAGAACAAAGGTGAACAGTCAGCGCCTGCAAATTAGTCGATCCACTCAAACTCTCTCAAGGCGATCGTGTAAACAAAAGCCTCGGCTTGACCGAGGCTTTTTTTGGTCATGACTGCAATCGCCGCGTGTGGTTTCTTTGATATTTAATCTCTTTCCAAGCCAGCATTGTTACGAGATAGCTCAGAGCGGCGATGATAATTCCTTCAATGATCAGAAAATAGAGCATAATCCCCTCCTAGGCTTGCATTCTTCCGCCGCCAGATCTTTTACTGCTCATCCAGGGAAGTGCGACATCTGGCTTTTCCAGAATCCCACGTTTGCTGGCGAAGCCCCGAATGGCGCCTTCTGCTGCATCGACTGGTTTGAGGCCGTCGTGAGCATCGCAGCACGCCTTCCACGCTGTCTCATGGATCAAATCGCGGTCGTGCTCGGGCCATTGATCGAGAAAATCAAAAGCGTCCCCGAGACTGGCAATCTCGCGAACAAGAAAAGGGCCGTCCTTCACGAAAACAGGACTGTCAAACAAACGGTCGCTCATCGAAACCTCCATTTGATCGAACGTGTTAAGTCGGATTGACGGTCTCGATTTAGGAATGCGTTCTTAAGTTTCAAGATCTCCATCGAGTAAAATCGCCTGATAAAACAAGAGGGGAATTGCACGCATAGACGCGAGGCTTCGGGCTTTCTGGCGGTAGCAGATTGCATGGTCAAGCCATGGACTGCGGGAGCGGCACCTCCCACCGCACCAATCACTCTTCAGCTCACCATCCTCATATCGATAAAGCTGTGGTGGGTCTCATACCAAATCCTTTTGAGAACAGATACCGGTAACAAATTCGCGCCGGCTCCCACGATAAGACCGAGTGCATTTGCGGTACAGGCAGCGCGACGAAGGGCCATGCTTTGCAAGAGGATTCATCGCAGCAAAATTCCGCCGACCATGCCTGCGATCAGCATAAAACTGCGGGCATACCGAAGCCGGACCATCTGATGAGCATTGTAGAAATTTCCCGGTTCTTCTCAGGCAGCTGTGTTCATGGTCTCGCTGCCGCAGGCGGACAAGCTCGGATATTCCCTGATAAAATCAGATTGTGGCCACCCTTCTTGTATCAGGAAAGGACCGGCTGATGGTATCAACGCCTCGCGAGGCCAGCAGCGAAAGCGTATCCATCGAGCATTGGGAGCACCCGAGGAAGCTATGATGCTGCGCGCGGATTGTCAGTGCTGGAACGCAGAGCTCCGCTTGCTGCCCGGCAGATTGTGGTTGCAGCGATGCTGCTGGAGAAGTCCTTGACCGCAGATCCCAGTGATTGTCAGGCTGTCAGTATCCGCCACCCTAAAAACCCCGGCAGCGGGTTGTTTATCGCCGCCTGGCAGAACCATTCTGCCGCATCATGCCCGCGATATTTCCGCAGGATTTGCTCCTTGTTACGGTGTTTTTAAAATCTTTGTTCAAACACGATTGGAATTCAGCACGGAAGACTTCTCTCCTCTACTATGCTGTTTGATGTGCAATGTCCTGACATGAAGTGTGGTTGATATGAACGAAATAGAGATTCTTGCCGCTTTGGTCGGCTTCCCATCCGTTGTTGGGACCAACAACAATGCGATTGTCGACTGGATCAGTTCCTATGCAAAATCGGTCGGTGCTGACGTCTCTGTGTTGACCGGACCGGAGGGGGACAGGGCTAATCTGTTGATGAGCATCGGTCCACGCAATGTACCGGGCTATGTTCTTTCTGGCCATACTGATGTTGTTCCTGCGCAAGAGGCAGAGTGGGTGACGGATCCGTTCAAACTGCACAGGGCCGGCGACAGGCTTTACGGACGCGGTACCACCGACATGAAAGGCTTTCTGGCCTGTGCGCTTGCAGCTCTGCCCATGCTCGCCTCCATGGCACTGAAACGGCCGGTTCATCTGGCCTTTTCTTATGACGAGGAAGCGGGTTGTCGGGGTGTTCCACATCTGCTCAAAGCGCTTCCAGATCTTTGTGCAAAGCCAGTCGGAGCGATCATTGGCGAGCCGAGCCAAATGCAGCCTGTCCGGGCCCATAAGGGGAAGGCCGCGGCGCGGCTTGAAATCATTGGCCGATCGGGCCATTCGTCGCGGCCCGATTTGGGATTGAATGCCGTGCATGCCATGGCAGGCGTGATTTCGAAAGCTGTCGCCTATGGGCGCAGTTTGGAAACCGGACCAGCCGACACCGATTTTGAGCCGGCCTCATCCACGTTGCAGTTTGGTGTCATCTCTGGCGGACAGGCGGTGAATATCATTCCTGATCGCTGCACGGCCGATATTGAAGTGCGGACAATTCCTGATGTGTCGGCCATCGCCTTGCTGGAACCGGTAAAGGCCGAATTATACGCTTTGCGCGACAAAGGCTTTGACGTTCTGTGGCACCCATTAAGCGCTTATCCAGCCTTCGCGATCTCAGATCAGAACCCACTCGCGGAGCTGATGGTCGCGCTGACGGGACAACAGACCGTGGCCGCCGTCAGCTATGGCACGGAAGCGGGTCTGTTCCAACAGGCAGGCATTGATGCGATCATCTGTGGGCCCGGTAATATCAGTCGCGCGCATCGTCCAAATGAATATATCGAATTGGCAGAAATGCAGGCCTGCAAGCAAATGATTGAAGGCCTTGCCGCGCATCTGGTCTCCTGAATCCGCAAGGCTGCGGAAATCACGCCAAGAGGCTTCTTTAACATGCATCGCGCAGAGCTTCGATGCTCGATGCGCCAGATTATTGCATCGGGTTGCCGGGTGCGGCTCTTCAGCTTGAGCGCATTTCAAACCTGCCCGCAAGTCAGGGCCGCTTTGAGCAGAATAATCGGCCGCTTTAGCCCGTTTGACGCAATTGCCCTCCGTCAGCCGGCCATTTTCAACCGAAAATGCGGCACGCCTTGCACTAGGCTTGAGGAGACAAATGCGAGGTGCGACATGACATTAAGCTTCGACCCCAAAACGCTTGAACTGCCGGTTTATCATTTTATCGGGGGGGAACGTCTGGATGCGACGGGCGGGCTAGAAATACACCGACCGTCGGATGGTAACCTTTATACCAGCTGCCCGATCGCCGATGAGATGCTGGTCGATCGCGCCGTCCAAAGCGCCAAGGAAACCTTGAAATCAAGCGGTTGGGCGGATAGTCGACCGCGGGAACGGCTGAATGCCATGCACCGCTGGGCAGACCTCATCGAACAGGAAGCGCTGGCACTGGCCCGGATGGAAGCGGTCTCCTCAACACGGCCCATTGCGCAGCTTATTGAAGGGGACATCGCCGTTACCGCTGAACAGATCCGTTTCTTTGCAGAATTTGCGGACAAGGAAGGCAGTGAGGTCGCCCCAACCAGCACCAACAGCTTTGGCATGACGTTAACAGAACCCTACGGCGTTATTGGGGCGATCACACCGTGGAACTTTCCGATTTCGATGGCGGGCTGGAAGCTTGGCCCGGCACTGGCGGCGGGCAACGCAGTGGTTCTCAAGCCGTCAGAAATCACACCCTTTACCACGCTTTATATGGCAGAACTCGCCGTTAAGGCTGGCATTCCCGCGGGCCTTATCAATATTGTTCTGGGGGATGGCCCCACCACTGGCAATGCCATCACCGGTCATCCGGATATTGCCAAGGTAAGCTTTACCGGATCAACAGCGGCAGGCGCGGCGATTATGGAAAATATCGCGCGCTGCGGTATCAAACCGATGACGCTGGAGCTTGGCGGAAAAAGCCCGCAGGTCGTGTTCGCCGATGCGGATATTGAACTGGCCGCTTCCGCTATCACCCGTGGAATTCTCAGCAATGCCGGACAGGCCTGCGTTGCTGGTTCGCGCGTCATTGTTGCAGAAGAAATTGCTGACGCTTTGAGCGAGGCGATCGCCTGTCATATGGCGAAAGTCACTCCAGGGGTGACCTGGGACGAAAAGACCCAATATTCGCCGATAATTTCCGAACGCCAGATCTGCCGTATCGACGAAATCGTGCAGAAAGCCATCCGACATGGCGCTCAAAAGGTTGTGGGCGGTAAAAGGATGGATCGCGACGGCTATTTTTATGAGCCGACGCTGCTTCGCGGCGTCGATGCAAGCTCTCCAGCTGTGAGCGAAGAAATCTTCGGTCCTGTTCTGACGATCCAGACATTCCGCGAGGAGGATGAAGCGCTGGCGCATGCCGATCATCCAACCTACGGATTGGCAGCAGGTTTGTTCACACGTGATTTATCGCGTGCAATCCGCGTTACCAAGGCTTTGCAGGCAGGCACCATCTGGATCAATCGCTATGGCCGTTCGCGCGATCATATCTTGCCAACCGGCGGTTACAAGAGCTCAGGGATTGGTAAAGATCTCGGGCGCGATGCCTATATCGCAAATCGCAAATCGAAAAGCGTGCTGATTGACCTCTAAAGTGCCTTACATATCCTGCGCGAAAATTCTTGGGACTTGCTGATTGCAGCAGCTGATAACGACAGGACGCGCGCGATTGCAACGCTCGACGCGCAAGATCGCGAAACGGTGTTGGCAAGGACGAAACGGAGATGAAAAGCCCCGTCTGGCCTGCAACGGCAAAGATCAACAAGCCGTTGCCGATCGGCGAACATCAGACACGAAAAACGGCGGTTTAACCGCCGCTTTTTCTCGCCGTTACGCATCCAAGCCTGTCGAGGCTCTTTGCGAAGAGGCCGGCCGACGGTCAGACGTCAGGACTGGGTGTTGAGGCAATATCAGCACGACGAAAGACCGTTTTAAGGTCGCTTAAGATGGGGCTTGCCCATCCGCATTAGCCGATGGTCGGGTGTTGCCTGCAAAAGGCTTCCTCTTCGGCTTTGGCAGCAAGCCTTCCCGTTGCGCTTTCTTCTTCGCGTCTTTTCGAGCCCGGGCGATAGCCGCTTCCTTCTCGCGAATGCGTTTTTCGGAAGGCTTTTCAAAGGCCCGGCGGGCTTTCATTTCACGGAAAACACCTTCACGCTGCAGTTTCTTTTTCAGAACGCGTAGGGCTTGATCGACATTGTTATCTCGGACAATAACTTGCACAATATCTCCTTTGTTGGCTTATAATAGTGAATCTCGGGCGATCCTCGCCGCCCTCAATCGCTCGGTTTTTGCAGAGGCCGCTGATTTTTCTTCATCCACAATGGCCTTTGCGGTGCGATCCGTTCGTGACTTCACGGTCGCGGGATGCTTGATAAGCGGCTTGAACAGCGTCTCATTCGGATATTCTACGGTCACTGCATAACTCTCCATGTGAAAACCAAACATGTAGCGCATGGGCTCAGCGCTTAAACGCCTGATAGCGTCGACATTTACAATCCTACCGATCCCAAGGTTAATCTCCTCGGATCGCAACCATTGACACCTCATCATGAATTCGACGCGCAGGCCAACAAAAAAGGGCCGAGCGTGCACTCGACCCCTTAAAAGTAAACCTCTTTCATCTCTGCCAGTACATCCGTGGTCAGAGGAAAGAAGAAAACCTATTAAGCAGCTTGCAGATTGCAGGCCGACATTTTGCCCGATTTCATATCGCGCTCCAGATCAAAGCTGAGCTTTTGACCTTCGAAGATTTCGCGCATTCCGGCGCGCTCAACGGCAGAGATATGAACAAAGGCGTCAGAGCCGCCATTGTCAGGCTGAATGAAGCCAAAACCTTTTGTTGAATTAAACCATTTAACTGTGCCAATAGCCATGATGAACCCTTTCGGTGCAATAAAAAAACAGCAAACGTCGCGATGACGCTAAGTGGAAACGATTTTTAAAGGGGGGTTCGATCAAGACGCGGTGCTAAACGCGCAATAAGCAAAACTCAACAAGAAAATATCGATGCTCAATACATAATATATGGATTGGAACTTGTCAAGTTATATTAAGGCGGCGCAAAATTTAGGATATTAGTCTGAACGAATACATATTCGGATTTGTATTTCACCACATCCCAAGTTGGGCGAGCCCTTGCACAAGATGCGCTCACCCAAATCAGACCGAGTGGATCACATCGTACAAAATGCCAGGCGGGGTGCAGGGAAGGCAGCGATATCAGCGCGATGGTCGCGCATCAAACCGGTCATGAAATTCTGCAAAACCAATTTAGACTGCTCAGAAAGCGGCTCGGGTAGCGGCTTTAACCTCGAGGTAACATACCCAGCTCTCGCCATCATCTGGTTGAGAATGCGGTTGTTGCCGTGACAACCGGCGAGATGTGTCGTGGAAGACATGATGTCCTCCTTTCAGATTGCGGGTCAGGATCATTGAATCCCCGCCAGCATGCCCAAGAAAAATGTAGGGCTGGCCATTCAGACTTATAGTGTGCGGCTAAAATAGCAAGAAGACAATTGGGGTAACTTAGAGGCATGATCTGCGTGACAACTCAAAACCAATACATGCATTCAGCATAGGAAAGCCGGACTAAATAGCCGGCAAACTGGCCTTTGCTCACACCGCCTTGGCAAAGAGTGCAGGTGCTGCAACTTGGGTCTGCCACCCGCTCATGGAGCCTCCATTCTCCGAGCTGTGCTGCGGCTCAGTCTTTAATGTTCGGCAAGCTCGAACGTCAAAGCGCTGTGGTTTAAGTTGTAATGGAGCAGTCCCTTATCAAATTCGATTGCAACGCACCGTCCTCGAGCTGAGTCGGTGCCCGGTCCTCGCCTTCGCTGCCGTCGAGTACGGCCGCGTAATCGGCCTCAAGCGACTTGGCGCGATGGCTTCACCATAACAATCCGTCTTGAATAGTGCCTTGGCTGATGTGGGAACTCACTTTCTAAAGCCGCTGCATGCCACGGCTATTCCTCTCTCATGCCAATGCAAAAAACCGCTGAATACGGCGTGAGTGCCGACTGTGTCGGCCCTTTTCGACGGCCACAATGATCCTCTCCCCGATCCTGGAAACAAAGGCTGGAAAGGCGATATCGGCTACGATCGGCCTTTGCTAGTTACCGGTGGGTTGAGTGGCGCCGGGTACATGGTCGGTCGGGATAATGCTTCGGCCTTGCTCGTATCGGGCGATCATCACCAGAGCACCCAGCGCGGCGATGACCGGTATTGCGATGCACAATATCCGCAGAACCGCGCCGACAATTTGAAAGAAACTGTGCGATCCCTGTCTCATGCTGCAATCCTAACAGCAAAGTCGTTAACTGAATACAAAGCGAGCCTTTAACCATTAAGGCAGCTGACGGAGGCGCAACCGAACCGCGAATAGGCGCATGCGCGGATTCACCATGCTGCTGGCCTGATCCGTATCAAAGCTATCGGAAAGGCATCGCGCGGCCCTCAATAAGCAGAGGCAAGAGCCGCGACTGCAGTCATTGGGGATGCCGCTGGGTTGAAATCGCGCTGAAGGCCTCGCTGATAGCATCGATCGCTTGTTTAAAAAAAAAGGAGCGTCTGGCGGCTCCTAGGGGCTTCTATTAGCGGCATTTTGACGGCGCGGTCGACCTTCACAAAGCCTGCTTGTCTTCTTCGCATGGGTTTAACCCCTTGGCTGGCCTCATATCGGGGTGAGGAAAGCGCATTTTGCGCGCTCGTTGAACAATCGAAGCTCAACCTTTCCAATGCGAGGTCGCAGCGATCGATCATCAAGACTGCGCGGTGATTGCCCGGTGCTGGACAAAAAAAGCCGCCCGGATTTCTCCGGACGGCTTTCAAACTCTCACACCGTGATGATTAGAATTTGTAGGCAACACCAAGACGAACTTCGTTGGTCTTGAACTTGTCGCGCACACCTGCATCCGGAACGCCAAAGTCGAAATCCTTATGACCGTAATCGGTATAACGATATTCGAGACGCACGATAACATTGTCGGTTGCCGCGTAATCAACACCTGCGCCAGCCGTCCAGCCGGTCAGCGTCTTGCTCTGCGACACGCTCACTTCGTCAATGCCATCTGTCGAAGACAAGGTGTTCTTCACGCTACCAAATGCAACACCACCTGCGATATATGGCAGGAAGCGATCCATTGCGACACCTGCACGGGCGCGAACTGCACCCGACCAGCGCAGCTTGCTCTCAAGGCTGTCGGTCACACCAAGATCAGTTTCCGAATAGCTGTCCTTGAGGTTGTTATAGGTGACGTCACCGTCAATACCCAGCACGAAGCTGTTGCCGAGATCGAAATTGTAACCGGCATAAAGACCGCCGAGGAAACCATCGGGCTTCACGTTGATCGCGGTGAATTCATTGCTGAAGCGCGACTTGCCCCAGCCATATCCGATCTGGCCACCGAGATAACCGCCGGTCCAGGAAAACACCGGAGCGGCAACCACTGGCACTGGCTCTTCATACTGAATGGCATCGGCAGCCTGTGCGCCAAATGCACCAGCAAGAATAACGGTCGAGGCAAGAAGAATGGACTTGATATTCATTTCTGATCTCCCAGCTCCCTTAAGAGCCCAAATTGTTCACTCACTTCAAGATAGTGCATTGCACCAGAATGTCTGTAGCAACATGGCAACACCACCTACTCAAATGCGCGGTCTATATTTGACTTGGAAAAAACATCGCCAGGCCCTCAATCATGCGTTGCCTTCTGACCGATGCAGCCCCTGTGCGCGTGGCTCTGCCCGGCCTTGCTCAAAGGCGCTGGGCGCAAGACTGCATTCAGGCCCGCAGGTGAAACTGTTCTGGTCGGCTCATGCTGGAGAGCGCGGCAGGCCGCGACAGCCAACTATTGGCTCCCAGCCATGCCGGGCAGGCTCTGTGTCGACGTCAGGGCACCGGAAAAGAACGCTAGATTTGCGGCGGCAATCAATGCAGCCGTGTGCGCATCAGTCTGTGCCAATCGGGCGTCCAGCAGCCCATTATTGGTTTCATTCACAGTGGTGATGGTCCCAAGCCCATTGCGATAGGAATCGAGCGCGGCATCAAAGGCTGTGGCCGAGGTCGAAACCAGCACCAGCGCCGCCTTGTTGGCGGCAAGCGCCGTCTTCAGAGCATTGGAGGCCAGGACGATTTCGGCAACCGCATCGAGCTGGATATTGCGGAAGGTTTCACCCGCAGCATCCTGGGTCGATTGCGCCTGCTTGAGCTGCGCTGCTCGCAGACCGCCGTCGTAAAGCGGCATGGTGGCCCCAACCAGAATGCCAGCCCCCGACGACTGATTGCCGATCGAGGGCAAGCTGCCCGCATCAAAGCGGTTCGAACTTGACGACAGCGCGGCCGACACAAAAACCTTCGGCATAAATTCCGCCTGCGCCGCCTTGATGCCGGCCTTGCTCGCCTGCAACGCAGCATAGCTTGCAATCACATCCGGACGCCGTGACAAGGCGCTCTCCAGCATCCTTTGCGTGACGCCGTCAAATGTGGAGGGCAGCGCCCGGCGCGCCGAGCTGTCAATGTTGATTTTCAGCATGGCATTCACGCCCATGGCAGCCAGCAGTGCCTGGTAGGTATTATCCTGCTGTCCCTGCGCCTTCACCAGCCGCAGTTCAGACTGCGCAACCTGCTGGCGGGCAAGCGCCAGCTCGATGGTTGTGGCGCGTCCCTCATTGAGCCGCGCCTGAACCGCCGCCAGTACCGACTTGGCATTGCGCAGGGTCTGTTCAGCGATCCGGTGACCCGCCACCGATGCGCCATATTCGTAATAGGTGCGGCTCACATCAAAAATAAGCTTCTGATGCATGGCATTGAAGGTGACATTGGTCGCAAAGGAGCCCTGTCTTGCAACCTCCACCAGCGCATTGCGCTGACCAAAATCAAACACCAGCCATTGCAGCGCCAGCGCCGGGGTAACCCCTTTCAGCGTCGTGTCCACATCCCGTCGCCCGATGAGCGGAACGTCGACCGGGGTGCTTGTCTTCTGCACGCCACCAATTACATTGGCGGTGAGAACAGGCAACAGCGTGGCTTCCGCCATCCCGACCCCAAGCGCGGCCTGACGCGCCTTTTCCCAGGCATTGCGCGTGGTAGGATTGCTGCGCTGCGCCAGATCAATCAGTTGCGCGAGATCATAGGAGGGGCGGGTGTCGATGGCAACCGGACTTGCAATCAGAGCTAGCTCGGGATTGGCCGGCACACTGAAATCCTTGCGCTCGGCCAAGGATTGTGACGCGGCGGTTTTTAGACCCGGCTCCTTTGCGGCTTGCCAGGGTTGGTCAGCGGCCGAAGGCGCAAGCTTGAGGGCATCCACCGCACATCCCGCAACAGCAAGGCTCGCACTCAAAGCCCATGCGACAAACAAGAGCCTGGTGCTGCCTCTCATGCCCGCTCACCCGCAACCAGTGCTTCCAGACGTTCGAGACGCGTGCCGATCTGATTTCCCCCCGGATCCCTCGTCAAGCCTTCTGCAGCCTGCGATGTGTTAAAAAGACCAATTTCGTTGAAAGCCGCCTGTTCAATGCCCAGCGCCAGCGCTTCGAGCCGCCTGGCACTGTCATCAGCCTCTCCTTCACAGAAATAGACGTCCTTGTTGAGCGAGGCAAGTTGATCGCTCAGGCTCTCAAAGGTTTTTTCCATCGCCTCTGATGGTCGCAATCGCAAGGGTTCAAATGGCAGCAGATAAAAGCAATAACGCACCTCGCCCAAAAGCTGCTCTACCTCGGCTGCGGTGGTGATCATCTCCATGCGGGTAGCGGCAGGACAGGCGGCAATCTGTGCGATTTTTCTCGCGGCCTGTGCCAGATGCTGCCTTATCACGGTGACAACCGGTGCCGGCCAGATCAGGGTCGAGACGAGATAGACTGCAAGATTTCCGACCAGAACACCAAGAATACGGTCACGCGCGGTATCCATATCGGTGGTGGGACCAAATCCTTGCAGGACCGTCAAGGTGAAGGCGAGGCCGATTTGAACCCCGGCATAGGACAGCTTTTCGCTTCCCCCCGCAACCCAGGCGGCCAGCAGGGCGACAAAGAAGACCAGCAGCATCAGACCGCCAACGCTTTCCATCTGCGGCATCAGGAAGATAATCGAGGCGACGCCAATCACCGCACCAATCAGACAACCCGCGATCCGCAGCGCAAGCTTGTGCAGCGTGTCGCCGGCGGTTCCCAGCGAGGCGACATAGCAGGTCACCATCGCCGTGTGGATGCCCTGCCAATTGATCGCTGCATAAAACATATAGCACAGAATTGCTGCCAGCGTGGTCTTCAGCGCAAAGCGTTGATAAGCGGGATTTGTGAAAGCATCGGCGGCAAAAAAGCGCTCGCCCGCCCCTTTTTTATAGGAGGGTTCTTGCTGTCCTGCCAGCGTATTCAGCGCCTGACGGATGGCTTTGAAAGGTCCGCAAGGCAGATCGTTCTCGGCAAACCCTGGCGGGGGCAGCGGCTCGCCGCGGTCAAGCGCATCCACCATTGCGTCGATCTCGCCGGCAATGGACTGCCGGCTCTCAACGCTTGCCACTTGCGGAACCGCGCTGACCGCAAATAATAATTGATAGGAGGCGGGAATATCCGCCTTGATCTGTGCTGCATTCTGCTGCGATGTCTGATGCAGGATCTTCACCAGCATTGCCCGCTTGCTTTCGACGTCATTGCCTTCAGCAAGCTTGTCGGTAACAAGCGGCGAGGGGCCATTGAGCAGGGCCTCGCGCGCCAGCAGCAATCTGTCGCGCAATTCCTGGCGCAACAGCCAGACACTCCAGCCTCCAAAATACAGGCTGAAAACCGCAATCACCAGCATCGGCAGGATCGCCATTTCCCAGGCATAGCGCAGCGCAATCGAAATCACCCCATTGACCGGTACCTCGTTGACCAGCGTCAGAATGAAGGCGATGATCAGCGCCACAATGCTGCCGCCCTCACCAAGCTTGCTTGCCGCGCCCAGGAATATGAAGGCGAATGACACCGCGATCATGATTACAATGCGCAGTGATGCCGATTCCACCGTCCATTGGATGATCGGGATCATCAGGGCAATCAGCAGGGTGATGGCAAGGGTTGCGGCGATGGCCACCACCAGGTTTTCTGCGCCATCGGCCTTCATCAGGAAAATTACCAGATAGCAGCTGATCGCCGATTCAGGGATGTTGAACATCATCGCGATCCCCGCAACCAGCGCGCAGACGGCTGCCACCCGCCAGGCCGTGGCCATTCGGCCCGGGAAGGGCGCCAGGTCGCTGACTGTCTCGCGAAGGGCGGCGCTCAGCCCCCGTCTAGCAGGTGCTGCCATCATGCACTGTCACCACAGCCGAGGCGCCCGCTCGCGTCAGATCGGCAGGCGGATCGATCAGTTTCACCCGCACAGGAAAACGCTGCGCAATCCGCACCCAGTTCAGATTCTTCGGCACATAGGGCAGATTGCGCGGAATATTGATCAGCTCCTCCGAGGTCACACCCCAGCCAATGCCTTCCACCCGTCCCTTGATCACCACCGCACTATCAGCGAGAATGCGCACATGCGCGCAAGCGCCGACCTTGATGCCGCGCAACTCCGTCTCCGGAAATGTCGCTGTTGCATACCAGCTGTCGGTGTCAATCAGTGTGAATACCGACTGGCCCGGCGCGATGATCTGTCCGGTGCCATTGGTGATCCCGACCACCCGTCCTGCATGCGGCGCACGCACCACCGCATTGTCGAGATTATGCTGCGCCAGTGCCTGGGCCGCGCGCCGGGCCCGTACCAGAGCCTCGGCGCTGTCAAGCGATCCGACCAGTGTATTGGCGGCCTCCGCCTGTTTGACGGCTTGTGCCAGGCTGATCTGCGCATCATTCCGCAGCGTGGTTGCGTCATCGACCTGCTGGCGTGTGACATAACCCTTGGGGCTGAGCGCCGTCAAACGCTTCAGCGTGACCTCCGCAAGATCAAGATTGGTCCGCGCCCGCGTCACCTGCTGATCGGCGATCAGCGCATTTTGTGTCTCGGCCTTGGTGGCACGACGCTGGGTCTCAAGCGCTGCCTGCGCGATTTCGAGATCGGCTGTCGTCTGCTCCACAATGATACGCAAGGGCTCGGGATCAAGGCTGAACAGCATCTCGCCTTGTTTGACAGCCTGGTTCTCGGCAACATCGATCGACAGAATCCGGCCCGGCACGCTTGCAGCAATATTGACTATGCTCGCGCCGATCACCGCGTCATTGGAAAGCGGGTGGTCATGGGCCTTGCGCAGATAAAGCCAGGCCATCAAAACAGCGATGATCACAATGATGATCAGGATCACAATGCCGGCAAGGCTCAAGGGCTTCTTACTGTAAGCGTTGGTTTCCATACTCACCGACCATAGACGAAAAGAGCAAGACCACAGGCGATCGCAATAACTATCCCCGTATAGGTGATAAGACGAAAGGCCAGAATGTCGTCAAGGCCTGTGCGGATGAAAATAGCCCGCAACACCACCGTGACGATAATCGCGATCCCAAGACACATCATCCAGGATGGGAAATAAGCCCCGAATAAAGCAAATGACGGACCTGACACAGCTTGCGGTCTCCATTGTCCCTGCTGCACGCACCATGCGATACAGCTTCCTGCCCAAGGCCCATGATTACGCAATGCCGGCGCGCGCCGCAAGCCACACAGTGCTGTTTCAGCAATGACTTAAGTACCAGACGCAAAACAAAGATTCCGCTGTCTTGAACAGCCTGTGATCAGCTGATACCTGTTGAGCCACGGGCCTTGCGGTGACGCGTTCGATGTTTCAAAGGGGATGAAAAATGTCTTTTCTGTCAAATCTTCTACCACTGGTTTGTGACCTCTCGCCTTTGCAGGCGCCGCATGATCTTTTTTTCGCATGCACCGCGCTTTTGTTACGCGACGCCAATGCCGGTGCCTATGCCGGGCGGACCATGGAACTGTCGATGGAACTCCCCTATGTGATCGCCTCCATTCCCAAAGGCCACAGCTTCGCCTCAAGCGCCGATGGTCATCAACCCCTGCACTTTGTGAGCGACTACGCAATCTTTGCGATCGCAGTGCCTAATGGCAGCGTGGATGACCTCAAGATCGTCGAAGGCGTCAATGAACAGGGATTGAGCTTTAGTGTGCTCGCTTATGCGGGTGCCTCAGGTCCCGCAGACAATGCCGAAAAGACCAAAGCCATGTTGGCGGCAATCGATCTGGGTGCCTTTGTGCTTGGCCAATGCGCCACGACAGGGGCGGTCAAGGCGAAACTCGCCGAGAACCAGGTCCTTTTGACCGCACTGGCGCCGCTGCATGGGCCGACAACGCCGTTTCATTTTGTCGTGCATGATCGCGCCGGACAATCGCTGGTCATCGAATTCTCCGATAACAAGCAGAATGTCTATGACAATCCGGTCGGTGTGATGACCAATGGTCCTGCATTCCCCTGGCATCTCACCAATCTCAACAATTACACCTTTCTGAGCAATCGCGATCAATCGACCGGAAAATTTGGAGCGCTGACTGTCACCCAGCCCGATTCCGGCATTGCGACCGCAGGCCTGCCTGCCTCCAATACCTCGGTCGGCCGCTTCGTACGCGCAGCTTATTATGCGACTTTTGCGGAAAAGGCCGAGCCGGCCCGGGCTGTGCGCAGTCTCGCCCATGTCATGAATAATTTCGATCGTCCGCGCGGTATCACCATTGACCCGCCCCAGTCAGGTGGCCTTGATATTGAAGGCATTTCCGCAGCACCGGGCCAGGCCTACAAGACCGAATATACCTCCTGGACCGTGCTGGCCGATCTTGGCAATGATCAGTTTTATGTGCGCACCTATGATGCCTTGAATTACATCCGGTTTGACCTCAAGCGTATCTTTGCGGCAGCATCCCTCAAGGTTGTGCCCCTTGATCAGATCGCCCAGATCGAAACATTGGATGCGACAGAAACCTTGTTGCAGTAGCACTGAGCCGATCCGGTCTGCGTTTGTTCAGTCCCGGATCGCTTTCGCGGCCTTGAGGGGCGGCTACGGGGGGGCAATAATGCGCGTGCCACGTGCGATCTCCGCCTCGGTTTGTCTTGCCAAAGCTGAAAGATCGACGGGCTTGCCTCGAAGTTTGCCGATCGCTGCCATCACCAGATTACGGGCAACATGATCGGACTTGTGCCCCATTCCGCGGATGACATGAAGCTCCGCGCCTTTAATTGCCCGGGCCAATGGCCTGGCGTGAACATCGAGGGAAACGATTTCGTCGCTGTCACCACTGATGATGATGCTCGGCGCCTTGATTTCACAATAATGCGGCGATGCGCCTGCAGCCCAGGCGCTCAGCGCCCCCAGTTCGCGGGCATTATGTCTGAATTGGCGCGGCCGCAGCGCCTGCCAGGCCTTGCTCTGGCCAATATAGGCTTTTGGCAGAGGATTGGGGTCGAACACGGAACGGGTGGCTTGGCGCAGCAGCAAGGCGCCAAAGGGCGGGGCGATAAAAAAACTGAACAAGGCCCCTAGCACCGGCAACCGCGCCACGCTGTTAAACCAGGAAATTCCGCCAACCCACGGATAGGCTGCAGGCGACAAAAAAAAGCAGGCCCGAAACCCGCTGCGGATGCCGGACTGCGAAGGCGGCGGCGACCGCACCGCCATAGGAATGGCCGACCATGATCGCCTGCTCGATCCCGCGCTGTTGCATTAAAAGCGCCAGAGCATCGGCTTGCGCGTCCGGAAGCAGCATCGAGGCGGGACCAAATTCCGATTGGCCATGGCCGGGCCGGTCGACGAAGATCATTTCCATCTCTGGCGGACACAGCGCTCTGAAGGTGAAAAGCGGGTCAAGCAGGCTGCAACTGGCGCCATGAATGAACACAACCGTGACCTTCGGGTCTTGCCCGGCAATCACCACACTGCGCAGCCGAAAGCCGCCGACATCCACGTGCTCTTCTTCGTATTTCATCCCCGCATGCCCAATCGATTGCGTTGCAGCCGGTAAAGTCTGCGCGCCGCCGGCGCGTGTTTTGCTGCGCATTTACGATGACAGCCGCATATGCTGGAGAATATGCGCCATATCATAGGGCTTTGCATAAAAGGGAACCGGTGTGTCGAGCATCAATTGCGGGGTGGTGGACAAGCCGGAAACAAGAATGACCTTGATGGCCGGATAGCGGCGCTGGACAAGTTTTGCAAGCGCAACTCCATCTATGGCCCCCGGCATGTCGATATCGGTGAACAGGAAATCGATTGAGGGTTGCGTCGCCAGGATCTCGAGCGCCTGGCTGCCATTGCTCGCTTCAAGCGCAATCATGCCGGCATCCTCAATATCGGCGACCGCGACAAGCCGCAGCACAGGCTCATCTTCAACGACCAGAATTGTCTTGGGGCTTCGCGTCTCAGTGCGCATGTCACATCCCTAGGCTTGCGTTGGATGATGCATTATCATCGCCAATGGTGCACGAAACGTTGCCATTAAACCGGTTGACCGGTAATCGAGCTCCGACTGACCGGTGCCGCCCAGCCCCAACCGGATCAATCTCGACCCGAATCCGGTCTTGTCGGGTCGGGTAATCAGCGGCCCGAGCCGCTCTTCCCAGACAAGCTTTAAATGCGGATCGCTGCTGTCGCCATCCTGCACGCTCCAGGAAATATGAACCTCTCCCAGATCATTGGAAAGGGCGCCATATTTGAGAGCATTGGTGCCCAGCTCATGCAGCAGCAAGGCGATCGAAAGCCCTGCCTTCGGGCCCAGCGTGGTTGGCGGGCCGCTTAAAAACACCCGTGCTTTGTCCGCGTGAAGATACATTGCCTGCTCAATGACCTGACGCAATTGCGCCGAGGACCAGGACTGCTGCAGCAAAAGTTCATGGGCGCTGCCCAGCGCCTGAATGCGACCGGACAGGGCTTCCACCGCATCTCTTTGGGTGACGCCTTTCAGGGTCTGACCGATCAGCGCGTGCACAATCGCCAAGCTGTTTTTCATCCGATGGCTGAGTTCATGATTGAGAATGCGCTGTTCGGCCTCGGCATGAAATTTGGCGATCGCCGCATAGGTGCGATCGGCAACACCGGCTGCGAAATCGAGCTCTGCCTTGCTCCAGAAATGCGGCCGCTCGTCATGGGCAAACAAGACACCAACCAGCCTGTTATCCTTGATCAGCGGGACTTTGATGAACGAGCGGATATTCAGATCACGATAGATCGCTGCTTCGTCCTGCAGAAAAGCTTCCCCATGGGTGTTGGCCACTGCCACGAGCCGCCCTTCGCCAAGCCGGGCGATCGTTTGTGCGTAATCAGCGCTGTGATGGCTTTCCACCTGTCGCGCCATCCCCGGCTGAACATGCTCATATTCGATTTTGATCGATTGCCCGCCCGTGTCAATGCTGGCATAGCCGCTCCGATCAACGCCCAGGCCCTCACTGAGGATCTCAGACGCAATCCTTGCAATATCGTGCAGCGAGCTCGCAAGGCTGAGCCGATCCCCCAGTGCCAGCAATGCAGCCACCCGGGCATCCTTGCGCTTGGCATCGGTGACATCAATCGCCACCCCCACCATTTTCAGTGGCTTGCCGTGTTCGTCTTCCAGAAACTGGGCTCGCCGCGCAATCCATCGCAGGCGCTGATCCGAGGCCCGTCGAATGCGATATTCGACGTCAAGAACAGCCGATGCGCTGGTGCGGCTTTCGCTTGTGGATGCATGATGACGGTCCTCAGGCAGGATCAGATCCTCAAACAGGCGAGCCGGATAGCTCCTGGCTTCGGCGACGCCATAGATACGGCAGAATTCGCTGGAAACCGTGATCGTGTTGAGACTTGTATCCACCTCAAAAATGCCGACGCCACCCGCAGCCTGCGCGGCCGCATTGCGCTCATCGTCTTGTTTGAGTTGTTCGAGCCTGGCGTCGGTACTGGCGACGCGGACCTGTCTTTTGGAAGAAAGGCGGCGTTCCACCGTCAAATCATAACTGAGCTCGGCAATCCGCCGCCGCAACTCGAGCTGGGAGATCGCCTGACCTGCCAGCACCTTCAACGCAAATTCCTGCTCCTCGCTCAGCGTATTTGCCTGATGTCCCAGTACACAGAGCGTGCCAATCGGATAGCCGTTCTCGGATTTCAGCAGGGCGCCCGCATAAAACCGGATATATGGCTCTCCGGTCACCAGCGGATTGCAGCGAAACCGCGCGTCGCGTGTGGCGTCGGGAACCAGCAGAAAATCCTCTTCGAGAATTGCCTTGGCGCAGAAAGAACTGTCCAAAGGTGTCTCGCGCACCCCCAGTCCGACCTCGGCTTTGAAAAACTGTCGATCACCGGCGATAAAGTTCAGCACGCCAATCGGCGTGCCGCAGATCCTGGCAGCCAGAGCCGCAATATCATCGAATTCCTTCTCCCGTGGCGTGTCGAGAATGTCATAGGTCTGAAGCGCTGCAAGCCGCAGCGCTTCCCTGTTCCGATCATATCGCTTCATCTGATCCATCAAATCTTGCACCGGGGCGTGAACATATTGCGAACATAATAGCGGATAGTCATCCCTATGGATATAGATGAATAAAATATAAAATTATCTCCCAATGTATACTTGTAGACATTGGGAGAAAAATACTTGTTTTTACTTTGTCAGAAGTTTGCCAGTATTGGGGTTCGCACCTCGTTATTCCTGAATAAATGCAAGGATATCCTCGTTAAGGCGCTCCGCTGCAGTTGCAAACAGTCCGTGCGGCTCACCACTATATTCAATCAGTCGTGAGCCTGGGATCCCCTTGGCCGCTGCGCGTGCCGAGGGTTCGATCGGAACCGTATTGTCGTCGGTGCCGTGAATAATCAATGTCGGCATGGTGAAGGCTGCGAGGTCGTTGCGGAAATCGGTCTTGCCAAATGCGTCGATACAGTCATGGGTGGCTTTCGGGCTTGCCATGATGGCCAAAGCAAAGCTCCAGTCGAGCAACGCCTGACTGACCGGGCTGGTGACAAATCCGACCCCGTAAAAGGCCTTTGCGAATGACTGCAAAAACGCAAAGCGATCCTTTCTGACCTGGGATTTCATATCCTCAAAGATCTCGGGCGCCACGCCGTCCGGATTGCTGTCATCCCGCAACAGATAGGGCACTACCGAGGCGACAAGGGCCACTTTTGCCACCCGTTCGCTGCCATGCCTCGAAAGGTAGCGGGCAATCTCGCCGCCGCCCATCGAAAAGCCAACCAGAATGACGTCATTGAGCTGGAGTTTTTCCATGACCGCCGCAAGATCGTCGGCAAAGACATCATAATTATAGCCTTCGGCCGGATGCGACGATTGTCCAAAGCCGCGACGGTCATAGGTGATCACCCGATAGCCTGCCTCAAGCAGCGCCATTGTCTGAAACTCGAACATGTCGCCGGTAAGCGGCCAGCCGTGAATGAGGATTACGGCTCTGCCATGTCCGATATCCTTGACATGAAGATTGGTCTGATCGGCGGTTTGAATGAATGGCATCTCGGGCTCCTTTGCAACCTTCCCTAACAATGCCGGCACCGGCGTTAAGGTTCCTTGGGTTGAATCAGAAACCAGCCCGGTCGGGCTAAAAATCGGGCAATGGTTTGTAAAGGCTCGATGATTGCAGCAAGGCGTGCGCTTTTACGGATGCGGCACTTCTTCGCGCGCGCCTTCTGCAGTTTTACCGCGCCGCGATATCCGCCTTGTTCAAGGTCGAGGACCGCTGATTGCTCTGTTCGGTCGGGCGGATTCCGCTTCGCGCAATGCCTTGAAATAATGGGTCAAAGAGCCTTGGCAACCGGAAAGCCAAAGCAAGCACAATTGCGCTCGGCCGCCTCGGGCAGGGTGGCTAGAATGGCAACAGCCCTTCGACGCCACGTTCGACAGTGCGAAACGCCCCACCGAGCTCGATTTCAGCGCGCGACGATTGGGCAGGCGATCCGGCACAGCTTTCTTAGCGAGGGGGAATGGGGTGTGTGAAAGGACTGTGTTGACGCATAGCTCGGGAGGTCTTAGCTATGTTATGAGCGACACCTGTAACAGACCCATTATCCAACGCCTCGCGGTGATCGCGACCGGCGCTTTGCCCTTGACGCCGCAAAAAAGCCCCTCCTTTTCTCACAGCAAGAAGTGCGTGAAATGCCGCAATCACATCTGTTCAAGCCCATCACGATCCGCAATCTTGAGCTGGAAAACCGGATCACCATCGCGCCCATGTGCACCTATTCGGCCGTCGACGGCTGCATGACCGACTGGCACCTTATTCATCTGGGTCAGCTGGCTCTCTCGGGTGCGGCGCTTTTGACCATCGAAGCGACAGCCATCGTGCCGGAAGGCCGGATCAGCTATGCCGATGTCGGGCTCTATGATGATGCCACCGAAACGGCGATGAAGCGCGTCCTCGACGGACTTCGCGCCTGGACGACGATGCCGATCGCCATCCAGCTTGCCCATGCCGGACGAAAGGCATCAACCGATCTTCCGTGGCTCGGTGGCGGGCAGATCGCTGCGGATCACCCACACGGCTGGCAGCCAGAGGCCCCTTCCGCGGTAGCCTTCAATCCCAAGGACCCGGCGCCGATCGCGCTTTGCCGCGCGCGGATGGATGAAATCCGCGATGCTTTTGTCGCGGCTGCGCGGCGCGCCGCGCGACTTGGTATCGATGCGGTCCAGCTGCACGCCGCGCATGGCTATCTGCTTCATTCCTTCCTGTCGCCGCTCTCCAACCACCGCGATGATGACTATGGCGGCAGCCTTGAAAATCGGATGCGGTTTCCGCTGGAAGTCTTCGATGCGGTGCGGGCGGTGTTTCCGCAGGAAAAGGCCGTTTCGGTGCGGGTCTCGGCGACCGACTGGACGCAAGGCGGCTGGACGCTCGATGACACCATTGCCTTCGCTCAGGCGCTGGAACAGCGCGGCTGCGATGCGCTCAATGTTTCAACCGGCGGATTGCATATCACGCAGGATATTCCACTTGCGCCGAGCTATCAGGTGCCTTTTGCACGCCGGATCAGGGAAGCCGTCACCATGCCGGTTGTCGCGGTTGGCCTGATCACCGAGCCCGCGCAGGCGGAGGCGATTATTGCCACCGGCGATGCCGACCTGATCGGTCTGGCAAGAACCATCCTCTACGACCCGCGATGGCCATGGCATGCAGCCGCAGCCCTTGGAGCAACAGTCACGGCAGCCCCGCAATATCTGCGCAGCCAGCCCGCGACCCTCAAGGCTCTGTTCAAGACCTGATGGATCGACCATGCGCCAAAAGCCGGTGATCCTGCGGTGGAGCACCCCACCGATATCGATTACCGGCGAGCCGCAACGCCCTTTCTGACTATGTCGGGCGATGCCTGAAGCAAGCCGCAGGCAGATGCAAGGCCAGATCTTTCAACGCAGCCGGGCCCAAGGCGCGCCGCCTTAAATGCGTGGATGTCAAAAGCCAGGTTTTATGGTATTTGTTGGGGGCTGATCATCGACATTTGGAGGAGATTGAGATGAGAACGGCTATCTATGGCGCATTGATGACATCTGTCATCGCCCTTTCTTTGACAGCTTGCACCACCGATGAAAGGCGAACGGCCGGCTATGGCGTCGGCGGCGCTGCAGTTGGAGCGCTGGCTGGTGGCGCAATCGGTGGCAATGCACGGGGCGCACTCACAGGCGCGGCGATCGGTGCTGCTGCCGGAACATTGGTTGGTGTTGCGCAGACCCGCAATGGCGTGCAGTATTGCCGCTACCGGGACCATAACGGCCGCGTTTTCGAAGCCCGCTGCCGCTAGGTCGCCAAACCGTCTCTGACATGATCTCTCGCCAGCCTGGATGATAATCTGCTGGCAGTTGCCTTTTATTGAGCTGCATAAAATCGTCGATCCCACATGAAGGATAAAATGATGTGGCGCGTTTTTTTCATCACCCTGCTCATGATGGTCTTTGTTTGTTCTGACGCGGTCATTGCTCCCGCGCCGGCCTTTGCTCAGGGACGCTCCGTGCAGGTCGGAACCACCATCAATCAAGGTCACCGCATCGGTTGTAGCCAGGGCAGCAGATTGTTGCGCATGCGAGGGTTTCATACCGTCCGCACCCTTGACTGTCGTGGCAGCCATTTCCTTTATCGGGCAACCCGGTTGGGGCGGAGCTATGACATCACGATCAGGGCACGTGATGGACGCATCACCCATTCACGCCCGTTCAGAGTGCGCCGCTGATGCACCTGCTTGGCGGCAGGTCGACAGGGTGCGAGCATGACGTGAGCCCGTCATTGACACGGGATCAATGGGGGCCTGCGCCTGATGGGTGCTTTCGCGCGGGCGCGCGCAGTTTGTTTGCGCGGCGATTGCCCGGACATGCAATCGCGCGCTCAACCCCAACAGCCACGCTCGACGCAGGGGACGCCGTTTGTACCAGCGCATGATTGCTGCTATTTTTTTGCTGATCGTCAGCGGCTGCGCCGGCAACCGCGCGGTCACCGGGCTTGATCACCCCGCGCCACAGGACCAGAGCGGTGCTGTGGTTTCGCTCAATATTGCAAGCGTGCGGCAACGCGATGACCAGCCGTCGGTCGCCTACTCGCGCGCACGCGCCCCGGCGCTCAATCTATCGAGGATCCGCGTGCATGTCCCGCCCGCTCATCGTCCCGGTAACGTCGAGACATCCTCAGTGCGTCCCGATCCTCAAATCCATTTCCGCGCCTCCGATTACCAGCCCATTGCCGACCGGGCGGCAATGATCCGCACGCTCAATCAGCAATTGTCCGAACGTGCGCCAGAGCAGCGCGAAATCTTCATTTTCGTGCACGGCTATAATAACAACTTTGCCGAGGGCCTGTTTCGCAACGCCCAGATCGTGCATGATTACGGCGTCAATTCGGTTCCCATCCACTTCGCCTGGGCCTCGGCTGCATCCTTCACCCGCTATCTCTATGATCGTGACAGCGCCATCATCGCGCGCAGCGGATTGGTCGAAACTTTGGAAATCGCAGCCCAGACAAAAGCCAGGGGCATTGTGATTGTCGGACACTCGATGGGTGCGGTGGTGGTGATGGAAGCGTTGCGAACATTGGCGATTGGCAAACGCCACGACGTGCTGACGCGCATAAACGGTGTGCTGCTGGCCGCAGCCGATATTGACCCTGATCTGTTCCGTGCCCAGGTCGAGGACATCGATGAATTGCCGCAGCCCTTCACGATAGTGGTGTCGCGCCGTGACCGCGCACTCGATATATCCCGGCGACTGGCGGGTGGCGCAGCCCGTATCGGCAGCGGCTTTGATATTGCCTTCCTGCAAAACAAGAATATTCAGGTGCTCGATATTTCCCAGGTAGACCGTGGTGGTCACAGCCTGTTTGCAAGCTCCAACACCCTGATCAAACTGCTGGGATCGGGCTTTCTGCTGCGGCGCCTCATCACCGACGAATATGCGGGTTTGGATGACAGTTTCGTTGCCGCCGGGCAGGGGGCTTTCGAACAGGCCTCGCTCGCCCTGCATCTGCCGGTGCGCGTGATCGATCGCCTGCAGAGCCGCTAGCGCGACAGGCCACCATCCTCGATAATGAAGTCGATGACCCGATCAAGTCCGCTGCCGCGCGTAAGATCGGTGAAGCCGAAGGGTCTGCCGGCGCGCATCCGTTCCGCGTCGGCCTGCATCACATCGAGATCCACATGCACATAGGGCGCGAGATCGCTCTTGTTGATGATAAGAAAGTCCGATCGCGTGATGCCAGGGCCGCCCTTGCGCGGGATTTCCTCGCCCTGGCAGACCGAAATCACATAAAGGGTGAGATCCGCAAGATCCGGCGAGAACGTGGCTGCGAGATTGTCACCACCCGACTCGATGAACACAATATCGAGATCCGGGAATTTCCGGTTCATCTCGGCAATGGCCTGCAGGTTGATCGATGCATCCTCCCGGATCGCCGTATGCGGACAGCCACCGGTTTCCACGCCTAAAATTCGGTCCTCCGACAAAGCCTGGCTCCTTGCCAGGATCATGGCATCCTCCTTGGTGTAGATGTCGTTTGTGATCACCGCGATCGAATATTGCGCACGCAGTGCCTTGCAGAGATGTTCGGTCAAGGTCGTCTTGCCAGAGCCAACCGGTCCGCCAATTCCAATGCGCAATGGTCCATTGTTCGAAGCCATCAAAGCTTTCCTCCCAAGACAAATTGACAGGCACTACCGCGATTGCTCATGCTCATGCTCATGCTCATGCTCATGCTCATGCTCTTGACTGTGGCTGTGACTATCGGCGTGACTGTGTGGATGACCAGGGCCATCGCCCCGACTGTGATCATGACTGTGATCGTGCCTATGATGGTCATGACTGGCGTGGCCGGAATAGGCACCGCGCAGCGGATTGAACGGTGCCAGAATCTCGGTGACTTGAGCCCCCAGTCCCTCCAGCATGGTCTTGATGACATGATCGCGCAGGATCAAGATCCGTTCAGGCGAAATCTCGGCTGGAAGATGTCTGTTGCCGATGTGCCAGGCAAGCTCACTCAGCGCCTTGTCACTTGAGGCAGTGATCGCATAAAGCGCTTCATCCATGGCCTCGATCAACACCAGGGCGCCATCCTCAAGAATGAGCGCGTCGCCGCTTTTCAGAACAACGGGCTCCGGCAGATCAAAGAAAATCCGGTTTCCATCCGTTAGTTCAACAGCTTTGCGACGCAGATGCCGCCCATCATGGGCAAGGATCAGCCTGCCGGTTACCGCCATGCCCTCGTCCCGACTGAGTTCGGAACCAGGTCGGATCGCTGTCACTTTGCGCATAGGTCCTCCACTAACTTCAAAGTGTTACGAGAAGAAGACAAGACTTAATCAGGACCAAACAATTCCCGATACAGGCACAGGCCCTTTTATAATTAAGCTTGTAGAAGACAAATTGTCGAGTTATTGTCTTTCAACTTTAGCTTTTTTAGCATTTTCTTGCCGGATATCCCAATCGCATCGAAGTTCTTAAGCTCCATGGGAGTAGCAGTCGTTGATGAGCAAAGGGTGGCATGCCGAGCTCGAGCTGTGGTTCGAGCACAAAATCTCCTCCACCCGGCTCGTTCGGCGGCGGCATGTGGGTCCGCTTGCTGTGCAACGTCCGTTCTACCCGGAAGCCGATGGCAGCGCGCATGTCTATCTCCTGCATCCGCCCGGTGGGGTCGCCGCCGGCGATATCCTCTCGATCAATTGCCATCTGGCCGATCGCTCCAGAACTGTGCTGACGACGCCGGGCGCCACCAAGTTTTATTGTTCGCAACAGCAAAGAAGTACTCAGTCGACCCACATCGCGGTCGGGGCGGGCGGCATATGCGAATATCTCCCGCAGGAAACCATTGTCTTCAACGGCGCCCGCGCCGCAATCAACACCAGGGTCAACCTGACCGGCGATGCACGTTACCTGGGATGGGATATTGTCTGCCTGGGCAGGCCTGCCTGCGACGAGCGCTTTAAGCAAGGCGAAATCCGCCAGCGTCTTGAAATCTTTCGCAATCAAAAACCGATCTGGTTCGAGCAGTTCTCTCTGAAGGGCGGCGACGCGGCCTTTGACGCCGCCTTCGCCTTCAATTTCCAACCCATTCTCGCAACTCTGGTCTATGCCGGAGAGGCCGATGCGGACGCGGTTGATCGCATCAGGGCGGCACAATCGGGCCCATGCGCAAGCCTGTTCTCGGTCAGCCGGCTCGATCGGGTGATCGTCTGTCGCTACCTTGGGGGACGCATGTCGGAGGCCAAGCAGCTGTTGCGACAGGCATGGGAAGTCCTGCGGGAAGCGGGCCTCGGCAAGGTGGCCGCCCCACCCAGGATCTGGGCCACATAAATCAGTTTGTTTGGAGAGGGTAAGCCGATGGAATTACTGCCACGCGAAAAGGATAAACTGCTGATCTTTACCGCAGCACTGGTTGCCGAGCGCCGCAAGGCAAGGGGACTGAAGCTCAACTATCCGGAAGTCGTGGCCTATATTTCGGCCGAAATCCTGGAGGGGGCAAGAGACGGCAGAACCGTTGCGGAACTGATGTCGTTTGGTGCGACGCTCCTCACCCGCGATGACGTGATGGAGGGCGTGGCCGAGATGATCCATGACATCCAGGTCGAAGCGACTTTCCCGGATGGAACCAAACTCGTCACCGTCCATAACCCCATTCCCTAGGAGGGTCGCATGATACCCGGAGAATATTTCATCGAAGACGGGTCGATCACGCTCAATGCGGGTCGCGAAACCCGCAGCCTGCGGGTCGAGAATAAAGGTGACAGACCGATCCAGGTCGGCTCGCACTATCATTTCTACGAAACCAACGAGGCGCTGATCTTTGAGCGTGAAACCACACGCGGATTCCGGCTCAATATCCCGGCCGGCACTGCGGTGCGTTTTGAACCCGGACAGGATCGGGTGGTCGAACTGGTGGCGCTCGACGGCGCTCGAGAGGTCTATGGCTTCAATGCCCGGGTCAATGGCAAGCTCTAGGAGGGACAGATGGGAAGCATTTCCAGGCAGGCCTATGCCGAACTTTACGGTCCCACCACCGGCGATCGACTGCGTCTGGCGGATACCGAACTGATCATCGAGATCGAGGAAGACCGCTGCATCTATGGCGAGGAAGTCACCTTCGGAGGCGGCAAGGTCATTCGTGACGGAATGGGCCAGGGGCAACGTCCCGCAGCCGAGACCGCCGATCTGGTCATTACCAATGTGATCATTCTGGATTATTGGGGGATCATCAAGGCCGATGTGGGTATCAAGAATGGTCGCATTAGCGGGATCGGCAAGGCCGGCAATCCCGACATTCAACCCGGTGTTGATATTGTGATCGGTCCCGGTACCGATGTGATTGCCGGTGAAGGCAAGATCCTCACCGCCGGTGCCATCGACACCCATATTCATTTCATCGCCCCGCAACAGGCAGAGGAAGCGCTGGCCAGCGGAACCACCACTCTGGTGGGGGGCGGCGCCGGTCCCACTGTGGGAACACTGGCCACCACCGTTACCGCCGGCCCCTGGGCGATCCACCGCATGCTTGAGGCCATCGAAGCGCTGCCCATCAATGTCGGCCTGCTTGGCAAAGGCAATGCGAGCATGCCCGAGCCCTTGCGTGAACAGATCCGGGCCGGGGCGGTCGGTCTCAAGCTGCATGAGGACTGGGGGACCACACCGGCTGCGATCGACACCTGTCTGACCGTCGCCGATGAGGAAGATATTCAGGTGGCCCTGCACAGCGATACGCTCAATGAGAGCGGCTTTGTCAAGGACACTTTCGCTGCCATGAAAGGCCGCACCATCCATAGCTTTCATACCGAAGGTGCCGGTGGCGGTCATGCCCCCGACATCATCACAGCGGCGGGGGAGGAGAATATCCTTCCCTCCTCCACCAATCCAACCCGTCCCTATACGATCAACACGGTTGATGAACATCTCGACATGCTGATGGTCTGCCATCACCTCAGTCCGAAGATTCCCGAGGACGTGGCCTTCGCGGAATCCCGGATCAGACGCGAGACCATCGCCGCCGAGGATATTCTTCATGATCTCGGTGTCTTCTCAATGATGTCATCGGACTCCCAGGCCATGGGCCGGATCGGCGAAACCACCCTGCGCTGCTGGCAGACTGCCCATAAAATGAAGGTCCAGCGCGGCCCGCTTCATCCCGACAGCAGCCGCAATGATAATTTTCGCGCCAAGCGCTATATCGCGAAATACACCATCAATCCGGCCATCACCCATGGTTTCGCCCATGAAATCGGGTCTGTGGCGGTCGGAAAAAGAGCCGACCTCGTGTTGTGGAAGCCCGAATTCTTCGGGGTGAAGCCGAGCCTGGTCATGCTGGGCGGGATGATTGCAATGGCACCGATGGGCGATCCCAACGCCTCCATCTCCACGCCGCAGCCGGTTCACTACCGGCAGATGTATGGGATCATGGGCCGGGCCATCGGCTCGACCGGCGTCACCTTCGTGTCCAAGGCCGCGCTCGATGACGGGATTGGCGAAAAGCTCAAGCTGCAAAAACAGCTGGTCGCGGTCAAGGGAATAAGGACAATCCGCAAGAAGGACATGATCCACAATGGCCTGACGCCAAAACTGGAGGTCGACCCGCAAAATTATCAGGTGCGGGTCGATGGAGAACTGATCAGCTGCGAACCGGCTGACGTGTTGCCGATGGCCCAGCGCTATTTTCTGTTCTAGCAAAGGGGACAGGAGGAAGAGGGGAATACCCTATGCCCGTTTCAAATGTGACTGACCATCCTTCCCTGCGCTTTGTTGACTGGACCTTGCGCGGCATCTCCCAGGTTGTGTTTCAGAATAATCCGCTCTCGGGCCTGATCATTTTGCTCGGCATCCTGTTCAATTCCTGGATCTACGCCGTGATCTGCCTTTCAGGCGTCATGGCCAGCACGCTGACCGCCCTGCTGCTCAAAGCCGACAGGGCGCTTATTCGCGACGGGCTTTATGGCTTTAATGGCTGTCTGGTCGCTCTGGCGCTTGTCGCCTTCACCAGCGCGGATTTTCAAACGGGTGCCTTGCCGTCCCCGGCCATGGCGGTTTATCTGCTCTGCGGCGCTGCCTTTTCCACCATGGCCTTTGCAGCCATTGCAACGGTGATGGCACCCTATAAGGTCGCCCCGCTGACCATGCCCTTCGTCCTGGTTGGCTGGCTGCTGCTGTTTGCCGTCCTTAAATTTGATGCCATCGATGCCGGTCCGATGGCAAAGCCCGTCTCTCCGGAACAATTCTCCTACGCCGCTCCCTATCTGTTGCCTACCTGGTATATGGGGATCGGAACCGCGATCGGGCAGATCTTCTTCCAGGATAACTGGATCACCGGCTACATCATCCTATGCGCCATCGCCGTCAATTCCCGCATTTCCGCAATGATGGGGCTGTTGGGTGCCGGCACCGGTGCTCTGGTGGCCGCTCTTTTCGGGGGGCCGGAAGGCGCCATTCGCGATGGCCTGTTCGGCTATAATGCCGCGCTCACCGCCATGGCCCTGGGCGGTTTCTTTCTCGTGCTGAACTGGGGCAGCTTTCTCTATGCACTCTTTGGTGCTGTCATCGCCACCTGGCTCTGGGCTTCGGTTGCAATCTTTCTCAAGCCGATTGGCATGCCAGTCCTCACCTCGACATTCGTTATCGTCACCTGGATCATGCTTTTGGGGCAATATGCCTTCAAAGCGCTGATACCGGTGCTGCCGGCCGAGGCAACCACACCAGAGCAAAATCGCACGGCCTATCGCAACGCCAGCCGCTCAGGAACGGAATAGCCGGCTATATTGGGTTTCATGCCAGGCACTGGCCATCGCCAGTACCGGCGCCACATTGCCAATATCCTCATCGCTTATGGTCGCAGCCTTCTGCGCCGCAGTCTCAATAGCATCAATGGCGGCAATGAGAATCCGCTGACCCGCCGTATGGCCGAGTGGTACCAGGCGGATCGCAGCCGTCACCTGACTTTCCACCACCGCCCACATCAGACCCCGCAACGCATCAAATGCGGTGATATTCCATTGATGGGCAGCAAGCGCAAAGGCTGCCGGATAACTCACATGGCCACTCAAGCTCAAGCGCTCCGCCCCGCCGTCGTTCAAACTGTGCAGCAGTGACAATAAGGATTCCGCCATTCGCCGGTCTTCCAGTTCCAGCTCATGGCTTTCGCGACTGGCGCCAAGCCAGTCATTCAAGCGCTCGAATTCGGCCTGGTCCTGTCGCTGCAAGGCCTGCATCATCCGCCAGAACAGCGCACCATCAAGCGTCGCGTAGCTGTGTTTGAGCAGCCCGATGATCCAGGCGGCGCAGCTTTTTTCATCCGTGACGATTTCTGCGTGCACTGCCCATTCCAGTCCACGCGAATAGGAAAAGCCCCCCACCGGCTGGTTGGGGCTTACCAGCCGCAGCAGATGCAGCGCCGAGGTGGGCGACAGACCATGGCGCGCGTCTGCCTCATGGCTACTCTCAGCGCCACGCTCCAGACCGGTTGAGGCGTCGGGTTGCCGTCGCGCAAAAGTCGGGGAAACGACGCGCACCTTATCCAATGGCCAGATAAACCCCGCTCAACGCGGCCAGTGAACCGGCAATGCGGACGGCAAGCTGCCCGGTTCTTCCCTTTGCCAGACTGCCAAGCGCAAGACCGACCGCAATACCTGCTGAATGCAGCAGGGCGGTGGCAAGCGCGAAGCCGGTTGCATAGGAGAAGAAACTGGCGCTGCCGATTTCGCCGCCATGGGCAAACCCATGGAAAAATGCGAAAAAGCCAACAATCAGTGCGGCATTGCGCGTTGAAGCATGAAAGGCCAGCGCCACCAGAAGTCCTATCACAATGACCGAGGCGAGAATGACCGGTTCCACATAAGGCAGCGGCAATCCCGAAAGCGCTGCCACAAAGCCCACAACCATCACGCCGACAAAACTCAACGGCACCGCATAAAGCGCGCGTCCACCCAGCATCGCCGCCCATAGACCCACCGCCACCATCGCCAGAATATGGTCCGCGCCGGTCAGCGGATGGGTGAAGCCGGCGGCAAACGAGCCATGTTCCGCAGGGTTCAAATGCGCGAATGCAGGCGTGCTTGTCACCATGAACAAAAGAGTTGCATAAACCGAAGAGCTTTTCATTGTCGCGTCCTTTCGACAAAAGAGCACAGGTTAGAACGAACCAAACATCGATCCCAGGATGAAGACAGCGGCCAGCGAAATGATCACCCCGACAATCACCGTCATCACCATGTCAAAATAGCTCGAGGCATGGGTCTGCTTGCTGATCTGCAACAGCAACAGCACGGTACCGTTATGCGGCAATGCATCCAGCGTTCCGGCACTGATCACCGTCAGGCGATGCATCAATGCCGGATCAATGCCATATTGGTTGGCAAGCTGCATATATTGCTCGCCCAGCGCATTGAGCGCGATCGCCATACCGCCCGAAGCCGTGCCTGTTAAAGCTGCCAGCGCGTTCATGGCGACCACCAGTGATACCAGCGGGCCGCCGGGGACCTCAAGTACCGCATCGCGCACCAGCGTGAAAGCCGGCATGGCAGCAACCACCGCGCCAAAGCCAACAAGACTGGCAATCGTCAGGATCGGCAGAACCGAGGAATTGGCACCGGCATCCAAGCTTTCTCGAATGGCCTTCAAACGGGTGAAATTGGCGATGATCAGGGTGATGATCGCAGCGGCAAGCGCAATCAGCACCGCCCATAGCCCGATCGCCGAAGAGACGTCAATTCCCCAGGGCGGTTGGCTCAGGAAGGAAAAATCCAGCCGCGGGAGAATGATCAGCGCCATCAGGAAATTGACGACAATCACCACCAGAAGCGGCAGCAGCGCCACAAAGAAGGAGGGCTTGTCGGTGGCGCGGACGCCATGGTCAAGCTCGGCCGGATCGAAGTCCCCGGTCAGGGTGGATTGTTCCCTGAGTTTCTCGGTGATTTCCACCTCGTTTGGCTCATCAACATAGTTTTCGCCCGCCAGCCGCGCCCGCGCTTCCGCGCGCTGCAACCACCACATGCCAAAGGCCAGCGTGATGATGGAGGCAATGATCCCCAATCCCGGCGCGGCAAAGGTCGTGGTGCCAAAATAGGGCATCGGGATGGCATTGTTGGTCGAGGGCGTGCCCGGCATCGCCGACATGGTGAAGGTGAAGGCGCCAAGGCCAATCGCTGCCGGCATCAGTCGCGCCGGTATATTGGCCGCCTTGAACATCTCCCGCGCCATCGGAACCAGCACGAAAAACGCGACAAACACACTCACCCCGCCATAGGTCACCACGGCCGAAGCGAGCACCACCGAAAGCATCGTACGCTTCACGCCAAGCCGCTCTGTCAGCGAATGGGCGATCGCGGTGATCGATCCGCTGTCATCCATCAGCTTGCCAAAAATACCGCCCAGCAAAAACAATGGAAACCAGCGTGCGACAAAATTCGCCGTCCCGGACATGAAGGTGGTGGTCCAGTTCGTCAGCAGCGGCTCGCCGGAAATCAGCGCCGCCAGCAGGGCTGCCGCCGGCGCAAGCATCAATACGCTCCAACCGCGATAGGCAAACCACATAAGAAGAACGAGGCCGAGTAATATTCCGAGCAAACCCATATTATCTGACCCCTCAGTCGATACTGGTAAGAATGCCTGCGAAATTTCCTTCATAAAACAACTTTAATTTGGAGAATACAAGCATCATAATGAAACGATATTTGTGACAGCGCTGTTATTGCTCGAATAAAGTCGCAATCAACTGTTGAGTCCCAAGTCCTCGCAGCCATTCGTGAAGTCGGAGCAACCATGGATTCTTTTCTGCTGCCACAAGCCGTGGACTTGACCGGCCGCAGGCAGCGAGCCGTCGCAGCCCTGCCTTTCGCTCTCGTGTCCTGTCCATACCGCAACGCCCAGCGGGCAATCAGGCCCGGGCGCCACGCTCCAATAAAAGAAGCGCTTTGATGACGGAAATTCTCGCACTGCAATCCATCATGCTCAATCTTTGTCTGGCACTGCTGCTCGGATCGGCCATCGGGCTGGAACGCCAGTTGCGGCAACGCCATTCCGGACTGGTCACCCATGGCCTGGTGGCGCTGGGGGCTGCCGCTTATGCCTCTCTCCCGCATGCGCTGGGCATCGTTGCCGATCCGCGCATGGGCGCCCAGGTGGTCACCGGTATCGGCTTTCTGGGGGCCGGTCTCATCATCAAGGATGGGGCCAGCATCAAGGGCCTGAGCACGGCAGCGACCATTTGGAGTACCGGCGCCGTCGGCGTGCTCACCGGCTATGGCTTCTGGTTTCTGGCGATCGAGACCGCATTTTTCATTGTCTGCCTCAATCTCTCGCTGCCCAAGATCGGCACGCTGGTGGACCGCTATTCCTTCGTCACACCGCAGAGCGAACAATATTACCGGGTTCGGTTCCGCTGTCCGCCTGAAAGCGAAATCGCGGTGCGCGCCTTGCTGATCCAGGCGCTGGATCTGAAAAAACTGCGCTTTCACGCCATTCGCAGCCATCGTCTGGAAGGCAGTGATGACATGGAAGTCGAGGCAACTCTGTTCACCGACAAAGAACAGGATGCCGCTGTGGAGGCGCTGGTTGCCCAGTTAAGCTTGCGTTCAAGCATAATTTCGACCAGCTGGGTAAAACTTGATGAGAGTGACTGGCCGCATCAGCATTAACTTTGCCAATATTATGCTCTGTACTCTCAAATACAAACGTGCTCATATGAGCAGACCATCACATATTGCCAGCAAGCAGTCAGTCCGTTTTCAACCCTGTGAGGATTGAGGGATGAATGTTCCCCAATTGCTGAAAATGCAACGCAGGACCGTTGAGCAGCGCAAATGGCGCGGCTTCCTGCTGCTGGGCATGCTGCTGCTGCTGGGCGGGGTGGCCTGCCTGCTCTTGCCGGTCTTTTCGGAATTTGCGGCCAGCACGGTGTTTGGACTGGTGCTTGTGGCGATCGGCGTTATCAAGATCATCCAGTCCTTGTGGGTGAAGAGCTGGGCCGGATTTGTCTGGCAGGAATTGTCCGGCGCCGTAGAGCTGGTCGGTGGTATCATGATCTGTCTTAATCCGCTCAAGGGCGCGCTGGCAATTACGCTTCTGATCGCCATTGTGGTTTTTGTTCATGGCTTTCTTCAGATCGCCATGTCGTTGAAAATCCGACCCGAGAGCGGATGGTGGTGGTTCACCTTGTCGGGGATCATCGCCTGGATGGCCAGTGCCGCGCTTGTTCTCAAATGGCCGCTGATCCGCGAGCTGCCTTCGGGGTCGATCGCAGGCATTGCCCTGCTGATCGCCGGCATCGCTTATGTGGGAATTGCCTTTACGACCAGAAATGCGTGACTGAACACCCACCATCTTGAGGGAGATCCGGCGGTGAAAAGGGCTCTGGTTTATCGAAATCTGAAGGGGGCCCTGCTTCTGGCGGTTCTCATCATGGCATCGGCCACCGCAGGCAAGGCGCAACAGCCGCCAGCCGAGCCAGCACCCGCTGTTGTTGTCGAGACCGTCGCTATCGCCCCTGCTACGGCACCGCAACGGTTCAACGGACAAATCGAAGCCATTGAGGCGGTCGATATTCAGGCGCGTATCACCGGCTTTCTCAAAGCCAAGGCCTTCGAACAGGGTGCGCGCATCAAGACCGGTGATCTGCTTTTTGAGATCGAACCCGATGCGTTGCAGGCGGCGCTCACGCTGGCGCAGGCGCAGCTCGCGCGCGCAACCGCCAATCAGAACGCCACCCGCCAGACGCTGCAGCGCACCAGAACGCTCGCCAATCGCAATACCGCCTCGCAGGCGGCGCTCGATGACGCACAGGCCGCCTTCGATATTGCGAGCGCCGACGTCAAGGGCGCGGAGGCCAATCTCAACACGGCCCGACTGAACCTGTCCTACACCCAGATCCGCTCACCGATCGATGGCACCATTGGCCGCTCGCTGGTGACGGTTGGCAATCTCGTTGGTCCAGGCAGCGGAGCGCTTGCGCGCATTGTGCAGCTCGATCCGGTGCGTGTGGTGTTTTCTGTCACCGACCGGGCCCTTGTCAGCCTGCGCCAGCAGGAAGCCGCCGGACAGACCATCACGCCGCAACAGTTCAAGCTGAGCCTTGTTCTTGCCAATGGCAGCACCTATCCGCAGCGTGGAACCATCCAGTTCATCGACAATGAGGTCAGTACCCAGACCGGAACCGTGGCCGTGCGTGCGCTGTTTGCCAATCCAGATCAGATCCTCGTACCGGGTCAGGTAGTCGCTGTTCAGCTTCTTGATGAAGCCATCGGTGAGCTTCCCGTCGTTCCGATGGCGGCAGTGTTGCAGGATCGTCAAGGCAAATATGTCTTCGTGCTCGGTCAAGACAACAGGGTGTCGCGACGCCCAATTGTCACCGGTGCCCGCATCGGCAATCGCTGGGCCGTCACAAGCGGCGTCAAGGCAGGCGAACAGATCATCACGCAAGGACTGCAACGCATTGCCGATCAGCAGCTGGTCTCACCGCGCGAAGCCAATGATAACGAAGGGGCGGAACAATGATTTCCGAGACCTTCATCCGCCGTAGCCGCCTTGCCATCGTTATTTCAATCCTGATCTCGATTGCCGGTGCCATTGCGATCTTTGCTCTGCCCATCCAGCAATATCCGCAGATCTCGCCCCCTACCGTTACCGTCTCCGCCTTCTATCCCGGTGCCAGTGCCGAAGTCATCGCCGATGTGGTGGGCGGCCCGCTCGAAACCGCCATCAATGGCGTGGATGACATGATGTATATGTCATCCACCAGTTCCAATGCCGGACAATATGCGCTTTCGGTGACGTTTGAAGTGGGTACCGATCCGGAACTCGCCCAGATCAATGTGCAAAATCGCGCGCAGCTGGCGATCTCGCGCCTGCCTGCCGCCGTCGCCCAACAGGGCGTGTCGGTGCGCGCCCGCTCGCCGGACTTCGTGCTCGGTATCGCGTTTTATTCCCCCGATGACAGCCTCAACGCCCTCGAGATCACCAATTTTACCACCACAACCATCGTTGATGCGATTTCGCGGGTGGCCGGGGTCGGTGAGGCAAGCGTGGTGGGGGCTTCCGAATATTCGATGCGGGTGTGGCTCAACCCTCAAAGAATGGAGGCACTTGGCATATCGGTTGATGAGGTTTCAGCCGCAATCCAGCGCCAGAATATCCAGGCGACGCTCGGCCAGGCGGGGGCGCCGCCGATGCGGGAGGCCACCGAACTGCAATATACGCTGGTCGCGGAAGGCCGCCTGCGCGATGCCGAGGAATTCGGCGCCATCGTCATTCGTACCGGCGCAGACGGAGCCAAAGTTTTCCTGCGCGATATTGCACGGCTGGAACTGGGTGCCCGCAATTACGCATCCACCGCAAGTTTTGCCGGCCATCAATCGGCGATGCTGCAGATCAATCAGGCCCCGGGTGCCAATGCGATCGACACCGCCCGGGCCGTTGAGGCAGAGCTTGAGCGTCTGTCGGCACGCTTTCCAGCCGGCCTGCAATATCATGTGGTCTATGATGCAACGCGCTTCGTCAAGGCCAGTCTGCAACTCACCACGCGAACGCTTCTGGAAGCCTTCCTGATCGTTCTCGCCGTCACATTCGTGTTTCTGCAGGACTGGCGCGCCACCCTGATTTCCGCCCTTGCCATCCCCGTCTCGATGCTCGGGGCCATCGCGGTGCTTTTGGCGCTCGGCTATTCGCTCAATATGATATCGCTGCTCGCCCTCGTCCTGGCGATCGGACTGGTGGTGGATGACGCCATTCTGGTGGTCGAAAATGTCAAACATGTGCTTGATGATGCACCGCAAATCAGCGTCATCGACGCCACCCGCACGGCCATGCGCCAGATCACCGGTCCCATTATTTCCACAACGCTGGTGCTGCTCGCGGTCGTGACCCCGACAGCTTTTCTGGAGGGAATTGGCGGGCAGCTTTATCGCCAGTTCGCTGTCACCATTTCATCAGCCCTCATCATCTCATCCTTTGTCGGTCTCACACTCAGTCCGGCACTCGCGGCGCTGCTGCTCAGACGCGATCAGACCGGTTTTAAACGCGGGCCGTTTGCCTGGTTTACCCGCTTCATGGAACGCACCCGCGATGGTTATGGTCATCTTGTCGGGCTGACAGTCAGACACTGGTATATCCCGCTTGCCGGCATTGTTGCCTGCTTTGCCGGCGCCTATCTGCTGTTTGCCAATCTGCCGGCAACGTTTCTGCCCGACGAGGATCAGGGCGCGCTGTTTGTGGATATTCAGCTGCCCAGTGCCGCATCGCTTGAACGAACCAATCGGATTGTCGAGGATGTGCGCAAAGTGCTCAGCGAGACTGCGGGTGTTGCAGACGTCATTACCGTGTCAGGCTTCAGCATCCTGCAATCCACCAGCACGCCCAATGGTGCCATGGCGGTTGCAGCCCTTGCCCCCTGGGAGGAACGCGAGACCCGGGCCCTGCAGCTCAACAGCATTATCGCCTCCCTGCGTAGCCAGTTCATGCAGATCCCGGGGGCCAATGTCGCAGTCTTCGCGCCGCCGGCCATTGCCGGCATCGGTTCGGTTGGCGGTCTCGATTTCCGCCTGCAGGCCCTGCAGGGCCAACCACCCGAGGATATCGCACAGGTCACCAGCGCTCTGCTTGGCTATATCAACCGGCAAGCGGCTATCGGTGGGGCGGCAACCACTTTCAACGCCAATGTGCCGCAAATCTATGTCGATGTGGACCGGGCGCGCGCCGAGGCGCTTGGCCTGAGCGTCTCCGATATCTATGCCGCCATCGGTGCCAATTTCGGCTCCCGCTACGTCAATGATTTCACGCTCAATGGACGGGTGTTCCAGGTCAATCTGCAGGCGGATTCCGACTTTCGCGCTCATGCGGAAGATATTCTCAAGCTTCATGTCAGAAATCGCACTGGAACCCTGGTCCCGCTGCGCGGTGTGGTGTCACTGACCACCGTGTTGGCACCCTTCGTCATCACACGGTACAATCTCTCCGTCTCCGCCCAGATCAATGCCCTGCCTGCCCCCACCGCCAGCAGCGGCGAGGCGATGAGCGCAATGGCGGATGTTGCGGCAACCGCGCTTCCCGATGGCTATGGCTATGAATGGTCCGGCCTGTCGTTTCAGGAAAATCGCAGCAGTGGCCAGGAGGCTCTGGTTTTTGCGCTCGCCTTCCTGTTCGCCTATCTGTTTCTTGTGGCGCAATATGAAAGCTGGAGTCTGCCGCTGGTGGTTATCGTGTCATTGGGCGCAGCTCTGCTGGGCGCCGTCGCCGCCCTCAGCCTGTTTGGACTGCAAAACAGCCTCTATGTCCAGATCGCGCTGGTGTTGTTGATCGGTCTCGCCGCCAAGAATGCCATTCTCATCGTGGAATTTGCCAAGGAAAAACGCGAGAGCGGCCTGAGTGCCGGTGAGGCCGCCCGGCTGGGCGCTGAACAGCGTTTTCGTGCGGTGATGATGACCGCCGTCTCCTTCATCCTCGGGATTTTGCCGCTCGTTCTGTCCTCAGGCGCCGGCGCCGGCGCACGCCAGGCCGTCGGTGTCACGATTTTCGGGGGCATGGTCGCCGCAACCACCATCGGCCTGCTGCTGACGCCGGGCATTTATTTCCTGGTGCAGCGGCTGAGCGAAGCCGTCAGCAAAGCCGAACCTGCGCTAAAATCGGACAATCCCTAAGGCTGTCATGGGTGCCCGTCGTGACTGGGATTGCGTAAATCTGGAGCCCCGAAACTCTGGGAGGATAACACTCTTGGCCGATGAACCTGAGGCCGATGAAACTGGGCCGATGAAACTGGGAGGGCACGGGGATTTTGGGGGGAGGACCAGGGGTCAGGATCAGGGTGCAGGCCTGCCATCGCGCAAGCGAGCAAAGCTTGCGCCACCACGCGCAATTATCGCGCATCAAGCGCTGCCTGATCTTAAGCGCTGTGCTTCCTTACTCACGCTGCGATGCGGCGCTGACAAGCAGGCGCCGACTGGCCCTTGCTCTGACAATATTGTGCCCATCAAGGCTGCGGATGCATTTCCTATAGTTTCAAAATAGAATAGTTCCAATAATCTAAAAGTATTATTCAATATATTTCCAATCGCTTCGTTATATGGACTTGATTAATGAAAATTACCGCTAGATAATTTTAATTGAAATCGAGGCTTGGAGGCACGGATGCATTGGCTTCACTCAATATTTCAGCAGGCTCCGGAAATAGCGCTGTTCCTGTCGCTGGCAGGCGGCTACGCTATCGGCAAGATAAATTTCGGCAAGTTTCAGCTTGGTGGGGTTGCTGGTGCATTGCTCGTCGCGGTGCTCATCAGCCAGGTCGGCGTTGAGATTGATGATGGTGTGAAGGCCATTCTCTTCGCATTGTTCATTTACGCTGTCGGCTTTGAAAGCGGGCCGCAATTCTTTCGCTCGCTGGGACGGCAATCCATCCGCGAAATCGCAATGGCTGCGGTGCTGGCGATCAGCGGGCTTGCGACCGTGGTCATCATGGCCCGGATCTTCGGTCTCGACAAGGGCATCGCTGCCGGCATTGCTGCCGGTGGGCTCACCCAGTCGGCAATCATTGGCACGGCAAGTGCCGCCATTTCAAAATTGGGGGTTGCCGCCGAGGAAGCGCAGCGGCTCCAGGCAAATGTTGCCGTGGGCTATGCTGTGACTTATATTTTCGGCTCTTTCGGCGCGATCATTATCTGCGTGAACCTGCTGCCCAGGATCATGGGCCGGACTATCCGCGATGATGCGATCAAGGCGGAAGCCGCACTCCTGTCCGGTCTCAGGGTTTTGGGGCAGGGGGAAAGCGATGCCGCACCCGATCTGGTCGGCCGTATTTACCGCGTAAAAGAGGCAGGCGGGAAGACAGTTGCCCAGAGCGAGGCACTTGTCGGACGTGATAGTCCCATTACGATCGAACGGGTGAAACGGGCAGGCAAGATCATCGGCGTGACGCCCGATCTCACGCTTGAGGACGGGGATGTCATCCTCGTTGTCGGGCGCCGCAAGGGCGTTGTTGCGTCGGGTGGGAAAATCGGAACGGAATTACAATCCTCCGACGGGATGGATGTGGTCGTAGCGCTTCATGATGTGACGATCACCTCTCATGACTATATTGGCAAGACCGTCGCAGCCATCAGAGACGGGATCAGCCCTGATCTGCGCCATGGTGTCTATGTTGTGGGTGTCAAACGCGCAGACAAGCCTTTACCACTCCGTCCGGACACCGTGATACAGGCCGGCGACGTTGTCTCCCTTTATGGTACCCAGCAGGATCTGCAACGCGCCGCACAATCCATCGGCCCCGTCCTGGTCGCAAGCAACAAGACCGACTTCGTGTTTCATGGCCTGGGGATTGCGCTTGGCCTGCTGATCGGGCTTGCGGTTATTCGCCTCGGCTCGATTCCCCTGACTTTGGGAAGTGGTGGCGGCGCGCTGCTGTCGGGATTGCTGTTTGGCTGGTATCGCAGTCGCAACATGACCATCGGCAATATGCCAAGCGGTGCATCGACCCTGCTGCGCGATCTTGGCCTTGCCGGCTTTGTTGCGGTTGTCGGCCTGCAGTCGGGCCTGCAAGCGGTGCAGACCATCATGAGCAGCGGCTTGACGATTTTTCTCGTCGGCATGGTGGTCACCATCCTTCCCTTGATCATCACGCTGTTTTTTGGGCTCTATGTGCTCAAATACGATAATGTGGCGATATTTGCCGGGGCACTTTCCGGATCGCGCAGCGCAAATCCAGCCTTTGGCGAAGTGCTCGACAAGGCAGGAAATTCCATTCCCACCACCCCGTTCGCAATCACCTATGCGCTGGCCAATGTCTTCCTGACATTGCTCGGACCGCTGGTTGTGGCTTTTTCATGAGGAACAGAACATGGTGAAGACTGATTACAGCAAATTTGCCAAGCTCAGCCCGTTTGAGCTGAAAGACGCGCTTATCGCAGTTGCCTCGGGTAAGAAAAACCACGCCATGCTCAATGCCGGACGCGGTAACCCCAACTTTCTCGCCACCGTGCCTCGGCGCGCCTTCCTGCGGCTGGGCCTTTTTGCAGTTGCTGAGGCGGAGCTCTCCTATTCCTATCTGTCGAACGGCATTGGTGGATTGCCAAAAATTGAAGGCATTGAGGGCAGATTTCAACGGTTCATTTCCGACCATAGCGATCAGGAAGGGGTGAAATTCCTCGGGCGCACACTGTCCTATGTGCGCGATCAGCTCGGCTTGTCTGCCTCTGAATTCCTGCATGAAATGGTGGAGGCTATCCTGGGTTGCAATTATCCCGTCCCACCCCGCATGCTCAAAGTCAGCGAAGAGATTGTGAAACACTATCTGGTCCGCGAAATGATCGGCGGCTATATGAGCTCTGAAACGATCGATCTGTTTGCGGTGGAGGGTGGAACCGCCGCAATGACCTATATTTTCGATACACTTAAACAAAACAGGATTCTCGAGGAAGGCGATACGGTGGCAATCGGTATGCCGACATTCACGCCCTATATCGAAATTCCGGAGCTGAACAATTATCGCTTGAAGGAAGTGCATATCAATGCCGACCCCAGGCAGGGCTGGCAATATCCGCAAGCCGAACTCGACAAGCTGCTCGATCCTGCCATCAAAGTGTTCTTCCTGATCAATCCAAGCAATCCGCCTTCCGTCAAGGTCGATCAGCGCGGACTTGAACAGATTGGCCGTATCGTTAAGGAAAAACGTCCTGACCTGATCATTCTGACCGACGATGTCTATGGGACCTTTGCTGATGACTTCAAATCGATATTCGCGGTCTGCCCCTATAACACCATGCTTGTCTATTCGTTTTCCAAATATTTCGGTGCCACGGGCTGGCGGCTGGGGGCGATCGCGATGCATAAGGACAATGTGCTCGATGCGAAACTCAAAGCACTCCCCGCAAATGTGCAGAGGGAATTGCGCGGGCGCTACGCATCGCTCGTTCCTGATGTCGCAACGCTTAAATTCATCGACCGTCTGGTCGCCGACAGCCGCACCGTGGCGCTCAACCATACCGCCGGTCTTTCAACACCGCAGCAGGTGCAGATGGTGCTGTTCTCCCTTTTTGGCCTGATGGATGAGAAGGATGCCTATAAGGCCCAGCTGAAGAAACTCATTCGCAATCGCGAGGCCGCTCTCTATCGTGAACTGGGCCTGCCACCGCAGTCCGATGAGAATGACGTCGACTATTATACGCTGCTCGATCTCGAAGATATCGCAAGGCGGCTTTATGGGGATGACTTCGCGGCCTGGGTCAAAAAGAATATCTCGCCCACAGAACTGCTGTTCCGCATTGCGGATGAAACCGGGATTGTCTTGCTGCCGGGGACCGGCTTCGGCACCCTGCAGCCGGCAGGACGCGCTTCCCTGGCCAATCTCAATGAGTATGAATATGCCGCGATTGGTCGTGCGCTCAGACACATGGCCTGCGAAATACATGACAATGACTATCAAAAGCGCACGGACGATCAGTAATTCAATGCAAGAAAGCCCGCCGGTAAAACAGCTGGGCCAAAAAACAGGCTGGCCGATGTCGCTTTTTGCCTGCGGACCTCAAAACCGGTGACAGACTTTGTTCGAGACTGGTGATCAAGATCACAGTCATTCCGGCAGTGGCTGCTCACTCTGAATTGGGCCTCACAATGGCGGGCAAAGCAATGCAGCCAGAAGACGTGCGTGCCTTCTGGCTGCAGCAGCGTCAGAGGGTGTCATTTCTGCGTCGGCATCGTGGTCTCAACGCTCGCCGTCGTCTGCGGCTTTTCCATCTTTGTCGATTGCGCGCTATGGTTCGGGCAGTCCGCCATCGCAAATGTCACGGACAAAACGAGCGCTGCTGTCGTCAAGAAAGCGAGTTTCATTGCTGTCTCCTGGCTTTTGTTCGGTGATTGACCCGGCCATTCTAGCAGTTTTTGCACAGCGAGTCTGTTCACGTCTGACTTGTCCATCCTGCCTCAAGCCAACCCGGACCGCGTCTGAATGGGTCTATTCCTTGAGATAATGAATATGCGGGCGCAGCGAATGGCTGGAGATTTCCACGCGCGCATCGACCTGAAACACGTCCTTGAGAAGCCTCTGATGGATCACCTCTTCGGGTGTGCCATAAGCCACAATCTTACCTGCCTTTATCACCAGCAAAGCATCACAGAACATCGCCGCATGGTTGAGGTCGTGCATGGCGATGATGCTGGTGATCGGCAGACTGGAAATGAGTTTCAAGAGGCTCATCTGGTGCTCAATATCAAGATGATTGGTCGGCTCGTCGAGAATGAGTTCCTTTGGCTTTTGCGCCAGAGCCCTTGCGATATGGGCGCGCTGCTTCTCGCCTCCCGACAGGCTCTGCCAATGATCTTGTCGCTTGGCCTGCATGCCGGTGCGCGCAAGTGCATCCTCGACCGCATTTTCATCCGTCCCCGTCCAGCCAGAAAACATTGACCTGTGTGGAAAGCGGCCGAGCCTGACCACGTCAAGCACCTTCAGATTGGCATTGGTGGTGGCATGTTGCTCCACAAATGCCACGCGCTGCGCAAGCTTGCGCCGGGATATCGTGTTAAGATCAGCCGCATCCAGCAGCACCCGGCCACTGCTCGGGCGCTTCAGCCCGGCCAGCAGCCGCAGCAAGGATGTCTTGCCGGAGCCATTGGGTCCCAAAAGCCCGAGCATCTGTCCGGGCTTTGCCGCAAATGACACGCCATCCAGCACGGTCTTGCCGCCAATTTTGAAGGTGATATTGTCCGCCGTGATCGTCATGATGCGCGCTGAAACCGGTAAAGAATGATCGAAAAGAACGGCACGCCCACCAGGGCCGTCACCACGCCGATCGGAAGAACCTGCTGCGGAACCAGGGCGCGCGAGGCAATATCGGCCAGCACCATGAAAATCGCGCCCCCGATCGCGCAGGCCGGCAGCAAGCGGATATGCAGCGGGCCGACCAGAAAACGCGCTGCATGCGGCACAACCAGTCCGACAAAGCCAATGGAACCGACCATGCTGACAATTGTCGCTGTCATCATTGCGGTCAGTGCAAACAACACAATGCGGGCGCGGCCAACATGCACACCCAGCGATGCCGCGGCCTCGTCGCCAAAGGCAAATGCGTCCAGCACCTGCGCATAAAACAGACAGATCAGCAGCCCCAGGCCAATCACCACCCCCACCAGCATGAATTCTGGCCAGCGCACCCCACCAAAGCTGCCAAGCAGCCAGAACATCACATCGCGAGCCTGCTGGGCATTGCCGGATGTGGTGACGATATAGGAGGTCGCGGCATTGAAAAGCTGCGAGGCAGCGACCCCCGCAAGTATGGTGCGATCGGCGCCACCGCGCGTTCCATTGGAGAGAAGGGCGACAAACAGGAACGCAAGAAACGCGCCGGCAAAAGCGCCCGCTGACAGGGATAGCGCACCCGCCCCCAGACCCAGGATCACCACGGCAACCGCGCCAGTGGAGGCACCCGCCGAAATGCCGAGCACATAGGGTTCGGCCAGAGGATTGCGCAACAGCGATTGCAGGATCGCACCCGACAAGGCCAGACCTGCGCCGCAGAAGGCCGCGACCAGGGCACGGCTCAGGCGATAATCCCAGATCACGGTCTCATGAATGCGGTTGAGTTCAACCCCACTCCAGCCGAGCCGATTGGTCACCGCAAAAAACGTCGTGGACAGCGGGATCGGCAGATCGCCAATCCCCGTGCTGATGCCCACCACGAATAAGATTGCCAACAGCGATAGCAGGAGCACAACAGCGCCCGTCGCAGCTGTCCCAACGCTCCGGCGATACGCCATCACTGAAGCAGACCGAGCGCTTTGAGCTGTTCGGCGACCTGCTCCGCGCCATAAAGAGTGCGGATTGTCGGGTTCATTGCCTGGCCGTCCATCACCACAATGGCACGGTTCTTGACCGCCGGCATTTCCTTGACCGCCGGGTCGGAATTCAGGAATGCGATCTTGGCTTCCGACTTGTCGAGTTCCCAGCGATTGCGGTCCAGATTGGCGACAACGATGACATCGGGATTGGCAGCGATAATGCTTTCCCAGCCAAGCGTTGGCCATTCGGCTTTGGCCTTGATGGCATTTTCACCACCCAGCACATCGGCGATGTAACTGGATGCACCATTGCCGCCGCCCAGATAAGCGTCAGCGGAAGGCGACTGGCTGGAGAACCAGAATAGGTAACCAAGCTTCTTGCCACCCGTTACAACACGGCCCCGCAGCGCGGCCTCACGCGCCTTGAAATCGGCGATCAGCGCCTGGCCGCGATCGGCCACATCAAAAATCTGCGAAAGCTCGTCAATCTCCTGATAGAGCAGATCCATCGTCCATAACTGATCGCGGCTGCCGTATTCATCCTTGACCTCAATGGTGCTCAAACAGGTGCTTGGCGACAGATAGCTCGGCACGCCAACCTTGTCGAAATCCTCGCGTTTGGCGACCTTGCTGCTTGGACCCACCAGGCTGGGCAGCGCTGCGGCAACAAAATCCGGGTCCTGCGCAAGCAGCGATTCAAACGTCGGGAACTCGACGGTCAGCAGCTTGACTTTGGCATTGGCGCTCGCAAGCTCTGGCAGCACCTTGCTTGGCCAGAATGCGGTGGCTGCCATTCGGTCCTCAAGACCAAGCAAAAGCAGGATCTCGGCGCTGTTTTGTCCAAGCCCGATGGCTCGCTGCGGGGCCTTGTCAAAGCGAATCTTGGCGCCGCAATTCTCAAGCACCAGCGGATAATGCGTCGAAGCCGCCGCCGCAAGGTCGAACGGGAATGCCAACAGCGCCGAAAAGCCCGCTGCGGCCAGAAAAGACTTCATTGTGATCACGGGGAGAGGTCCTCGGTTTCGTGCAGGGCGTATCAAGGCCTGTTCGGCCCGGATTTCCTATAATCCGAATGAACGTCGCAAAACAAGACCGGAGAACTCATATTTATCGGCTTTTGCGGCGGCCAGATTCTCACCTCCAGACGGTCCCAATCGCTCCGGCACCGTCGGGCCCAGAACCCGCTTAGTCGGGACAATAAAGCCGCGCGCCGTCATCTTTTCCAAATAGCACGCAGGGTCCCTGCGACCCGCGCGGATCATAGGCATAGCCTTTGTCGGTCAGGGCCTGGGTGATGTCGCGGATGCCGGCAAGCCCATAAAGATGATCGTGCAATTCGAGGAAAACGCGATCAATACCTGGCAGAGCAGCGTTGGAAAGCAGATCGCGTTCCGCTCCCTCAATGTCCATGACGAGAACGTTGATGGCGTGAGCGGTGATGAAATCATCAATATTGGCGGATGGCAGTTCAATGCAGCTCTGATAGGGCCCTTGGGCTTCATCCATCGATGACATCCACAGATCCTGCCTGACATAAAAGACATGCGATCGCGGCTCTCCTGCAGTGAGAATACCCTGGTTCAAGACGACGTTGTGGATTTCATTGGCCGCAATCACCCGTGCGGCGAGGGCTGCGGTGGCAGGGTTTGCCTCAAACGCCCAGACTTTGACATCAGCGATGCCGGCGATGGTTGCGGTGATGACGCCGATGCCCGCGCCCAGTTCCAGCACCCGGTCGCCGGGTTTGACCGCCTTGAAGACCGACCGCGCCTCCTTGGCCTCATAAGACTGGTTTTCAAGAGCCTGCCAGATGATCGGAGAAACCTCCTCCGATGTGATCGGCACACGAATGCCATGTACGTTCAACACGTCTTTGCCCGGTTTCCCTGCGTCTGACGCAGTCGAGTTTGCGATGGCACCTGACCTAGCTGATTTGCAAGGCCGCCGCCAGCGCTAAGCGATGCGACCGATTGAGAGGATCAAATCGCCGCTTTCAGATCGTAGCGGTTGCTTTGATGCATATTGCGGAGTTTTGATGCCGGAACCGGTTTGCCGATCAGATATCCCTGCACCTGATCGCAACCGAGCCGCTTGAGACATTCAAACTGTTCTTCGGTCTCGATCCCTTCGGCAATGGTGATCATTTTGAGGCTGCGTCCGACGCCGGTCACAAGTTCGACAATCGCCAGCGCGTCAAGGCGCGTGGTGACATCGCGGACGAAGGAGCGGTCGATCTTGATCTTGTCAAACGGAAAGCCGCTCAGACTGCCCAGAGAGGAATAGCCAGTGCCGAAATCATCCATGGCAATCTGGATGCCGAGCGCCTTCAATTGCCGCAACGTATTGAGCGTCTGCTCATTCTTGTCCAGCAGGACAGATTCGGTAATCTCGAGTTCCAGCCGATCGGCTGCAAGCCCGGTTTGCTCCAGAACCTGCGTGACACTCTCAATCAGGCCCGCGCTGCGAAACTGCACCGGCGAAAGATTGACGGCTATCTTTAACGGCCTGTTCCATTTTACCGCTTCAAGGCATGCCGCCCTGAGCACCCATTCCCCCAGCGTATTGATAAAGCCGATCCGCTCGGCAACCGGGATAAACTCCATTGGTGAAACCGCGCCACGCACAGGATGGTTCCAGCGAACCAGCGCTTCATAGCCACAGATCTCCCTTGTGTCTGTCCGCGCCTGCGGTTGATAGAAGACGGTCATTTCCCCGTTGAGCAGCGCCTTTTGAAGATCCGCTTCAAAGGATTTCTTCTCGCGCAACCGGGTTTGCATCTGCGACCGGAAGATACTGGCATGGCCCGGTCCGAGCGCCTTGGCTTCATAAAGCGCAAGATCGGCATGTTTGAACAATTCTTCCGTATTGGGCTCGCCCTGCGAGATCGCGACACCGACGCAGGTTCCAATCTTTATTTCCAGCTCGCCGATCAGATAGGGTCGGCTGATGGCCTCCATCAAATCCGATGCAAGTGAGAGCGCGTCCGCTTCGGAAATGCCGGTGGTCAGAAGCGCGAACTCGTCGCCGCCCAACCGGCAGACCACGTCACCATCCCCACCAATCTTTGCCAATCGACTGGCAACCGCCTGCAGCAAGGCATCGCCGACATCATGGCCGAGCGTGTCGTTGACGTCCTTGAAACCGTCAAGATCAAGAAGCAGGATCATTGCCGACTGCCGGCCGCTCTGCGCTGCGCGTAGCCGCTCCTCCAGATCTTGCCGAAACAGCACGCGATTGGGCAAACCCGTCAGCGCGTCGTGATGGGCATCATGTTCAAGGCGGTAATTCTGGGATTGCAACTCGCCGGTCGCTTGCTGAAGGTCATTGGTCAGCCGTTGCATCTTGCCATGCGCGCGATCCAGCAGCTTGTTGTGGCGCAACAACAGCAGCACAAGAACAACACCACACAGGATCAAACCGGCTGCAAGTCCTGTATAGATGAGATGCAGTTGCCGCACTTCCGCCTGAGCAGTGTCGATGAGGCCGACATCATACTCAACCGCTGCGGATGCAAGCGCAGTCATCGGGCCGTCAAGCGTGGCCATGGCCTGCAATTGCTGTTTGAGCGTCTCGCCATCCAACTGCTCGAAACCGGTGTCAAGCTCGTGCAGGCGGCTGCTGAGCGCAAGAAACAGCGCGCGGCGCTGCGGATCATCCTGAATGAAGGCGCGCAGATTGCCCTGCTGGAGCAACTCAAGGCGTCCCAGCATGATGTCAAGCCGCAAACGCGCCTCTTCGCGCTGCTCATCGGTTGGATCAAGTGCATAGGCGGCCAGGACGTGCTCCAGCCGCATATATTCCGATACGGTCTGGCCGATCGACCAGGAATCATTATAGCGCGAGAATTTCTGAAGCGCAGTCTGTCGCTCGGCAATGACATAGGCAATATAAGCCGTTGCCAGCACGAAACAGAATATAATCACGCCCAGGATACGTCTCACATTTTGCCTCTATTCAACGATGAGCTTGGCTACCTGCCACGCAGAGCGCGTGTAATAGGTCTGACTCTGGAGCTGCGGGTCGCTGTCATATGGGTAAATGATGAACAGCGGCCCCTTGTCGCGGACCGCCATGTAATTGCCATCGCGCTTCATCGCGAGAATGACGTTGAATTTCTTGAAATCCTCCATCGGCAACGAACTGACATAGTCGTTCAACGCCACCGCAGTCACCTTCGTTCCCTCGGCGCCGACCAAACGCATCAGCTTGTCGATGGATACGCCCTCAAAACGCACACGACCATCATACCAGGGATTGGCCGTTTCAACGGTTTCAAGGCCGAGCGCTTCCAGCATGTCGCGGTCAAACTGGGCAGTATCGCCGACATTGGTATTGGTAATCTTGCCGGATATCACCAGGATGGGCTTTCCTGCAGGCCTGGCAAGCGGCTCAGCTTGGGCGCCGCCATTCCATGACAGGGACAAACACAAGCAGAGGGACAGGCAAAGGGATAGGCAAAAAAAGGAACGAATAAGCTTCATCGCATTTCTCCATGATAGGTAAGATCAGTAAAGAGAATTGCCTAAATCAATGTGAAGATGGCATATTTTATCTATATATTCACGTGCTTATATAATCCGGTCCCGCACTATTTCCAGTTTGTGCACAAGTCCTGCCCCGTCGCGCGGCACAACCCATTCGGCATTGCGCGTGAGCCGGGTGTTCCACCGCATTCCACAATCAGAATTCTTTGATCCGGCTGTGATCGATTCCGTATTTGAGAGGCGGTCGGCCGATCAAGGCTTTCTCATCACCATCTGATCGTTGCGAAAAAATGCTGCCTGCCGGCAAACCGGCGATAGCGGCCAGGACTGCTGTCAGGTCGGGCTTGAGCAGAGCGGATCTGTGGCAAAGGGCGGAGGGAGGAAAGGTGCTTGACAGGCAACCTACTAGAAGGTAGATAGCGATATGACCGCATATTCAACAACCGCCGATGATATTCTTGCCTGCGCAAAACGCCTGATCCTGAAGGGCGGCTATAACGGTTTCAGCTATGCCGACATCGCGGCGGTGGTGTTGATCCGCAAGGCCAGCATTCACCACCATTTTCCCAGCAAGCTCGATCTGGTGACCGCTCTCATTCATCGCCACCAGACGGAAACGAAAGCAGGGTTCGCCCAGCTTGAGGCCGCGATCGCGGAACCTGACGGGCAATTGCGCGCCTATATCCACTATTGGCGCGACTGTATTGAGGGCGGGGAAACGCCGTTTTGTGTCTGCGCATTGCTGGCAAGCGAATTGCCGGTTCTGCCTGAGCCGCTAATTGTCGAGATCGAGGCCTATTTCAAGTCCTTGTCGCGCTGGTTGACCGCCGTACTGGAGCGCGGTCAGGCGGATGGCTCGCTTTGTCTTAAGCAATCGCCGCAGATCGAGGCGGAAACCTTCATGGCTGGCGTGCATGGCGCCATGCTCTCGGCACGCGCCTATGGCGATCCGAGCATGTTTTCGAAAATTACCGAACCGCTTTTGCAGCGCCTGACCGAGCAATGATCGAGTGATGATCGCGCGCTGATCCCGAAGGGCGCGATGGGCGCCCAATTGCTCTGAAAATCTACCTTCTAGTAGGTACACCCGTTCATCAAGCCGCTTGTTTACTGGAGTTTTATCATGTTTGGAATTTCCCCCCTGGGCTGGTTGCATACGCTGGGCAGTCTCCCTGCAATCCCGCTGGCCCTATATATGTTCCTGCGCTACGGTCGAATTGTGCCTGCATCCTTGGCGGGCAGGCTCTATCTGCTGTTCATGCTGATTGGCGCATTGACCACCTTTCTCGTCGCGCGACAGGCGGTGAGCGCAATCATTGGCGCCGTGACGCTCTTAGTCCTGATCGCCGGCTACAGCGTTGGCCACCTCAGATTTTTGGGCGCTGCGTCGCGCTATATCGAAACGCTGCTGCTCAGCCTGTCAGCCTTTCTGCTGATGGTGCCAGCGGTGAGCGAGATCCTGCGCCGTGTTCCCGAAGGCCACCCTCTGGTGAGCGACTTGCAATCGCCGCTATTGCTCGGGGCCCAGGCGGGATTGCTGGTTCTTCTGGTCCTGGGCGTCACGGCGCAGTTCATCGCTCTCGTCCGTCGCAAAGGCCGGCCGCTTTAAATGTTCCCGATGCGCCATCAGCCGCGTCTGCTGCCGCGCCTCGCGATGGCCCGAAAAGCTTCCATTCGGGACGAAATGATCCGCGTTCAGCCAAGCGTGCTTGCCCGCTGTTCTAGTCGTCCTGGCGCTCCAGATAGGGCAGGTCATATGGCTCGATCGTGCCGGCAATGGTTTGAACGCGCAGCATCGCGCGCTCATGTGAAATCTTGAGATGATCGACCAATGCCGCCTGCGCGCCGTTGAGATTACCCGATTGCAATGCATCTACAATCGCCAGATGCTCCGGCAAAAATGGCTCTGTCTCAAAAAGTCCGGAGGTCCATTGATAGAGGAAGTGGTGGGCGACCAACAAGGTCTGTGGCAGTCGCACCGCTTCCAGAAGCGCCTGGTTGTCACAATATCCAAAGAGCTCGACATGAAGCTCCTGTTCCAGCGCGTCCAGCGTTGCCGCGCTCACCTGCGCGGCGAGCGTGGCCGCCTCGAGATTGGCGCGTAACCTATTGAGCAGACCCTCGGGAAGACGCGGCAGCGCCTTCTCAAGCGCCAGCGGCTCAAGAACCCAACGCAGTTCGAACAGATCATGCAGGCGCTTGTCGGTCAGTGCCGGCGCAAGCCAGCGACCGCCTTCCGCCTTGTCGATGATGCCCCGCTGCTGCAAACGCGCCACTACGTCACGTGCAACCGTCCGACTGACACCATAATGCCTGGCGAGCGCCAGTTCATTGACCCGCCAGCTGGCAATCGACGTGCGGGCAAAAATCTCCCGCTCGATCTCACTATAGATGCGTTGCCAGCTCGGCAGAAACTGGATCGGGCCGCGCTTGGCAGCGCCTCCCTCATCAAAGCCTGTCTGCCCCCCAAATGCGGACACCACATAACCGCGGCGGCCCTGTTCCTTTGCGAGCAGGCCCTGCGCTGCAAGTTCGACAAGTGCCTGGCGCGCGGGCGCGCGACTGATGCCGAAATGCTCAGCCACCCAGGTCTCGGACAAGCGCTGGCCTTCGACCAGACCACCATTGGCGATGTCGAGCGCAAGTCTGTCGCGCGCACTCTGATAAAGCCTGGGTGCTGCACCCCGCATCACAATGTCCTTCCACTGATCGGCCGCATTGCTCTCGCTATCCGCGACTGCGCAGATGAATAGGCCGGGCCACAACCGGTTTCAGATCCAGAAAGACCACGTTCAACGCATTGAGTAAAGTGGCCTTTCGCATTCTTGCCGTGCTCAATCGCTGAGGACGGAGCACGACAAGAGGTGATCCTGCATGGCCGCTGAGCGCCAGGATTTTTCATGGCGGACTGCGTTGACAGAGATTATTGTATAGTGCATGCATAAGACATTATGAGCTGGAGGAGTACCATAATGCAGCTGTCTGATCATGAGGCCGCCTTTTCACTCGGCGCGCTTGAGCGATTTTGCACGGAAGTTCTCACCGCCTGTGGCGCTGATGATGCGACCGCAGATGCCGCAACCCGCGCCATGATGCACGGCACCCGCCTTGGCGTGGACAGTCACGGTGTGCGTCTTTTGTCGCATTATGTCACCGCACTGCTCGGCGGCCGCATTAACAAGACACCAAGCCTTCGGGCGGTCCGCAGTTTCGGAGCCATCGAAACGCTCGATGCCGATCATGCCCATGGCGCTCTTGCGACTTTTACCGCGATGGCGCGGGCCACCGCGCTTGCCGATCAGTTTGGTATCGGTGCTGTCGCTATTCAGAACAGCTCGCATTTCGCCGCCGCCGGCGCCTATGCGCTTGAGGCCGCGCGTCAAGGTTATATTGGCATTGCGGTCTGCAATTCCGACAGCTTCGTGCGCCTGCATGACGGCGCCATGCGTTTTCATGGCACCAACCCTATCGCGGTCGGCGTTCCCACCACCGGACCCCAGCCGTGGCTGCTCGATATGGCCACAAGTTCAATCCCCTATAACCGCGTCATGCTCTATCAGAGCCTCGGCGTGCCGCTGCCACAAGGCGTGGCCTCCGATGCGGATGGCGTTGACACGCTTGAGGGAAAGAAGGCCGCAATGCTGGCACCAATGGGTGGTGAATTCGGCTTCAAGGGGGCAGCGTTGGCAGGGCTTGCAGAAATTCTCAGTGCCGTTCTCACCGGGATGACATTGAGTTTCGATATCGCGCCGATGGGCGGGCCGGATTTTTCCACTCCGCGCAAAATGGGGGCCTTTGTCCTTGCGCTCAAGCCGGACGCCTTTATCGACCCTGCGCTGTTTGACGCCGGCATGACCCGCTATCTTGACACGCTGCGCACGTCGCCGGCCCGACAGTCCTGCACTGTCATGGCGCCCGGCGATCGCGAATGGCAGGTGGCAAAGCAGCGTGATGCGCACGGTGTGAAGATTGATCCGGTGACGATGCAATCATTTGCCGATCTCGCTGCACGCTTTCGCGTCGCCCCGCCTGCGCCGATTGAACAATCGGGCTGATCAGCACCATTGCCCCTCAGAGACGAGCGAAGATACATCCCGGGAGGAAATTGGGAATGGACACTTCAAAAAAGGCGCCATCTGGTGCCACACGCTTCCGTTATTTCATTCTTTTCATGTGTTTCATCGGTATTGCGATCAATTACCTTGACCGCGCCAATATGAGCGTTGCTCTGCCTTTCATCGATCAGGAACTCGGCCTCAACCTCACCAATACCCAAAAGGGACTGATCCTGGGTGCGTTTTTCTGGGCCTATGACGGCATGATGCTGTTTGCTGGCTGGATCACCGACAAGCTGGGCGCGCGCAAAAGCTTTTCACTTGCCGCAGTCTGGTGGTCGGTCTTCACCGCGCTGACGCCGCTTGCCAACAGCTTCTGGAGCTTTTTTACCGTTCGCTTCTTTCTTGGCGCCGGCGAGGCACCGGCCTATCCCGCAGCAACCAAAGCGGCATCGCGCTGGTTTCCCAGAAACGAACGCGCCTTTGCAACTGCTGTCATTGATTCCGGCTCGCGCGTCGGGACTGTCCTGGCATTGCCCATTGTCACCTCGATCATCGCCTTTGCGACATGGCATTATTCCTTTATCATCTTGGGCGCCATCGGCATCGTCTGGGCGCTGCTATGGTATAAAACCTATCGGGATCCCAATGACCATCCACGCGCCAATGATCTCGAGCGTCAATATATCATCCAGAATGGCGCCCGTACCGATGACAATGACGATCTGGAAGCCCAAAAAATTCGCTGGATCGATCTGTTTCGCTACCGCACCGTCTGGGGAATGATGCTCGGCTTCTTCTGCCTGAACTTCGTCATCTATTTCTTCCTGACGTGGTTTCCGACCTATCTGAAGACCGCCCGTGGACTTAATCTCACCGAGCTCGGACTTTACGGCATGTTGCCCGGGCTTGCGGCGGTGGTCACCGCCTGGATCGCCGGCCTTCTGGCCGACCGGGCCATCCGCAGCGGCACCAATGTCACCACCGTGCGCAAGACGGTGATGGTCGGCGGCATGCTGGGCGGTGCAGCCATTCTGCCCGCCGCGATGGTTGAATCGCTCTACGCCGCGCTGTTCTTCCTCGCAGTTTCCTATAGCTCTCTGGCCATCGCCGCGACCGCGATCTGGTCGCTGCCGGCCGATGTTGCGCCAAGCTCGCACCATGTCGCATCGATTGGTGGCATTCAGAATTTTGCCTCCAATATCGCCGGGATCATCAGCCCGTTTCTGTTCGGATTCCTGCTCGATCAATTCGGGGGAAGCTACACACCCTCCTTTCTGATGGCTGCGATCATGGCGGTGGTTGGCGCGTTTTCCTATGCCTTTATCGTCGGCCGTGCCGAACCGCTTCCTGTGCTGCCGCCGCGGCATTAGAGCGCCGTGCGCCCTACCGGCGCCCAGACCTCGCCCTGCCAGATGCAATTTGCTGCATGATGCCTTAAGCTGATAGAAGTTTAAGGCATTATGCCGCGAGCCAGATCATCCATATCTCAGCCACTATGTTGCGGTTGAGCGGTTTCCTGTTCAAACAAATGCAGCGCCTTCACGCAATCCTCACGCCCCGTCTGGTCGCACTGCTTTTGCGATCAATTGTCAATTGAGGCGCCGTCAATCCTTCGTTCGCGCCAGGGATTTTGACCATTAAGCAACCATCCGATGCTCTGCTGCCAGAAGCCCATGCGATGACGGTCGTGAAAAAGATCAAAATGCCCGATACGGGCGCAGTGATAATCATCCGGCGAAATCATGATTAACTGCGCATCCGCAGCGCTATAATAGCTGAGCGCGCGACGGATTGCCCGCTCCGTGGCCAAGGGGTCATCGCTCACCGCCACGGCGAGAATGGGTGCACGGAAACTGCTCAGAGTGTTGAGCACCTCACCGCGCAATGGCTCTGGATAGCTTCGCTCAAAACGGGATCGACGCAAACTCCATTCATTGGCAACGCCTTTGGGCAGATCTTCAAGCCAGCCCAGCCGCTTGCCAGGAAAATATCCGAACAATGCGGTGAGCGCCGGCATGACCACATGCCACTTGAAGAAAAGCTGCAGTCTCTGGCTTCTCTGATAATCGCCCCACCACGCAAATTGCGCACCCACGGTCAGCATCCGGCTGACCAGGATATTGCTTGGCGCAAGACCAGGCAAAAACCCGCCAATGCTGTGACCGATCACCTGTGGAGAAAGCCCGCTTTGCTCATAGGTGAACCGCAGCACCGCCTCAAAATCCTTCTCGCCCCACTCACGCCAGCAAATCTGACTGTGCCTGAGGCTTGCCGGCCGCGACGCACCGATCCCGCGGTAATCATAGGTCAGCACCTCAAAGCCGTGCTCTGAGAGAAATTGCGCATAGCGATGATAATAGGATGCGCGGACACCCGTTGCCGGATTGATGATGATGACGCCGTGTTGTCGAAGACCCAGCGCGGCCCATCGATGTCCGTGTAACCGGACACCGTCAACACAATCGATCACGATGCTTTCTGCTGGTCGCTCCATCACGCCTGCCGCTTTGCTGTTCGGGTTCAGACGCGAGAATGACGATTATTCCACCTTGAGTATATTCACTAGGCGGTATACATGATGTCGATGGCTTTAGACAGTGTATCCACACGCGACCGTATCATTGAGGCGGCATCCCGGCTCTTTCACCAGCAGGGCATCAAGGCGGCAAGCGTTGATCTCATCGCCGAACGCGCCGGCCTTACCAAGCGTAGCCTCTATTATCATTTCCGCAGCAAGGATGATCTGATCGCCGCCTGTCTAGAAGCGCGCGACGCGCCAAATCTTTCAATCCTCAAACAATGGTATGCCCGCAGCCCCGGGGATGTGGCCCAAAAGGTCAATGGCATTTTCTTGGGTCTCGCACGCGCCGCGCGCCGCAAAGACTGGCAAGGCTGTGGGTTTCTGCGCAGTGCGGTCGAACTTGTCGAGTTCCCGGGCCATCCGGCCCTGGTTGCGGGAAGGGCGCATAAGAAGCGGGTTGAAGACTGGTTGTGTTGCCTTTTCGCAGAGGGGCTAGACATTGTCGATGCGCGCAGGCTCGCAGCTCAGATCATGCTCTTGCTCGACGGCGCCTTTGCCACCGTGCTTCTTCATCGCGAACCGGCTTATTTCGAGACGGCCGGGCTTGCTGCCATGACACTGATCCGCAACGCCAACCGCTGACTGCGGCCCATTTTAGAAACGCCACTCACTGAGGGCCGGGCGCAACGGTCGGGGCCATCACCTCGGTCCAGTCGTCAATGAAACGCTTGCGCTGTGCGCCGTCCTGGGTTGCAAGCAGAGCAGGGCCAATGCGCACCAGCCGTCCCACCCCGCTTTCGATCAGCGATGGTGGTCCATCCACGCCTGAAGGCAGGCTGCCATCACGCGAAAAGAAAAATGCCTGTTCACGCGCCACCCGCCGCCCGCGTTCGGACAGCAGATAATCGAGAAAACGCGCGGCCAGCGCCGCCTGACCGGCCTGTTTTGGAATAAAGGCCGCGCGACTTAGAACCAGGGTATAATCGCGCGGCAGAACGATTTTGAGCTTGGGATTGCGCAGGCTTGCCGCATAGGCATAGGATCCGATGATATTATAGCCGATATAGATCTTGCGCTCGTCCAGATCGCTCAGGATCGAGTTGTTGCAGCACCGCAATTGCGTGTCCACACGGCTCATGCTCTCCAGCAAGCGCCCATAGGCGGTCGAATTCTGCTCCGCGTCAAGAAAGGCCAGCAAATAGCCAACACCCGATTCCCGAAGGTCGTAGGTGGCGACATGACGGCGGTAGAATTCCTGTTTGCGCCGCAACAAATCCGCGAGTTCGGCCCGGGTATGCGGCACCTCCTCCGGATCCACGTAATCGCTGTGATAGACAATCACCGATGGCTCGAAGGTGAAGCCATAGACCTCGTTGCGCCAGTTATTGAAATGATTTTCAGCGCCGCGCGTCTGCGCCGAGACATGGGCCAGCGCGCAGCCGTCATTGGCGAGCTTCACCATCTGATCCACCGAAGAAGACAGCAACAGATCACCGAAATTGCGGCCTTCACGACAGGCGCTATCTGCCTCCCGATACAGCTCATTGGTGACAAAGTCGGTATAGTCGATTGCAACATGCGGCTCGCTGACCTGAAAATCGCGCAACAACGGCTTGAGCGCCGAGGTGTCGGCCGCGCCATGGATCACCAGGCGGGCGCTTTCCGTATCAAGCGACGGAAAATGGGTGGTCGTTCCTTCATCCGACTGGGCCTGCGCATAGCTTGCCAGTCCTGAAAGCAAAAAGGCAAAGAAATAAAGTCTCACCGTCCATCCTCCCCTGCGGGCGGCAAATCGAGGATCACCGTGAAGCCGGTCTCGCCCTTCTCGCGAAAGCGGATGATCCCGTCATGGGCCGATGCAACCTCCGCCGCGATGGCAAAGCCAAGCCCCGAGGCCGCGCCTGCCTTGGGCGATGCTGCGTTGAACCGGCGTACCATCTGATCCCAGTTTGCGGGCGCAATGCCCGGTCCGTCATCCTCAACCTCAACACAGATCCGCCCATCAACGCGCTGCACGCGCACTTCCAGCCGCGAGATCGCGCCGTGGCTAAGCGCATTGCTGATAATATTGGCGATGGCTTCGCGCAGGCTGACAGGATCCCCTTTGACCATCAGCCCGGTGTCGCCAGCCTCAAATGATATCACCATGTCGGGGTCGATTGTCAGCGGGACCGCATGGTGAAACGCCGCGCGGCTCACCTCTACCAGGTTGATGACTTCCAGCTGCACCACCCCTGCACGATGAATGACCATGGCATGGCTGAGCAACTGGTTGGTCAATTGTGCCAATTCGCCTGTTCTGCGCTTGATGCGCCGTGTGCGTTCGCGATCAGCTTCACTCATGGCATCGGCATCCAGCATATCGACCTGGGCGGCAAGTGCCGTCAAGGGTGTGCGGATCTGATGGGCGGCATCGGCAATGAATTGCTGTAGTCGCACCACCCGCAGATCCAGCCGTGTCATGAAGGAATTGATCGCACCGACAAAAGGCCGCAATTCATTGGGTGCTGGTGTCTGCATCGGCGTCAGATCCTCCGGATTGCGTTGCCGGAGCGCGTCGGCAAGGCTGGTGACGGGCCGCAGCGCATAGCGCACTGCAAGGAATGTCCCGGCAAGTCCGAGCACAACCATCACGCCGACAATCAGCATTGCGCCTTGTGTGACTTCCGCCGCAAGAGCACGCCGCGCCTCGGTGGTTTGCGCCAGCACCACATAGACCCAGCCCGCCTCGGCCTGATCGGCCAGCGCCCGCGCGACCGTGATCATCCGCACCTCGGCCCCGCGATAGATTTCTGTCGCAAGTTTCGGCGCACGCCGCGCGGCACCAAGATCATCATGGATATTCAAATCCGGATACCCGCTCACAACCGCGCCATCGGGCCCGACAATGCGATAAAAAATCCTGTCTCTTTCCGCAAATCCCAACAGTTCAAAGGCAGAGGAAGGCAGATTGACGATCAACTGGCCGTCAATCTGCGTGACCCCCTCGGCAATCTGCATGGCAGCCCCCTGCAGCAGCTGGTCATAGGTCTTGTTGGAAGCCGTCTGGCCGTAAAACCAGGCCGCGGTGATCAGAAGGCTCGCCCCGATCACCAGAACAAGGCCAACCCGGATAAACAGCCGCGAGAACAGCGAGGGTTCATGCGCTTTCATCGATCACCAATTGATAGCCCATCCCGCGTTGCGTCATGATCGATACGCCCGATCCCTCGATCTTCTTGCGAATTCTGCTGATGTAGAGTTCAACCGCATTGTGATTGACCCCTTCATCGAAGCCAAACAGCGTGTCCATCAGCTCATCCTTGCTGAACAGCCTGCCGGGCCGGCTGGCAAAAACCTCCAGAATGGCGATTTCACGGCGCTTGAGCTGGACCTCGCGATTGCCGATCCGCACATTGCGGCTGTGCCGGTCGAGCTGAAGATTGCCGCAGACGATGATATTGGTGGTCTCGCCGCTGTTGCGGCGCAACAAAACCCGGACCCGTGCCTCCAATTCGCGAAAGTCAAACGGTTTGACCAGATAATCATCGGCACCCAGATCAAGCGCGCTGACCCGATCCTCAATCTCCGAGCGCGCAGTGAGAACAAGAACGGGAACCGTCTTCTTGGCGGCGCGCAGCCGGCGCAGGATGTCAAAGCCGCCAAGCCCGGGGAGCATGACGTCAAGAATGATCAGATCGTAATCGGTGAAGTCGAGAATCTCGGCGGCAACGAGTCCGTCCGTCTCCCAATCGACTGAATGCCCCACCCGCACCAGCCGTTGATTGATTGCCTCCCCGACATCCCGGGTGTCTTCAACCAGAAGGATGCGCATTGCAGATAGATTGCATAGAAAAAGGTCTCCGGCAACTAAAACCTACCAACTTATGACAGGTTCCTGACAGTTTCATCGTAGAATCTCTGTATTCAGAAAGGCTATTTGTAGGAGCGAATGGCTTTTCTATATCCTTGGGAGGATATCGATTTACTGAAAGCTTTAACCTGCTTGAATAAAGGCGGTAATACTTTATTTTGGCCAGATGAAATCGGTAGAAAGCGTCAAAGATAAAGTATAGTTTCATCTTTCGACGCGGCCATCTCCCAGGCAATCGTAATCATTCTGGGAGGACCTGCACATTGAAACGCACTCTATCTTATGGCTTGATCACCGGGACGGCATTGATCCTGTCTGCCACGTCTGGCCTTGCTGCAGCCGCCGAGCTTGTTGAAGCGGCGCGCAAGGAAGGGTCGGTGACCATCTATTCCGCCACCGACCAGGCCCAGGCCCAGGCGGCTCTCGATGCCTTTGCCAAGAAATATCCCGATATTCGCGTCGATTATAATGATATCGGCACCAATGGTGTCTATAACCGGGTGATCTCGGAGGCTGCGGCGCGGCAGGTGGGTGGGGATCTGTTCTGGACATCGGCAATGGACCAGGGCGTCAAGCTGGCCGTTGACGGCTATCTCGCACCCTACCAGTCGACGGAAACGGCCGCTCTGCCCGGCTGGGCTGTTTATAAAGACGTCGTCTATGCAACCTCGATCGAACCCATCGGCATGATCTATAACAAGACGGCGCTGGAAGAGGACAAAGTCCCGCAAACCCGCCAGGAACTAATCGATTTCATTACCAGCGGTGCCTATGATGGTCGACTGGCGACCTTTGATCCGGAAAAATCCGGCGTCGGCTTTTTGATCCAGACCAATGATCTCGACGAGACGCCGAACTTCTGGGACCTCACCAATGCTCTGGGGAAGGCCAAAGGAAAATCCTATTCCTCGACCGGCTCGATGCGTGAAACCGTCGTTTCGGGTGAAAACGTGTTGGCCTATAATTTGATCGGCTCCTATGCCCTTGACTGGGTCAAAAGCGCTCCCAATCTCGGCGTGGCCTTCGGCAAGGATTACACGCCTGCCTTCTCGCGCGTGACGGGCCTGCTCAAGGATGCTCCACACCCCAATGCCGGCAAGCTGTTTATCGATTTCCTGCTTTCGCAGGAAGGCCAGACAGCGCTTGCTTCCAAGGGAATGCCAGCACTGCGCAAGGATGTGACCGAAGGCTATAATATTGACAGCCTCAACACCCTGGTCGGCGGCAATCTCAAGCCGATCGCGCTTGATGAAACCCTGCTCAACTTTATGGATCCGCAAAAGCGGATCAAGTTTCTCACGCAATGGCGGGCGGCTCTGAAAGGCTGATAAGCCATTGCTCAGCCAGCAATGTCCGGCCGGCTGCCTGTCACCGCAGTCCAGCCGGACAGAACCGTCACGGTCACAGCCATCCTTCGTCGCAACGCACACCCGCATGCGGGCCTGTCGCTCAGTGGAGGGCTGGCCGGCTTTTCATTCATCATTCGTTTTCCCGGAGGTCAATCCATGCCGGCGGATAGTTATACCCAGAATCTCACCCACGCCACCGCCGCAAACGGTGGCAAAAAGACATTGCGGGCGCCAGGAGAGGCACTGGCGTTCCGACGGCTGGTTATCGGGCTGCTCACACTAAGCGTCCTCACCCCGATCACCCTCATCATCTATCAGAGCTTTCTCGATGGCCCGTTTTTCAGCGCCAGCGCCACGATCGGACTAAGCGCCTATCAATATATTCTCGTCGATCCGATGTTTTACGACGCCCTGTGGAACACGGTGATCATGGCGGTTGGCATGGTGGCGATCGCCGTCCCGCTGGGCGCGGCGCTCTCCTTCCTGCTGACCCGCACCGATGTGCGGTTTCGCAAGGCGCTCGAGGTGATCGTGCTGGTGCCAATGTTCATCTCGGCTTTGGTGCTCGCCTTTGGTTATACGGTGGCGATCGGGCCTTCCGGCTTCCTGTCGATCCTCGCACGAGACATTTTTGGCTTTGTGCCCTGGAATATCTATTCGCTGACTGGCATCGTCCTGGTCACCGGACTTGCCCATGTGCCACATGTCTATCTCTACGTCTCTGCAGCCATGCGCAACCTGCCTTCGGATCTTGAAGAGGCGGCCCGCATCACGGGCGCTCCGATCTGGCGTGTGTGCTACGATGTGACCGTGCCGATGGTGATGCCAGCCCTGATCTTCGCCACAGCGCTCAATCTGCTGATCGGCTTTGAGATGTTCGGCGTTCCGCTGGTGCTGGGCGATCCCAGTGGCATCAATGTTCTCACAACCTATATCTACAAGCTCACCACCTTGTTCGGTGTGCCGACCTATCAGTTGATGGCTGTCGTCGTCGTGCTTCTCGTTCTGCTCACATTGCCGCTGGTGTGGTACCAGCGTCGCCTGTTGCGCCATAGTCGTCGCTATGCCGCGCTGGGTGGCAAGGGCGCGCGGACCACCGTGATGCGACTTGGTCGCGCCGGTCAGATCCTCGCCCTCTCGCTGATCGGCTTCTGGTTGTTCCTGTCGGTGATCCTGCCGATCGGCGGCATTGTGCTGCGGGCATTCGTCGATGCCTGGGGGCAGGGCGTCAATCCCTTCGCGCATCTGACCACCCGACATTTCAACGCGCTGTTTGAGGTGCCAAGTCTTTATCGCGGCGTGTTCAATACCATCCTGCTCGCAGTGGTGGGAGGGGCGCTGGCGGTCGCATTCTATCTGATCGTCGGCCTCGCAGGCCATCGCAATCGCGATGTGTCAAACACCGTTCTCGACTACATGATCCTGCTGCCCCGATCCATGCCAAGCCTGATCATCGGTCTGGCCTTCTTCTGGCTGTTTCTGTTCATTCCTTTCCTGGTGCCGCTCAGAACAACGCTGATAAGCCTGTTCATCGCCTATCTTATTGTCGGTCTTTCCTACGGTTTGCGTCTTCTGCAGGGTACGCTTATCCAGGTCAGCCCGGAACTTGAGGAAGCAGCACGCACCACGGGTGCGACCATTACGCAGACCTGGCGCGATATCGTCATTCCGATCGTTCGTCCCGGGCTGGTCGGTGCCTGGGCGCTCATCATGATCGTGTTCCTGCGCGACTATGCCACCGGCATCTATCTGATGAGCGCCGGCACTGAAGTGATCGGGTCGCTGATGGTCTCGATGATCCAGTCGGGCGCCATGGACACCATTGCCGCACTTGCCTTTGTGAGTATCGTTCTTACCGGCGCAGGCCTCGGTCTCGCCCTTCGTCTGGGAGCAAAAATCCATGACTGAACTGACTGTCCAGAATGTTCATAAATACCTCGGGGGCCTGCATATCCTCCAGGGCGCGTCTTTTACGGCCGAACGCGGATCCATCGTGTCGCTGCTCGGCGCATCAGGCAGCGGCAAGACCACCCTGCTGCGCTGCATTGCCGGCCTCGAACAGCCGGAGCAGGGGCGCATCAGCATCGGTGGCAAGCCGATGATGGATGGGGCCAGGGGTCTGACCGTCGCCCCCGAAAACCGCAATATCGGTCTGGTGTTCCAGTCCTACGCGCTCTGGCCACACCGCACGGTGATGGAAAACGTCGCCTATGGGCTCAAGCTGCGCGGTATCAGCAAGGTCGAAGCCGGCAAGCGCGTTCAGGCGACCCTGGAGAAAATCGGCCTCGGTCATCTCGCGGAACGCTTCCCCGACCAGCTGTCCGGCGGCCAGCAGCAACGTGTCGCCATCTGTCGTGCACTGGTCTATGAACCCCGCGTCCTGCTGATGGACGAACCGCTGTCCAATCTGGATGCGAAACTGCGTGAAGAAGCCCGCTACTGGATCCGCAAGCTTATCCTTGATCTCGAGATCTGTGGGGTTCTTGTCACCCATGATCAGTCGGAAGCACTTGCAGCCTCCGACAATATCCTGTTGCTGCGCAACGGCGCGATTGTCCAGGAAGGCAGCCCGCAGGAAATCTATCAACGGCCGAAAAGTTTCTATGCCGCAGATTTTCTGGGCGCAAACAATGTCGCGCATGGTGAAATTCGCATGGCCGGCGACGCTGCGGCCATCCATGGCAGCGACTGGCAGCTGCAAGGCGTGATGATCGGACAATCGGATGAGGCGCGCGATAAGGCGGTTATTCGTGTCGAGCAGATTGCTGTCCATGACAAGCCCGGCGCGGCGCGGCAGCAAATGCAGCTCGATGCCTGTCTCTATCTCGGCGATCGCTGGGAATATCGCCTGCGTTCCGGCGAATTCGCAGCGAAAGCCTTCGGAGCGAGGGAATTGCCGGAAGGGCCGGTCTGGGTCGATATCCCACGCGATAGCGTGTGGCTGTTTGCTCGCGCTCCCTGATGGTGGTTGAACTTTGCGGGACTCGGCCGGCTTTCATCGGCCGCGGCCTTGCGAACGCAAGCAAAATCAGAAGCTTACCCCCGCTTCCGTCGCTTCGTTCCTGGTCGTATTGCGGCCAGGGACCCGCATGTCAGCGGGGTGCGGCGGCTCCTGGACGTGAAGCCGCCTGATCCTTTGCTTGAGAGTCTACTGCCGTTGTCGCGCTGTCGGCGCCTGCGCCGACAGCGCCACCGCCGCATCGCGGACAAGGCGTTCAATGCTCACCTAGCCCGTGGCTCAAAATTGATGAAGCGCTGCGCTCAACGAGATTGCGCAGCTCTATTTTTACTCAGGGCGGCTTTTTGTAAGATCAGCCAGATCGATCACGATGGATGCCGCCTCGTCCTGCAAGGCGTCCTTCGCTGATTTACGGGCCTTTTCCCGCGCAAGCTCGTCGCTCAAGCTGCGTTCATTGGCCTGTAGACCGTCATCAACGCTGCCGTCATCGCCATTCTCGCCCTCAACCCGCGCGCGCTTGGCCGCAGCCTCGATTTCTGCGCGCCGCTCATTCTCATTGAGCGATATGGTCGCCTTGTCGCGCTGTTTGGCCAGCGCGTCGACGTCCTCCACGAAACGTTGAAACTCCGCATTGGTCTTCACTCGCTCTTCGTGGCGTTGTTGCAATTGCGGAAGCAGAGCCTTTGCTGCTCCAAAGTTCCGGTATTTTGCCGCTTTGATTTCCGTCCATGGCAGGGCGTTATCGAAGCTTTCCTCGCCAACGGTCTTCAGGTTAAACAGTCCGGGCAATCTGATATCGGGCGTGACACCGCGCAATTGCGTGGTCCCGCCATTGACGCGGAAGAATTGAGCGATGGTAAACTTCAACTCGCCAAATTTTGGTGTCGGACTTTGGGCGACTTCATCCAGATTAACCACCGTCTGCACGGTGCCCTTGCCAAAACTCGGCTCTCCGATAACCACACCGCGGTCATAATCCTGAATCGCCGCGGCAAAAATCTCCGAAGCCGAGGCCGATCCACGATTGATGAGAACGCCAAGCGGTCCGGTCCAGGCAGCCTGCTGAAGCTTGTCGCTTTCCACCTGAATCTCACCCTTGGCATTGCGCTGCTGAACCACCGGCCCCTTGCCGACAAAAAGACCGGTAAGGTCGATTGCTTCACTTAACGAACCGCCACCATTGTTGCGCAGGTCGAGCAGCACACCCTCCACCTTTTCCTGCTTGAGTTCGCCAAGCAGCCGCGCAACATCGCGACTTGCACTGCGGTAATTCTTGTCGCCCTTGCGCCGGGCTTCAATATCCTCGTAAAAGGCCGGAAGCTTGATGATCCCGATTTTCCGGATCTTTTCGCCCTGTTGCAGACTAAACACCGATTTTTGCGCCGCCTGCTTGTCGAGGCTGATCTTGTCCCGCACCAGGCTTATGATCCTGTGCTGACCATCAGGGCCTGCCTCTGCCGGCAAAATCTCAAGACGCACAACCGAGTCCTTGTCGCCTCTGATCAGTTGCACAACCTCGTCAAGACGCATTCCGACAACTTCCTTGATCGCCCCGTCCTTGCCCTGGCCAACGCCCACGATACGATCGCCCACCGACAATTTGCCCGATAATTGTGCCGGTCCACCTGCTGTGAGTTCGCGGATCGTGGTGAATTCATCCCGCTCCTGCAGGACGGCGCCGATGCCCACCAGAGAGAGCTTCATGGATATGTCGAACTCAGCCGACGCATTGGCACCAAAATAATCGGTGTGGGGGTCGACCGATGTCGTATAGGCGGCCATGAACAATTGAAAAACATCGTCGGCCTTGGACTTGTTGGCGCGCGCCAGCGTGTTTTCATAGCGCTTTGTCAAAGTGTCGCGAATGGCAGCATCGTCTTTGCCGGCCAGCTTGAGCCGCAGCCAGTCGTTCTTGATCCGTTTGCGCCACAGCGCATCCCGCTCCGCAGCCGAGGCCGGCCACGGTTTCTTGTCGCGCGCAATCGAATAGGTCTCGTTGGAACTGAAATCGAATTTCTCATTGAGTAATTGACGCGCAAACGTCATGCGCTCATCAATGCGCTCGCCATAAATATTGAAGATCGCGAAGGGAATGCTCAGATCCTGGTTCTTGATACCGTCGTCGATCTCTTTGCTGCGCGTTTTGAAACTTTCAACATCGGTCTGCAGGAAAATAAGACGATCAGGATCAAGCGCATCAATGAAGCGATCCATGATACGGGCAGACAGCTTGTCGTCGAGCAAGACCGGCTTGTAGTGAAAACGCTGAAGAAACTCCGCCGTCAATTGCGCGGCTTCAGCCTGTTGCTGTGTGGGTTTAAGAACAGGTGCACTGCTTGTCTCGAGTGCTTTTACCGGAGAAACAATCGCCAGAATGAGAAAGAGAGAGATAAAACCAGTACGCAAACTTTTGTCCCGATATTGTGCTTCAGCTTCGCTTGAACAAACTACTTGAAGCAATAACTGCCGTTTGGCAACACGTTCGACAGAGATGCACCGTGTCAAAGCCCGCTTTGTTGATAGAAGGGGAATTGGCCGATAGCGTGACGCTAAAGATGTGCCTTAATCAACAGACGGGGCTTAATTCGTTCTGGCCGGGCTTCTTCATTCAGTTTTAGCATTATACGCGTTGCGGCAGCATTTTGCGGAGGAATTCGCCCTTGGAGGGGGCTTGCAAATGGCAACCGCCCCGGTGAGCGCCTTAAGCGTTTCGGTTGTATCAAACAACCCCGGTCGGATGAGGTTTCGACCGGGGTGTTCACGGCTTCGAGAAAAGTTCCTTCGAAGCCACGAAAGATAAGGAGTTAGGACGCGACCAACAAAGGTCAAGCACGCATCCCGCGCCAAGCGGGATAGTTTAGCCTGTCAACTGCCGCTCTCTTGAGGAACCTTGGTTCAATTCTGCCAAAGCTTTCGGTTCCCGTCGTCTATCGGACTTCCAGGACGTCACCGGTTAGACGATCAATCACCACCCGCATATCGTTGTCGCGGCGATCTAAACCGCGCACAACAAACACGCCGCGTCGGCGCGCGATGGTTTCCACTTCATCCATCCCTTCATCGCGCGCAATCCGCGCCGCACGTCGTTCACTGATCTCACCGCGATCGGGTCGGCGGTCACGCATCACGCGTCGTTCGCCATCTGGGTTGACCTGTATGCCATTGGGACCAATCTCGATGCTCTGCGCATAAGCGGGCAAAGCCGATATCAGCACCGATGCGATCATCGCGGCCATAGTCGAATATTTCATCATGACGCCTATCCTTCGAGCGTGTTACGCCAACCGGGATAAAACGGATTGATGGCAGGCGAGTTCCCTGGTCCAGGCTCAACTCTCCTAACAGCTGGAATATCTTGTGAATGTCGTGGTGTCGGCGAAAGTGGGCGCGTTTGTCTGTGGGGGAGCGTTTTACGCCACGACCTGCAATTCCGTGCAGACCCGGTTGCGCCCCAGGCCCTTGGCCCGATAAAGAGCCGCGTCAGCCCGCTGAAAAACCACGTCGAATTCACGGTCTGCAAGGGTGAAGAAGGCAATGCCAGCGCTCGTCGTGGTCTGAAATGGCCCGACATTGCCGTCAAAAGAACAAGCGGACAAGCGGTCCCGGATCGCCTCGGCGATTGACAGTGCGCGGAAGTTGGACATATCCCTGATCACCACAAGAAACTCTTCCCCGCCAAGGCGCGCCGTCAGTCCGCTCTCTCCAACCAGGCTGCGCAGAATATTGGCAAATTCCTCCAATACGCGGTCCCCTGCTGCATGGCCATGGGTGTCATTAATCGCCTTAAACCCGTCCAGATCAAAGGCAATCGCCGCATCACCGGCTTTAAGCGGCGTGGTCGCAAGCAGACTGAACACCGCACGCCTGTTTAACAATCCCGTGAGGCTATCGATCCGTGCTTCATTGGCATGACGCTTTGCAATCCGCGCCTGCGTGAAGCTCAAGGATAATGCGCCGATGCCGGTAATGCCGATGATCGCCATGACAGCATTCAGATCCTCCGCCCAATTGCTTGGAATTGTCCGCATGGTCCATTGCTGGTCTGCCACAATAACCAGGGCACACAGGACAAAGGAAACAGCAGTCAGGAAATAAAGGCCGACCATGCCAGAGACCGGTACGGGTGCCTCGTGATAAACCGACATGAAGGCGATCCCGATCCTTGTGAGAATGATGGCAGCAAGAATATTGAATATCGCAATGCCTATTCCGGCATAACCGATCATAATTGGCGTGATAATGACAACGGTCATGATCGCTGTCGCAACAACAAGCAGGCTGGTCGGAACAGGTATCTTGGAAACTGTATTGGCGCCGACAAGTAACAGCATGAAACCACAGGTCATGACGCTGAAAGCAATAATGGAGGAAGGAGCCAGCGCCAGATCGGAGGAATAATAGAATACAGATCCCACCCCCAGCACAATCATGCCCAGACAGCCCCACAATAAAAACCGGTCCCATCGGTTCTGATACCAGACTGTCAAAATTGTCAGCGCCACAGCCAGGGAACAAACGCCTGCGGCAAAGAAAAGGGTGTTCTGATCGAGTTCCAACGGTTGCTCACAGCGGCTGGTGGTGCATCCGCGACGTTCTAGCCTGAAAATATTAAGGAATCGAGATAAAAGCCGCCAAGCGCCAATACGAATTGTGGTCGTCAAAAGCCGGTGTTGTGTTTAAAAGGGCATCGACACGCGGTAAAGAATGGAAAGATCGAGCAGCAATGAGTCACCAACTCCATGATCCGGGCGGCAAGGTCCGCCTCAAAGTCAAATCTGAGATCAGGAGCGATGCTATTTTCTCCGCCTGTGGCCGTTATCGCCGGCTTCTCAAGCGGGAATGGGATGGCGCCGAGAAAGACGGTTACGTGCTATGGATCGGCATGAACCCCAGTACAGCCGATTTCAATGTCGATGATCCAACCGTGTTCAAGGAGCAGAAATTCACGCGCCGATGGGGCTATGGGCGTTTTGTGAAATGCAATGTCATGGATTATCGCGCAACCAATCCCAAGATGCTGCTTAAAGACGGCGTGATACCCTGTACTGCGGAAAATCTGCAAACCATTGTCGAACAGGCTCTGGGCGCGGAAATCGTCGTCATGGCTTATGGATCGCTGCACAAGAAACTGGCGCATCACGGTCAGGCGGTAACAGATGCGCTGCGGGCTGCCGGCGTGAAACTGAAAGCGCTCAAGATCACCAATAATGGTTCCCCCGGCCATCCGCTCTATCTCAAGGATACCAGCGAACTGATCGATTACTAGCCGCGCGACAGGCCGCGACCTCGGGGGCCTGCGGCAAGAATGGAAAGACACAAACGTGACGAACAAGCTTCTTCGCAACCAGGCGCAATTTGCAACACGCGCGGTGCATGTCGGTCAGGAACCGGACCCGTTGACAGGCGCGGTGATCCCGCCGGTCTATCACGCCACAACCTACGTTCAGGATGGTATTGGATCCAGCAAAGGCTTTGACTATAGCCGCAGTGGCAACCCCACACGCAACGCGCTTGAAACCTGCCTGGCGGATCTTGAGGGCGGAGAACGGGCCTTTGCATTTCCCAGTGGCCTTTCTGCCGCTGCAACCTTGCTGGAAACGCTGCCCGCCGGCTCGTCGATCGTCGCGCATAACGATCTTTATGGCGGTGTCTATCGTCTGCTTGCCGATGTGCGACCGCTTACAGCAGGCCATAAGGTCCATTTTGTCGATTTTTCCGACGAGACGGCCCTTGTCAAAGCCGTGCAGCAACACAAGCCTGCCCTGTTGTGGTTCGAAACACCCTCCAATCCGACCCTGCGGATTGTTGATCTGTCGATGGTGGCACAACTGGGTAGAAATGCCGGTGCTGTCACCGTCTGCGACAGCACATTTTCATCCCCCGCAGGGCAGCGTCCCATCGAACATGGGATCGATGTGGTTGTCCATTCGGCAACCAAGATGCTCAATGGACATTCCGATCTGCTGGGCGGCGTGGTGGCCGTGTCTGCGCAGGCACCCGCCCAACTGGGTGAACGTCTGCAATATCTCCAGAATGCCCTTGGTGCCGTGATGTCGCCGCCCGATTGTGCGCTTCTGCATCGCTCGCTTAAAACGCTGGAAATCCGCTGCATAAGGCAGGCGGACACCGCGCTTACATTGGCGCGGAGCCTGGAACGACGCGGGCAGGAACTGGGATTGCGCAAGGTTATCTATCCCGGATTGGCCAGTCATCCCCAGCATGACCTGGCCCGGCAGCAGATGTTCAATTTTGGCTGTGTGGTCTCCATCGATGTCGAAGGCGATCTGGCAAGGGTCGAGCGTATTTTGACAGCGACCCGCTATTTCCACTTTGCCGTCAGCCTCGGCAGCGTTGAAAGCCTTATCCAGCATCCGTTTTCGCTTACCCATGCCGTTGTCCCCGAAGATCAGAAAAATGACCTTGGCATTGGCCCACAATTGATAAGGATTTCCGTGGGTCTTGAAGACCCGGCAGATCTTGAGGCCGACCTCGTCCATGCACTGATTTCCAGTCAGAAAGCGTGAGCGCATTGCCCCGTTGCCTGTTGAGCAGCGGGGCGTGCCTCGCGCTATTCGGCCTTGTCGACGGTCGGCGGCGAGGCCAAAGCGATTTCCGCCTTGATCGTATTGGTAAAATAGCGTCCAAGCCAGGCCCGCGGCATGTTCCGCATGACGAAATTGCGTAAGTGAAAGGCAAAGGCACTTCGTGGAATGAACATTGCCGCCATTTTACGACTGCGTGCCTGTAACCGCCCGATGATCGGCCGCAGTTTCTGTTCATGGAGAACCAGTGCCTTGTCGAGGTCGGATTGCGCCAACAAAGCCTTTCCGAGCATTTCTGCGGAGGCAAGCGCCATGCCTGCCCCTTGACCGGAAACCAGTGTCAGACAATGGGCGCTGTCGCCTAACAAGAGCACGCGGCCCTGCGACCATTTCGGGAGCTCGACCATGGTAAGGCTGTCAATGAGCAGGTTTGATCCTTGCTGCTGTGCCTGCTCCAGCAGGGACCGCACTTCCGGATGGCTTTGACTGCTGAGATTTTTGAGAAGATCATAACGGTCTTCAGTTTTTTCGAGCCCCACGCTCTGATCGCGCCAGACATGCATCGCCGCCAGTCGTCCGCCATGCAGTGAATAATATTCCGCGAGATGGCCGGGTTCTGCATAGGACAGAAAATCGGTTTCAAAACTCCGTGGGGCTGCGACATCATAAACTGCAAAATAATAGCCAAGGGGCTGCAGGCAGCCCGGATGGCTCTCGTCGGATCCGAACAGCTTTTGCCGTGTCGAAGAGCGAAACCCGTCCGCACCGATCAACAGATCGGCCTGAAGAATTGCGCCACTGGCAAGCCGTGCTTCGACGCGATCACCTTTGTCCGTGAAGCTTTCGATGTGATCGCTAAAGCGGATCGATGCCGTGTCAGGAAGCGCATCTGCGAGAGCCCGGACCAGATCATTGCGACGAAGCGCAAGATAGGGAAGGTCGCGTATGAAGTCGCGATAGCGAAGTCGCAACAGCTCCTTGCCCTTCCGGTCCTTATAGATGTTCTCATTGATCGTGTAGGATGCAGCGTTGAGTGCCTTCAGCAATCCCATACGCGCCGCCGTCTGATAGCCCAGCCCTGACAGGCCCAGCATATAGCCGTTGTCACGCAGGCTTTCGGCCCGCTCGATGATGACGGATTGCCAGCCGGCTTTGTCCAGCCACCAGGCGGCAGCAAGACCCGCTACGCCGGCTCCATTGATCACGGCAACTGGCTTGGTCATGCGGCGGTTCCCTTTGTCAGACGGCGCTCAAGGATGATTAGGAGGGGTGGCGTCAGCATTGAAAGCGCAGCCGACATGACAAAACTTGCTGCGTAGCCGGCTTGATGGGCGAGAAGGCCTCCGGCTGTACCGAACAAGGCGGCGGCAATGGCGCTTGCGCTTTGGAACAGCGTGAAGTCGACCCCCGGCTGTGATGGAGATACAAGGCCCATCAGTCGCGCGTAAATGGCAACAAAGCCTGCGGCCATCACCGCAGTTTCAATCACGAATAGTGTCACCAGCAGCGGCAGATGCCTTATCCCGAGTGCAACGATCAAGGCCACACTGCATAGGGCGATGACATGGGCTGCAGCGATGGAAAAAACGGCTTTGACCGGTCCGCGCCGATGTACGATCCATCCACCAAGCGCCGCGCCGCAAATACCGGCCATCACACCACCCAATCCATTGAGCATGCCCAGCAGGGAAAGTGGAACGCCAGCATCGACAAGAAATGGGCCGGTCAGAGACTGGGTAAGACGGCCACTCATTTCAAACACCACAGCAAGAACCAGGCCGGTTCGAATATCGACGCGCTGAAACGCATCAACCAGGCTGGGCATGCTCGCCATTGCAATCGGCGCAACTGGAGCCTCCCGTGTCAAAAGCATCGGCAGGCTCATCAGAATCACCAGACAGGCGAGCAGGATGCAAGCAGCGAGCCCACCATGAAGCGCCACAGTCGTGACAAACAGACCACTGCCGAAAATCAGGCCGAGGTAACCACCGCCAACCTGCGCAACATTGCCTGGCCCGCGGCTGTCTTGCGCCAGTTGCTCGATGATAAAGGCATCGCAGGCAATATCGATGGTCGCCGAAGCGACCGCCAGGAGCAGGAGCAAGGCAATGATCATTGTGAAGCTTGCGGCGCCCGTAAAGCCGAGCGCAACGAGCAGAGCTGCGGTTATCACTTCGCCACAAACCATTATCCCGCGCGATCGGCGTCTGCCATTGGGCAGGATACGCAGGCGTTCGAGCGGTGGAGCCCAGAGAAACTTCAAGGCCCAGACAAGCATGACCAGCGAGACGAGGCTTATCTTGTCGAGCGCCACATTGTCGGCGCGCAAGACAGCTGGAATCCCCATGAAAGTGAGGCCTCCGACAAGGCTCTGCGCGGTGTAGATCCCGCCTGCCGCCATCAGAATGGGTGGCAGACTGGAAGCTTTGCCATCGGACATGAGCTTAGAAATCCTTGCGCAAGGTCAGGCCAAAGCTGCGACCTTTGCCCAGGGTTCCGAGCTCATAGGGGCCGTTCACAAAGCCCGAGGTCTTATAGCTCTTGTCGGCGATGTTCTGCACATAAAGCTGTGCCTTGAAGCCTGTTGCATTGGCAAAATCAAGGCTTGCATCAACGGTGGCAAATCCATCCTGACCGGTGGCATTGGCTTCGTCGAAATAGACTTTGGAGTTATAATTGACGCCGCCATTTGCCGTCAGCGTGCCATTGAAGATATCTTCGCTCAGCACATAGGCAATATTCACATGAGCAGTGACGTCGGGTGCATAAGGAACATGATTTCCATCATAGCTTACGCCGGTATAAGGGTCGGTAAAATCGGTAAATTCAGAGCGCCCGAAAGCGGCATTCCCGGTCAGCGTCAGACGATTTGTTGCACGCCATGTCCCTTCCAGCTCAAGGCCGGTGCTGCTCGCTACACCGGCATTGCGGATGAATTGCTGACCGATCATGCCAACATAGATCTGTTTGTCGGTGGAGCGGATATAGTAGACTGACGCCGATATATCGACCGCGCCACCCAAAAGCGTAGACTTTACCCCAGTCTCGAAATTCCATGCGGATTCAGCATCATAAGGCGCTGCATCGACAATCGAGGAAATGCTGTGATTGAAGCCGCCGGGCTTATAGCCACGCGAAATCACGCCAAACAGCCGGGTATCGGCTGCAAGTTCATAGCCAATGGCGATTTTCGGCTGAAGACTGGTGAAATGGGCCTTGTTGTCGAAATCGAAGCCATAGCCGGTTGCATATGTGTCTTCGCGATAGGCATCAATATGCGAGCGATCATATGTGGCGCGCAGGCCACCCGTCAGATCGAACCTGTCATTCACATGCCATGTGACTTCGCCGAATGCTGCGAGGCTATCATTGATGACATTGTTGCGAGCGTCGCCATAATAGCCAGAATAGCCGTTCTTGGTGCCGGTGAAATCGTCATGGCTGTACCAAAGCCCTGCCACCCCACTCAATATGTCACTTTCATAGGCCAGTCTGAGTTCCTGCGTGAACAGCTTGTCGTTCTGAGGCCAGAAATAACGCGAACCGGTGCCGGATGAAAAATTGCGCATGACATCGCTTTCCTGATAGGCGGAAATGCTTGAAAGCGTGACGTCCCCGACGCGATAATTCAACTGACCGGATATATTGGTGACCTTGCGCTTGAGAAGCGGCAGTTCGCCGTAGAGACCGCTATCATAAATGCGGTCATCCACATCCCGCTGGAAGGCATAGACCTCTTCGTGCGAGCGCAGCCATTCGCGTGAATAGGTGATCGATGCGTCAAAATCACCGCCAGTGGGCGCGTAGCGCAATGTCGCGCGGCCAAATCCATTGTCGGATGTATTGATATTGTTGTCGCCTGTGGTGCGATCATCCATATCGCCGGAGAAATGCGCAAATGTTCCGGCATAGTCGAGAAACAGCGTGTCGGGCGTTATGACAGCAGTTCCGCCAATCTGAATTGACGGCTCATCGACAGAAAGCGTCGACTGGACGAAGAAACGGTTCTCCTTGTTCTTCTTGGTGACAATATTGATAACGCCCGCATAGGCATTGGCACCGTAAAGCGTGCCCTGCGGGCCGCGCAACAGTTCCACGCGATCCACATCCACCAGCATCTGTGAAAATGTTGAAGGGGTCTGCGGTGCACCATCGACATAGATTTGTACACTTGGATTGAAATAGTCCGGCGAAGACAGGCCACGAATGGTGACATTGGAATAGATGCGATTGCCTCGATTGCCGATGCTCAATCCAGGAAAGACCTTCTGGAGATCGTCGACTGTCCGCACGCCGCGCTGTTCAAGTTGTTCTCCGCTTATCACAGAAACAGAGCCGTCAATCCTGTTCAATGCCTGCTGGCGTTTGGATGCGGTGACCGTGATTGTCTCCAGAACAATTCCCTGGCTCTCCTGTGCGAAAGCAGCCGTGCAGCTCACCGCCGAGCAACAGACCGAACTTGCCCAAATTATCGTTCTCACGTTACGCATATTGATCCACCGGAGCCGCCAGATTAAAACTTGAGTCCTCTATTCCACTTTACCGAGATATCGGCTAACGTTTTTTGAACACCGATTGACGCAAACGGGACTAATTGCCCGAAAGCCGAGCGAGAGATGACATTTTCAGATCCTTCCCTCCAGCAAACCGCTGATCATTGGCGCGACGCGGTCGATGATAAGATCGATCAGCTCGGCTGGCGCGCCTTCACCCGCGTCGAGCAACCCGATAGTGACGTCACGATTTTCATGATTGACGTGACGCCGGCTGAAGACACGGTGTTTCACCCGGAAGGTCCGGCCACCTTCTCGCTTTCGGTTTTCCTGGATGGCGACGGCACATTGTCTGTCGATGGTGCAGCCCCTTTCGCCTTGAAGCCAGGAGCCGCCGTGCTGTTTGCCTGTAACCGACAGACACGGGGTGAAAATTGCGTGCGGGCAGGGCGAAGACTGCGGGTCGTCGACATCCGTTTCGAAGCCGCTTTGCTCAAAAAACTGGGGGGTGTGTCTCTCGCAAGACTGGGTGGGCCGGTGATGACGCAGAACAGCTTGCCAGAACAGGATGTGTTTCTGGTCGGATTCAAGGCGCCACCCGAACTGATTGCAGCGGCAACAAGCCTGCTGCAATGTCGATATGATGAGGGTATGGCCCGACAGCTGCATCTTTACAGCAAGGCAGTTGAAGCCCTCAGTATCGGCCTTGATGTGGTTGCACGGGGCAAGACCGGCAAGCCTGTCAGAAATTTGAACCCTGATGAAATGCGCAAGCTTGATGCTACCGTCGCCATTATCGAAGCCCAGTACAGTACGGATTGGACGATCCCGCGCCTGGCGCGTGAGGTCGGACTGAACGAAAGACGGCTCAAGGAAGCGTTTCGCATGGAGATTGGCCGCTCCATCCACAGCTGTCTTCGCACGGCGCGTCTGAATGCTGCCGCAGCCTTGCTTTCAAGCGGTATGAGTGTCACCGAGGCGGCCTACACGGTGGGTTTTGACAATCTCAGTCATTTCAGCAAGGCATTCCGTCAGGAAAAGGGCATGCTGCCAAGTCGATATAGAGGCTGATAATCAAAGCGGCGTTCATGCCTCGGATTAATTACGGGCAGATCGCAGCGCACAATGCCTGGCGAAGGGGATACGTGTCGCATCAGCAGTTCTGAGGATGTGGCGCCACGTCAATCGATCCATTGAGGGTCCGATCTGCCCCTGATCGCGACCGCGCGTGTCACAAAGCCGAACTCCTGTCTCGTTGCAAAGGGCTTGTCAATGATCGCAGATGCCATTCGTTTCATTTTGTCCAATCTGCCCTCGATCCTCACGCTGGTCGCCTTTTGCGTGGTCTTGGCAATCCACAAGCGGGACCACACGGGGACCCGCCAGCTCAGCTGGCTTCTTCTGCTCGCCGTCGGGATCGATGGCGTTTGGGCCGGTATATTTCACGTGTTTTTTCCAGCAATCGCCTCGGCCCAGATTGGCTGGTCACCAAGCCCTTTCGAGACGGAAATAGGAATTGCTGATCTTGCCATGGGTGTTGTCGCGATAACAGCGTTCTGGTGCAGTCGCGGGTTCAAATGTGCAATCGCGCTCTACGCCATTCTCTTTTACATGGGGACAGCTATGGGCCATATCAGCCAAGCGTTGACCGCCGGCGATTTCGCACCGGATAATATCGGTCCTTTGCTGATTGCAACTCTGCTCAGGACGCTGCTTCTTATTTACCTTCTTAACAAGATCCGCCGGACCGGGTGATCGCGGTTGCGCGCTTGCATCATGACGGCATACTGGCTTGCAAGACCGGCGCTGAACAATGCAATATTGCTCGACAAGCCCCAGTACAGCAGCGCCGAGGCTGCCGCTCTCGTCAATCGCCTTATGCGGCACGCCAAACGCTGGGAGTCGTGTCGGAAGGAGTTCGTTTGATGACAGATAGCAGTAAACCACCAGTTCTGATCGTCGGTGCCGGCCCGGTCGGGCTCACTCTCGCTTTGGAACTGACCCGGCTGAATATCGCCGTCCGCATCATCGACAAGGCAGTTGCACCAACACAGCAGTCAAAAGCGCTGGTGATCTGGAGCAGGACGCTTGAATTGCTGGGAGCGCGCGCGTCAGCCTTCATTGATGCTGGCCTTGTGGTGACAAAGATCTCGATCTGCAATCAACAAAATCTTCTCGGCCGACTTGATGTCAGCGCGGTTCCTTCGGCCTATCCATTTGCGCTGATGATCCCGCAATCTGAGACCGAGCGCCTTCTTGAGGATATGCTCAACAAACAGGGTGTCCGGGTTGAACGCGGCGTTGAAGCGGTGGCAGCATTACAGCAGGATGCAGGCGTCCAGCTCGACACAATCAACGCAACGGGCCTACACGAAACGCTACACGGCCAATGGCTGATTGGGTGTGACGGCGCGCATTCGCTGCTGCGCAAATCAACCGGTGGAGAGTTTGCCGGTGAGACGCTCGATAGTCACTGGGTATTGGGCGATGTCCATATCGCTGATGCTTCACTTGCGCCCGAGGTATCGGTGCATTGGCATCGAACCGGCATATTGGTTGTGTTCCCGATTTCCCTGCAACGCTATCGCGTCATCGCCAATATTGACAGCAATGCGAGCGGCGAAGCTGTGCCGCCGTCGCTTGCCGATCTGCAGCGGTTGATCGATGAGAGAACCGCCTTGGCCTGCACGCTGCGTGATCCAGTCTGGCTTGCGGGATTCCGGATCAATGATCGCAAACTGCGCTCTTACCGATACGGACGAATTTTTCTGGCAGGCGATGCTGCCCATATCCACAGCCCTGCCGGGGGCCAGGGGATGAACACCGGTATGCAGGATGCGTTCAATCTGGCCTGGAAACTGGCGCTCGTCATCAAGGAAATATGCAGAGAGGATCTGCTCGACAGCTATTCGGCTGAGCGCAGCCTTGTCGGCGACGATGTGCTTAAAGCTTCGGGACGATTGACCAAAATCGCCATCTTGAAAAACCCGGTCCTGCAGATGTTGCGCAACTTTGCCGCCCATCACATCCTGGGAGCAGCTCCTGTCCAACATCTGATCGGCAGCGCGGTTACCGAACTGTCGATCCATTACCCGCAGAGTCCACTGAACGGGCCGGCTGCTGCCTGGGGGCCGCAGCCGGGGGAGCGTTTCATCAAACCGGGCACGCGGCAGGCAGCGCAACCCTCGATGGACGGTCGCTTTATGCTTTTCGGCGGCAAATTCCAGATGGCAGCGGAGACCCTATCGCGGTTTGCCAATCTGGTTGAGCCGCAGATTCACGAAAGTGATAGCTCTGACATTTGCTATCTGGTCAGACCCGACGGCTACATCGCCTGTGCCTCACAGGATATGCGGGTGATTTTGAAATATCTTAGCGACCTGGCGCCATAGCTTAATCCCCAGACGCGTGCCTGCCAGGCTGCACGATTGACATCGCGCAAAAATCACGCCCCAATGGCAGCTCATCCTCGCCCACCATTTCTATCTTCGGGCGCTGTCTTTCCTCGGGCAACAGGCCGCCGAAAAATGGTCGGCATTCTTGACGGGAAAGCCGTTCCGGACGCTTTGGGAAGGAGGCAGACAGCGGAAGCGCCTTTTCGTCATCAAACCAAGCTCCGGCGTAGGCAAAGCCGATATCACCGTGCCTATCCTGGGTGAATAGCCCGACGATGCGACCATCCCACCAGACATTGAGAACCCTTACCGTCATTTCCTCCGTTCCCCAGGAGCAAAAATATGGATCGAACAACCGAGCGTTTGTAGAACCTGCAAAACCTTTGCGATCTGTGCTGTTGGCTTGCCTGGGCGGGCTGAAGCCGTCGCTCGTTCTTCCTAGGTTGCTGCACTTACGATTTGCAACCGCAACAATCTGTCATTTCGCTTTCTCTCAAATAGCCTTACCTTTGGCTTGCACCCTGTTCGCAGGAAGCTCCCCGTATCGCGCGCCCAAGCCCCCCGCCCACACCCGCGATACGGGACGAGCGATTTTCTCTTCCAAACGACTTCGGCACCCGGACTATTGTTATGATCACACTAAAATAGTGGGATTATGTACTTCGGGATACTTGTTGCTCTACTGAGTAATTGCTGATAGAAGACCGGCCTCTGGGAGGAAAAGACCGCCTGGGCGCGCTTGCCGCTGCCGGGCGGTTTTCCATTCCTGATCCTGCGCATAACAGCCATGCATTTTTGCATGTTGTGAGACCCCGCCAAAATGCGTAGTTAGAACATGTTCAGTCTCACTCCTCCTCCCAGGGACTGAACATGAAGCGCGGCACTCCTCCTCCCAAAGCCGCGTTTTCCAGATCAGCCCGCTTCGCACTCCTCCTCCCAGCGAAGCGGGCTTTCTTGTCTCTGGAGCTCAGCGCCGGCCGCGCTTGCCTGCCACTTGGATGGTCGTTTTGACAGAATAATTCGGCGCGCGCGTCGCCACCGCGCCATCAATGATCATCCCATGACGAGGTGAAGTTCCGTGTGGAGCCGGTGCTTGATCCCCCGGTACTTCCTCTATTTCCTACACGCTATTGGGCAGTGTTACGGCGAAATCGCGTTTCCAGCGCCACGAAACCCGCATTGATCAGGATGGCAAGGCCCGCGACAATGAAACCGCCCTGCAAAACGAAGGCGGTGTTGCCAGTCAAGAGACCCGCCACAATCACTTCGCCCAACGTGCTCGCAGCCACCGTCGAGCCGATTGTGGCAGTCGACAGAGAGATGATCGCCGCCAGACGCACACCCGACAAGATCACCGGAAGGGCTAGCGGCAATTCAACATTGATCAGCAATTGCCGGTCTGTCATCCCCATTCCTCGTCCAGCGTCCACCACTGCGGGTTCCAGCTCAGTCAGACCGGTCAGCGTATTCTCGAAGATCGGCAGCAGGCCATAAAGCAGCAGCGCAATGAAAGCGGGAACCGAGCCGAAACCAAAGATAGGAACCGCGATCGCCAGAACCGCCACTGGCGGGAAGGTCTGGCCGATATTGGCGATGGCGCGCGAAAGTGGCAGAAATTCCCGCCCACCCGGCCGCGTAGTCAGAATGCCAAGCGTTACCGCAATGATGGTCGCAACCATTGTCGCAAGCCCCACCAGAACCAGATGATTGATTGTGAGCGCCAGCAGCGAGTTCTGCGTATAGATCGCGGGCGCATCGTTTCGTGTGAAGGGCGCCAGCGCGCCTGCAAACCATTCCGGCTTCATGACGAAGCAAACGAGAACGATCAGCAGTACAGTTTTCAAAATCCCACCCGGTTTCATGCAATGCTCCGGGCATGGTCTTCAATCGCCACTCGGGTCACACGGCCGATAATTGCGCCGTCGCGGCGCACGGGCAAGGCGGTGCGGCCTGACCAAAGGCTTGCCCCCAGCGCCTCGCGCAAAGACATATCACTTGCGATTGGATCGCCATTTGCATCACCAGGCTCGACAAGACCATCGACGGTGACAAGCGATAGCAGGCGGAACACCCGGTCACTGCCCCCGCCCAGCAGGTCATGCACAAATTGGGTTGCGGGGCGCGCGATAATCTCTTGCGGTGTCGCATATTGCAAAAGGCGGCCCTTATCCATCACCGCAATTCGTGTCCCAAGACGGATCGCCTCCTCCATGTCGTGGGTGACGAGCACAATCGTCGTCCGATAATGTTTCTGGATCGCCAGGAGATCTTCTTGGGCCTTGTCACGGATAATCGGGTCCAACGCCCCAAAGGGTTCGTCCATCAGCAATATCGCCGGATTGGAGGCCAAAGCCCGCGCCACCCCGATCCGCTGTTGCTGGCCGCCGGAAAGCTCATGAGGCATCCGATCGCGATAGACCGCCGGATCGAGATGAAACAGGGAAAGCAACTCGTCGACCCGGGCGGCAATCCGGGCGCGGTCCCAGCCAAGCAGGCGCGGCACAGTGGCGATATTCTCGGCAATGCTGCGATGTGGGAACAGGCCATGGCCTTGAATGGCATAACCGATGCCGCGACGCAGAATATGCGCACTCACCTCCCGATTGTCCTTGCCGTCAATCTTGATCACGCCAGCGCTCGGTTCCACCAGTCGATTGATCATGCGCATCAATGTGGTCTTGCCAGAGCCGGAGGTGCCGACAATCACCACAATCTCTCCTGCATTGACGGTCAAGGAGACGTCATCGACCGCCTTTTGTGCGCCATAAAGACGGGTGAGGTTGGCAATCTCAATCATGGGGTCTGTTCCTTATGCTGCGGCGCCCGGCTGATTTCAACAAGCGCGTCAAGCAGGATAGCGGCGATGAACGCCATGGCGACAGTCGGCAAGGCGCCGAGCAAGACAAGGTCGGTTGCCGTCTGGGCGATGCCTTGAAAGACGAACATTCCAAGGCCACCGCCGCCCACCAGTCCGGCAATGACGGCAAGGCCGATATTTTGCACCAGCACCACGCGGATCCCGGTCAATATGACCGGAAAGGCCAGGGGCAGTTCAATCGACAGTAGACGTTGCCGGCGGGTCATTCCGACACCGCGCGCCGCGTCCACCACCAAAGGCGACACGTTATCCAGTCCGGTTACCGTTGCCGAAACGATTGGCAGCAGCGCGTAGGCAACCAGAGCAATAAAAGCAGGGGCGGGACCAATGCCTGCAATACCCAGTGCGGCAGCGCCAGGCATATGGGTACCTACCCAGGCCAAAGGGGCAATCAGCACGCCGAACAAGGCCATCGAGGGAATGGTCTGGATGACGTTGAAAAACGAGATGATGGCGTCGCGCAACCGTTTGAAGCGATTTATGAGGATGCCAATTGGCGTCGCAATGAGAAAGGCTGCGATCAGCGATCCAATTGCCAGTAGCGCGTGGGTCCGAAGCGCACTGGCAAAGGCATCCCGTCGTGAGGCATATTCCTTGAGGATGGAAACATCCCGCCACACACCACTATAAAGGAACAGCCCCAGCAGTGCCACGAAGATAAACAATGCCGCCAACCGCGACAACGGCGCTAGTCGCATGCGGACCAGAGTGTCACCAATCGCCAGGGCCAGCGCAAAGGCGATCAGCCAAACGGTTCCTCCGGGAGAAACACGCGCATAATTATTGCCAGCAGGTGTCAGATAGTCCGCACTCAGCCCGATCGCTATCGCGACAGCGATCAGGGTTGCAATCAGAGCAGAAAGCCGCAGCCTGAGCGGTGAGCGCACCACCAGCAACGCCACTGTGATCAGGATCAAACTCATCAGAAAAACCGCCTGCGTGAATGGCAGAGCGTCAACAAGCTGCACCGGCGCCGTTGCCGCAACCCGATTGGGTCGCAGAAGAGCAAAGGGCTGGACTATCAGCGAGAGAATAAGGATGAGGGCTATCACCACCCCCAGTCGATCGATGCTGAAGCGTAAAGCGGCTGCAGTGTTTCGACCTGCGGTTATCTGCATGGTGGATCCTGTTCATCCATTAAAGCCATCCGCAGCGCCAACACCTGACGTTCTTCCCGCAGGCGTTGGCTACCGTCGCAGGATCCTGTCGGATCCTGATCCTAAAAGGCCGGGACTACTTGATGAAGCCGTTCTTGGTGAGATAATCACGGGCGACATCGCTCGCCGGCTCACCGCCGACCTGAACACGGCCATTGAGTTCCTGCAGGCTTTCCAGCGTGAAGGATTCAAAAACCGGCTTGAGAATATCCGCAATCTGCGGATGCTCTTTCAAGACGGCCTCGCGAATGATCGGTGTTGGCAGATAGACTGGCTGCACGCCCTTGTCGTCCTCAAGGACGATCAGGTCAGCAGGCGCAATGCCCCCATCCGTGCCATAGACCATCGCCGCATTCGCGCCAGAGGTCTGTTGCGCCGCAGCAGCAATCGTTGCGGCCGTATCGCCGCCCGATAGCGTAATCAGCTGATCCGGCTTGAGGGTAAACTGATAGGCGGTCTGAAACGCCGGCAGCGCGGTGGCGGAACTGACGAATTCTGAGGAGGCCGCAAGCTTCACGCTGCCGCCATCATTGACATATTTGCCAAAATCGCTCAGCGTCTTCAGCTTGTTCGGCTCAGCGACATCGCGGCGCAACGCGATTGCCCAGGTATTGTTGGCATTGGCCGGTGTCAGCCAGACAATCTTGTTGGCGTCATAGTCGAGTTTCTTTGCCTCTTCATAGCCTGCCTGGGGTTTGTTCCAGACATCCAGATCGCCCTTGTTGAAGAAGAAGGCAGCGTTTCCGGTATATTCAGGATAGATGTCAATCTGCCCCTGAGTAATCGCCTCACGCACGATCGGCGTCGCGCCGAGCTGGATCTTGTCGATCACCGCAATATCATTGGCCTTGAGCACCTGCGAAATGATGTTTCCCAGAACACCGCCCTCGGTGTCGATTTTCGACCCAACCACCACATCAGCCGCAAAGCCTGGCGTTGCCGAAAAGACCATGCCGGCCAGCATGCCGGCCAAAATCACCGATGTCCTCATCCTACGTTCTCCCTCACAGTCATTGGCTGTTTACGTTTCAGGCTATTTAAAAACACCGGGCCGGGATATATCCCAGATTCCGAACAGAGGATGTCTGGGCAAATGCAACCCATCCCCACCTCGTTTATAGGCCTCTCAAACAACGCACCGCGAGAAACAAATTTCTACGCGCTGTCTTCAGTGAGCAGCGAGACCATCTCATTTAACATCTTTGGTGCAAAAGTGTTCCGTCGCCAGACGAATGAAAGTATCTGGCGATGCTCGGCGCCCAGAGGATACTGGGTGATGGGGAAGGGAAGACGCGCCACGACGGGTTCCGGCAGGATCGAAAGATAGCCATGGCGGGTTACCAGATTGATGATGACTGGAATTGAATCCATTTCCATCAGTCGAAGCTTCGATGGCGTCAGCGGACCAAGCACCCCTTCAAGATAATGCATCGCATGCTGTCTTATTCCGCTCTTGACACTGGGAAGCGCCAATGGGTGCCTTTGCAGGAATTTTGCCATGTCACCTTTCAGTTCTGCCATGATGCGGTGATCGCCAATCAAGGCAAGCGGGGCATCAGAAACCACTCGGCCGTCAAATTCCTTTGAAAAATCGGCATGATCAATGAGGATCGCGTCGTAACGTCGGCTTTTGAGACCGGAAACCAACTCTTCCGCAGTGTTGGCCGAGATCGAAAGCGGCTGCCGCGGATGCAGGCGTTCCCAACCAACCGTCAGATTGGCAAGGATCTGGGCGATGCTGCTTTCATGACCCAGCGGCATTACCGAACCGATCCGACAGGTCACCTGCTCACGGCGAAAGCGGTCGGTTGCAGCATGGGACAATTCTTCCCAGGTGCGGATAATCGCCTCGACGAGCGTCATCACCATCTCGCCGGTTGCCGTGCAGCGCACGCCGGTTCGTGTTCGCAAAAGCAATGCGCAGTCGAGATTACGTTCGAGTTCTGAAAGCTGACGCGTCAATTGCGGCTGACCCACGCCCAGCTCTTTTGCGGCGGCACGTATGCTTCCAGTTTTTGCGGCGGCCACAAATCGGATAAGTGCGGAAAAGCGAATGGTCGGTCGAATGGCAGGGTCGCCGGCAACGGCAAGCAAGGACCGACCGAGACTGGCCACCTCATCAAAAAGCTTCATTCGCTTCTGTGCTTCGAGCGTCAGACTAAGAACCGTGCCCTCGCGTCGCAAAAGTGGAATGGCCAGGGCGCTTTCCATCCGCTCCAGAGCAGCACTAACGGTCGAAGCCGCTCGCCCTTCCAATCGCGCCGTTTCCCGGATGGAACAGGTTGATAATAACGAATGAATGGTCAGTATCGTCGCAATATCCAAGACAGCCCCCCGAATTATGTCGCAGCAGCGCAGTGCTTGCTCTGCCCGCAAAAGGTTAGCATCTTTTGCTGCGCGAAAGGATGGGATTTTGCATGGCTTTTCGCCAGTGTCATCCATTATGCGCTGAATGCTCTGTCCAGCAAGCCAGCGCTCACATGTCGGCAAAGCCGATCTCAAGGTTTACCGGTTTGATGTCAGCCTCGATATGAAAGTCTTCGGCGAGGGTGAACACCATCAAATGCTTTCAGCATGCCGGACGATCCGCGCGATTGCCACCGGATCCTCGATGCCACTGTCATAAATGCCATAGATGATCTTTGCGAGCCTATGCTGTTCGGTAAGGGTGAGGTTTGTTCTTCCCAATTCAATGCAGGTCTGGCGATAGGCGTGTTGCAATGACCTGAGTTGATCAGGATTGTAGGTTCCAAGGAAAGTATCGGAACGAAAAGGCATCAAACTCTCTCTTAACTTGTATAGCGGTTCGATGATCATTGATCGGTGCCAAATGATTGATCGGCAGGCGCCGTGCCCATGCCGCTCCACAAGCGAACACCTCAATAAAAATTATAGGTTTCGGCGATCTCATTGCCGAGCCGATTATTGCGCGTAATGAATTCGGTCAGAAACTCGTGCAGACCGACATCAAATATCGCACTAATGTCCTGATTTAGCAGGCTGCCATAGATTTTATCCGCAGTCGCATGACAGGCAGCACTCTCGCCGTAGTCTTTGCCAAGAAAGCCGAGATGACCGGTTATGCACTGGTAGCAATGATTAAGTGAGCGCGGCATACGGCCATTCAGGATCAGATAATCAGCAACATGCGATGGGCGATAATCACCATCATAAACCCAGCGATAAGACCGATGCGCTGAAACGGAGCGTAGAATGGACTCCCATTGATAGTTGTCGAGCGTGGTCCCGACATAGGAGACGGCGGGCAACAGTACGTAATATTTGACATCGAGAATGCG